>OLGF01004302.1_pt1 | contig 10668 bp, 7 predicted proteins | sample 1604971 | NCBI WGS metagenome assembly OLGF01 (sample SAMEA3888902, study PRJEB22519) | human gut metagenome | biome: human gut; feature: human-associated habitat; material: faeces | place: Denmark | collected 2011 | reverse complement strand
CGTGCTGATCCTGCTGGTCGGCCTGCTCGTGGCCGTCATACTCGTCGCCATGTACTTGCCCATGTTCCGTCTCGGAGGTACTATGGGATAGAACCTGACACGACGATATACTAATGCCCGACCGATAACCGATGTCGAACCTGAAAAACTATTTGGCCTATGAAAATGTGAATCTCCGCAAGTAAAATCAGCCTCGAAGGGCATGAACAGAAAAGAACACAAACGAAATCCTAAACCTACTACCGATATGATCCATAAACGAATCGCCTTTCTAGGTATGCTGTTTCCCTGTACGCTGTGGGGCCAGACCGACCGAACGAGTCCGACGGGCCGCATCGAGTTCCTGCCGCCGGAAGCCGCCTCGCTAATGCGCTACGTCGACTACCCGGTAAGCCATCTGACCGGAGTGCCCGACATCCGAATCCCGCTACATACGGTGCAGATCGGAAAGATATCCTTGCCTCTCACGCTCATGTTCCACACCGACAACTACTCCCGGCCGAATCAGCTTGCCGGAAGTGTGGGCAAGGGATGGTCTCTGAGCACCGAGCTGCAGATCACCCGGCAGGTAAACGGGTTGGACGATCTGAATCCGAGCACACTCACTCCGGGCTATTATTACGCTTCCGACATTCCGACCGATTACCGTGAAGGCGACGCCGTACAGCGTTCCGAACTGAATGCCAAGGAACTTTATTACGGAAGGCGGGACGAGGAGCCCGACCGCTTCTATTACCGCCTGCTCGACAAAAGCGGCGCGTTCTACTTCCGGCATCGACCGGACGGAAGCGTCGAGGCGGTGCCGGTACCTTACAACGGCGTGAAGATCGAGTACGGCAGCGACAGGCGTTTCACGGTCTGGGACACCGACGGCACGAAATACGTTTTCTCCTTGGCAGCGACCGACACGGAGCAGCCCATTTCGGGAGGAATGGACGACAATATCGTGATTGCATGGAAATGCGAGTCCATATACAGCCCCCAAGGGGAACAGGAGGTAAGCTTTACCTATACAGACGACTATCCTCGGTTTGTCACCACGTATAACGACCGGATCGAGATTTACGACCGAGCGCAGGGTTTGGTAACACCCGATTTGATAAAGGAACCGGATAGAACCCTGAAAACATGGGACGATATTACGAAAATCAACCAGTATCCTTTTTGGCGGATCGCCGGAGTCAAAGGCATGGAGTTCGCCCCGAATATGGGTACGTGGCTGATCTACCGGCAGGGAAAGCTCGAGGCTGCTCCGTCCTTGGACGGCAATGACTATAACTACGGTACGATCGACAATCTTCCCTCCGTACATTCGAAAAAGCTGATTTATAAGCATATCCGTAAAATCGACTTCCGGGGAGGGCAAATGGTGTTCGATTACCCGAGGGCCGGGCTTCTCGGCTCGATATCGATTCTGAACCAAGTCGGAGATACGATCAAGAAGATACGGTTCGAGCAGGATTACGTTCTCTCACGGCGCAGAGGACGACTACTGGCGACGACTGTGGTCTGTACGCTCGGGCGACGAGCTCTACACGTTCGACTACTCGTTCATGGTAGGCGGCGGTTCCGACTATATTACCGACTATTGGGGTTACAAGCTGCTTCGCAGGCATTACGGACGCGAGGCAAACGTGGTCAGGCACAACGCGAGGGTATCGCGCGGCGAGGGCGTGTTCAGCTTCGTGAGAGGAGGCGGCAGCGACAACGCTCCCTCGGCGCCTCCCGATACGGCTATTACCATCGGCCATATCGATCCCTCGGAGGTATTCGCATACGACGGTACTCCCGTAACGTTTCTCAAGATCGGGTACCCTACGGGCGGGTCCGCCGAGTTCCAGATGGGACAGCACCGATACCGCAGCAAGTATGGGAATAAAGAGCCCAAGGGGGCGGGAGGCTATCGCATCGAGCGCATTCGTTACCGGGACAGCGACTCGAAATTGTTGCGCGAGAAGATTTACCGCTACGGTCCCGACGAGGACGGGTGCGGCCATGTCAAGCACGAACCCTATTTCGATGAGGACTACTGGGGCGAGACCCGCCGAAGCGCCGTCACCGAACAGCAGGTGAATTATTATTACGAACAGGTGTTGCCCGACGGCAGTATCGAGCCGGAAACCTTTTTGTATTCGGTCCGCAAGCGCACCTATCTGATGGGCAGCAACCAAAGCCTTTCGTTCGAGAGCGGCAGCACGGTCCATTATGACGAAGTGGCCGAATACGAGATGGACGGCGGCCGAATGTCCGGCAAGACGGTCTACAAGTACGACGGCGGCTCCATGCCGACGATCCATTCCACGCCGCTATACCCCTATCCGTTGGAGCCGGAGCAGTGGTATTTGGCCCCGCTCGACTCGGTGATCCGTTACGAGTATCGGGACGGACGATACGAGTGGGTACAGCGCGAGAAATACGTTTATAACAAGTATCTCGATTCGACTCTGATCTATCGTTGCCGGGTATGGTCTCCGCTTGAGGCGGAGTTTCAGACGAACGTTACCGGTCGCGATTTCGAGCAGTGGAAGTTCGATAAAGTGAAAGGAAGCCTGCAGTTCAGCGTTTCCGGCCTGCACACGGGCTGTTTGCAACTCGTCACGAAAGAGGTCCAGACGCGCGACGCGCAGGGGCGCGTGTCGACGGACCGGACCCGTTACCGCTACGACAGTCCGAACCGTTATGCGGTCGGGCGCATCGAACGTACGATGAGCGACGGCACGACGCTCGTCGAGCAGACGCTCTATCCCGAGGACTACGATCTCTCGGGCGGCGGAACGCTTGCCGAGCTGGTCGAGCGGAACATTGTCTCGGTCCCCGTCGAGCGCATCCGGCGGCGCGACGGGCTGGTCGTCTCGGGCGAGCTGTTCGGTTACGACGAGTGCGGCAATCCGACCTCGCAGAGCCGGCTGGAGAAGGACGATCTCTCCGAAAGCCTGTTCCGCCTGTCGAACAAGTCCTCGGCCGGAGCGTTCGCTCCCGAAGCGGGCCGCGCCGCATTCTCGCCGGATGCGGGCTACGCCGAAATTCTCTCGACACGCTTCGACGACTACGGCAATCCGATCGAAATCACCGGCCGCACGGCTCCCCGCTCGGTTTGCTACCTGTGGGGATACAACGGTTTGCATCCGGTGGCCGAACTCGTCGGCTGCTCGTATGGCGAACTGACATCCGTCGTCAGCCTGCCTACGATTCACACGATGACCGTATCGGATACGCTTTCTTCGGGATTCCTGAGCGTGCTGGCATCCCTGTGCAAGTCCCCTTATCTGAGTTCGGCCCACATCTCGACCTACACCTACCGTCCGCTCGTGGGCATGCTTTCGGCCACCGATCCCCGAGGCTTCACCACATACTACGAGTACGACCCCTTCGGCCGGCTCCGCTCGATTCACTACTACGAAGGTACACAGAAAAAAACGTTGAAATACTATGAATACCGCTATAAGAACCGATAGTCGCCGTTGCGCGTGGTGCGCGAACCGGCCGGCCGGACCGGACATCCCGTCGTCCGGCAACCGCCCGATGAAAAGACATATGCTGCTGCTCATCTTGACGCTGATCTCCCTCTCGGTAGTCCGTGGCGCCGAGCTAAACCCCGGCAGAATCCGGGGCGAACAGACGATCGAGGCCGGAGCCGTGCCCGCCCCGATCCGAAACGACCTGTTGCCGTACGGTTCGACGGCGGTACCCTACACCTTCCAGTGGGAATACGCCGAGGAGGCGAATCTGGGGCTCGGTTGACTGATTATCTACGGCGCTACGTCCGAGAGCTACCAACCCGGAGCGCTCGGTAAGAGCACTCGTTACCGCCGGGCGGCCGTCTATATGGACGGCACAGTTCAGAAAAGAGCCTACACGAACGAGGTGCTCGTTACGGTCACTCCGGCGACTCAGCCGCTGACTCCCGGCAGCATATCGGGCGATCAGACGGTAGAGGCCGGCGTCCGGCCCGCCGAGCTCGCGAATGTCGTCTCGCCGCAAAATCCGGGCGGTACATACGCCGTATTCTGGCAATCGGCTCCGACCTCCTCGGGTCCGTGGACCCATATCGCCGGAGCTACCGCCCTCGCGTACCGGCCGCAGCCACTCGCGGCTACGACCTACTTTCGCCGGGGAGCGAACCGGGCCGACGGGCAAAACGCCTACTCGAACGTCGTCTGCATCCGGGTCGTGCAGCCCCTGAGCGACGCGAACTACGTGCTCGAGTACGAGCCGTTGACCGCAACCGACGACCCGCGCACGCTCGATGCCGGACAGTGCCGCCGCACGGCGACCTATGCGGACGGACTGGGACGGCCCGTGCAGACCGTTCGTATCGGGGCCTCTCCTTCGGGAGCCGACCTGGTCACGCGGACCGACTACGACAGTGCCGGCCGCGAGAGTCGGTCGTGGCTTCCCGTACCCGTGCCGAACAACGGAGGCAAGTATGTCGCACCGGCCACCCTCGCCGCACGGGCCGAGAGTTTCTATGCCGACGAAGCCCCCTACGGGCAGACCCTCTACGAGGCTTCTCCTTTGGGCCGGACGGCATCGGTTTTCGGTCCGGGCAAGGCTTGGCACGAAAGCGGCCGCGCCGTGCGGAACCGCTATCTGACGAACTCCGCGGCCGACTCGCTGCGCTGCGCACGCTACGTGGCCGACAGCGACCGGGACGCCGTGCGGCTCTCCCGGCAGGGAGACTATCCGGAGGGCGAGCTGTTCGTGACCGCCACGACGGACGAGGACGGACGGCTGTCGTACACGTTCTACGACAAAGGCGGGCAGAGCGTTCTCTCCCGGCAGATGAACGGCTCCGAGGCGCTCGACACCTACTACGTCTACGATGCTTGCGGCCTGCTGCGGGCCGTGCTGCCTCCGAAAGCCTCGGCGATGCTCGAGTCGCAGACCGGAGCGCTCGACATGTCCTCGGCGACCGTCGCCGATCTGACCTACCTCTACCGCTACGACCGCCGGGGCCGTCCCGTCGGAGTCAGGCGTCCCGGGGCTCAGGAAGTACGCTATCTGTACGACGATACGGACCGTCCCGTTTTTTCACAGGACGGCGTGCAGCGACGCTCGGGAGAATGGTCCTATTCGATTCCCGACGCGCTGGGCCGCGAGGTTCTTCGAGGAACTTGCAAGACGCTCGGCGGATCGAACCTTGCGCAAAGCCTGCTCGACGGGAAAACGCTTGTCGCACGATACGACGGCTCGTCGGGCGATGCCGGGTACGCGGTTCTGCTCGACGGACAGGCGGTCGAACTGGCCAGCGGACGCTTCCTGTCGGCCCAGTATTACGACTCCTACGACTTTCTTTCCCGCTCGGAGTTCTCCGAACTCGGATTCGAGAACGACCCGAACTACGGCAAACGGTACACCGGCGGAGACAAGAGCCTCCATACGGGAAGCATCCGCACGAGCTTGTCGCCCCAGCAGACCGTCCGGATGCCCGAGGCATACTATTACGACCTGCACGGACGACTCGTTCAGTGCAACGGCCGCAACCACCTCGGAGGAAAGGACCGGTATCTTGCGCGGTACGACTTCACGGGGCGGCCGGTCCAGACCCGGGAGTCGCATTCTTCTTCGGCCAGCGGCTCGCAAAGGGGACTGACGACGACCCTCGCATACGATCATGACGGACGTCTTTCGCAGCGGCGGACGACGCTCTCATCCGTGACGACTCCTCTCACGGCGAGATACTCCTACGACGAGGCGGGAAGACTGAGCGAAAAAACACTCGGCCCGACTCCCGTAAGCTATGCGTACAACGTCCGAGGCTGGATCGGCAAGATTGCGAGCGCTCCGTTCGTCTCCGAACTCCGATACGAAAACCCTCGGTACGGAGGCGCTCCTCTCTACTCGGGCATGGTCTCGCAGTGGACATGGAAGCACGGACAGCAACCCGAAAACGATTATGTGTTCTCCTACGACGGTGTCGGACGGATGGTCGCAGCCAAGCACTTCGTGGACGGAGCGAGAACCGACGGTTACACGGAGCGTGGAATCCGCTACGACGCGAACGGGAACCTGCTGTCGATTTCGCGGACGGCCGGAGGCGCGGTGAGCGACAGTCTGCGGTTCACCCTCGGCGGAGACGTGCTGTTGGACGTCTCAGGGACCTCGACGGGCGTGTTCGAGTACGATCCGAGCGGAAATTTGGTGAAAGACGGGCTGAATCGTTTGGAATTCAGTTATAATTGTTTAAATTTGATGCAGACGGCCGAAACTGCCTCCGGGGCTCTGAAAGCTCAGTTCACCTACGGCTCGGACGGCAGGAAGCTCTCGGAGAAAGCCAAAACCGGCGGGTTCGAGTACCTGGGTTCTTTGATATATGCTTATCGCGGCGGTACTCTCTCCCTCGCGCAAGCGGTGACCGACGAGGGAACGATTCAGTCGGCGGGAGTGAATTACTTTATCCGGGATCATTTGGGCAGCGTCCGTGCCGTCGTGGACCACACGGGCAAGACCGTCGAGCGGAACGACTACTATCCTTTCGGGGGACGGCATGAAAACTCGGCCTTGTCTCTTTTGGCGACGAATCGTTACAAGTTCGGCGGCAAGGAGTCCCTCGAACCGGTCAGCCTCGATATGCTCGATTTCGGAGCCAGATTCTACGACCCGAGGATCGTTCGCTGGAATACGCAGGACCCGTTGGCGGAGAAATACTTCTCGCTTTCACCCTATAATTATTGTGCTGGAAATCCCATCACGTTGGTCGATCCGACGGGGATGGTAATGGACGATTATCGTTTGAAGAAAAATGGAGAGATCGAGTTGATGAAAAAGACAAACGATAATTACGATGTCATTTATGCTGAAAATGAAAAAGGAGAAGTAGATTTGTCCAAATCAATTCAAATAGATAAAAATATCATATCTTCAAAGCAAATCGGCATGAAAATATTTAATGGGGAAATTTATCCATACGATCAATATGAAATTTCTAACGATCAGCAAGCCCAAAATATTTTTTCGTTTGTAGCTAATAATTCTGTAGTTGAATGGAGCCTGTCATCTCTTGACATTTTCAATTCGCGTGATCATCAACCGATAAATTATCTGACTACCTCTCATGAATATGGTATGGAATATGGGGGGATTGATTTATTCGAAAAACTTACAACATCCTCTTATCATTTAATCAATTATAGGATTAATCAACATAGTCATACAAATGGCTCGACAGTTGTATCCCATGGAGATGTTGGAATTGCAAAAAAGATACAGGACAGATTTCCTAATGCAAAACTTTACATTTATGCACCCTTGAAATATAATCTCAAAAATCCTTATACACAATTTAGTCGAGATAGTAAGGCTGGAAAACTGCCTGAGTTTGTAGTTACACCATAAATTTTATCGATATGAAATCTTTTTCTGTTATTATATTTTTCATGCTGAGTTTTCCTTGTTGCAATTTTGTCAACAAAGAAAGTCAAAGTGCTGACCATGATTCATCATTTGTGAATAATGTTATCTCACATACGATGTACAAATTGGAGATAAAAAACAAAAAAATCGATAGTGTTATAAAAATAGTAGCAGACACTATTAAAATGAATGCTCAGAATAATATCAGAGAAAAATCTGCAAAGAGCATTATAAATTGGAATGTTGTTGAAATGGTCGTTAAAAAAAATGAAGATAGCCTCATTTATTTACAACTGACAGCTTTACCGGATATGAATTTTGATTTATCGAAATATTATGGATGTTTTTTTGTTAAAGACATAACTTTCCTCGTTGAGATTCAAGATGATGATAAAATGATTTACGATAAAATATTCTTAAAAGATAATATGGTAACCATACCTAAAGAGAAAGAATCTTTTACAACCATTATTGAAAATCCGGGTTGGTTATTTCGGTATAATATTAAAAATAGCCAAATCGGACGTTTGAACAGTTGGAACATGGAATTCTTATAAATTCGACTGTGAATAAAGTTATAGCATTCCGAGAGTTGTTAAATTCTCGGAATGTTTCGTGGATACACTTCCTTAATTTTGGTTGCCTCAATGTAAAGTCGAAACGAAATGAATATATTCTGAGAACCCTCGGTACGGAGGCGCTCCTCTCTACTCGGGCATGGTCTCGCAGTGGACATGGAAGCACGGACAGCAACCCGAAAACGATTATGTGTTCTCCTACGACGGTGTCGGACGGATGGTCGCAGCCAAGCACTTCGTGGACGGAGCGAGAACCGACGGTTACACGGAGCGTGGAATCCGCTACGACGCGAACGGGAACCTGCTGTCGATTTCGCGGACGGCCGGAGGCGCGGTGAGCGACAGTCTGCGGTTCACCCTCGGCGGAGACGTGCTGTTGGACGTCTCAGGGACCTCGACGGGCGTGTTCGAGTACGATCCGAGCGGAAATTTGGTGAAAGACGGGCTGAATCGTTTGGAATTCAGTTATAATTGTTTAAATTTGATGCAGACGGCCGAAACTGCCTCCGGGGCTCTGAAAGCTCAGTTCACCTACGGCTCGGACGGCAGGAAGCTCTCGGAGAAAGCCAAAACCGGCGGGTTCGAGTACCTGGGTTCTTTGATATATGCTTATCGCGGCGGTACTCTCTCCCTCGCGCAAGCGGTGACCGACGAGGGAACGATTCAGTCGGCGGGAGTGAATTACTTTATCCGGGATCATTTGGGCAGCGTCCGTGCCGTCGTGGACCACACGGGCAAGACCGTCGAGCGGAACGACTACTATCCTTTCGGGGGACGACATGAAAATGCCTCTTTGCCCTTGACTGGCGTCAATCGTTACAAGTTCGGCGGCAAGGAGTCGCTCGAACCGGTCAGCCTCGATATGCTCGACTTCGGCGCGAGGTTCTACGACCCGAGGATCGCTCGCTGGAATACGCAGGACCCGTTGGCTGAAAAATACTTCTCGCTTTCACCCTATAACTATTGCGCTGGAAATCCGGTTACGGTGACGGACCCCGACGGTCGGGCTTTGTTATCTCTGCAAAATCGTAGTCCCATTTACGATAGACAGGGAAAGTTTTTAGGCACGGACGATGAAGGACTGCAAGGAGAAGCGATCGTTATGGACTCCGAGAATTTCCGACAAGGCATGTCGCCCGATGAAGCACGGTCAAAGCGCGTCGACGTCAACTCGATGGACCAAGAGTCCCGAGATCGTATGACCGATCATTACAATGGCTTGAAAGATCGTCCGGATTATGACGGATATCTGACATTGCAAGAAGCTAATGAATGGTATCGGAATGGAAACGGAGAACCCCTATTTGCATCGTTGGAGAAAATCGATTTGTCGGGAATTTATTCTTTGGGTGAAAAATATGTAGGGCAAGAAAAAAGAATCAGTCTTTTTTTAGCAAGTGAATCTTTTAATGATGCATTGGTTTATGGAACAATTACGTTGAAACGTTATCCAAACCATCATGTTAGAGCATATGCAGATAAGTACGATTTTGATATGCATAATTCGTTTAACCCATTAAATTGGCCTAGGAATATTTCTACGATAATAGGTAAAAAAGTTGCAGGGAAAGGACAAGCATATTATATCAATTTATATGGTAGTAAAGCTATCCAACCAATATTACCATGGATAAAATAGTTCGAAGACATATGAGGAAAGGATATTGCTGCATTTTTGCATTCATTTTCTGTTATAGTTGCAGTTGCTCTGATTATGGAGATAATTTAGGCGACGGATATTTTTTCCGTTTTGAAGCGGGTGACTTAAAGGATATTTTATGTGAAATCCCTAATGGAGGAGAAATTCCTGCAAACGTTTTTTCATATGACTATAATCGACAATTTATCATTGCGAAGCAGAAACCTTTGCTGCCTCCGGACCCTTTATACGACAAAGAATATCATTATCCTTTAGGAACCGATACGATTTACTATTGGATAATAATCAAGAAAGAGCATATCGTATTGGGTCCTATGAGTTTGGATGCTTTTAACGACGCAAAAGTGAAATGTCACGTACCGAACGATCTAAAATTAGATTGATCCAATTATGGAGGGTGCTCGCCAAGCACCCTCCATATTTAGCATTAAGGATCATATTATTGACATTCACAAAAAAACGACAATCTGCCAGAGTTTGTGGCAAAAGTTGTGGCATAGTCCCAAGAAATGATCGTGCTTTTGTGCCGCTTGCATTCATCCTTTCCTTGTTTTTATGGACCGGATGTATCCATCGAAAGGTAGAGGCTCCTCCCAGACCGTCCAATGTTCCCCAAGAGGCTCAGTGGTACGGTGGAGCGGACGGCGGCTGTTGGATAATTATCCACGATACGGATACGGTCAACCGGTTTTATGTAAGATGTTTTTTCGATGGGTCCGGAAATCTTTGGGAAGAAGGGATATACGAAGTCGATACGACGGTTACGAAAAGAACTTATACGGCTGAAGAGCTTCGTAAAGTAATTATTGGATATGTCGGAGACGATGAAGTTTCTGTAGACAATAAGCAAGACAGTACCCAGCGCAATTATGGAGTTCTTAAAAAAGTGAGGTAAGGTTCAATGGAGTTCCGGAGTTAAAATAGAAATGTAACAATCTGATTAATCACATTGGTAGGTTCTATATTGGACTTCTCGTTTTTTTGTCGTTGCGCATTTGTCGTTTCTGGTCGCGGAATCGGTATGCGGCGCGGTTCGGCGGGTTCTGAAACATGGATGCATATGGCCGGTCGGAAAGC
>OLGF01004300.1_pt1 | contig 10673 bp, 7 predicted proteins | sample 1604971 | NCBI WGS metagenome assembly OLGF01 (sample SAMEA3888902, study PRJEB22519) | human gut metagenome | biome: human gut; feature: human-associated habitat; material: faeces | place: Denmark | collected 2011 | reverse complement strand
TATTCAAGATAAAAAGTTACTTTTGTTTATACATGGCGGTGGCTGGGTAACAGAGAGCATTGATAATTATGAAAGAATTTGCGCTCGACTTGCTAATGCAACCGGACAATATGTAGTTGCAGTTGAATACAGACTGGCACCGGAAGATAAATTCCCGGCAGGTCTGGAAGATTGTTATGCTGTTGCAAAAGCGGTATATTCTGGAGATTTTATGTTAAATATAAGACCAGAAAACATTACTTTGATCGGAGACAGTGCCGGGGGAAATCTCTGCGCAGCATTATCTTTGATGGCAAGAGACCGCGGAGAATTCATGCCAAACAGACAGATCCTGATCTATCCGGCTACCTATAATGATTATACAGAGAATTCACCATTTGTATCTGTTAAGGAAAATGGATCCGATTATCTTTTGACTGCCGGAAAAATGCAGGATTATATTGATCTTTATGCGAGAAATGAGGAGGATAAGAAGAATCCTTATTTTGCACCATATATAGCTGAAGATTTAACAAATCAGCCGGATACATTGATCCTTACATGTGAATTTGATCCACTTCGAGATGAAGGGGAAGCGTATGGGGAACGCTTGAAAGAGGCTGGAAATCATGTGGAGATACATCGGATTAAAGATGCATTACATGGATACTTCGCGTTGGGAATCAAGCAGCTTCATGTACAGGAAAGTTTCACCTATATTAATGAATTTTTGAAAGGGGAAACACAGTGAGTAAGAAAAACGCACGCTGGAGGAAATTAGACAACGCAGCGAAATTATATTCTGCTGCCAGTAACAAAAAAGATACAAGAGTATTTCGATTTTACTGTGAATTAAAAGAAGAAGTAAATCCTAAAGCTTTACAGGAAGCACTGAATCAGACGATAGAAACATTTCCTACGTTTTTAATGGTACTTCGTAAGGGGTTATTTTGGCATTATCTTGAACCGTGTAATCTACGGCCGATTGTTAAAGAAGAATATAAAGAGCCATGCAGCAGACTCTATATAAGAGATAAGAAGACCCTACTATTTGAAGTAACTTATTATAAAAAACGAATCAATTTTGAAGTGTTTCATGTGTTGACAGACGGTACAGGGGCAACAGAATTCTTAAAAGAACTGGTAAAGAATTATTTATACCTTGTGCATAAAGAAGAAGGATTAGAACAGATTACATTACTGCCGGAAGATATGACTGTACAAGATCAGGAAGATGACAGTTTCTTAAAATATTATTCAAAAAATCAAAAACGACCGAAAAAAAGAAAACTAAATGCTTTTCAGATACGAAGGAAAAAGAAAGATGGAAATCATCTGCATGTCCATGAATCTGTTGTCTCAGTACAGGCAGTATTAAAGCGAAGCAGAGAACTCGGAGTATCCATGACGATCTTTTTGACAGCATTATTTATGATGGCAATAAACGAAGAAATGTCTAAGATGCAGAAGAAAAAGCCGGTTGTGTTAATGGTTCCGGTTAACCTAAGAAAGTTTTTCCCGTCTTCATCGATGTTGAATTTTTTTAACTGGATCGAACCAGGATATAATTTTACAACACAGGATCAAAGCTTTGAAGCAGTCCTGAAATATACGAAAGAATTTTTTGAGACAGAATTAACGAAAGAAAAAATGTCAGCACATATCAGCGAGTTACTAGCACTGGAATTGCATCCGATTTTGAGACTTGCGCCATTGGAACTTAAAAACCTTTGTATTCAGGCAGGCGCAAAATATTCGGAGAAGAATACAACAGCAATCTTTTCTAATATGAGCGCAGTTAAAATGCCTGCAAGTTATGTACCTTATATTGAACGATTTGGCGTATATACAAATACCCCGAAGCTTGAATTATGTTTGTGTTCCTTCCAGGATAAATTATCATTTGCATTTACATCCAGATACGACACAGTGAACATTGAGCGCAACTTTTATCGCTTGTTAAAAGAACAGGGAATCACATCTGAAAAAGTAAAGCCTGAATTTCCAAAGACAGGTAAGCCAAGCGAACAGGAAATGAAAGTCTATAAGATCTATAGCTTTCTGTGTATTGCGATTGTTGCGGCAATGCTTGTTACGGATTTGAATTTCCACCCAAGAATTCGATGGACTTTATTTACAGCAGGAGGCGTTGTGACGATGTGGATTGCCTCGTCAATCGGATTTTTCAAACGTTATAATCTGCTGAAAAATGCGATGTGGCAGCTTATTATCGGTACAATCATCTGTTTTATATGGGATGCACTGACCGGATGGCACAGCTGGTCTGTAGATCTTGTGTTGCCGATCATGAGTGTATCTACACTTGCAGCAATGTTTGTAACCGCTAAAGTGCAGAAAAGTCCGGTACGAGAGTATCTTATTTATGAAATTATGGCCGCTGGATATGGATTAATCCTTCCAGTAATCTTGCTTTTGTGCGGGGTGGTGAAAAATCCAACAGTGAGTATGTTTGGAGCATTGACATGTTTCTTATTCCTTGTAGCAGTGATTTTGTTCAAGGGAAGAGAATTTAAAGAAGAGATGCAGAAAAATCTGCATGTATAAAATAAGCAGAAGAGAAGAGCGTAAAAGTTAAAAGAGAAATAAATTGCTAAAGTAAAAAGCACAAGATGGACATCAATTATCCCTTGTGCTTTTTACATCTAGAACCTATAAATCGGATTCACCATTATACTGAAAATGTAGAATATATCTTTACAAGTTCAATCATCATATCAACTACTTTATCCATACTCTGAACAGAAATGTGTTCATAAGGGCCATGATATCCATGACCTCCTGTACCAATATCCGGGCATGGAAGACCACGAAAACTCAGCTGGCATCCGTCAGTACCGCCTCGGATCGGTGAGACAATTGGAGTGAGTCCGGTTCTTTCACAGGCAAGCTTTGCATTATCGATCAGGTGCATATGTTCTTCAATAATATTTTTCATATTAAAGTACTGATCTTTTATATGCAGTTCAATTGTATTTTCTCCCCATTTTTTATTCAACTCATTAGTGATATCAGCGAGTTTGTCTTTTCTGCGTTGAAAATTGTCTGTGTCATGGTCTCGGACGATATAATTTAGAGTAGCATGTCCACAATCTCCGCTCATATTAATGAGATGATAGAAACCTTTATATCCTTCCGTGTCACGAGGTGTCTCGTGTAAAGGCAACAGACTATTGATTTCCATAGCCAGAAGACAAGCATTGACCATTGTATCCTTGGAAGAGCCCGGATGCACACTTACCCCATGAATATCAAAAGAAGCACTGCATGCATTAAAGTTCTCATACTCCAGTTCGCCCTCTGTAGAACCGTCTAATGTGTAGGCAAAATCTGCACCAAATAACTCCACGTCAAAATGAGAAGCACCGGTACCAATTTCTTCATCAGGAGTAAAGGCGATACAAATCGAACCATGAGGAATGGATTCCGCCTGCAGATGTTCAACCATAGTCAGGATTTCTGCAATTCCGGCTTTGTCATCAGCTCCTAAGATCGTATTTCCATCTGTGGTAATAAGTGTATGTCCCTTTAATGATTCCAAATGTGGGAACATCTCAGGGCTTAAAATTAATCCACTATTACCAAGAGCAAGTTCTTTACCATCATAATGTTCTGTGATAATCGGACGAATCGGCTGCTCACAGTAATCGGCTACAGTGTCCATATGTGCGATAAAGCCAATAGCAGGTGCATTCTCATATCCTTTTGTTGCGGGAAGTTTCCCGTAGAGGAAACAATTATCAGTCAGCTGAATATTTGAAACCACAAGTTCTTCCATTTCTTTCTTTAAAAGATTGGCCAGATCAAACTGGCATGTAGAAGAAGGTGTTGAATCGCTGGATTCATCAGAAGGTGTTTTTATAACCGCATATTTTAGTAAACGTTCATAGGCTTTCATATAAAATCTCCTTAAAATGTAATTTGTTAGATATATCGTACCATATTTGGAAGGATGTGTATATTTGAAATCTGAAAAAATATGTTTTTATTCGTATAGGAAGATTGGTATTCTTAACAGTGATGTGGTATACTGGACAATAGATTGACGTTGTTTTTTCACAAGTAGATGGAGAAAACAAATATGATAATGGGAGAGTAAAAATGATTATCAGAAAAGCAGAAGAAAAAGATATTCCAAGAATTTTAGAGCTATTAAAACAGGTATTACAAATTCATGCAGACATAAGACCTGATATTTTTATTCCGGGTACGACAAAATATACTATAGATGAATTGGCAGAGCTTCTGAAAAATAAAGAAAAGCCGATATATGTTGCAGTAGATGAGAATGATGTTTGCAGGGGGTATGCATTTTGTCAATTACAGGAGCAGCCCTTTTCAAATAATATGGTGCAGTTTAAGTCTCTTTTTATTGATGATTTATGTGTCGATCAAGAGGCTCGAGGCCAGCATATTGGCGAAAGTCTGTTTGAATATGTAAAAAGTGAAGCGAAACAGCTGGGATGTTATGAAGTAACATTAAATGTATGGGCAGGAAATACTCCTGCTGAGAAATTTTATGAAAAAATGGGAATGCGAACAAAAGAAAGACAAATGGAGTACATATTATAAGATAGTTTTCACTTCGGGGATTACAATCAATAAAGCCGGTGGAGGATTTTGAATCCCGCATCGGCTTTGTTGAATTTATAGATAACTCGAAAGCTTATGCAACTGTAAAGGTGCTGAACCGTTAAAACTTTATTTGCTATGGTTCATCAGTGCTTTAATGTCTTCTTCCGGTGTGGTAATAGGTGCAATGCCATAATTCTCCACCAGGAAATTCAGAATATTAGGAGACAAAAACGCCGGAAGAGAAGGACCAAGACGAATGTTTTTGATACCTAAATGCAGAAGCGTTAACAAGATGCAGACAGCCTTCTGTTCGTACCAGGAGAGAACAAAGGAGAGTGGAAGTTCATTTACGGAACAGCCAAATGCATCTGCAAGTGCCACAGCAACCTGAATCGCACCATAAGCATCATTGCACTGCCCCATATCCATCAGCCGTGGCAGACCACCGATTTCTCCCAGCTCAAGATCATTAAAACGAAATTTTCCACATGCCAGGGTGAGGACAATACTGTCAGAAGGTGTCTGTTTTACGAATTCTGTGTAATAGTTTCGGCCCGGTTTGGCACCATCACAGCCGGCAACAAGGAAGAAATGACGGATTGGTCCTGATTTTACAGCTTCTACTATAGTACCTGCATGAGACAGGATAGCCGCATGACCAAAACCGGTTGTCACTTTTGTACCGCCATTGATGCCTGTGAGTATCTGATCTTCCTTGTAACCACCCAGTTCCAGTGCCTTTTCAATAACCGGCGTAAAATCTTTCTTTTCATCGATATGAACAGCACCTGGGAAAGCAACCATTTCTGTTGTAAATACTCTGTCAGCATAGCTGCTTTTTGGCGGCATCAGACAGTTGGTAGTGAAGAGAATCGGAGCAGGAAGATGATCAAACTCTTTCTGCTGATTCTGCCATGCGGTTCCAAAATTCCCTTTTAAGTGAGAGAATTTTTTTAAGAACGGATATGCATGGGCAGGGAGCATTTCACCATGAGTATAGATGTTGATTCCTTTTCCCTCTGTTTGTTCAAGTAAAAGCTGCAGGTCTCTCAGATCATGTCCGGTCACGACAATAAAAGGCCCTTTTTCTACTGTAAGTGTAACATCAGTTGGTTCTGGTGTTCCATAGGTTTCCGTATTTGCCTTATCAAGAAGTGCCATGCACTTCAGATTGATCTCTCCTGTTTTGAGTACTGTAGAAAGCAGTGATTCTGTGCTTTCTTCATAACCAATCTTAGATAATGCTTCGCAGAAGAACTGATTCACTTCGGCATCTTCATAATTCAGAACATTTGCATGATAGGCATAGGCAGCCATTCCGCGGATACCAAAGAGAATAAGAGATTTCAAGGAGCGGATATCTTCATTGGCATTCCACAGCTGCTGAAGATCATATTCCTCTGTTCTGCAGTCAGGAGCCAGTCTTTCTTTTTCAGCTCTGACTTTTTGTATCATGTTTTCGATTGCTGCATTGTCAAAACTTACATTTGTAACTGTAGTAAACAGTCCTTCGATTATGATCTGTCCGGTTCTTTTTGAAATAGTTTCCGTGCCATCGACAGCGTTTGCCAGACTGATCAATGCACCTGTCAGCTCGTCCTGTAATTTCGCTGTATCTGCTTTTTTTCCGCAGACACCGGCATTTCCGGTACAGCCGGTACATCCGACTGTCTGTTCACACTGAAAACAAAACATTTTTTTATCCATTATTGTATTCTCCTTTTATTCTGTGATTTTTCGAATGATCTTTCTTATTATTTTATCCTCGGCCGGTAATATTTATCCTTGGTTTCTGTTAGGAGTATAGTATAATAATTACAACGTGTATGTTTGATTTCCAACAGGAGGATTAATTTTGAAAAAATATTTATCCATTCTAAGAACGAGCCCTTTCTTTAAAGGTCTTACTGATAATGAGATATTATCCATACTGCATTGTGTAAATGCAGCAACGATCTCCAGAAAACGGGATTCTTATATTTTCAGAGCCGGAGACTCTACTGAAGTAATGGGACTTGTGGTGTCAGGCTGTGTTCTTGTTATTCAGGAAGACCTGTGGGGACATCGGAATATTCTGTCAAAATGTCATGCAGGAGATTTTTTTGGTGAACCATATGCAGCAAGTCCGGGAGCTGTTCTGAATGTCAGTGTGGTAGCAGACGAAGATTGTGAGATTATTTTATTAAATGTTCAAAGGCTTCTGGTTTCCTGCCCAATAGTATGTGAGCATCATCAGAAGCTGATCCGTAACCTGGTTGGTGTCCTGGCAAATAAGATCCTGATCCTCAACGATAAGATCACACATGTTGGCAAGCGAACGACAAGGGATAAGCTGCTGTCCTATCTGTCGTCGGTATCTATCAGACAGGCATCGTTATCCTTTGATATTCCTTTTGACCGGCAGCAGCTGGCAGATTATCTTTGCATTGACCGTGCGGCAATGTCTTCGGAGATATCAAAGCTGCAAAAAGAAGGACTTATAAAAACAAACAAAAACCATTTTGAGCTGACTGTCTGTAATGATACGGATTCAGGAATAAAAATGTGATATACATCACGGAAAACGATAAACTTTTTCATTATAATGCAAAAGGAAAGTGAGACTGCTTAAAGAGATTTTATTGTTATAAGCGTTCACACGATGGTATTATGGTGTATGTATAAAGAATCTATGAAATCAGTTATTGAAAAATAGGAGGAAAAAAATGTTCATCAGAAAAGCAGAAGAAAAAGATATTCCGAGGATCCTGGAATTGTTAGGACAGGTGCTGCAGATCCATGCAGATATAAGGCCTGATATCTTTATTCCGGGCACAACAAAATATACGACAGACGAATTAGCAGAGCTTTTGAAAAATGAAGAAAAGCCAATATATGTTGCAGCGGATGAGGCTGATGTTTGTGTGGGGTATGCATTTTGTCAATTAAAGGAGCAGCCTTTTTCAAACAATATGGTACCGTTTAAATCTCTTTTTATAGATGACCTGTGTGTCGATCAGGAGACACGAGGACAGCATATTGGGGAAAGCCTGTTTGAATATGTAAAAAAAGAAGCAAAGCAGCTGGGATGCTATGAAGTAACATTGAATGTATGGGCAGGAAATATTTCAGCAGAAAAATTTTATGAGAAAATGGGAATGCGGACAAAAGAAAGGCAGATGGAATACATATTATAAGATGTTGAATTGTTTAGGAAAAAAACAGCCGGCTAAGATACAGACTGAGATGTCTGTACCTTAGCCGGAAAATTTATCACTGTAATGAACATGCATAGCTTCCCAGTCCATAAACAATACATAAAATACTCTTCCGTATTGCTGGCTGTCCACAATCCTTCCGTGATCAAGAACAGAAAGGTAAGTGCCGTCTGCTTTTCGAAGATGAAAGTGGATATAGTCATTGTTATTGCCGGCATCGATCTGTTTCCAGATGCTTGTTTCTATCTGCTGTTGTTCATCTTCCCTGATCAGGTTGTGGAAGCTTTTCCTTGTAAGGCTGAAGAGTTCATCTATATTTTTATATCCGGTCATTTGAAGGAACTCATGGTTTGCATACAGGAGTTCATCATCATCTTTGTCCGCTCTGTATATGATAAATGCACCCGGAAGGTGTTCAGAGATATCCTTGAATGCAAATCCGAGCTGTTTGCGGACTCCTGACCGGAGCCCCTCCCTGTAAGCCATACATCCGTTTTTTCCGTGAAGCTTTATTTCATAAAGTGCTGCATCTGCACAGCGCATAAGCTGTGAACGGCTGGATGCAAAGGTTGGATATTCTGCATATCCGAGAGAAATAAAAAACGGATATTCTTTTCCCTTACATGAAAATGTCTTTGGAAGCTTGGTAAATTGCAGCAGCAGTTCTCCCGCTTCTTTATAGGTATGATCCGGCAGAAGAATGCAGAACTCATCGCCACCGTTTCTTCCCAGTAATGTGTTTTTGGGGAAAAAAGCCTTCATGCTATCTGTAAGACTCTTTAGTGCCCTGTCTCCATAGACATGTCCGTAAATATCATTAATAAACTTAAAGTCATCAATATCAAGGAGTGCGGCCACAAAATGCGTTTTTGGATTTTTAGTGATCATTCTTTCGGCTAATTCATCAAATCCATAGCGGTTGTAAATATCGGTGAGAGAATCTGTGTGTGCCAGTATTTGAAATTTGTTTTTATTTTCTTTCGATACTAACCATACCCGGGTAAGACCTGAGAAAAGTAAAACGACAGTAGTAAACATTCCGCCGACGATTACCAGTAATCTAAGGTCTCTCCATCCGCTTTCAGGAGCTACTTCTAATGTCCAGTTCTCTTCCCCTATCGTAAAACCATAAGAAACAGTATGAGTTAATTGGTCGTCTGACTGATAAACAACTTTATAAGTATCGCTCCAGGGAGCGTCGGTTTTTGAGAGCCTGTATTCATATCCGAAATCCGAAAGTGCACTGATCGCATCTGAAAAAATGTCAGGAACACGCAGGATAACAATGGTAAATCCCCAGAAATATTCCTGGTTGTTTTCATCTTTCAGGTAGACTGGATTGCGGACAGCAATTCCACAGCCGCCCCGTTTTAAATCGAAAGGACCTTGTGTAATGATCACGTGATTGTCTCTTGCGTAACAGGAAATTTTGCTGCAATCTTTATCCTGGAGCAGATCGATCTTACTCGCTTCCGTTCCCTCAGAAGGATAAATATCTGTTACATTACCATCCGGAGCAAGCTGTATGCTTTCAATAACGTCAGACATAATATTTTCCGCAATTGTGTCAAACTGACTGATCTTTCCGTTTTCACTGATCAGGACCTGCTTTAGCGTATCTGTGATCGCAATTCCATTTGTAATCTCATTTTTTATACGTTCGCCGTAGGTTGTTGCATTTAATTGTGCTTTTATGTGTTGTTGTTCAGTTTCATGTGAGTCTATTTTGTATACAATTAAACCAACAAGGCATATGCCCAGTAAAAAAACGATAAGAGGTACAATTGTTTTTTTCTTCACCTGGTTCACCTCGTTTTATTAGTTTCGCAATAAAATATTATATCATAGAAGTGAAAAAATAGAATGATTTTTTGCGTTAAAGTGATATTGTTTTTTTTATGTACAATGGAAATATGACCAGAGGGTGAAATATAGTATACAATTGAGGATTATATTGGAAAGAGTACTGAAAAAACCTCGCGGTTTTGTAGGGTATATGATATACTGTTCTTTATAAGTAAATATCTTATCGGAATTCACGGAGGATCTGACCGATGCTGAATAAAAAAGATTTTTTAAAATATGCATCAAAATTAGCATTTCCGATCATGATCCAAAATCTGATCGGAACATTAGTAAATGTTGCGGATACTGTAATGCTAGGATATGTAAGCCAGACTGCCATGTCAGCTTCATCTCTTGCCAACCAGTACACATTTATTCTTTTCTGTTTGTATTATGGTATGGCTACAGGTACTTCGGTTTTATGTGCCCAGTACTGGGGAAAGGGTGATAAAAAGACAGTAGAAAAGATTCTCGGCCTGGCGGAGCGGATCTCACTGATCGTTTCTCTTGTATTTTTCGTTATCTCCTTTTCCATGCCGACTACGATCATGAAGATTTTTACAAACAGTCCGGATACGATTGCTGCCGGCAGCGAGTATTTGAAGGTGGTCTCATTTTCCTTTATGTTTATGGGCTTCTCTCAGGTTTTCATGAGTGCCCTTCGAAGTGTCGGAAAAATAATGCTGCCTTCTGTTACATACATTGTATCGCTTTGCGTCAATGTATTTTGTAATGCCACCTTTATCTTTGGCCTGTTTGGACTTCCAAAGCTTGGTGTTACCGGTGTTGCCCTTGGTACTGTTATTGCCAGGATCGCAGAGGTATTGATCTGTCTCATCTATTCATTAAACAGCTCCGATGTCAGATTCCGGATAAAATATTTCTGTGCGAAATCCGGTATTCTGTTCAGGGACTTTATGAAAATTGCTTCTCCGGCTGTGATAAATGATGTTGTCTGGAGCTTTGCCAGTTCAGCGTTCGCAGCGATCCTTGGCCACATTGGCGATGATATGGTTGCCGCAAATGCCGTTGCTGTTATGGTGGTAAACATTGGTGCCA
>OLGF01004299.1_pt1 | contig 10676 bp, 7 predicted proteins | sample 1604971 | NCBI WGS metagenome assembly OLGF01 (sample SAMEA3888902, study PRJEB22519) | human gut metagenome | biome: human gut; feature: human-associated habitat; material: faeces | place: Denmark | collected 2011 | reverse complement strand
GGGGAGCAGCCGGGCTACCGGCGGCTGTTTGACGGCTTTGCAGCCCTGGGCCGGGCTATTCTGGTCAGTCTGCTGACCTCCATTTTCCTCAGCCTGTGGGGCCTGCTGTTCATGGTGCCCTATATGGTGGTGATGATCCTTGCCGCCCTGCTGGGGAGCATGGGGCTGATGATGCTGGCCATCCTTCTGCTCATCGGCGGTATGGTGATGATGGTCATTTTCAGTTACCGCTACCGCCTGGCCACCTATTTTCTGCTGGATCACCCCGAGATGGGCGCATTGGAATCCATCACTCAGAGCAAGCAGGCGATGAAGGGGTGGAAGGGGGAGCTGTTCATTTTAGACTGGTCCTTTTTCGGCTGGCTCCTCCTGGTGGCGTTGGTGGAGCTGGTGGGGATCGGCCTGGGCACGCTGTTCAGCCCCGCTCTGGGCACATTGCTGGGTACGGTGGCTGCGGGGGCGTTCAGCCTGTGGCTCAACCCCTACATGAACGGCACGGAGGCCAACTTCTACGACTGGGTGACCCATGGCTCCCTCTCCTACCGGGAGAACAACGGCCCAGGCGGCTACCAGAGCCCCTACGGCAACAACACTCCGGAACTATAATCAAAAGCTCCCTCGGGGTTTGACCCCGAGGGAGCTTTTGGTTATTCCAGAACGGCGCCCCGGGCGGCGGAGGTGACCAGTTTTGCATACCGGGCCAGATAGCCGGTCTTGATCTTGGGTTCGGGACAGATCCACTTGGCACGCCGGGCGGCCAGGGTGGCCTCGTCCACCTGGAGCTCGATTTTGCAGGCGGGGATGTCGATGGAAATGATGTCCCCCTCCTCCACCAGGCCGATGGGGCCGCCCTGGGCGGCCTCGGGGCAGACGTGGCCGATGGAGGCCCCGCGGGTGGCGCCGGAGAAGCGGCCGTCGGTGATGAGGGCCACCGACTCGCCTAGCCCCATGCCGCAGATGGCGGAGGTGGGGTTGAGCATCTCGCGCATACCGGGGCCGCCCTTGGGGCCCTCGTAGCGGATGACCACTACGTCGCCGGGGTGGATGTCACCTGCGTAAATAGCCGTAATGGCGGTGTCCTCGCTGTCAAAGACGCGCGCGGGGCCGCTGTGGACCTGCATTTCGGGCGCAACGGCGCTGCGCTTGACGACACAGCCGTCCGGTGCAATGTTGCCCCACAGAATCTGCAGACCGCCGGTCTGACTGTACGGGTTGTCGATGGAGCGGATCGCCTTGTCGTTGAGAATCTTCGCACCGCGGATGTTCTCTCCCAGCGTTTTGCCGGTGACGGTGGGAACATCGAGGTCGAGCAGGTTCTTCTTCGCCAGCTCAGCCTGCACCGCCGGGATGCCGCCCGCCTCATACAAGTCGGGCATGTGGGTGGGGCCGGCGGGGGCCAGATGGCAGAGATTCGGCGTTCTGGCGGAAATCTCGTTAAAGAGCTTCAGGTCAATCGGGCAGCCCGCCTCCTGCGCAATCGCCAGCAGGTGCAGCACCGTGTTGGTGGAGCAGCCCAGTGCCATGTCGCAGGTCAGGGCGTTGCGGATGGAGCGCTCGTTGATGATCTGGCGCGCGGTCACGCCGCGGCTGACCAGGTCCATGATGGCCATACCGGCGTGCTTGGCCAGCTGCAGGCGCTTGGCGTAGACGGCGGGAATCGTGCCGTTGCCGGGTAGCGCAATGCCGATGGCCTCGCACAGGCAGTTCATGCTGTTGGCCGTGTACATGCCGGAGCAGGAGCCGCAGCCCGGGCAGCAGTTGCAGGTGCAGTCCTCAAGCTGAGCGTCGTCGATCATACCGGCCTTGTACGCGCCGACAGCCTCGAACATTTTGGAAAGGCTGACCTCCTCGCCGCCGTAACGGCCTGCCAGCATCGGGCCGCCGGAGCAGACCACGGCGGGCACGTCCATGCGGACGGCGGCCATGACCATGCCGGGCACGATCTTGTCGCAGTTGGGGACCAGTACCAGACCGTCCAGCTGGTGGGCCATGAACATCGTCTCAACGCTGTCGCAGATCAGTTCACGGCTGGCGAGGGAGTATTTCATGCCCACATGGCCCATAGCGATGCCGTCGCAGACACCGATGGCGGGGATGAGGATGGGGGTGCCGCCTGCCATGCGCACGCCAGCCTTGACGGCATCGGCAATCTTATCCAGATGGGCGTGGCCGGGGACGATCTCGCTGTAGGCGGAAACGACGCCGATCAGCGGACGATCCAGCTCCTCCGGCGTGTAGCCCAGCGCATAAAACAGGCTGCGGTTTGGTGCCCGCTCCGGGCCTTTTTTGACGTTATCGCTGTTCATAGGTTTTCTCCGTTTTCATATAAAATGCCTTCCCCATGCGGGGGAAGGTGCCGCGAAGCGGCGGATGAGGGGCGGCCTTACACCCGCCGCCCGTAAACGGGATGCTGCGGGAGCTCTGCCCTCATCCGGCCCTGCGGGGCCACCTTCCCCCTCGGGGGAAGGCTTAGAGCGTTATCTTACAATTACTTCTTCAGCCAGCTCATCATCTTGCGGAGCTCGGCGCCGACCTTCTCGATGGGATGGTTGGCGGCGATGCGGCGCTGTGCGAGGAAGTGGGTCTTGCGGCCGCCCTTCGGGCTCATCTCGGTCAGGAACTCGGAGGCGAAGGTGCCGTCCTGGATCTCCTTCAGGACCTGCTTCATCTCCTTGCGGGTGTCCTCGGTGATGAGGCGCTTGCCGGTGCGGTAGTCGCCGTACTCGGCGGTGTTGGAGATGGAGTAGCGCATCTTGGAGAAGCCGCCCTCGTTGATCAGGTCAACGATCAGCTTCATCTCGTGGCAGGTCTCAAAGTAGGCCATCTCGGGGGCGTAGCCGGCCTCGACCAGCGTGTCGAAGCCAGCCTGGATCAGCTCGCAGACGCCGCCGCAGAGCACTGCCTGCTCACCGAACAGGTCGGTCTCGGTCTCCTCCTTGAAGGTCGTCTCGAGGATGCCGGCGCGGCCGGCACCGATGCCGGAGGCGTAGGCCAGGGCAATCTCCTTGGCCTTGCCGGTGTAGTCCTGCTCCACGCAGATCAGGGACGGGCAGCCCTCGCCCTCGGTGTACAGGCGGCGGACGATGTGGCCGGGGCCCTTGGGAGCGATCATGATGACGTCAACGTTCTTCGGCGGGGTGATGGTCTTGAAGTGGATGTTGAAGCCGTGGGCAAAGGCCAGTGCCTTGCCCTCGGTCATGTAGGGGGCAACCTGCGTGTTGTAGATGTCGGCGCACAGCTCGTCGGGAACCAGCATCATGACAACGTCACCGGCCTTGGCAGCCTCCTCGACCTCCATGACCTTGAAGTTCTCATGGGTGGCAGCGAACTCGGAGGCCTTCTCCCAGTGGGCAGAGCCCTTGCGCAGACCGACAACGACATTGACGCCGCTCTCGGCCAGGTTCTCGGAATGGGCGTGGCCCTGGGAGCCGAAGCCGATAACGGCAACGGTCTTGCCGTCGAGCACGCCGAGGTTGCAGTCGGAATCATAGTACTTGTTGATAGCCATGGTGGTGTCTCCTTTTGTTGCTTTAAGTTTATATTTTTAAATTTTAAATGGGAAACGAAAATAAAAATCCGTAGGGGCGCATTCTATATGTGCCCGTGCAGTGCAGCCTGCGGCGGGTGGATATGGAATCCGCCCCTACAGGCATTGAAAATTTACGAGCAGCTCAATGGCAATGCGTACCCGGCAGGGGCAGCTGCGCCTCCCCGACCTCCTGCGCGAGCTTCTGCATGTGCTCGTGCTTGCCGCCGCGCTCCAGCGCGGTGACGCCGGTGCGGCAGAGCTCCAGAATGTTGTAGCCCTTGAACATGGTCAAAAAGGCGTCGATCTTATCCGGCTTGCCGGTCAGTTCAAAAATCATGCTGTCGGGCGACAGGTCGATGATCTTTGCCTTGTAAATGCTGGAAATTTCCCGCAGCTCGGCGCGGTTCTGGTTGTCGCACTCTACCTTTAAAAGCAGCAGCTCGCGCTGCAGACTCTTGTCGGGGTCCAGCTCAAAGATCTGTCGGGTGACCTCAAGGCGCTCAGTCTGTAAAATCAGCTGGTTCAGCGCCTGTTCGGTGCCGCGCAGTGTGACCGTGATGCGGCTGACCGAGGGGTCATTCGTGGCGGATACCGTCAGGCTGTCGATGTTGAAGCCGCGGCGGCAGAACAGGCTGGAAATGCGCGCCAGAACGCCGTTGCTGTTGTCAACCAGCAGGCTGATGACCCGCCGGGTGTTGTTGTTCTGTTCCATGCGTGTCACCTCATTCCATGATGATGTCGTTGACGGTGCCGCCGCCGGGGATCATCGGCAGGACCTTTTCGTCCTTGCCGATGCGGCAGTCGATCCAACTCGGGCCCTTCTGCTTCATCGCGTCGGCGAACGCCGCCTTGAACTCGGCGGGCGTCGCAGCGCGGTAGCCTTTGGCCCCGAAGCCCTCGGCCAGCTTGACAAAGTCGGTCTTGCGGTGCGGGTCTGTGTCGGAGTAGCGCTTCTCGTAGAAGGTCGTCTGCCACTGGCGCACCATGCCGAGCACCTGATTGTTGAAAATTACCGTGATGATGGGCAGGTCGTAGCTGACGGCAGTGCAGGCCTCGTTCAGGTTCATGTGGAACGAGCCGTCGCCCGTCAGCATGACGACGCGGGCATCCCTGCCCAGCGCCATCTGTGCGCCGATGGCCGCGCCGTAGCCGAAGCCCATTGTGCCCAGACCGCCGCTGGTCAGGAAACCGCGGGATTTCGTGTGGTGCAGATACTGCGCCGCCCACATCTGGTGCTGGCCGACGTCGGTGACGTAAACGGCCTCGGGGCCTGCCTGATTGCAGATCTCATCAATGATCTGGTGCGGCTTCAGCTCGGTGTCGCTGTCCACAGGCTTGTAGTCGTCCTTCTGCCAGCCGCGGATCTGCTCCATCCAGAGCTTGTGCTCGGTCTTTTCGACGTAGGGCAGAATGGCCTGCAAAATGTAGCTGGCGTCGCCGGTCAGGCTTAAATCGACGTCCACATTCTTGCCCAGCTCGCTGGGGTCAATGTCGATCTGGATGATTTTCGCGCGCTTGGCAAAGCTGTCGGGGTTCAGCGCCACGCGGTCACTGAACCGTGTGCCCACGGCAATGACCAAATCGGCCTCGTCAATGGCTTTGTTGGCGGCGTAGCAACCGTGCATACCCAGCAGCCCTAAGTTGTGCGGCTCACCGTAGCTGAGGACACCGGCGGCCATCAGGGTGTAGGTGGCGGGCATGCCGGTCTTTTCCAGCAAATCGCGCAGGGGTTGGCAGCCCGCCGCGCTGCGGACGCCGCCGCCGAAGTAGACGATTGGGCGCTCCGACTCGTTGATCATCTGAGCGGCCTTTTTGACGTCCTCCTCATTATACCGGGTCACGGTGCGGATGAGCTCGGGAGCCTTGGGGGTGAACTCACAGGAGGCAGCCGTGATGTCCTTGGGAATATCGACGAGGACGGGACCCTTGCGGCCCGACTGCGCAATGCGGAAGGCTGCGCGCATTGTGTCGGCCAGGTCCTCGACCCGGCGCACCGTGTAGTTGTGCTTCGTGATGGGCATCGTGATGCCCTCAATGTAGGCCTCCTGGAAGGAGTCCTTGCCCAGCAGCGTTGTGGCAACGTTGCCGGTGAAAGCGACCATCGGCACGCTGTCCATGTAGGCTGTGGCAATGCCGGTGACGAGGTTCGTGGCACCGGGGCCGCTGGTGGCCAGCACGACGCCGGTGCGGCCCGTGGCGCGGGCGTAGCCGTCTGCCGCGTGGGACGCGCCCTGCTCATGGGCGGTCAGCACATGGCGGATGCGGTCCGAGTTTTTATAAAGTTCATCGTACAGATTCAGCACTGCGCCGCCGGGATAGCCGAACAGGGTGTCAACGCCCTGCTCGACCAGCACTTCGACGAAGATCTGTGAACCGGTCAATTTCATGTTTCTGCTCCTTCCTGGTTTTAGCACGGCCTGCCGGGGGTCTGTAGGGCGGCCTCCCGTAAGAGGGGCAAAGGATAAAACAAAACAGGCTTTGCCCCTTGTATTCCAAGAGACAAAGCCTGTGTATAGCTCTGCGGTACCACTCTTATTGGGGCAGTGCCCCCACCTCATGGGCCTCCAACAAGGCCCGGCACTGTAACGGGTGCGCCCGTACCGCCCTACTGTGATTTCGGGTGGTCTGCTCCGGGATCAGTTCGCGGTCTGCTGCCCTGCTGCCTTGCACCGACCGGCAGCTCTCTGCAGGGTGCGGGACCGTTACTAACTTCCCATCCACGCATTGTCTGAATGTGTGATAAACTATACCGTACTTTTGCAGATTTGTCAAGACTTGTTTGAAAATTCCGCAACAAATCTTGCAACTTTTTGCCACGGCGTTTATACTGGTGGTAAAGAGTGTATCTCTTGGGAAAGGAATATGAATATGCTTCGTAATGAATGGCTGGCCCATCTGGATGGGCTTGTGGTGTTCCGCGGCCTGCTGGCGGCGGAGCCGCTGCGCTCTCTGCACGCGGCGCTGGCGGCGGATGAGGACGCCCTGACGGGCGCTGTCGCCGCGTTTGAGGCGGCGCTGTTTGCCCGCGGCACCAACTGGACCGAGGCCCTGCTGGATGCCGTGCTCGAGGAGGAAAACCTCTGCCTGCGTGTGGCAGCCGGGCAGGATGCCGGCCCCGTGCTGGAGACTGCGCTGAACAGCGAGCTGGACTTTTTGCAGACGCTTGGCCGTGCGCCGCTGGACGAGGTGTTCCCCGGCGCGGCAGTTTTCCTGCCGCGGTGGGAGACAACGCCCGACGCCGACTACCACGCGGCCTATGAGGCGCGCCGTGCGGCCATGGGCCAGAAGGGCTACGGCATGTTTGCCCGCCACCATGTCTTTGCGCTGGAGGACGGGCATCTGGTGCCGGTGCGCTATCCCGACCCGCAGCGTCTGAGTGAGCTGCCCGGCTACGAGCAGGAGCGCGAGAAGGTCATTGCCAACACCCGCGCCCTGCTGGAGGGCCGCCCGGCCAATAACGTGCTGCTCTACGGCGATGCAGGCACGGGCAAGTCCAGCACGGTCAAGGCAATTGCCAACGAGTTTGCGCCCGACGGCCTGCGCCTGATCGAGGTGAAGAAGAACCAGCTCTACCAGATCCCCGCCCTGATGGACGAGCTGGCAAAGAATCCGCTGAAATTCATCCTCTTTATTGATGACTTGAGCTTTGCCTCCAATGATGATAACTTTGCGGCGCTGAAGGCGATCCTGGAGGGCGGCGTCGGCGGGCGCAGCCATAATGTGGCGGTCTACGCCACAAGCAATCGCCGCCACCTCGTCAAGGAGACGATGGCGGACCGCAGCGGCGACGACCTGCACGCGATGGACACCCGGCAGGAGCTTATGAGCCTGTCGGCCCGGTTCGGTCTGACGGTGACGTTCCAGCAGCCTGACAAGGACCGCTATGACCGCATCCTGCTGGAGCTGGCGAAGCAGTACAATGTCCAGATGCCCAGCGACCAGCTCTTTATCAAGGGTGCCGCCTTTGCCCTGCGCGCCGGTGGCCGCAGCCCGCGCGTAGCCAAGCAGTTTGTGGAGCTGCTGGCGGCGGGCGTCAAGGTATAAAATTTCTCCACCCTGTAGGGGCGAACAATGTTCGCCCGTGCTCGTTCGCGGCGGCAGAAACATCCGCGGGCGGATATGGAATCCGCCCCTACGCGTAGGGGTCGGCGTCCTCGACGACCCGGGAAGTCAGCGCTGCCGCAAAGCTTCCGCGGGCGAACAATGTTCGCCCCTACATAACATAAGAATCAGGCGCGCTCCGTCACCAGCTTAAACCCTGCCTCCGTCAGCTTTTGCTTAATGGTCTCGATCTGCGCGGCATCTCGCGTTTCGAGGCCGAGCTTCAGGAAGCAGCTTGTGATGGCCATGTTCGCATCGCTGCGGTCATGGTGGACGCTGACGACGTTCGCACCGCAGGCAGAGACAATATCGCTGACCAGGCTCAGCTGGCCGGGCTTGTCCTCCAGCGCGATCATCAGGTTCGTCTTGCGCCCGCTCATAACAAGGCCGCGGGTGATGACGCGGGACAGAATGTTCACGTCGATGTTGCCGCCGGAAATCAGGCAGACCGTTTTCTTGCCCGCCAGCGGCAGCTTGCCGAACAGTGCGGCGGCCACCGGCGTGGCACCTGCGCCCTCGGCGACGAGCTTCTGGTTCTCCATCAGCGCCAGAATGGCCGCGGCGATCTCGTCCTCGCTGACCGTAACGATCTCGTCCACGTACTGGCTGACCATGTCGAACGTCGTCTCGCCGGGCGTCTTGACCGCAATGCCGTCGGCAAAGGTCACGGCGCTGTCCAGCGTTTCATATTTGTGGTCGTGGAAGGCGTGCTCCATGCTGGGCGCACCCGCGGCCTGCACGCCGTAGATCTTTACCTCAGGGCGCAGGCTCTTGATGGCGAACGCCACGCCGGAGATCAGACCGCCGCCGCCGATAGGCACGATGACCGCGTCCACATCGGGCAGTTGGTCGAGGATTTCGAGACCAATCGTTCCCTGCCCTGCGATGACCAGCTCGTCATCATAAGGATGAATGAAGGTCATGCCGGTCTGCTCCTGCAGCTCCACGGCGCGGTCATGCGCGTCGTCGTAGGTGCCCTTGACCAGCTCGACCTCGGCACCGAGGCGCTTTGTGCTCTCTACCTTCATAATAGGGGCACCGTCCGGCATACAGACAACGCTTTTGATGCCCATACGGGTCGCGGCCAGTGCCACGCCCTGCGCATGGTTGCCCGCCGAGCAGGCAATGACGCCCTTCGCGCGCTCCTCCGCGGACAGCTGGCTGATTTTGTAGTACGCGCCGCGGACCTTGAAGCTGCCTGTAACCTGCAAGTTTTCGGTTTTCAGGTACAGATCGGTGCCGGGGCACAGGCGTGTGGCGGCGATCAGGTCGGTCTTGCGGGCAACCTGCTTCAAGACGAACTTGGCATGGTAGATTTTATCCAGTGTAAGCATGGGCTGTTCCCTCTCTGTTTGACAATAGTCGGGCCCGACCCGGGCTTGCCGGATCGGGCCGGGCCGCGCCGTTGCGGCCAAGACACTGACATGAGTATAGTTGAAATTTGCTAATTTGTAAAGTGAAAAATATTCATCGTTAAATTGTACAAGAATAATAAGCGAGAATTGTACAATTCTACCACTATGTTGTGGACGCAGAATGCTGTATAATAGATGTAAAGATAGCAAAATATGTTTGCTTTTTAACAATCACCTTTATGAGGAGGCAATTTCCCGTATGGATATCCGTTATTCCTGCAACCAGCGTGATTTCAAGCGCTACACCACCGAGGAGACCCGCAACGAAATGCTCATCACCGGCCTGTACAAGGCAGATGAGATGGTCGCTGTCTACAGCCACGTGGATCGCATGGTCACGCTGGGCTGCATGCCTGTGCACGAGGAGGTCTCCATCGACAAGGGCATTGATGTATGGGCCAACTTCGGCACCCACTACTTCCTGGAGCGCCGCGAGATCGGCATCTTCAACATTGGTGACGGTGCCGGCACGGTCACGGCGGATGGCAAGGAGTATCACCTGAACTACAAGGACTGCCTGTACCTGACCAAGGGCAACCAGAAGGTCACCTTCAAGAGCGACGATCCGGAGCATCCGGCCAAGTTCTACATGGTCTCTGCCCCGGCCCATTGCAGCTATGAGAACAAGCTCATCACCATCGAGCAGGCCGCCAAGCGCCCGCTGGGCAGCGTCGAGACCTGCAACAAGCGCACGATCAACCAGTTCATCCATCCCAGCGTGCTCAAGACCTGCCAGCTGTCCATGGGTATGACCGCTCTGGAGCCCGGCAGCAACTGGAACACCATGCCCAGCCACACCCACGAGCGCCGCATGGAGATCTACACCTACTTTGAGGTCCCCGAGGGCCAGGTCGTTTTCCACATGTGCGGTGAGCCCACCGAGACCCGCCATATTGTCATGCATAACTATGACGCTGTCATCAGCCCGTCCTGGAGCATCCACAGCGGCGTAGGTACGTCCAACTACACCTTTATATGGGCCATGGGCGGCGAGAACATGGAGTTTGACGATATGGACAATATCGCCACAACTGATTTGCGCTGACCGCAAGAAACGCACATATTTTGCGCCGGCTTGCGCAAGATATGCGCAACCATTTACTTTAATTCTCGCGCCCCAGTGATGGGCGCCGGAATATATGACTGTTACAAACTTAGGAGGTTTTGCATCATGTCTGTTTGTACCCCGAAATCCTTCGACCTGACCGGTAAGGTCGCCCTCGTCACCGGCGCTTCCTATGGCATCGGCTTTGCTATTGCCACCGCTATGGCCAATTGCGGCGCCAAGATCGTCTTTAACGACATCAAGCAGGAGCTGGTAGACAAGGGCCTGGCCGCCTACAAGGAAGCCGGCATCGAAGCCCACGGCTATGTCTGCGACGTCACCAACGAGGATGCCGTCAATGAGATGGTCAAGAAGATCACCGCCGAGGTCGGCCACATCAATGTGCTGGTCAACAACGCCGGTATCATCAAGCGCATCCCGATGATCGAGATGACCGCTGCCCAGTTCCGTCAGGTCATCGACGTTGACCTGAACGCTCCCTTCATCATTGCCAAGGCTGTCATTCCCGATATGATCGAGCAGGGCGGCGGCAAGATCATCAACATCTGCTCCATGATGAGCGAAC
>OLGF01004296.1_pt1 | contig 10678 bp, 12 predicted proteins | sample 1604971 | NCBI WGS metagenome assembly OLGF01 (sample SAMEA3888902, study PRJEB22519) | human gut metagenome | biome: human gut; feature: human-associated habitat; material: faeces | place: Denmark | collected 2011 | reverse complement strand
AAATTCTCGACGGCCTTTAGTTCTGCCTCTTGCTTCCGGGCGGTATTTTCAGCAGCTTCAGCCGCCGAATTAAAGCTTTCGGCCACGCCGTCCACTTTTTCTTCTAAACTTTCGACCGCGCCGCTTGTTAATGCAGATGTGACAGCAGCGCTTCCCAGCACAGACACCAATACGCCTATACCGGATGCGATCAACGCGGCTTTATTTGCGGACATGGCTGCATTCAATGCGTTTTGTCCAGCGGTAGCTGCGGCCTGCGCCGATTTTAGCGCAGTGTATGCCGACATTAGTGTGGTCACGGCCCCGGTCATTTTACCGGTTACGGACAGCAGCGGCCCAAAAGAAGCGGCAAACACCGCGATTTTTGTAATCACAGACTTTGTGCCTTCGTCCAGTTGACCAACGCTCTGAATAATCTGATTGATTTTCGAGATTATGGGCGTCACCATGGGGATCAGTTCCTGACCGGCGATCGCAGCCAGTTCTTTTAGTGATTCCGTAAGGATCCGCAGTTGGTTGGCTGTGCTGTCGGACGTGCGAGCAAAGTCGCCTTGCGCGTTTTTGGTGTTCTCAAGGACATATTGCATCCGTAGCGCGGTCTTCTCCTGCTGGGTCATCTCCTGCGTGGTTTTCCCCATGGATTTGGCCATGCTGGACGCGTTCAAGTTCGTTTCTGTCATGACGATTCCGAGCTTTTTCAGGCTTTCGGTCTCGCCGGTGAAGATAGACGCAAGCGCCGTCTGTGCCTCCTCAAGGGATATGTTCTTAAACGACGCCAAATCGCCGGCAAGCCCAACAAGCTCCGTCGCCATATCGGCAGCGGCTTGCTGAGAAAACCCCATAGAGGTGGCCATGTCGCCGAAATAGCCGGCCATATCCAGCGCGGTAGATTTTGCGATCCCATATGTAAGCAGCGTGGTGTTCGAAAATTCCTGCACCGACTGATTGGCAGCCCCAAACGCCACTTCAACTTTATTTATCGATTCGTCCATATCGGAAGCCATCTTGACAGAAGCAGCTCCGGCAGCCACTATAGGGGCTGTTAATCCGACGGTAAGCTTGTTTCCGACGCTTGACAGCTTGTCGCTGACCTGCTGGATGGATTTCTTGATTTGCTCCATGCGCAGATTATTGATTTCCTGTAAGCGCTTTTTGGCGGCGTTGGCCTGATTCTCAGCGTTGACCAGCTCGCGGCTCAGCTGCTCCATGGCCTTTTTTGTTTTCTCGGTATCGCCCCCGGTGACTTCCATTTCGGCGAGCCGCTTTTTGAGCGCTTCCACCTTTTCAGCAGTATCTTGGACAGCTTTTGCAGAAATCTCCTTGGCCTTTTTCCAGTTTTCGGCGTTCCATCCCTGGTCTAGGTTCTTTTTCAGCATTTTATAGTGGCTGTCAGTGGATTTCAACGATGCGTCGATCTCGCTCATTCTGGCCACTACATCCGCGCTGTTCACGCCGAAAATCAGTTCGTATGACCTTGTGTTCTTTTTTGCCATATTCAGCCCCCGTAAAGGTCGTGCATTTCGCTGCGGCTCATTTTGTGGTACTTTTTCTCGTTGCCTCTCCCACTGGTGATTGCTGTCCGTTTAGACACAACGTCCAGTATCAAAAAAGCCGGCAGTTTGTCGACCAAATCCATGCTTATACCGGATACAGCCATCATTGCCAAAATGTCCAGTTCGTCGAATTCTTCAGCCGTTTCTGCGGAATTCCGCTTTTTGCCGCTGGTCAGCAGCACGCCCGCCTGTATTTCCTGGGCTGCATCGATAAAGCTGTTAGTCCTTGACGCGCGACGAACAAACCGGCTATATGCCGGTCGATTTCCGTCGATGGACGACCACGCCAGCCGAAGCAAACACGCGTAGGCGTCGCCTTCAAAAAAATCCGCGAAGAAGCTGACGCCGAACGCCGACCGATACCGCAGCAGCGTGGACAGGCTGGTATTTACGTTGTAGGTTCTGCGGCACGGCCAGCGCCCGATCGTCAGTTTCATTATTCCGCCGCCTTAGCTTTTGGCGTAGGCACCGTATTGCCGAAAGCGGCATATCCGGCGTCTCCCGGCTTGCTGATAATCATAAAGCAGGTCAGGCGGTTCCCATTTTCGTCCACGTAGTCCGCGTCTCCGGTAGACGTTTTAAGCGGATCGCCGTAAACAGTAATCGGGTATTCGTACGCACCAAACTCGATGCTATCCGCGTCGGTGGAGGCGTTTTCGCTGGCCGGGGAGATTTCCACGTTCAGCAGCCACACCTTAATCACGATAGGCGGCAGCTTTTCGCGCTCCTCCTTGAATTCGTAATACAGTCCATCCAGTCTGGTAACTCCGGCGCCGCCCACAATAGCGATCTCGCCGGTGGCCGTTTCGACAGCCCGGCCAATTGCTTTCTCAAGCTCCGGATCCTTTGCGGTTACGCCGAGGTTTCCGGTATAGCCGTTATCGCTCGCCACGTTAAGCACCAGACGATTGTTGGCATGCTGTGGGGTCTTGTTGATTTGCGGATCCAAACTGATGCTTTTCACATAATCCAGGTTGGTTACAGAAGCTACTTCGCCAGACGCTTTATATTTGGCGTTTGCGCAACCATGGTATCCTGCATTCATAATCGATTCCTCCTATTTTCTTGTATCGTATTCCGCGATCGTCTCGTCAAACGCTGCGCGGATATGTGGGTGCTTTGGCGCGGCCCCACGATTATATCCTTCGCCAGTGGTTCTGACTGCCGTGCCAAGCTCTAAAATATTGGTCAATTCCGGTTCGTTGACATTTCGGATAATGTGTAGTTTCGATCCGTATTTCGTTTCGATGATATGCCGCCACCCGGCGGCGTACCGTCCAGGCTTCCGTTTTGACCGCTTACCACCATAAGGGGCAAGGCGGCGAGGGCTTTTTTGTATGACTTTTTTCAGAGCGGAATCCGCCATTTTGTCGACAAGTTCTTCCGCGTCGCGCTGCTCTGCTTCGGCAATTTCCCGTATATCTCCCATGACCTTTGCAAAATCAACTTCCATAGTCCACCGTCCTATACAGCGCAAATTCTTGGACAACCCCGAACCGTTGATGATTCTGATCGCTGCCGACATCTGCCGGAAGATCCTGCGGAATAAACCCGGCCATCGCCAAGGCCACTTCTGCCGATGCTGCTAGTTCGTCCAATCTGGATGCTTCCACAGCATACAGATTCACGTCCACGTTATCGCGGCGCTGTATAGGCTTATTGTCCGCGTACGCGGTATACACCCCTGACACCACGGTGACGGTCGCATACTCCTTTTCGCGGATTGTCGCTGTTTGGTCTTCCTCCACCACCATGCAGACGCTCCTCAGTGCCTTTTTAGCCAAGCTTCTCGCGCTCTCCATCAAATCACCTCATAAGGCCGGAGGATTTCCTCCAACGTCAAGTCCGTGGAAGGAGGGTTCTTCTCCGGCAACGGTTGGGCCTGTTCGATGCGATACTGCTTTTCGCCGATTAACACCATATCAGACTTGTCCACATCGGTCATGGGTATGCGGATAATCCGGGTAATTTCCCTCTGTGCCTGAGCGGCTATGTAGTACCGCTTGGAGCCGACGACCCGGTTATCAAACCGGCGCAGTGTCGCCTTTTGGGCCGTTCCGGCGTTTACCGTACAAATCCAGCACTCGCCGTCTTTAAATGCCTCAAACTCCGTCGGTCTCTTGATTTGCATCCATGACCCTCCCACGAAAATACAGAGCTAAAAGCTCGGCGTGGAAATTTTTCTCGAACACCTCTAGCGCCTGGCTGTTGGCGTACCGGCAGTAATCCAGTAAAAGGCTTTTAGGCAAATCCTCCGCATCGAAATCGATAGGCGCGCCTGCTATTTCAAGCAGGCGCGCCTTTCCCCTTTCGATTATGCCGGACAGCATGGCGTCGTCACTGTCCCAAGTGATTTTTAGGTATTGCTTAACCTCGGACAAAATATCCGGCATAGTCATTCACTCCTTACGCCGTCTGCTCCTTGGTCTTCACAACACCCTTGATTTCCTTCACCTCGTTCACGTCCACCACATAGTTAGTGGGTTTCAGGTTGGTGACGTCGAGATGGAGAAAAGAATTCTCGTCCATCGGGCGGCCGTTCGCGTACAGCTTGGTCTTGTATACACGCTCGTCGTCCAAAAAACGGACGCTGTCGTCGGCTTCGATTTTCCCTTTTTCTCCCCCCGCGCCGACACCGAGGAAATACTGTTCGGGGATGCCAAGAATTGCCCTATTGGACGCTACAGCGGCGGACTGAATCACTGTGGTCGGGAACGGAAGAACATCGCGGTTGTATGTTCCATCGGTCGCCCTTACGGTCGTGGCGGGAAACACCTTGAGAAAATAGTCAATCGGGTTAACAACCAGAATCACATGATTCACCGCCCGCGCTTCACCGTTACGGTCTTTCGCAAGCTTCGCCAGCAGACCGCCAAACGACACAGGGGAAAGGTCGGTGACGGCTACGGTTTCTTTCTGCGGATATACGCCGCCGACAACGGACGCGTCGTCAGAGACATCTCTGTCCATGCCGATGGGCTGATCCTTGCCAGTTCCGGTAATAATGGCCTTCTCAAGGCCTGCGGCAGAGGCCTCCGCCAGGGTTTCGCGGACGTAAGCATCCATCCACTGCGGGCCGGCGTCCAGCATATCCTTGGAAATCGCCATGAAAGCGGTCAGCTTGCAAAGCGTCAGGTCTATGCGGCCAATGGCACCGTCCAGTTCCTCAGTGATTTTCGAGCCAAGAGCGCTCCAGGTTGCCAGTTGGGACACCTGCTTGTTGACAAGGATCCGCGTCAGAGTGGAAGTGTTCTTGAAATTGATTACGGACAGAAGCGGGTGGGTCTTCTTGATTTCATCGATGACGCTGTCGATGATGGTTTCCGGGAAAGCGTCGGGCAAGCCAGTAAAGGCCGCTTTGAAATCCCCGGTTTTCACCGCGTTAGCCCACGCGTTGTAAAACTTGGTTTCCTCGGACGTGAGTTGACGGACGCCGCGGCGGGCGAGCACTTCGCCATCCTGCGTCTGCTGGTACTTGCGGAAATCGTCCAGGACGTCGGCCTGCACCCCCATAGCGAAATCAGAAAGGGCGGCCACGATGGCCTCCGGGTTCTCACTGTTCAGTGCTTCGCCGAATTTGGCCTGAAGTTCGGCCTTGATTACATCTTTACTTTTCACTTGACTACCTCCATTTTCTTAAACGCCCGCATTAGGCGCTCTGCGTTGTTTTTGGCTTCTGCGTTTGTGGGCTGCGGAACTTTCTTCCAAAAAGAAGAAACTGCGGCCGCTTTGGCTTTTGCAAGCCCTTCAGCAGCGGATTTTCCGGCGATTTCATCGGCGAATCCCAGGGCAACACATTCTTCCGCATCCAGCCACACCTCTTCATCCAGCATGGATTGCAGTTTGTCTTCCGGGAGTTTATCCCCGCACCTCTCCTTGTAAGCCAAGGACATGGTGGTTGAGATTTTGTCCAGGTCGTCAGCTGCTTTTCTTAGCTCCTTAGCATTTCCGGCCGCCACCGTCCAAGCGTTGTGGATCATCATCATGGCCAGTTTTCCCATGATCACCTTGTCCCCGGCCATGGCGATCAGGCTAGCCGCCGAACAGGCAAAACCATCCACATACACGGTAACGGGCCCAGAGTGGAGCTTCAGCAGGGAGTATATCGCCGCGCCCTCTTTGACATCTCCACCATAGGAATTAATATGCAGAGAAATGGGAGTGTTCGGCTCCACTTCGTCCAGCTGTTTATGTACGGACTTAGCGGACGTTTCGCTCTCGATGGTTTCCCCAAACCAGCCTTCCCCATCGGCTTCGATGTCGTCATAAAGATAGATTTCCAAGTTTTCCGTTTTCATCACCCCCCTTCCATAATATCGTCATAGTTCTTGGTTCTCCAGTGTTTCTTGCTCCAGTTGGTATTCAGCTTATACTCGCCGATTTTTTCGCGCAATTCGTCGATGCTGTACATTCCGCACGCAATCAACTTATCCACTTGCGACGCGGCGGAGAATACGTCCACGTGTCGGATGCAAGATGTATCCACAGACAGGTAATCCCCGGCCCTATATCCATTAAACCCGTAGCGCTTTCGGGTTATCTCTTCGCTGATGGAATCCACGATCGGGTCAATGCAAAAAGTCAAAAAGTTTTCTGTCAGCTTGTCAACATCTGCTATCTTTCCAAGCAGCATGGCCGGCGGAATCTTAAAAGCCAACCCAACGGCGGATGCCGCTTCCTCCATCAGGTTGGTTATATCCGTTAATTCTGACGTGGATTTTTTACTTCCTTCTCCGTGTATTTCATCGTAATCAACCCCGGCGGGTAATTGGAGGACAGCGTTTTCCTCAGTAAAGTATTTTTTAAATTTTTTGTTGAACAGGTCGTCCATTGCCTCATCGGCTTTGCTATTCCCAGTCGCTCCTTTTGCCAGCCTGACAACGCCTTTCCTTCCTCCGGCTCGTCTGTATTTTCCTACTGCCAGAGTTAATAGTTCACTGTATCCCGCGGAAATTGTACTCAATAGTTGCCGGATATTCTCATTTGCGTTCTGAAAATACAAAACGTCCCTGGCCATATACGCACCTGGCAAAAAGGTGCCACCTCGCCACACGTCGCGGAAAACGTCCTCGCCGATTTCATGCTCATCGCGGGTAAAACTGTCGGCGATAATCAATTTACCGTTCACGTCCACGACCAGCGCCTCGTTGTATTTCAGTACCTTTGCCACAAGCTCCTGTATAAACTGTGTGCTGTTTTGGTTCGCGTTTGGCTCGTAGTTCCAGAGATAATACTCTTCCGCCTTGTAGGGTTTACCGGCCTTAAATGTCCGGAACTCACACTTTCCAATAGCACCGGCGATCATGTTAATCGCCAAATTCACATAAAATTCTTCGAATGCCAAAATCGCCCCGCTTTGAAAAGTGTTGTCCCCCGGATGGGCTACGGCTTTATCCGTTCCAAAGAAAAAATCTTTTAACTTGTCGATTACTTTCAATTTGTCACCTCCTCAGTAGGAATATACAGAGAAATCAAAGTCGACGTCTTCGTCGCAGTCGGTTAAGTCCTCGCTGATGCACATAGCTGCCACAAACGCCATAAACCCATCTGTTTTCCTTGACTTCGGCTCGGTTTTTTCATAGGTCATGTTCCCGTCTTTTGTGGTAGCGATGCAGGCGTTATTGGTATACCAGCGCATAAGGGGGTTGTCTCCCCAAACCACGTCGTGATTGGCAAATGCACTGTTAATTGTAGGGGCATAGAGCATCTGCGTACTTTTTCGGATAAGGCGGACGTTGTTTTTTCCACCTTTTTCTGTATCAAACCCAACGTCGCTAAGTGCCCTAGCCAAAAGTGTGTACCGATATGTGTCCATACCAAGGGTTGTAATGTCATAGTGCTTTGATTGCTCTTCCAGCCATTGCGCCGGCACAGACGGCGGCACCTCCACCCCGTCCACAAAGGTTAAAAGACCGCGGGCTTCCCACTCTTTCAACGGGGCCTTTATCCTCGCGAGGTCTGGGCATTGTGCGCAAACCCACGTGTGCGGTATCCAAATGTATTTTCCGGATTTTTTAAACAACAGACCCGCTGCTACAAAATCCGTGGTTCTGGCGTAGTCAATGCCGGCAACGCAACTGCACCCACCCAAATCTGGGAGCGGCTGGCTGGTTGCTTTGATATTGTCCCAGCTCGTTACTTCCGCGTCTTTATGCACCGCAGGCAGATTCATCCGCTTGGTCATAAAGGAGGAATTCCCGATTGGATCCAAGACATAGTTGGCGTACTCCACTTCCATTTCCTGCAACAGTACAGGAAAGTATTGCAAGGACGGATTTGATTTTGTCCAATTGCTTTTTTCGTTTACTTCATCCGCCGAATCCAACCGGCAAATAAACGGGATCATCCCGTTATCTTCTATGTCGCCTTGCAGTATTTGCGTGGCCTGGCTTTTTAGCTGGTCAAGCGGCCCGTCTCTCACGTCTCCGTCTGTTGTGATAACTGTCCGCCTCGGAAACGCTTTTTTCCCTAGGCCAGTAGTTGCAACATCGACCATCTTCCAGTTTTCGTAAGCGTGGAATTCGTCAAAGTCTACTTTGCCGGGGCGTCCGCCGTCTTTCGTTTTAAATCCGGAAGTACGAAACCGAAGCCTAGATCCTGTGCTTTTGTTCGTGATGCACTCCATATTCCAAGCAAAGTGCTTTTCTAGCTTTTGCCGGTGTTCTTCCAAAACTTCACGCACGTCGTCAAAGCTGGTTCTTGCCTGATCCTCTGAGGTAGCAAATATATCGACGTGATAATTCTTTACGCCGTTTATTGGCGTCAGAAGACAAAAATCTTCAAATGCTATAAATCCGTTTTTTCCAGACCCGCGGCCGACGAGAACAAACAAAAAAGGCCAACGGAGTTGACCATCAGCCTTATATGTGCAGTTGTGCAGGGCAAAACAGAACTTTTCCCACGGCAATAACGAAAAAGGGAAGTATTTTTGTAGATTCAGGTACCTGGCAAGCTGTGCCTCGTCCACTCGGATATTCTCTGTGTCGAAAGCTTTTTCAACAAAATCGCATAATAGCAGCTGTTCTTTGCATACCTTTATCTTCCCAGACCGCACTTGGTCTATATACAGTTGGATGTCAGAGACCATCGTCGTCCGCCTCGGTGATCGGAGCAAAATCCGTGGTGATATTCAGACGCTCCAAGATGGACAACATCTGGCGGTTTACGCCGATAAGTTCTTTTACGCTTGTGTTGTTCTTCATCATTTCGACGCCGACCGAAGACACGTCCTTGTAAACCACACCGCGCTCCTCGATATCCGCCGCCAGCTTTTCCTTGGTGGCCCACAGTTTCATGTAGTCTTTGACCAAATCAATAAAGACCGGCGTGGCCGCCCCTTTTACGGTCAATTGCGCAATCATTGACTCCTCTACAGTTTTCTTGGATATCCTCACGTTTTCTCACTCCAATCCAAAATAGCTTATTTATAAAAATCAAACAGCGCCACGTTCGGGCTTTCGTTTACATGGAAGGCATATCACTTATCCGGCAGTATAACCACACAATTTTTCATAAAATTCCTTCGCGCGCGCGAATATCGGTTTTGTCGTGCTTGACCGCGGTATGCGGATGCCCGACCGCTTTTCGAATTTTCCGACCCGGGGGCGTTACCACCGCTCATCTGTAACTGCTTTGCCGTGCGGGTGGTGTACATCCCAATGGCACGACGAGCACAGACATGTCAAGTTTGATTCCGTGAGCGCCAGGTGCGGATACCGTCTTAACTCCTTCACGTGGTGCACCACATCGGCCGGGCTGTACCTACCGGACAATTTACATATCTGGCACTCATTGTTTTGCTCTCGTCTTACTTTACTGGAAATCTTTCGCCACGGTCTGCTAATATAAAACTGATGTATCTGACCAGTTAGCGCGAGCCGCTGAATCCATTTGGTTAATTCTTCGGCCGTCATATCCGCTGGCTTATATCCCACAAGCCCCTCCCCCTCGGCGCGCTAACGTTCTGATGCGCCGCGTCGCAACACCGCACTTAATATATAAACGCCTTTGCGTAAATCTCCATGGGGCGGCGGGAACGGAGGCCATCTCGTCCCCTGCCGCCAATCTAAAGGCCCGTGCCGGTTTCACACCGGATCTCCGCGTTATCACTGCGGTGTTCTGCTTGCCACTACACGGGCGTGGTTGCGGATGCTGGATTCGAACCAGCGTCCTCCGGCTTATGGGGCCGGCGAGCTTCCACTGCTCTAACCCGCAATATGCAATATGCAAAAGCGGAAGCGCCGCCGGATTCATCCTCCGGGGCGTTTCCCTTTCGCGACCGTACCTGGTCCGCATCGCTGATAGGCGTGTACGGTTCTGTCCTTGCTATTTTTCCACTATACTAATTCTATCACCTTTTTTCGATGCACAGTCTCACTTTATAAAAATTCCGTTGACACTGCCACCTCGTACAGAAATTTATTGCGCCTGCGATAAAACGCGGCCTTGCTTACCGGCAGATTCCTGTACTCAAATTTAAAATATCTCCCCTCGATGCAGCTGTCTTTCACGGCCTCTCTGATTTTCTCCCGTTCCGCGTCGCTTGGAATATCCGCGCCAACTCGGAGAAGGGCTTGTTCGACGGCCCGCATTCTCGCCACCTCCACGGTGTGCTCCAACTTGTCGAGCCGCACCACCTTATCTTCTGTCGGATTCCCGGGTACGGACCCATGGGGGAAATACTGACGGCGCAACTCTTTTTTTGTACTTCCGTCCGGCAAAACCGTCGTGCTGGTATATGTAACATAGTTGCATGTCGTCCCGTGGATGATTGATTCACGCGCCGCGCTATACCATGCCGCTCTCCTTGCGTACCCCCGAACCATATTGATAGCCGTAGCGCGTACATCGTCAGGCAACTTATACTTGTTTTGGCTCACTCTCTGCCCTCCTTTCCACCTCCCGGCGACGCCGCTCTTTCTCGTGCGCCTCTTGGCATATTTCTCGGTTGCTTCGCTGTCTAGACGATGCCAGTTCACGCCGATGCGGCTCCATGCACGGCATCACACAAAGGCCATCGCGATTTACCCACTGACAACGACGACGCATACAATACTCCTTCATCGTCCCCCGCCCCTAAAACACGCCCCGAAGAACAACCCCACGCAGGCCCCGAAGCTGGCCGC
>OLGF01004281.1_pt1 | contig 10723 bp, 9 predicted proteins | sample 1604971 | NCBI WGS metagenome assembly OLGF01 (sample SAMEA3888902, study PRJEB22519) | human gut metagenome | biome: human gut; feature: human-associated habitat; material: faeces | place: Denmark | collected 2011 | reverse complement strand
TTGTTCATCGCACACGTATTTTAAATATGCGTGCAAAGATACAAAATCAAATCGAATACACTATAAAAAGTCCGTAAACTTTTGAGTATTAATAACTTATTTGATAATCGTCTCGTTTTAACGGGACACTAGTGATTTAAAATATAATTATATTAGGGGCTAAATGACAATCCCAAATCCTTAATGACATAATGACCTAATGACATAATGACATAATGACAACAGACCCTTGCCGTGTAGTGTTGTACCTAAAAAAGTTGAATGGATTTTAACTTAAACCCTATTATGGGTTGAATAATTTCTATTAACCCTAATCAAGGTTGAATCTATTCTCTTAAACCCTATAAAAGATTGAATAATGCCTTATGGTGCAGACTCAATCATTGACCATGTTGGGATATGTGGGCAGTTCGTGTGCAGATAATAGGCTTGCCAGCTCTTTTACTGTTTGGCACCAGATTTTTTTTCATTCAATATTTTCAGGGCAATACAGACACCATTTTGGGCAATTATGTTGCATGATGAAGCATTTTTTCTTCAAAATATTTGGCAATATGGAAAAAAATACCTACCTTTGTACTCGAGACAAACAGGTTAGGCAATGGGTAAAAGGTGGCGATAGCTACGTAATGGGAGGCCCCTACCTGCTGTTGGCGCTTAGGTATGAGCGTGGAAACTGACTTACTTATACGGGGAAGAACCGTACAATTACGATAAACTTACACATTAAAACAAAGAGAAAATGGCCAAAACAAAATTCGTCATAGTGGGAGGCGTCGCCGGAGGAGCCACCGCGGCAGCCCGAATGAGGAGGCTCTCCGAAGAAGCAGAGATTGTCCTTTTTGAGAAAGGGGAATACATATCGTATGCCAACTGCGGTCTACCCTATTACATAGGCGGCGTGATAGAAGAGCGCGACAAGCTCTTCGTCCAGACACCCGAGGCATTCGGCAAACGCTTCAACATCGATGTCCGCACCAACAGCGAGGTCACAGCCATCGATACAGAGCAGCGACAGGTGACGGTCAAGACCACCGACGGAAAGACCTATACAGAACGCTACGACAAGCTCCTGCTCTCACCCGGAGCCTCACCGGTCGTGCCCCCACTCCCTGGCATACAGAGCGAAGGCATCTTTACGCTGAGAAACGTGAACGACACCGACCGTATCAAGTCATACCTGAGTTGCCACAAAGTAAGCCGCGCAGTCATCGTGGGTGGAGGCTTCATAGGTCTTGAGATGGCCGAAAACCTCAGACACGCAGGCGCGGAAGTCACCGTCGTCGAGATGGCCCCACAGGTGATGGGTCCCATAGACTACTCCATGGCGGCCCTCGTACACGAGCATCTGCAGGAGCAGGGAGTCAGGCTATACCTCGAACAAGCCGTAGAGAGCTTTTCGCGTCAAGGCGAAGCACTCTCCGTACACTTCAAGTCAGGCATAAAGCTTGAGGCCGATATGGTCCTGCTGAGCATCGGAGTGAGAGCCGAGACACGCCTTGCCCAAGACGCACATTTGAAGTTAGGTGAGATGCGTGGCATTTGGGTAAACGAATATCTGCAGACATCAGACGAAAACATTTATGCCGTAGGTGATGCCATCGAATTCCCACACCCCATCACAGGCAAACCGTGGCTCAACTTCCTCGCAGGCCCAGCCAATCGTCAGGCACGCATCGTGGCAGACAATATGGTGCTGGGCAACAGTGTCAGATACGAAGGCTCGATAGGCACAGCCATAGCAAAAGTTTTCGACATCACGGTAGCCTCCACGGGTCTGCCAGCCAAGCGGCTCAAGCAGATGAACATACCATACCTCTCAGCCACCATACACAACGGCTCCCATGCAGGCTACTATCCTGGCAGCACCCAGATGGCGATCAAGATAACCTTCTCCCCCACAGACGGACGCATCTACGGAGCGCAGATCGTAGGCTGCGACGGAGTGGACACACGCATCGACCAGTACGCACTCGCCATCAAGCAGGGAGCCACTGCAGAGCAACTCACCCGACTCGAACACGCCTATGCACCCCCGTTTTCGTCAGCCAAAGACCCCGTTGCCATTTCGGGCTACGTCGCCTGCAATATACTCAGCGGAAAGATGCAGCCTCTGTACTGGCGTGAGATGCGCGACACCGACACGTCCGCAGTCACCCTCGTCGATGTGCGTACCCCCGACGAATACGCATTAGGCAGCATACCCGGTGCGATCAACATTCCCCTGGACGACATGAGGCAACGCCTTGGCGAGATACCCACAACACGCCCCGTATGGCTCTTCTGCGGAGTAGGTCTGCGCGGCTACCTCGCCTCCAACATACTCAAGGCAAACGGTTATAGCCAAGTGAGCAACCTCATCGGAGGACTGCGCACATACAAGGCCGCCACCGCAAGCAGAGAGACCCCCCAAGGCTTTGACGACAAAAACGAGACGCACGTCGCAAGCGAATGCCGCCCCAGCCCACAAGGCAAGGTGACAATCACGGTCGACGCCTGCGGCATACAATGCCCAGGACCCATTCTCAAGATGAAACAGGCCATGGACAGACTTAGTGCAGGTCAGACTCTGGTGATAAAGGCCACAGACGCAGGCTTTCCACGCGATGCTGAGGCATGGTGCCGCACCACAGGCAACAAGTTCGTCAGCAGACACTCAGAGGGCGGCATACACACTGTAGAAATAGAAAAGGCGACACCATGCCCCGTAGGAACCCCACTCCCCACGACGAATGCCCAAGGCAAGACCTTTATCCTCTTCAGTGACGACCTCGACAAAGCCCTCGCCACCTTCGTCCTCGCCAACGGAGCGGCAGCCACGGGCAAGAAAGTCAGCATCTTCTTTACATTCTGGGGGCTTAACGCCATCAAGAAGACCCACAAGCCACACGTCGCCAAAGACCTCTGGGGGCGAATGTTCTCATGGATGCTCCCCTCAGACTCCACCAGCCTCTCACTCTCCAAGATGAACATGATGGGCATAGGCTCCAAGATGATGCGTTTCCTCATGGCCAAGAAAGGAGTCGACTCGCTCGAATCCCTGCGTCAGCAAGCCATCGACAACGGCGTGGAATTCATAGCCTGCCAGATGTCTATGGACGTGATGGGGATAAGCCGCGACGAACTCCTCGACAACGTCAACGTAGGCGGCGTAGCAAGCTATATGGAACGAGCCGAAAACTCAAACGTCAATCTGTTCATATAAGCCACTGAGGCGAGCGCAAGATCGCTCGCCTCAGCTGCGATTAGGTCCCTATCCGAGTTCAAATCCTATGATGAAAGTTGTGTGATAACCTGCATCAGCCTTTTCAGCAAGATCAAGAGAACCACCTAGCATAATCATGATGTAGTACCCTAAAAAAGTTGAATGGATTTTAACTTAAACCCTGTTAAGGGTTGAATAATTTCTATTAACCCTAATCATGGTTGAATCTATTCTCTTAAACCCTATAAAAGATTGAATATTGCCTTATGGTGCAGACTCAATCATTGACCATGTTGGGATATGTGGGCAGTCCTTGTGCAGATAATAGGCTTGCCAGCTCTTTTACTGTTTGGCACCAGTTTTTTTTTCATTCAATGTTTTTCAGGGTAATACACTTTCTTGAACGTGGCATCGTTTTTGAAAACATGTGCAGTCTTGTGAATTTTCAATCCTCTGGGAAGGGTTCGAATTCAGCAAGGGAGCAAGTAGGGAGTCCTGTTTAGCCTTCTGAGGATAATTCTCTTGATAAGAAGCATATTCAGATTATAGTTGTCATAGTTGTCAAACTCATTTCAATAAGATGATATTAGCAAGGCTCTTTTTGAATAGTTTATTCTTTGGACTATTGTATATAGTGAAAATACACATAGAAAGCTACCTCCATTGCAATCGTTATGATTGACAGAAGGGAAAGGGAGTCAACGACGTAGAACAGTTTAGCAGAAATCCATACGCCCTCGTTATTCTTTATAATGTCAGTAAGTCGTTGGATATATTTCTGCCAAATCGTTTCCTGCTGCTTGTCGTGGTCGGCAAGTTTCTGTTCCTCTAGCTCCAGCTATTGGACATGGATTTCGTGCATCTTCTGCCAGTCAGCGTCTGAGACATTCACCGATACTTTCAACTTTGTGGGTGCATCTTCCATGACTCGGCCAATGTGCTCGCTCATTGTATCAAACTTACCACTGATGGTATCTACGGCATTACCCAGTTTCTCTTCGGATCGCTGATACTGCTGGCTAACCGACTCACACTGAATGTGGCATTTACAATGCATAGTTTCGTAGAACTATCAAAGCTCAGTAACCATAATTGCTTGCTTTTTTATCTGGTCAGTCTCCCAGGCATCGATAGATGGTTGGGGTATTAGGCTTCCCGATGCCAGAATAATCTGGCACATGGGCAAGCCCAATGCCCGAAGATTTGGAATGCAACTAACCACGTGTCGCAAATTTGTCTATACGATAAGTACAATTGTTGAACACGATTTTCTTGACCATCTCATTGAGCCTGTCGGCAATACGGTCACCATAATGCCCTCGGATTTGCTGCGGAGTGAGGTTGGTCGTGATAATGGTGAAAAGCTGCTCTTCGTAACGCTTTGTCAGCTGGTCAATGACAGGTGTATAGATGTTACCATAGTCCAATACCTCTGATGGTTCCGTGCCAAGGTCATCCATGCCAAGCATATCAACATTTAAGAGTTTACGGTATGCCTCATAGTTGTTCTTGCAGAGGTACGCAATGTACTTTGCATCCACAATTCGGATTCCATACGTTCCTTCGTTGTATAGTTTGGGAATATGCAGTGTGTTCAGCAATTGTTGGAATGCTTTAAGCATTGTACTCTTGCCATTTCCACATCCACCGCACAGCAGGATGCCGAAATGGGATGATGGTGTGGTAAGCCAATGAGCCATCTCCTGAAGTTGCTTCTCCATATCTTCGTTAGAACAGAAGACACGGTGTCGATATTCCACCTCAGCCATAATTGCAGCCAACAGATAGGCATAAGCCTTATCCTCTGACATGGGTATTCTAAAACGAGCCTTCATAGGACGACGCTGTAGCATGGATTTCTTTAATTCCTCTACGTCGATTTTGAGTGTTGTTTTCATTATTCCTTTCCCTTTCTTTGATTGAAAGATTTTTTGAATCGCCTTTTATTAAATTGTCTTTATCTTTTATATGTGTCAAGCCATCTGTCAACTCTACTGTCAAGTCATCCGTCCAATTTGTGAGCGTATAGGTTGACGGTAGATGACGTGATTTGCCTTCGGTGAACGAGATAAATCTGCGCTTGACAAGATGCTCCCTTGCCGTGATGACCGTCTGTCTTGAAACACGGAGGTCATCACTTATCCTTGTAGTGGAACAGGCAAAGGGCATCTGCCAGAAACGCTTGTTGCATTCGTTCACAAGATAGGCAAACAAGGCAATCTCACTTGCTGGCATTGGCGACTTCATGGCAGAACGCCACATTTGATTCATCAAACCAATGTAATTCATATCTCTATCTGTTAATCATACCAGCAGGACTTGTTCGGCTTGCGCTTGTGCGAAGAGAGAATGGCATTGTTCTCTTCGTCTGCTGTCAGCGGCACGGCATTCTTGCGGTTCACCTCCAGCCACTTGTCAAGTTCGTCCTGATAGAGGACGTAACGTTTGCCTGGCTTGGTGGCTGGTATCGTCCCGTCACCGAGTTTCATGTACAGCGTCCCTAAAGGAAAGCGTGTGTACTCAGCCGCTTCCTCCACAGTCATGGGCTTGTGACGGCTCTCGCGAACATGATGTTTCCGATTCTCTTCCTGCTGTTTGATAAGCAGTGTTTTCATACCCATCACCTCATTCCGAAGCTGGGCGACGACCTGTGGGAGGTCGTTGAATGTCAATTCATTTTGTTCCATAATTTTCACGGCCTTTGGTTAGAGACCGGATGCAAATGAACTGAATGAAGCATCCGTGCTGATGGAAACTTATGGTAATTCGCAAATCACTTTATAATAACTTGAAAAGGTATGATTATCAGATGATTATTGAATGACAACAGAGACTTTCGCCAGGTATCTTCATGATATTAGCAAGTAAGCACAAATAACCCACTGCAAAAACTGTCGTATGATTCGACTGTTTTTGCAGTGGGACTAAGAAGGCAGACGAAGTACTATATACTGGCAGGGAAAGATAGCCAGTTTTGTTAAAGGTACCTGAATATAGGACCAGCCGCATCTGACAATATAAATCGGATGCGGCTAGTTGTTAACGATGAGAAGGAGGTGATTCTACTTTATGGATTGAGGTATATGAAACGATACTCCGTCTTTGCCAGGCAAGTCTATATGGATTTTGTCCGATGTTGATGTGACTCTTAGGTTCTTCAAGGTGGAATTATCAAGGTCCTTGCAAAGGTCTGGGAACATGGTGCGGATGAAATTGATGCATAGTTCCACGCTGTATGGTTTGCTCTTGCCGAGTCCTAACCTTGAAGTGATGTTCCATATCAGATGACGCACGTCAAAACTGGTCAGTGTACCTTTTAACCCGACAAGTGGCTTCGGTTCGTATGCTGGATTGATGGCAAACGACATGATTTCAGCACAGAATGTCTCCATGTCATCCTGTTTGATAAACGGAGCCATGGTATAATGAAGATATTCCATGATCTTGTCAAGCTGCTCTTTCCTATGAGAGGCTTGATTCCTGTAAAAATCATCACAACCCTGTCTGTAAAGGTCAATCATAGAGGAAGGAGTAATGATGTCTTTCGTTTCTTCTTTCATTGCCAATAGCATTTCTGGCTCCCCAGAAACGACTTCCTCATTTGGTAACTTTGATCCGGGTTGTTCTTCTGCGACAATTAATTTCTCATCCATCGCTTTGTTGGCTAATATGGATTCATAGATTTTCATTGGCACACATAGGAAGCACCATACCATAAACTCCAATAACACAGTAAAGCCTACGAAGGAAATGTAGAAGATGCTCACATCTTGTGAGAATATACCGCTGATTATTCGTGCCGGTATGATAGCGATGAACAACACCGCTATGCTTACCAGCAAATATAGCATGGCCTTGAAGTTTATTGTAGGGAATACCGGTTCACCATTTATAACTGATGTCTCTTTCATTGTTTTTACCTTTTACTATCGTAATTACTCTTGTTTGTAGCCTGCGATTGGCTCTTTCGGTGTGCAAAGTTACTTTGGTTGTTTCTGACAGCTGATGATTGTCAAAATAATCTGCTTCTTTTTAATTTTAGTTGGCTATCGAGTATGATTTTACGGCGTTTTTCATACTATAAGGATTGTAAGTCAAGAATAAACGAAAAGGTACGAAACAAAAAAAAGGAGAAGCAAAGCCTCTCCCCAATGATGATACATATATTGAACAGATATAGGTAGTTATTGCCCAACGACCTTTAGTTGCGCTGTCTTCGCTGGTCTAAGAGTGATACGGTTTACCGACTCGCGTTTGCTCTCGTCCGCCATATTCGCATAGATTTGCGTGGTTGAGACGTTCTTATGACCCAACATGTGCTGGACAGTATAGACGCTCGTACCAGCATCCACTTGTAGAGAACCGAATGTATGGCGGCTACAATGGAACGAAATCTTCTTGGTGTTGCCAGCGGCTTTCAGCCAGTTCTTCAAGGGTGTCTGGGTAAGTTTGTCAGTGAAACCTGTGAAGACAATGCCAGTTCCACGCTCACCAATCAGTTCCAGCGCCTCGTCACTGATGGGGTTGTTCACCAGTTCCTTTGTCTTCTGCATACGGAGTGTCACGTACATGCCTCCGTCACCGTATGGTTGTATGTTCTCCCATATTAGCTGCTTGATGTCACTCTTTCTCAGTCCCGTCAGACAGGCAAAGAGGAAGGCAGTCTTCAACACACGATATTCGCAAGGTGTGTTTGCCAGCCTTATAAGTTCATCCTTGGATAAATGTTCTTTCTCTGTTGGAATAGTATCAATGCGTTCCAGAAAGCCATTGGGATTCTCCATAATCTTGTGTTCCCTATAGGCGGTATGGAGTACAGCGCGGAAGGTTGACCAATAACCGGCCACACTATTTATGTGCAGTTTGTGCTCTTTGTGGATAGTTTGTGGGGCATTCAAAAGATACTCGCGGAACTTGTTGCACAAGTCAACGGTGATTTCATCGAAACGGCACTTGTTGTTGCAGAATCGGGCAAAGTGCTTATAGACGTGCTGCCACTTGCAGTTCTTCTTGTCTGCTTTCTGCTTGAAGTAGGCAAGAAAATCACCCTTCATCTTCTCCTTGTCAAAGAAATCATATCTTTCATTTACTATAGATTCATAGCGACGACAGCGAAGGGCTTCCGCTTTCTCACGCATACGTTCGTTGTAGTCCTTTTCTCGTTGGTTCTTCGGCTTGGCATAGATGTAGATGCCGAGCGATTCATGACGCATGACCTTCATCGTACTCTCATCCCTATAGCCGGGATAGTAGTCGAGATAGAAGGATAGCTGTTCACCGCCTTTGATTTTGCGTGTGCGGAGTGTCACGGTCTTGCAGATGTTACTCATAATAATACTTTTAGGATTTTTACTTTTTACTGAATGCTGATGGCTGTTGCCGGCAATTCGGGTACAAAGTAACCGAATGGTGCACCCGTGATGATGAAAACTTATCGTAACTTGTGAATAATTGAGGAATAACTGGATTTTGCTCAAAATCGTGGATGTAACTTCTGTTTTCCATCGTCATTGAACCCGATAGGAACCAAATTGAGCCAGCCTCTCGGCCATTACCTTTTCAAGTTCCTCTTTGACGATGAGGTTTTGGACACCGACTTTTATCTTGGTTATTTTCTCTTTCTTGATGATAACGCAGATATTGCTCTTGGTCATACCGTATTTCTCGGCTGCATCTGCTGTGGTGCAATAGGCATCGCTTGCTTTCAAGTCAGGACGGAAGATGTCATCAAGATGTTTCTTTGAATAATAGGTCTTGCCATATTCTCGTTTGGTGGGAATATGGCGACGGTATGCTTGGGTGCGCAATGATTCCTTGGTTGTGGAGTAGAGAGTTTCCGCCTCCTCGGTCGTGAGCCACTCTGTTAGGGCTTCTATCTCGGCAGTAACTCCGAAAAGTTCATCCATGTGTTTACGGCTATAATAGTTCTTCCCCGCGCTCTTGCACATGGGTATGTCGTTTCTCTTGGCTGATGTGTATAGCCATGACTCCCTTACCTTGTAGGTAGCCATGACATCCTCACCAGAGATGTATTCGAGCGGTTCGGAAAACCTCATACCTATTTTGGGTATGTGCTTGTTGTCTTTCTTTGATGAAAGGGAAGATGATGGAGTGGATGACCTTTTGCCTACTTTGTTTTGAGAAGACCCAGGTAACACTCTATGGTAGGGATTGCCAGCCAGCATCTGTTCGATGTCTGCCTTGCGGATGAATACCATTCTACTGCTGATGCGAGATGCTGCGAGTTTTCCTTCGTTAACCAATTTGTAAACGTACTGGCGCGTACATCCCATGAGGATGGCAGCCTTTGAAAAAATGAGATACTCCTGGCTTGCGATGTCAATGACAGGCTCTACTGCTTTGATAAAGTCCTGCTGTTTCTTCTTGAGCTGAGCCTTTGCCGACTCGGCACAATGTTCTGAGCAATACTTCTGGGAACCGCTGTTGCAAGTGAACTCCTTGCCGCAGAAAGCACATTTTCTTGTCTTTCTCATTCGATTCCAAATTATGTGGTTTTACATTCTTTTCGTATAAACCACCGCGCAGTAAACTCATGTAAACCGATGACAACCCTTGTCAACTCTTTCCACGATATTTCTTTTTTCAAACGAGACCATTTCCTTTCTTCTTTCCCTTTAGTATTCGAGTCAACCAAAGTAAACGTTTGTAAACCTTTGTCAACTCTGTCCACGAGATAGCAAAATAAAAGCTCCCTAAATTCTCCGCGGTAGAAATACGTTGCAAAAATAAGCGGAAAATCGGGAACCACCAAATAGCAAGTTCGAAGTGTTAAAATCTAAATGTGCCTGTATTTCAATAGTTTATATTTAGTTAGTTTTTGTTGTTCATGGTAGTTTAGGAGTCTCTAAATACAAGGCGCGGATTCTTAACTCCTTCTCTACTCGCTTCTTCACTTCCTTCTCTATCATGTCCTCTAAGATCTGGTTGAGAGGACGGGAGAATGGATGCCAACCGTAATCGGCGTTCTCCTTCGTGTGACAGAACAACACCGTGCAAACTTCCAACAATGCCTCCAGACGAACCTCCTTGCTAGGATAATGGGTGAATATCCAATTGGTGAAACGGACAAACTCGGAGAGCAACATATGCTCGCCCTTGTTCAAATGAGTGAAGAAGCTGCGGGTCAGGTGAAACTTTTTCTTGATATCACTCTTCTTCAACACCCAGGCACGCATGCCTTCGGTCAACTCATGATAAGTCGCCTTCTCTGAATAAATGTGCTTGGCAGACTTCACTAACTGGTTTGACAACTTGTCGAAACGCTGCTCGGCAGTCTTCGACGAAATCTCAGCCGCGAGCTTCAACTTCTCAGCGGCAGAAAGTAGGAATTTCTTTTTTCCATCGTTCCTTTTAAAAAAAATTAATACTTAAATTATTTATTTTTACCACAATGTGGTAATTTTCGATTTCCTATATCGCCCTTTTGTCGTAACTTTGCTGACAGTTACCGAATGGTGAACAGCGGGGTGAACACTTGCCCCAAGCATTCACCTTTTC
>OLGF01004279.1_pt1 | contig 10730 bp, 10 predicted proteins | sample 1604971 | NCBI WGS metagenome assembly OLGF01 (sample SAMEA3888902, study PRJEB22519) | human gut metagenome | biome: human gut; feature: human-associated habitat; material: faeces | place: Denmark | collected 2011 | reverse complement strand
TTGCAGAATGTGTATTTATTCCATTTACAGTAGGAGGTGGAATCCGTACGGTAGATGATTTCCGGGCATTGCTCCGAGAGGGAGCAGATAAGATTTCCATCAATTCTTCTGCGATCAATACACCGGAATTAATTCATGAGGCGGCTGATAAGTTTGGTAGTCAGTGCGTGGTTGTGGCGATTGATGCCAAAAGGCGGGCAGACGGAAGTGGCTGGAATATTTATAAGAATGGTGGACGGATCGATGTAGGGATCGATGCAATGGAATGGGCTAAAAAAGTAGAGTCGCTCGGTGCAGGAGAGATTCTTCTGACGAGTATGGACTGTGATGGAACAAAAGCCGGATATGATCTGGAGCTGACCCGTGCAATCGCTGACAGTGTTTCAATCCCGGTGATCGCATCCGGTGGTGCAGGGAAGCTGGAGCATTTCCGGGAGGCATTGACGGAAGGCGGAGCCGATGCAGCTTTGGCAGCATCGTTATTCCATTATAAAGAGCTGGAGATAAAAGAAGTGAAAGAATACTTACGAGAGAATGGAGTGTCTGTAAGATTATGAGTGGTTTGAACGGAGACTGGTATGAAGCCTTAAAAGGTGAGTTCGCGAAGCCGTATTATAGAAAATTATTTGCAACAGTGAATGAAGAATATAAGACAAGGCTGATCTTTCCACCGGCAAAAGATATTTTTAATGCATTTCATCTGACGCCGCTGAAAGATGTAAAGGTTGTTATCTTAGGTCAGGATCCTTATCATAATCACGGGCAGGCACATGGATTGTGCTTCTCGGTGCAAAAGGGCGTGGAGATTCCACCTTCACTGGTGAATATTTATAAGGAGCTTCATGATGATCTTGGATGTACGATCCCGGATCATGGCTGTCTTACAAAGTGGGCAGAGCAGGGAGTGCTGATGTTGAATACTGTTCTGACGGTGCGTGCCCATCAGGCCAATTCTCACAGAGGGATCGGTTGGGAAGAATTTACAGATGCTGCGATCATGGCACTGAACAGCCAGGATCGTCCGATCGTCTTTATTTTATGGGGAGCACCGGCACAGAGGAAGAAGCGGATGCTGAACAATCAGAAGCATCTCATACTGGAGGCACCGCATCCGAGTCCGCTGTCTGCGTACAGAGGATTCTTTGGAAGCAGACCATTCAGTCAGACGAATGCATTTCTTGAAAAGAACGGGATCGAGCCGATCGACTGGCAGATTGACTGAACCGGGGAAGAGAGTAAAATCAGGCAGTTCCGAGTGGAAACTGCCTGATTTTTTAAGAAAGTTGCTGTATTTTGGAGATAAGAAGCCGTCCAACAGCACTGGCAAGCTGAGCAGGACGCTCGATGCGGGTAAAATCTTTTCCAAAGATTTCACGGGCAGCTTTCGTATCTCCGAAATTTCCATTTAAGATGGCCATGACCTGGATGCCATCTTTTTTTAATGCCCGGACTTCTGTGGCAACATCTTTGACAGCAGCATTGCCGGAGTAGTCACGGCTCAGAGCAAATCCATGTTCCAGACTGGCGGGAATCTTCCGGTCATCATTGGGACTTGCATCTGTAAAAATGATGGCAATCCGGTTTGGGGCAGCAGGCTCTTCCTCCATCAATTGATGGATCGCACGCAGGGCAAGTCCGTCACGATTCCACCCGGCAGCAAAATATCGGAATAGATTCGTGTTTTTATCGGTTTCATTATAGCGGATAAAGCGATGGATCACAGTATAGCTGCGAAGGCTGGAAAAAGAAGTGACCTGCACTGGAATCCGGCACTTTTGGAGACTTTGTGCGATGACATAACTCTGTGCTGCGAGAGTTTCCTGATAATCCATGCAGGAGGCGGAGGCATCCAGTACAAGATCTACGGAAAAGGAAGGCTGTTCTTCCTCCATCTTTGTATAAAAGATCCGGTCGTCATGAAGAAACAGTCCCCGCCAGATCTCGGATGTGGCAAGCTGGCCGCTCCGTCCACGGATCGGAAGTGGTACAGGAGAGACTAAAATAGCATTCTGAATCTGTTCTGACAGTTTACAAATGGAACTCCTGTAAATAAATTGATGTTCATCGAAATGAATTTGATTCCTTTTCTCCTGATGATCAATATCTTTTCGTGCCTGAAGAATCGAAGCATCTGTCCGGGTACAGGTTTCAGAAATTCCATCCGTATAATAAAGATGGGAATGATCATGTGGCCAGGTACAGAGAGCAGTATTCAGGCGGTATTCTTTTTCTTTCGGGTAGAGGGGGCGGCCAAAGCATTGGCGGATATATTCATAATCTTTTTCAGAGGCATCCGCTGTCCGGTTAAAGTCAGGACCGGTTCTGCCGGTTCCTTTTCCTCCAGGGGCTGATGAAGAACCAGATTCAACGAAAAGTCTGTCATTTCGGACAATACGTGAAGGAAAGTGATTCAGAAGTTTCCTCTTTAGACGCATGGAACAACGATAAAGAAAAGTAAGTCTGTCCGGCTGTCCACTGTAATGGAAATATTGTTGAAAAACCGAAGTGACCCTGTGGATGATCTCCTGATCGGTTGCAGAACCACTTAAGGTAAGTTCGTTGAAAAGTTTTTTCTCTTTTGTGGAGACAAGCCCTGTATCCTGCCCGAGAATAGTATGACATCTTGCGGCCTGCAATGCATAGACAGTACTGTTCTGAGCCATCCACTGCTGTCTGGAACGGCTTGATTCCTGATCCAGGAATTTTTTTGCATAGGAATAACGCATTTCATTGAGAGCGGGACGGGCAGAGACTTCCCGTTCAAAAGTGCAGTTCTCAAGAACAAACCAGAGAAGTCCATCGTAGAGATCCCGGTGAAGCGAATCATTGATCGTGGAAAAAAGTGTCTGCATGGCAGTTGTAAAATACCATTTATGGGCGTAACCAATAATGGAATTTGTATAAAAATCAGGAGTTCCATCCTGCCAGAAGGAGAGAAACTGTGGTTCAAAATCATAGACACCGGCTGCGGTCCAGACCATATTTTCGGCTCGTCTGACAGCAGAAATTCTTTTTCCCTGAGAAGGGTTCTTTTTTATTTCTGAAAATTCTTTGTTTTTGTTGTACTTCATGTGGTTGCTCTCTTTTCCTGGTGCTGGTTTTACAATCTGAAAGATGAGGTTCTGCTTTCTGCCGGTGCTTTTGGTTCTGCTTCTGTTAGGAGAAGATCGTGGTACTTTCTGTCTTTTTTGAGATCCTTGTAGTGATGATATCCCGGATCAGAGTTTGTTCGTACGCATCAAAAGTTTTATTGGTAAGTCCCATATCCAGTGCAGGATAGGGGGAGAGTCCATTCTGGATAAGCCGCAGAGCATCCAGCAGTCCACGCAGGTCAAGGACTTTTTCAGTCAGTTCTCCGCTTTCGCATTTTTTCTCAATGTCGGAAAAAAGACCGGAAAATTGTTCTGCGAACTGCTTTTTAATTCCGGGAAATTCCCGCAGCAGTAACCGGGTCAGATTGTCCTGCGTGATGGAAGGCATCTGAAGGATCACAAACCGGGAGGCGAGAGCCTCGTTCAGTTCCCTTGTACCGGCATAACCATAGTTCATAGTAGCAATAAAACGAGTTGCCGGATGTACCGGAATCTGATCGTAGCCCGGAATGTGGATCGTGCGTCGGAAATCCAGTACAGAGTGGAGAACAGCGAGAGCTTCATTTCGTGCCATATTGATCTCATCGAGAATGCAGAAACCTCCGTCAACGGCACTCTGGTAGATCGGACCGGGGCGAAAGACAACTTCTCCGTTTCTAAAGGTATCATTTCCTATCATGGAAGAGGCGTCCATATTAATATGGAAAGAGAGATTATAGCAGGGACGGCGGAATGCACGGGCAAGATTTTCAGCCAGTACATTTTTTCCGGTTGCTTTTGATCCTGCGAGAAGGAGATTTTCACCGCAGAGTAAAGCGTGTACAGCAGCCTCCCAGATCTCTTTTCCATAGTAAAGATAGCGAAGGGAAGTTTGGGAAGTATCAGCAGTGTCAGCATATTTTTGCCGGTATTTTTTAATCTCTTCTATAATAGATGGGTTGATCTGTTCCTTTTTCAAATGTTCAAGCAATTTTTTCACCTCTGTCAGGAGCGGAATCAGGAGAGCTGATTCTGTTCTGTATTGTAATTTCAAAATAGATTTTAATTAAGATGCCAGGGTCAAAAGCCCCCGACTTTGATGCCTACGGATTGCTCCGTGCTACGCACTCCCACAATCCCTGGCATCATAAAAATAATATATCAAAGGCAGTGAAAGAAGCAGGCTGACCTTAAGAAGAAAGACGAGGATGAAAAATGGACGAGTTATATCAGATCATCGAGCAGAAAATAAAAGCTTCCGGCTATCCGAGAGAGATTTCAGGAGCAAAGGTATATAATGATATTTGTGACCAGATCGAAGGAAAAGAAAATGGAGAGTATCTTCTGCTGTCAAAATTTGAGGATGATGTAGTTTTTGAATACCATATTACGGTGAAAGATGAAGAGTTTAATCTTGGAATTCTGACTATGAAAGCACCGGAAGGTGTATTTGAAGTAGATTTTGATGCAGAGTAAAATTTTGCTTATATTTCAGAAAAAAATGTGATACAATAAGCATCGTGCAAAAATGAAATAGCGAAATAATAACGACATTAAATATTATTGCGGCCCATGTCTGATAGCTGCGATGTATTTGATGTCGTTTTTATATGTCAAGAAAGCGTACTTTTTTGATATATAAGATATTCCAGGCTATTCATACAAGTAAAGGAGAGAAGAAAATGCCAAAAACTAAAATTCAAAGTATTGTATTTACCGCAATGAGGGTATTCTGCATGTTTATGTTTCCCGACAGCACTTTTACTGCAAATATTTTTTGTAGGTCCATTTGTACGTCTGATGTTCAGAAATGCATCCAATGGAGACGTGATGGCGTGCCGGAGAGTGACGGACAGCAGGATTGCCAATATATTTGAGGACAGACTGGCGGATGTATGGGTCTGTCAGATGGAAAAATACAGAGAATATGACCGATTTATAAAATGTAGTAAATGCGAGCTGAAAGCGTGGTGCAGAGGTTGTCCGGCAGTAGCAAATGGAACGAATGGTGATTTTTACGGGGCAGATCCTCAGTGCTGGAAGATAAAAAATGAAAGAACGGGGGAGCGATTATCATGTTGATGGATCTGATAAAAAAATCTTTCATATAAAAAGCTCTCTCATATAAAAAATCCATCAATCGGACTATCTGCCGGATTGATGGATTTTTGTCGGGGATATTCCCCGATCATCATTCTGTAATTTATTTGAACTCAACGATCTGAGTAAGATCAGTTATCATGTTCGTCTTCGAAAGGATCTTCATAATCCTCGTCCTCGTCGTCATCTTCATAGTAATAATCTCCGCCTCTGGAGGCAATACCAAGAATCAGTGAGATGACTGCGAAAGCAGCACTTACACCGGCAACAATCAGCAGTTCCAGTTCGCTTCCGCGTTTCAGGAATGCAAATCCGGCACTTGCCAGATAGAACAGCATTGGTGCAAGGAATGCAAAGATCGTATAACGATTCACCATGATGAAATACAGCAGAGCTGAAACCAGCATGCAGAGTGCCAGAATCACATAAACCATACCGGAAGTAGCAGAACCGTCTGAAGAGGTGCTGCTCAGTCCAAGTGTAAATCCTCTGTACATCAGATATCCGAAACCGAGAAGTGAGAGGATACCAAGGATGATACGGGCAGGTCTGAATCTTGGTACATCATCATATTCGTACTCATCATCATCATACTCATCGTCGTACTGCTCTTTTTTCTTTGTATCTTTTACTTTCTTCTCATCAGGATCTTCGTTCTTTTTCTTCTTTTTTGTAAATTTGCTGTCAGGATCTGTCGCAAGCATCTCTTCATATCCTTTGCGTACTGCCTTTTCACGCTTTGTACGAACCTGCTCTGCAGGAATATTTCCATATTTCTGCTCATCAGAAGCTTTATTAGTATCAGAAGCTTCTTCAGGATGACGCTTCTTGACCGGTTTCTTTGCGGACGCCTTTTTCTCCCCTGGCGTCTTTGTGGAAAGCGGTTCTTCTGTAGAAGCAGGTCTGACTTTCTTTTTGACTGGTCTTTTTTCCGGTTTCTCGGAAATTTCAGCAGTTTCATCATTACTGATCGGTCTTGAAGCCTTCGGACGTACAGGTTTTCCTTCTGCGTCTGTCGGTCTGCGTCTTTTCGCAGGTTTTGCTTCGGCTTTCTTTTCGGCTTCCTTTACTTTTTCAGCGTCAGAGCCGGCAGCAGGTCTTTTGACTGGAGGCTTTTTGGCAGCCGGGTTTTCTTCTGCTGCACCCTTCTTGGATACGGATGATTCAGCAGGTCTGACAGCGACTTTGCTTTCAGCTTTATCGACTGGCTTTGCTTCTGCCTGTTCAGCCTCTTTTTTTGCAGCTATTTTCCTGGCACGCTGCCTGTCGAGATTCCACTGCTTCTTACAGTCACGGCAGACTGCATATTCGTTGAAGATCGGATCTCCGGATTCCGTTGTGCCGACTTGTCTTTTCATACGCTCAAGTTCTTTACCACATGATGGACACTTCATATTAATTATGTACTCCTCTCCTTGTCAATGACAAAATTAATAACAGAAGTATTATAGCATTTTGTGTCAGTTTGGACAATGGAAAAATCAAAGATATAGATGGAAACTGTCGAGGAATGGAAAAAATAAAGTAGTAGACTTTACAAATTTAGTGTGCTAAAATGTAACAGTAATTAAACGAGGGTGAAAAGGAGATTGGTTTCATGAGCAAGAAAATAAGGACTGAGGCGGTTGATTATCTTTTTAATGCCATTTTAAGCCTTGAAAATAAAGAAGAATGTTATACTTTTTTTGAAGATATCTGTACGATCAACGAACTGCTTTCGCTTTCCCAGCGTTTTGAAGTGGCAAGGATGCTCAGAGAGCAAAAGACATATCTTGAGATAGCAGAGAAGACCGGAGCGTCTACAGCAACGATCAGCAGAGTCAACCGTTCACTGAACTACGGAAATGACGGATATGATATGGTCTTTGAGAGAATCGGACTTACAGAAAAGGAAGAAGATTCATCAACTGCAGAAGAATAGAAAGTGGAAAGATAGTTCGGAAAAAAGTATGAGCGGATCTTTGGCCGGGGATCTTCGGACGCAGAATACAAAAGACACGAACCTGTGGCTGCAACCATTGGAACGTGTCTTTTTTTAAATATCAGTCCTTCTTATTCTTAGAAGAAGGAGCTGCGATATCATCAATAATCCGTTCGATCATCATCTTTTTCAGATATACGTCGAAACTGAGATTACAGATAAAAGCAAACTTCTGGAGAGTATCCCTGTCTTCTCCGTCAGGAAGTTGGTCAAAAGCTTCTCCTGCCTTATCATAAGCGGAAGATACGCTGTCTTTCAGCGAGTCGAGCCGTTCTTTTTCCATGTGGCAGAGTTCTTCATAAATAGAGGAAAGTTCCATTGTATCATTTCCGGAGAAATATTTTTCCGTCAATGGCTTTAGTACCGTTTCGATATCTTTGATCGACAAAATACTTTTAAAATAGTAGATAAAAATGAGAAGCAGCATATGCTCCCGGGAATACTTCTTCTTCACAGGCGGCGGAAGAAGATTGTTCTTTGTATAATTGTTGATCATGGTCTTAGTAAGGATCTTATCCTCTTTATATCGCTTGGTAGAATCGAGCTGTTCATCCATAAAAGTAGTGACTTGATCCATATAAAGATCAATATTCGGGATGTCACCCGGATGCACATATTGAAGATGGGAAAGTTCATTTAAAATGCTGTTAAGCATATCATTCATATCTATAGTCATGTTATCACCTCAATAGACTCATTATATAGTATTTAAAACTATATGGCAAGTAAAAACTCAGAATAATGCAGAGGAACAGTAACAGAATGATCTCGACGAAATTAAGAATAACATAGACTTGACAATCAAGAATGTATGTTCGATAATGGAAGATACAAATGATGGGTATGCAGAGGCATAATCAGTAGATAGGAGAGCAGTTTTATGAGTATTTATGATAAATTGAACGAACCCCAGAGAGAGGCGGTATATCATACAGATGGACCTCTGTTGATCCTGGCGGGTGCAGGTTCGGGAAAGACCCGGGTACTGACGCACAGGATCGCATATCTGATCGAAGAGCGGAATGTGAATCCGTGGAATATCCTGGCGATCACGTTTACGAACAAGGCAGCAGGAGAGATGAGAGAAAGGGTGGATTCCCTGGTGGGTTTTGGCTCGGAAAGCATCTGGGTAAGCACTTTTCATTCGATGTGTGTGCGGATTTTAAGAAGATTTATAGACCGGCTTGGTTATGATAACCGTTTTACGATCTACGATACAGACGACCAGAAGACTCTGATGAAAGAAGTCTGTAAAAAGGTCGCCATTGATACAAAGGTTTTTAAAGAGAGAAGCCTTATGTCGGCGATTTCTTCTGCCAAGAATGAACTGATCCTTCCGGATGAGTTTGAACTGAATGCAGGAGGAGATTTTGCAAAGCTGAAGATTGCAAAAGTATACCGTGAGTATGAGGCACAACTGAAGGCGAATAATGCACTGGATTTTGATGATCTGCTGGTGAAGACGGTTCAGCTTCTGCAGACGCAGCCGGATGTGCTGGAGAATTATCAGGAGCGGTTTCGCTATATTATGGTCGATGAGTATCAGGATACGAATACAGTGCAGTTCCAGCTTGTAAGACTGCTTGCCGGAAAGTATCGGAATCTGTGCGTGGTGGGAGATGATGACCAGTCGATCTACAAGTTTCGTGGAGCGAATATCCGCAATATTCTGGATTTTGAGCATGAATTTTCAGATGCCTGTGTCATAAAGCTGGAGCAGAATTACCGCTCCACGGGCAATATCCTGAATGCAGCGAACCGGGTGATCGCCAATAATAAAGGCAGGAAAGAAAAGACTTTATGGACTGCCAACGGGGAGGGAGAGCTGGTTCATTTAAGGCAGTTTGATACAGGATATGATGAGGCGGATTTTATTGCAGAAGATATAAAAAAGGAAGTAAGGGCAGGAGCATCATATAATGACCACGCGGTGCTTTACAGAACGAATGCACAGTCCCGTCTTTTGGAAGAAAAATTTGTTGCGATGAATGTCCCGTACAAGATTGTGGGCGGTGTCAACTTTTATGCCCGCCGGGAGATCAAGGATCTGCTTGCGTATTTAAAGACGATTGATAATGGAATGGATGATATTGCGGTACGAAGAATCATTAATGTGCCAAAAAGGGGCATTGGTCTGACTACGATCAACCGGATCCAGGAGTCTGCTGCAGAACGTGGGCTTGGATTTTATGAGACGCTGATGGCTCCCGAGTTGATCCCTGGAATCGGAAGAAGTGCAGCAAAGCTGGATTCTTTTGCAGCTCTGATCGAATATTTTAAAGGGCTTACCGGACAGATGAGCATTACGGATCTGCTGCGGGAAGTGATCGAAAAGCCGGGATATATGGAGAGTCTGGATTCCGAGGATAAAGAGGATGCACAGGCGAGAAAGGAAAATATTGATGAACTGATCAATAAGGCAGCCGCATACGAAGAGGCAGCAGAAGATAGAGATGAACCGGCTACATTGAGTGCTTTTCTGGAAGAAGTGGCGTTGGTTGCGGATATTGACAGTCTGGATGAAGAACAGGATTATGTTGTCCTTATGACACTGCACAGTGCCAAAGGGCTGGAGTTCCCTCATGTATATCTGGCAGGAATGGAAGATGGCTTGTTTCCAAGTTATATGACGATCACATCAGACGACAGAGATGATCTTGAAGAAGAAAGACGGCTTTGTTATGTGGGGATTACAAGAGCAGAGCAGGAGCTGACGCTTACCTGTGCAAGAAGAAGGATGGTCAGAGGCGAGACCCAGTATAATAAGATTTCACGTTTTATTAAGGAAATTCCGGCAGAACTTCTGGATACAGGAAGCCGCAGGATTGAACCAGAGACGGAAGTGCCGGTACAGCAGAATACATATGCACATGCAAGAGAAGCATTCCGGGCAAGGGCTTTCGGTGCGGCTTATAGCAACGGGGCAGGAAAAAGCAGCGGAGTTTCTTCGGGTAAGAGCAGCCAGGGACTGGCATCTCTTCAAAAAGGCAGCCAGCTTGCAGCAGGATCAGGTGGCAGTCCTGATTATGCAGAAGGAGACCGGGTGCGTCATGTGAAGTTTGGGGAGGGAACCGTTCTTGAGATTCGGTCCGGTGGCAGAGATTATGAAGTAACGGTGGATTTTGACAGTGCAGGAGTCAGGAAGATGTTTGCAAAGTTCGCAAAACTGGTAAAGATTTCATAGGTTTGTGGACTGTCAGCCGATCAGAAAAGATGATTATGATGTGAGAACCGGGACAGAGTTTTTAGGAAAAATCTCCGAAAGCGGTAGTAATAACAGAGCTTAAGTGTTATAATATACAAAAATCAGTCGTAACCTGTGAGAGGTTAGAAAGGATGTGCAGATATGAATAAAAAATTAGAGGATATGATCGCTGAATCAAAATTAAAAGAAATCCTGCATAAGAACGAGGCAGAGAAGCAGAAGAATGCGGTTGTATGGGTACTTGCAATTATTGGTGCGATTGCAGGAATCGCAGCCATTGCATATGCGGTATTCCGTTTTGTGACACCGGATTATCTGGAAGATTTTGAAGATGATTTTGATGACGATTTTGACGATTATTTCGATGAGGATG
>OLGF01004274.1_pt1 | contig 10740 bp, 14 predicted proteins | sample 1604971 | NCBI WGS metagenome assembly OLGF01 (sample SAMEA3888902, study PRJEB22519) | human gut metagenome | biome: human gut; feature: human-associated habitat; material: faeces | place: Denmark | collected 2011 | reverse complement strand
TTGGAGGAGATCCAGGCCGGCTCCAACGCCACCAGGCCGAACTGGCCGTAGGTGACCTGGTTGCCGCGGCTGGCTTTGCCGGTCAGGCGGCCACGGTGCACGCGGCGGTATTTGACTCTCTTGGGCAGCAGCATTACTTGCGGCCTCCTTCCCTGCGGGACTGGTTCTGGGCCTTAACGGCGCCGGCCAGCACCTCGCCGCGGTAGATCCACACCTTGACGCCGATACGGCCGTAGGTGGTGTGCGCCTCGGTGAAGCCATAGTCGATGTCGGCGCGCAGGGTCTGCAGCGGGATGGTCCCTTCATGATACTGTTCGGTACGGGCGATTTCCGCGCCGCCCAAACGTCCGGACACCTGGGTCTTAATGCCCTTGGCGCCCAGCCGCATGGCGCGGCCGATGCACTGCTTCATCGCACGGCGGAAGGAAATGCGCTTCTCCAGCTGGGCGGCAATGTTCTCGGCCACCAGCTGCGCGTTGACATCGGGGTTGCGTACCTCGACGATATTGATCAGGGTGGGCTTGCCGAGCATCTTTTCGCAGGTCTGGCGGAGCTTTTCGATCTCCGCGCCGCCCTTGCCGATGACGATGCCGGGCTTGGCGCAGTGAATATGGACGCGCACGCGGGAGGCGTCGCGTTCGATCTCGATTTTCGGCACGCCGGCGGCGTACAGGGTCTTCTTCAGAAATTTACGCAGATTGTAATCGGACACGATGGTATCGCCAAACTCGCTGTCCTTGACGAACCAGCGGGAGTCCCAATCTTTGATAACGCCGACCCGAAGGCCGTGGGGATTGACTTTCTGGCCCATAAATTAACCTCCTCCTCGCTTATTCCTTTTCCTTGAGCACCAAGGTGATGTGTGACGTTCTCTTTTCGATGCGGAATGCACGACCCTGGGCTCTCGGACGGACACGCTTGAGAATGGGGCCGGGACATACGAAGCACTCGGCGACATACAGGTTGTTCCTGTCCATGTTGTGGTTGTTCTCCGCATTGGCGGCCGCGGACTTGATGAGCTTCTCAACAGGCTCGCAGGCGGCCTTGGGGGTGTGCTGCGTAATCGCCAGGGCGACATCAACCGGCTTGTTGCGGATGAGGTCGAGAACTACTTTGACTTTGCGAGGGGACATACGGACGTGTGTAACTTGCGCCCTTGCTTCCATGGCATTTCTCTCCTTTCAACCGCTTACTTCGTGCTTTTGGAACCGGTGTGGCCCCGGAAGGTGCGGGTGGGGGCGAATTCGCCCAGCTTGTGCCCAACCATGTCCTCGGTGATATACACCGGCACATGCTTGCGGCCGTCGTGGACGGCGATGGTGTGTCCGACGAAATCCGGGAAGATCGTGGAGGCGCGGCTCCAGGTCTTGAGGATGCGTTTCTCGCCGGCTTTATTCATTTCCTGAATCCTTTTGAGCAGCACGGGCTGTACGAAAGGACCCTTCTTTACGCTTCTACCCATAAATCTGAATCTCCTTTCGCTTACTTGCCGTTGCGGCGCTTGACGATGAACTTATCCGAGCGGTTGTGCGTCTTGCGGGTCTTGTAACCCAGAGCAGGCTTGCCCCACGGGGTGACAGGGCCGGAACGGCCGATGGGGGACTTGCCTTCACCACCGCCATGGGGGTGATCGCAGGGGTTCATGACCGAGCCGCGCACCGTCGGGCGCCAGCCCATGTGGCGTTTCCGGCCGGCCTTGCCGATCTTCACGTTCTCGTGCTCCACGTTGCCCACCTGACCGATGGTGGCCATGCAGGACAGCGGCACGTACCGCATTTCGCCGGAGGGCAGACGGATCATCGCCAGGTTGTTTTCCTTGCCCATCAGCTGCGCCATGGTGCCAGCGCTGCGCGCGAGCTGGGCGCCCTTGCCGGGATACAGCTCCACGTTGTGGATGAAGGTACCGGTGGGAATGTTGGCCAGGGGCAGGGCGTTGCCGGGCTTAATATCGGCGGAAGCGCCGGAGGTGACGACGTCGCCCACGGACAGGCCCTGGGGCGCCACGATGTAGCGCTTTTCGCCGTCTTCATACTGCAGCAGGGCGATGTGCGCGCTGCGGTTGGGATCGTACTCGATGGAAACCACCGTGCCGGGCACATCGAACTTGTTGCGCTTGAAGTCGATGATGCGGTACTTCCGGCGGTTTCCGCCGCCGCGATGACGGACGGTGATACGGCCGTAGCTGTTGCGGCCGGCCTTTTTGTTCAGAGGAGCCAGCAGGCTCTTTTCCGGTTCTACTTTAGACAGTACGCTGTAGTCGATGACGGACATACCGCGACGGCCGGGAGTAGTCGGTTTATACAGTTTCATTGCCATTCCGATTCACTCTCCTAATCATTGGCTTTGCGGGGCTTTTGTCGCTGGGAGCCGGGCGAGCCGGATTCCCGCATAAGGAGCCCCATACGTTACCAGGCGGGTACGGCCCGCTTTTAGAACATGCCGTCGAAGAACTCGATGGTCTTGGAATCCGCGGTCAGGGTCACAACGGCCTTTTTCCAGGAGGGGGTATAGCCTTCGTTGCGGCCCATGCGGCGCAGGCGGCCCTTCATGCTGATGGTGTTGACCTTCTGCACCTTCACCTTGAAAATCTCTTCCACCGCTTTGGCAATTTCAATCTTATTGGCGCCCTTGGCGACGCGGAAGGTGTACTTTTTCTCGGGCAGGGCGACGACGGACTTTTCCGTGATGACCGGCGCGATAATGATGTCGCGAGCTTCCATTATTTGTACACCTCCTCGAGTTTGGCAACCGCATCCTTCACAACGATGAATTTGTCGGCGTTCAGGATGTCGTAGGCGTTCAGGGTGTTGACCAGAGCGGTCTTGACGCCGGGGATGTTGCGGGCGGACTTGATGACCGTCTCGTCCTTTTCCGGCAGAACCAGCAGCACCTTGCGGTCGGCTTCCAGAGCCTTGAGCAGGGTCGCCACGGTCTTGGTCTTGATTTCCTCCATGGACAGGGAATCGAGCACCAGCATATCGCCGGAAGCCACCTTGGAGGAGAACGCGGACTTCATGGCCAGGCGGCGTACCTTCTTGTTCAGAACGAACCGGTAGCTGCGGGGCTTCGGGCCGAGGGCGATGCCGCCGTGGGTCCACTGGGGCGCGCGGGTCGAGCCCTGGCGGGCGTGGCCGGTGCCCTTCTGCTTCCACGGCTTTTTACCGCCGCCGCGAACCTCGGAACGAGTGAGGGTGGACTGGGTGCCCTGGCGTTGATTCGCCAGATAATTCACAACCGCGCTGTGCAGGACGGCGGCGTTGGGCTCGATGCCGAACACCTCGGCGCTCAGCTCCATGGTGCCGCTCTGTTTGCCGGTCATGTCAAAAGTCGATACTGTAGGCATTTAGATTTCCTCCTTCCCTTAGGCCTTCTTGACGGAATCCGAGAGCATCACCACGCCGCCGCGGGGGCCGGGAACGGCGCCCTTCACAGCGATGAGATTGTTCTCCGCGTCAATCTTCACAACGGTCAGATTCTGCACGGTCACGCGCTCCGCGCCCAGATGCCCGGCGCCCTTCATGCCCTTGTAGACACGGGAGGGAGAGGAGCAGGCGCCCAGAGAACCGGCGTGGCGGGCCACAGGGCCGGTACCGTGGGATTCCTTAAGCCGCTGGAAGTTCCAGCGCTTGATAGCGCCGGCATAGCCCTTACCTTTGCTGGTGCCGACCACGTCCACGCGGTCGCCGCTGGCGAAGGTGTCGGCCTTGATGATGTCGCCGACGTTCAGGGCGCTGCAGTCGTCCAGACGAAATTCGCGCAGCGTACGCTTGGGAGCCACGTCGGATTTCTCAAAGTGGCCCTTCAGGGGCTTGGTCACGTTTTTGATGGAGATGTCGCCGAAGCCGATTTGAACCGCGGCGTAGCCGTCGTTCTCCACGGTCTTCTTCTGGACAACCACGCAGGGCCCCGCTTCGATGACGGTGACCGGGACGACGTTGCCCTTCTCGTCGAAGATCTGCGTCATGCCGACCTTCTTGCCGATGATGGCTTTTTGCATTGTCTATACCTCCTTGGTTATTGGTTGGCCGCCCGATAGGAGGCCAACTTGACCTCGCCGGGAAATCTGACAAGCCGTTGCTTCCTTGCGGAGTTTACAGCTTGATTTCGATTTCCACGCCGGCGGGGAGCTCAAGGCCCATCAGGGCCTCAACGGTCTTGTTCGAGGGGCGGAGGATGTCAATCAGGCGCTTGTGCGTGCGCATTTCAAACTGTTCGCGGGAATCCTTGTACTTGTGCACAGCGCGCAGGATGGTGACGATCTCCTTCTCGGTGGGAAGCGGAACGGGGCCAGACACGCGGGCACCGGTGCGGCGGGCGGTCTCCACGATCTTTTCGGCGGACTGGTCCACCAGCTGAGGATCGTACCCCTTGATGCGAATGCGAATTTTTTCTTTGACTGCCACTGAAAAACGCCTCCTTAATATTGAGTTGGCGGGCGGCGCTGAAACCATCCACCCGGCCGGGTGTTCCGCGACCGGCATTTAAAAAACCGGAAACTTGCGGAATCAAGCGTCCGGGTACGTTCAGCGTCCTGAAGGCGCAGCGAAGGCCAGAGCAACCCATCATGGCCTGCGGGTCCTTACAGTATTCCTTGTCGCCCGGTTTAAAATCGGACATACTCAGCGGAAAAACCGGCTGTACAGCCGCAACCTCCCGCTTCATCGCATATCGTGCAGTCTGCGGACGGATCTCCTCGGAAAAACGCGCAATTTTCCCTCGGTTCACAGTCACGCCTCATTATATTACTATAGCTCTTTAAGAAAAGCAAGGGCTTTTTTCGAATTTTTCGGAATTTCAGGAATTTTTTCCAGTACCACCGCAAGAGTCTTCCCATGGCCGCCAGCCGGAGCGTTTCCGATCCACTCGCCCGTCCGGGCGAAAAAACACCCCTTCCCGGCGCAGGAGCTCCGCCTGCTCCGCCCAGCCGGGAGCGGTCTCCCCACGGGCGTTGACCACCCGATGGCAGGGCGTTTCCCGCCCCGGCGGGGTTTGGGAAAGGATCCGGCCCACCAGCCGGGCATTCCGTGGACGGCCCAGCAGGGCTGCAATTTCCCCGTAGGTCAGCACCTTCCCCTCCGGAATCGCCTCCACCAGGCGGTATACCGACAGAGACAACTCCTCGTCCATCCGACACCCGCTCCCTTCCCATAAAAAGACCGGGCCCGGAAAATCCGGCCCCGGCGGGTTTGACGTCCGCTTATTTCTCGTCCCCGTACAGGTTGAGACGGAACAGACGGGTCTCATCTTCCTGGTTCTTGCAGATGACCTCCGCTTCGCCCACATTGCCCCAGTCGATAGCCTTGGACAGGGCCAGCAGCTGGGTCAGCTTGCTCTTGAGGTTCAGCACATCACCGTCCGCTGTTTTCAGGAACACATCACCCTTGGCCGTTTCCGCAAAGGCCATGAGCTTGTTGAAATCAAAATTATGGATCTTGAAGCCTTCCATTGTCGTATCTCCTTTCCATAGGACACGCCTCCCCACCGCGGTGCGGAAGGGAAGCTCCCTCTAATATATGTATTATAATGGCCGGGCACGGCGGCGTCTAGCCGTAAAAACGCCGAAGTTTAACGGGGGCGAATTGTGGAATTCGGCGAGATGGATAGGAGTGGCAGCGTCTGGGAGGAAATTCATAAAAGATTCATAAACACCCCTTGACACCGGGCGCTGGGAATGGTACCTTATAGTTAAGTTAGCACTCGCGAGTTTAGAGTGCTAATCCCGGCACCTTCTTTGCAGGCCGGGGATCATTATTTCAAAAAAGGAAGGAATCGTCATGGAGCTGGGCGAGCGCAAGCTGAAAATTCTCGCCGCTATTATCGAATCGTATATCCGCACCGGCGAACCGGTAGGCTCCAAGGCGCTGACCTCCGCTCTGGACAACGCCGTGTCCTCCGCCACCATCCGCAACGAAATGGCGGAGCTGGCCAATCTGGGTTACCTGGATCAGCCTCACACCTCAGCGGGCCGGGTGCCCACAGCGGCCGCTTTTCGCCTGTATATCGACCGCCTCATGCCCCGTAAATCGTTGAGTGACGGGGTAAAAAAGCAGATCGATGAGTTGCTGGCTTCTTTCGCTGGCGATCCCGACCGGCTTGTCAGCGAGGCCTCTCAGGCACTGGCGGATGTGTCCGGCTGTGCCGCCGTAACCACCACCCCCTCGCTGCCCAGTTCCAGTGTGCGCCGCATCGAGATCATGCGCGTTTCGCCGCGGGCCGCCGCCCTGCTGATGATGACCGGCGCCGGCGCCCTGCGCAGCCGCATCTGCCGCTTTGACTTCGACGTGGACGACCAGGTGATGGAGCAGCTGTCCAAGGCGCTGTCCGATGCCTTTTCCGGGGCGGCACTGGCGGACATTGGCCTGTCCCAGGTCCAGCACCTGATGGTGGAGCTGGGGGAAAACGGCCTGCGCTGCGCTCCCGCCCTGACCTGCTTTTACGAGCTGGTACAGGAGTCCGCTGAAGCGGAGGTGCTGCTCACCGGGCAGCTGAATCTGCTGCGCCATCCGGATTTCGAGCTAACCCGGGCCCGGGAGCTGTTGAGCTTTCTGTCCCGGCGTGAACAGCTGATGAACATGCTGGCGGCTTCGCCGGCAGGGCTGCATGTAGTGCTGGGCAGCGAAAGCCCACGGCCGGAGCTGGAGGGTTCCAGCATCATATTGACGCAATACACCCTGGGTTCTTCCTCTCAGCCGACAGCCGGTTCTATCGGCCTGATCGGCCCCCTGCGGATGAATTACTCCGAAGCCATACCGAGGCTGGAGTATTTTGCCAAAGCAGTGGGCCGCCTGCTGTCTGAGCTGCTGGGCGAAGAGGGATAGACCCGCCGGGGTCAGAATAGGAGGTTTTCCACGTGGAAAAAGAGAAGGAAAAGAAGGCGGCGGACACCCCGGAAGCCCCTCAGGCCGCCGATGAAAAGAAAGAGGCATCCCCGGAGAAAGCGGATGTCGGCAAGGCCTCTAAGAAAAAGGAGGCCAAGGCGGAAAAGGCCGCGCAGACCGCCGCGCTGGAGCAAGAGGTAGAGAAACTCAAGAAAGAACTGGCGGAGACCAAGGACACCTATCAGCGCATGCTGGCGGAATACGCCAACTACAAACGCCGCACCGAACAGGAAAAGGAGCAGATCGGGCTGTTCACCAAGGCGGAGCTTCTGGGCAAGTTGCTCCCCACCCTGGACAATCTGGAACGGGCGGTGGAGGCCCCTGCCGGCGAGGAATACAAAAGCGGAGTGGATATGACCATCCGCCAATTTCACGAGGCACTCATCGCCTTGGGGCTGGAAGAAATCCCCGCCGACAACCAGCCCTTTGATCCGGAGGTCCATCACGCCGTCATGCGGGAGGACGCTGACGGCGTGGAGCCGGACACCGTGACCCAGGTGTTTCAGAAGGGGTACCGGGTAGGCGGACGGCTGTTGCGTCCGGCTATGGTCAAGGTAGCCAATTAAAAAGGGATGAAATTTCCTTTTTTCTTAATACTATATATCACTTAGCGTATCACAAACTGGGAGGTAATTGATATGGCAAAAATCATCGGTATTGACCTGGGAACCACCAATTCCTGCGTTGCGGTCATTGAAGGCGGCGAGCCCGTCGTCATCCCCAACGCGGAAGGAGCCCGCACCACCCCGTCCGTGGTGGCGTTTAAAAAGGACGGCGAACGCATCGTCGGCCGCGTAGCAAAGCAGCAGGCCGTTTCCAACCCCGACCGCACCATTTCCTCCATTAAGCGGGAAATGGGCACCGCACATAAGGTGACCATCGACGGTAAGGACTATATGCCGCAGGAAATCTCCGCCATGATTCTGCAGAAGCTCAAACAGGACGCTGAGGCGTATCTGGGCGACAAGGTAACCGAGGCGGTCATCACGGTTCCCGCCTACTTCACCGATGCCCAGCGCCAGGCTACCAAGGACGCGGGCAAGATCGCCGGCCTGGAGGTCAAGCGCATCATCAACGAGCCCACCGCGGCGGCCCTTGCCTACGGCATCGATAAGGAGACCGACCAGAAAATCATGGTCTATGACCTGGGCGGCGGCACCTTCGATGTATCCATCATCGAAATGGGCGACGGTGTGCAGGAAGTGCTGGCCACGGCGGGCAACAACCGCCTGGGCGGCGACGACTTTGACCAGCGCATTGTCAAGTGGCTGATTGACGGCTTCAAGGCTGAAAACGGCATTGATCTTTCCTCAGATAAAATGGCCATGCAGCGGCTGCGCGAAGCGGCCGAGAAAGCCAAGATTGAGCTGTCAGGCTCCACCACCAGCACCATCAACCTGCCCTTCATCACCGCGGACGCCAACGGTCCCAAGCATCTGGACATGACGCTGAGCCGCGCCAAGTTCAACGAGCTCACCGCCGATCTGGTGGAAAGCACCATGGGGCCGGTCCGTCAGGCGCTGAAGGACAGCGGCCTGAGCGCAGGCGACATCAACAAAGTACTGCTGGTGGGCGGGTCCACCCGTATCCCCGCCGTGCAGGAAGCGGTCAAGAATTTCATGGGCAAAGAGCCCTTCAAGGGCATCAACCCCGACGAATGCGTGGCCATGGGCGCGGCCCTGCAGGGCGGCGTGCTCGGCGGCGAGGTCAAGGGCCTGCTGCTGCTGGACGTCACCCCCCTGTCCCTGGGCGTGGAGACCATGGGCGGCATCATGACCAAGGTCATTGACCGCAACACCACCATCCCCACCAAGAAGAGCCAGATTTTCTCCACCGCCGCCGACAACCAGCCGGAGGTGGAAGTGCACGTGCTCCAGGGCGAGCGGGAGTTCGCCAAGGACAACAAAACTCTGGGTGTGTTCAAGCTGGACGGCATCGCCCCGGCCCGCCGCGGCGTTCCGCAGATTGAGGTGACCTTCGACATCGACGCCAACGGCATCGTCAACGTCAGCGCCAAGGATCTGGGCACCGGCCGTGAGCAGCACATCACCATCACCTCCAACACCAACATGTCCAAGGAGGACGTGGAAAGGGCGGTCCGCGAGGCGGAGGAGTACGCCGCCGAGGATAAGGCCAACCGCGAGAAGATCGAGGTGCGCAACGGCGCCGACCAGGCGGTTTATCAGTGCGAGAAATCCATCGAGGAGCTGGGTGACAAGCTGGACGCTTCCGACAAGGCGGAGCTGCAGGGCAAGATCGACGCGCTCAAAGAGACCCTGAAGGGCGACGATGTGGAGGCCATCAAGGCGCAGCAGGAGGATCTGATGAAAGCCTTCTACGCCATTTCCGAGAAGATTTATAAGGCGAACGCGCCAGAAGGCGCGGCTCCCGGCCCGGACGCCCCCGCCGACGGGCAGGCGGCCGACGGCGGCGAGTATTACAGCGGCGACGTGCAGTAATCGAACAAACAGCGACAGGGGCTGATGCAGCGAATACCTGCGTCAGCCCCCCTTGCCGTGATACGGCGACTCTGCGACAGCATGGAGGATAGACCACAATGGCTGACAACAAGCGTGATTATTATGAGGTGCTGGGGATTTCCAAGGGTGCCTCGGACGATGAAATCAAAAAAGCCTACCGCCAGGCGGCCAAAAAATACCATCCCGATCTAAATCCCGGGGACAAGGAGGCGGAGGCACGCTTCAAGGAGGTCAACGAGGCCTACGAGGTGCTGTCCGACCCGGAGAAGAAGAGCCGGTATGACCAGTTTGGCCATGCGGGCGTGGACCCGAATTTCGGCGCGGGCGGTTACGGCGGCGCCGGGTTCGACGGGATGGATTTCGATTTGGGGGATATTTTCTCCTCCTTCTTCGGCGGGGCCGGCGGCGGCCGGCGCGCCAATCCCAACGCCCCCCGGCGCGGCGGCGATGTGGCGGCCTCGGTGATTATCTCGTTTGAAGAGGCGGCCAAAGGCTGCAAAAAGCAGGTGTCGGTGCAGCTGACCAGCACCTGCGGCGACTGCGGAGGCAGCGGGGCGAAAAAGGGCTCGTCGGTCAAGACCTGTCCCAACTGCAACGGCTCCGGCCAGGAGCGGCGGCAGCAGCGCACCCCCATCGGGGGCATTCAGACCCAAACCACCTGCTCCCGCTGCCACGGCAAGGGCAAAATTGTCGAAAGCCCCTGCCCCACCTGCTCGGGAAGCGGGCAGGTGCGCAAGCCGGTGACCATCGGCATCAACATACCCGGCGGCATTGACGACGGGCAGGTCATCACCATCCGCGGCAAGGGCAACGCCGGCATCAACGGCGGCCCGGCGGGGGACTTGCAGATTCAGGTGTCGGTGCGGCCCCATCCAATCTTCGAACGGGATGGGTACGACATCTGGTGCGATCTGCCTCTGACCTTCGCCCAGGTGGCGCTGGGCGCGGAGGTGAGCGTTCCCACCCTGGACGGCAACGTGTCCTACACCATCAAGGAGGGCACCCAGCCGGGCGATACCTTCCGGCTCAAAGGCAAGGGCTTCCCGTATATCAACGGGCGGGGCGCCGGCGACCAGGTGTTCCGGGTGGTGGTGGAGGTGCCGAAGAACCTCTCCAGCGAGCAGAAAAAGCTGCTGCGCAGCTTTGAGGAGGCCACCGGCGAGAAGAACTATCAGAAGCGCCGCTCCTTCTTCGACAAAATCAAGGACGCGTTCAATAATTAGTAAGAGGAAAAAAGCCGATGCGGCGTATGCTGCATCGGCTTTTTTTGCGTTTGCGTCCGATAGGGGCAATACAACTCTATCGGGTTGAGCGTTGGTATGCGGGGTACCACCCCGTGGGCCGTTCGCGCCTAAGCCGCGCCCGCCGTGGGGGGGAGACCC
>OLGF01004266.1_pt1 | contig 10753 bp, 10 predicted proteins | sample 1604971 | NCBI WGS metagenome assembly OLGF01 (sample SAMEA3888902, study PRJEB22519) | human gut metagenome | biome: human gut; feature: human-associated habitat; material: faeces | place: Denmark | collected 2011 | reverse complement strand
CCGATGACGGCGCAGATATTGCGCTGCCCACGGTTAGCAAGTGGACCTCCAGCGGGGCTGCGACATCGACAAGCCCCGCAACCTGGCCAAGTCGGTGACCGTGGAATGAGGGGGGACGGAATGAAAAGGCTCACTGCTCTGCTCCTGGCCGCGGCTCTGGCCCTGTCCCTGGCGGCCTGCGGGCCGGAGGGCAAAGCGGCGGATACCGTCCGCTACGGCCTATCCAATGCCTGGGACGCTCTGATGCCCTACAACAGCCCCTCGGGGAGCAACTACTCCCGTATTATTTACGACAAGATTTACGACCGCCTGGCCTATGTCCACGCCGACGGCACCCTGGAGCCCCGCGCGGCGTCCTCCTGGGAGAGCGCCGACGGCGGAACGGCCGCCCTGTTCCACCTGGATGAGAAGGCCGCCTTCCACGACGGCACCCCGGTGACGGCGGAGCACTGGACGGATACCATTGCCCTCCTGACCGACCCGGCCTGCCCCACCCTGGGGCGGTCGGCCTTTGCGGTGCTCTCCGGCACCGACGACACCGGCGCGGCGGTGCCTGGGGAGGCCCTGGGAGCGGAGGCGGTGGACAAGTACACCCTGAAGCTCACCTTCAAGACCCCCACCACGCCGGAGGACTTCCTGCTGGACAAGAACCGGGAGTACTACGTTCTGCCCACCCATCTGCTGGAGGGGACAGCGCCGGAGGACGTGATGGAGCTGGCGCTGTGGGACGAGCCTGTTGGCTCCGGCCCCTGCAAATTCGTCTCCGAGACGCCGGGGAGCCAGCTAGTGCTGGAGGCCAACCCGGACTACCAGCTTGGGGCGCCCGGCTTTGACCGGCTGGTGATCACGGTCATTGACAAGTCCAACCTGCTCACCTCCCTGATCGCCGGGGATCTGGACTACTACGCCTTTGGAGGCAACGTGTCCGTGGAGGACGCGGAGGTAGCCCGGGCCGCCGGGCTGGAGGTGCTGGAGGGCACGGTGCCCAACTCCTTCTACGAGCTGATGCTCAACAACGAGACCATCCCCAGCGCCGCGGTGCGCCGGGCCATCGACCTGGCTCTGGACAAGGAGGCCCTGTGCCTCCATACCGCCCAGGGCCTGGGGGAGCCGGCGGCCTCCGATCTGACCCCGGGGACGGGGTATGACAGCGGCCTGACCTGGGCCAGGAACGTAGACGGGGCGAAGGCCCTGCTGGCCGAGGGAGGATACGACGGGCGCACCTACACCCTGGCCTGCACCGCCAACCGCTCCGGCCTGGCCGCCCTGATGCAGCAGGAGCTGGCGGAGGCGGGCATCACTGTCACCATCGAGACGGTGGACTCGGCCACCCTGTTCGCTGGCATGGCGGACGGCAAGTACGACATGGCCATCGCCAGCCACACCCCCGGCGCCCTGCCCCTGTGGTTCACCGAGAGCCGCTTTACCGCCGACAACAACCTGTTCCACGTGGCGGAGCTGACGCCCTACACCCAGGCCATCGCCGCCGTCAAGGGGGCGGCAGAGCACGACGAGCGGCAGGCGCGGGTGGAGGAGCTCCAGGCCCTGCTGGCCGGGGAGCGCCCCTTCATCCCCCTGTGGTTTGGGCGGACGCTCCACGTCCAGTCCCCCACGGTGGACGGCATCGACTACCCCTCATCCGCCTTCTCCAACGAGAACGTGTGGGACTGGGTGTACCGGGGCTGACGGAACCGAACAAATGAGAAAACCTCCGTAGGGCCGTACCATCCGGCCCGTGCCGCCCACGGGCGGCCGGAAGTGCAGGAGGAAGAAGATGGGACGCTATTTCCGCCGCCGTCTGCTGACGGCGATCCCCGTGTTTTTCGGGATTACCTTTCTGGTTTTTGTACTTTTAAGTCTCTCGCCCGCCGATGTTACCGACTTGGGAGAGGGGGCCTCCGGCGGTGCCCAGCAGGCCGCGCTGGAGGAGGCTCTGGGGCTGGACAAGCCCCTGCCCGTGCGCTATCTGGCGTGGCTGGGGGGGCTGCTCCGGGGGGAGCTGGGACAGTCCTACCTGAGCGGCCGGCCGGTGGCCGGCATGCTGGCCCAGCGGGTGGGGCCGTCCCTGCTGCTGACCGGCACCGGAGTGCTACTGGCCATTCTGCTGGCCCTCCCCCTGGGTATTCTGGCGGCCTGGCGGCCCCGCTCGGGCTGGGATCGGGCGGCCTCCGCCCTGAGCCTGGTGAGCTTCGGCGTGCCCGGCTTTTTCCTGTGCCTGGTGGGGGTGCTCCTCTTCTCGGTGCTCTTGGGCTGGCTGCCCTCCCAGGGCATGTATGAGTACGGCGTGTTCACTGGCGTGGGGGACGTCCTGCGCCACCTGGCCCTCCCGGCCGGGGTGGTGTGCGTCAGCGGCCTGGGGGAGCTGGTCAAGCAGACCCGCTCCGCCTGCCTGGAGTCCCTGGGGGAGGACTACATCCTCACCGCCCGGGCCAAGGGCCTGGGGGAGCGGGCCGTCATGGTGCGCCACGCCTTCCGGGGGGCGCTGACCCCGGTGCTCACCACCGTGCTGGGGCACATCCCCCACATCATAGGCGGCTCGGTGGTGGTGGAGCAGGTGTTCGGCTGGCCGGGCATGGGCAGCCTCCTCTTCTGGGGCATTGAGAACCGGGACTATCCGGTGGTCATGGGGGTGACGGTGGTCATCGCCCTGGCGGTGCTCCTGACCAACCTGCTCCTGGATCTGGCCTACGGGCTGGCCGATCCCCGGGTGCGCTATGGGAGGGGGTAGGCCGGTGGAGCGCTGTATGCTGTCCCGGAGCCCCTGGGAGCGGTTCCGGAGCGACCGGCGGGCCGTGGCCTGCTTGCTGATTCTGTGCGCCGAGCTACTGGCGGTGCTGCTCCTGCCCCCGCTGCTGGGGCTGGAGCCCAACGCCAGCGATCTGGGGGCGGGCTTCTGGGCGCCCCCCTCCGCCGCCCATCCCCTGGGCACCGACGACGTGGGCCGGGATCTCCTGGCCCGCCTGCTCTGCGGGGGGCGGGTGTCCCTGCTCATCGGCCTGTGCTCCGCCGCCCTCAGCGCCCTGGTGGGGATTCCCCTGGGCCTGCTGGCAGGCTACCGCCGGGGGGCCTGGGAGTTCTGCCTCATGCGGCTGGCCGACGTGTTTCAGAGCTTCCCCAGCATTGTGCTGGTGCTCTGCCTGGTGTCCCTGGTGGGGCCGTCCGCCCTCAATCTGGTGCTGGTGCTGGGCCTGCTGGGTTGGACGGGCATCGCCCGGCTGGTGTACGGCAATACCCTCTCGGTCCGGGAGAAGGAGTACGTCCTGGCGGCCCGCGCCCTGGGGGGGCGGACAGGGCGGATTCTGCGGAGCAATGTGCTGCCCAACGTGATCGCGCCGGTGTGGTGCGCCCTCCCCCTGCGGGCGGGGCGGGCCATCCTCTCCGAATCCAGCCTGAGCTTTCTGGGGGTGGGTATCCGCACGCCCCAGGCGTCCTGGGGCAACCTGATCCAGTACGCCGCCAGCCTGCCTGTCCTCACCGGGCGGCCGTGGGTGTGGGTGCCGCCGGGGCTGTGCATCATCCTGACCGTGCTGTGCCTTCAGGGCATTGGCGACGGTCTGCGGGACGCGCTGGACCCCAGATATGGCGGACACAGGGGGAAATAGCAGGATTTTCTTTTCAACACGGCCTGTTTTGTGCTATAATCAATTCAACAGAACGAAGCGGCCCCGGTCATTCGGACTGGGGCCGCCTGTTTTATTTGTGAGAGGGGGCTTTCATGGAATCAATTCTGTTACTTTGTGCGGTGGTCATTGTCATCTGCATCGTCGCCAGCCGCCTGTCTCAGCGCCTGGGTGTGCCCGCCCTGCTGCTGTTTCTGGCGTTGGGAATGTTATTCGGCTCGGATGGGCTGTTCCGCATCCCGTTTGATAACTTTGAGGCGGCGGAGCGTATCTGCTCCGTAGCGCTGATTTTCATCATGTTCTACGGTGGTTTCGGTACCCGCTGGGAGGCGGCCCGGCCGGCGGCGGCCCGGGCGGTGGTGCTGTCCACCCTGGGCGTGGCGGTCACTGCGCTGCTCACAGCGCTGTTCTGCCACTTCGCACTGGGTTTTTCTGTTCTGGAGAGCTTTCTGACCGGGGCGGTCATCAGCTCCACGGACGCCGCGTCGGTGTTTTCCATCCTCCGCTCCAAGAAGCTGGGCCTGAGGAACCACACCGCCTCCCTGCTGGAGGTGGAGAGCGGCAGCAACGACCCGGCCTCCTATATGCTGACGGTGATCGCCCTCTCCCTGATGGGGGTGGGCGGCGGCGGGGCAATCCCGTGGATGATTTTTGCGCAGGTCGTCTTTGGACTGGGCCTTGGGGCGGCGGTGGCGGGGCTGTCCATTCTGGTGCTCCGCAGGCTCACGCTCTCCGACGGGCTGGATACTATTTTCGTGGTGGCTGCGGCCCTGCTCTCCTTTGCCCTGCCCGCCGTGGTGGGGGGGAACGGCTACCTGGGGGCCTATCTGGCGGGCATCCTGATCGGAAACGCCAAAATTCCCCATAAGGCGGCCCTGGTCCACTTTTTCGACGGACTTACGGGCCTGGCGCAGATTTTGATCTTTTTCCTGCTTGGGCTGCTCTCCTTCCCACGGCAGCTCCCGGCGGTTTTTCTCCCGGCTTTGGCCATTATGGTGTTTCTCACCTTTGTGGCCCGGCCCGCTGCGGTCTTCCTGCTGCTGGCCCCCTTCCGCTGCGGGGTACGGCAGTGTCTGCTGGTGTCCTGGGCGGGGCTGCGGGGCGCGGCATCTATCGTGTTTGCCATCATGGCAGTGGCCAGCGGGGCCGCCATCGGCTACGACCTCTTTCACATCGTGTTCTGCATTGCCCTGCTCTCGGTGGCGGTGCAGGGTTCACTACTGCCTCTGGCGGCGCGGAAGCTGGACATGGTGGACAGTGCTGAGAGCATCAGCCGTACCTTCAACGACTACCAGGACCAGCGGCAGCTCCACCTGACCCGCTTCCCTATCGGCGCGGGCCACCCATGGGTGGGGCGGACCATCGGGGAGTGTGAGCTGCCCGCCGACGCGCTGGTGGTGATGCTCCGGCGGGGCAGCGAGAATGTGATTCCAAACGGAGATACCGCAATCCAGGCAGGGGATCTTATGGTGCTCAGCACGCCGCTCTATGAGGACGATGACGGGGTCAGCCTGCGGGAGGTGCCTGTGGCGGAGCACGGGGACTGGATTGGGAGGCCGATCAAGGAGCTGGGTATCCCGGCGGAGGTACTCATCGTCCTGGTGCGCCGTGCCGACGGCACCACTGTAGTGCCCAAGGGCGGGACGGTTCTTCAGCAGGGGGATATGCTGGTGGTCAACGAGTGGGAGGAAACCTGACATAAGAAAAGCAAGAGGTGTCGAGCAATGGAGACGTTGGATCTGTCGCGGCGCGGGGTGCTGCTGAATGACGAACAGTTGGGGCCCTATCCACTGGAAAAGCTCAAGCGGGTGGAGCGCCTGACCGTGGATATCGTGGAGGATTCACCCCGGGTGGATGAGAAGGAGATGGCATTCGCCAAGTGCCGCCTGGGGGGCTTCGGGGATGTACTTAAGAAGAGGATGGAGGATTTTACGGTTCGCGTGCCCATTGGGGCGTCCTATTACCACTTTCAGAAGTACCTTAACGACTACCCGGAAAACGAGGTCGCGCCGGAGAAAGCGCCCCTGCCGGAGGATACGCGTATCGTGACACGGCACATTAAAAAGATGGCCTATTTCACTGGGGCGGAGATGGTGGGAGTGTGCGAGGTGCCCCGGGATGTGTATTACGCCACCAAGGTGGACGGCACGCCGGTGGAGCGGGTTTACCGATACGCGGTGGTGTTTCTGGTACGCACCCAGTTGCCCACCATTGCGGCCTCCCACGGGGACGAGTGGCTGGATGACACCGTTGCCTATCAGGCATATCAGCGGCTGGCCTGCATGTCCAACACCTTGGCCGACTATATCCGCCGCCTGGGCTGGCCAGCCCGCAGCGACGCCTTCAACAACTACGTGACCATCATGCCCCGGCTGGTGGCCCTGGCCGGGCTGGGGGAGTTTTCCCGGCTGGGTATCGTGGTCAACCCCTTTGTGGGGGGCGGCCTTCAAGGCGGCCGCCGTGCTGACCGACCTGCCCCTGGTGCCCGACGGCCCCATCGACTTCGGGCTACAGCACTACTGTTCCGTATGCAAAATCTGTGCCGAGCAGTGCCCCATGCACGCCATCTCCACTGGGGAACAGGAGGAGTACCGCGGCTACATGCTCTGGCGGACCGACGAGCGCAGGTGTGTGGCCCACGGGGCGGCCAACCCCCACGGCTGTACCTGCGGCCGCTGCGCCAAGGTGTGCCCCTTCACCCGGCCGGACTGCGGGCCGGAGTGCTTCCAGGACTGGGACGGGGATCTGTCCGTGCTCTACCGCTCGGTAGAGGCCCGGCGGAAGTTCCTAGCCAGCCACGGCTATGTGGAGCCGGAGGAGGAGCATGGAAAGTGGTGGCTGCCCCATGTGGTCCGGGATGGAAAAATTCAGTACGGCTGCGATTTCGACTACGAGGTGCAGAGGCGCCACATGGAACGGACCAGATAGGCGGCATGGCCGGAACAGAGGAGGCGGACAACGGTGGCAAGAACCATTGATCTGGAGGAACGGAAACAATTTCGCGTGCTGCTCAACCCGGTACGCCAGGATATCATTCACCTGCTGCGGCGGGCGGGACGGCCCATGACGGCCAACACCGTGGCGGAGAAAATGCTGCTCTCACCCAGCGCGGCCCAGAGCCACCTGAACAAGCTGGAGGAGCTGGGCGTGGTAGAGCTGGGAGTATATACGGCGCCGGACGGCCGGCAGGCGACCTATTACCGGCTGGCCGATGTGGAGATCCGGCTCTGCCTGGGCCGGAAGGACGGCTTTCAGGGGGAGCGGGAGGCGCTGGCCGCCCAACTGGTGGACGGCACCTTCCGGGGCGTGCTGCACGCCGCCAGCCAGTGCGGCGAGCCGGAACAGCAGGAGGATCTCCAGTTCCTGTTCGGCGCGCTCCATCTCAAACCGGAGGAGCGGGCGGAGCTGCTGGGACTGATTGACGGCTACCTCCGCACCCACAGCGTGCCTGAGGGGGGCGTGGAGCACTGGGAGTATGTGCTCATGGCCTACCGGGCGGACGAGGAATAGAAAAAGGAGGCCTGCGGCTTTACCGCAGGCCTCCTTTGTATGTTTAAAAGTGTTGCGCCCCTTTGCGGTATTCGATGTGGAGCTGTCCCCGGCCCAGGGGGATGTCCAGAGCGGAGGGCCGGGGGGCCGGGGCGCTGGAGGCCCAGGCGGTGTCCCGCAGCAGGGCGTCCATACGGAATACAGATAGGAGCACCCCCGCCAGGGCGGCGTCCACCAACAGGAAGAAGACGCCGTAGGACAGGAAGGGGAGGGAGAGCACGCCCAGCGGCCACCAGCCCAGGTTATAGAGCCAGTAGATGGCCGCCTGGAGGAACAGGGGAAGGAAGGCCGACAGGGCGAGGAGCTTGCCCGTGCGGCTGTGGAGGGCGCGGATGCGCCGGAGCAGCAGGGCGGCAAAGAGGACGATCAGCCCGGCGGCGGCCCAGAACACCCACCGGCCCAGGCCCTGGGCGGTCTCCGCCAGCAGGAGCTCCGAGGAGGAGCCTACAAAAAGGGAGGGCAATTCCCCCATGCGCAGTCGCTCGTAAAACAGGTCGGGCCCCAGGAAAGCGCCTATGCGCCAAGCAGCGTACTCCAGGTGCCGCAGGAAGAGCAGGGGGAGGATAGTCAGAGCGGGCCCCAGGGCGGCCAGCAGATTCCACCGCCGCTTTCCCCGGAACCAGCCCAGCCCCACGGCCGCCAGGAGTACCAGCAGCATACTGGCCAGGGTAACCAAATAGCCGGTACTGCTGATAGCGACAAAGGCCCAGATAGGGAGTGGAAGCGCGAGCCCGCCGCAGAGGAGAACCGCCCGTGTGCCGCGCCCCCGCAGGGAGACCACAAGGGCGGCGTAGGGGACGGGGAGGAGCAGGGTGGGGTAGAGCATGAGCTTGTAGCTCAAGAAGGGCCAGCCAAATGGCAGACCCCACAGGGGGGCCAGAGAGAAAAGGAGCAGCGCCGCCGCCGGCACCCATTTCCGCCGCAGAAGGAGGGTGTAGTCGGAAAACCAGAGTCCGGTCAAAACCCCGGCGGCCAGCAGCAGGCCCAAAACCTGCCGCCGGAAGTAGAAGACGTCCTTGGCGTCCCCCATGAGCCCGGCGGCGAAGAGCTGGAGCAGCACGCCCGCGGCAAAGAGGGCCGCCACAGTGATCGCCAGCCCCCAGCGGTTCCGGGGGCGGTGAAGGCGGTCCAGCTCCCGGCCCACCGCCTCCGGCTCTCCCATCTCGGCCACCGCGCCGGCCAGGGCCTCTTCCGGGCTCCGGCCCTCCGCCTCAAAGGCGGCGGCCTGATCGGCAATATGGTCGGACAGCTCCCGCAGGAGAACCCGCCGGGCCCGCCGCCAGCGGATCTGGCCGCCCACCGTCTCCAGATATTCGTTCACGCACTCACGCGCCACAGGGATTCCCTCCCTCCAGCACGCCGCGCACCGCGTCGGCGTAGGCGTACCAGCCCGCCTGCTGTTCAGCCAGGGCGGCCCGGCCGTCCCGGGTGATGGCGTAATAGCGCCGGGTGCGGCCATTGGCAACCCCGTCGCTGGAGGTTACCCAGCCCTGGGCCTCCAGGGAGTGGAGCAGGGGATAGAGGGTACCCGCCTTGAGGCGGAACACCTCGTTGGAGCGCGCCCGCAGGGCCTCGATCATCTCATAGCCGTACATGTCCCGGCCCTCCAGCAGGGCCAGCAGCAGCATGCCCATGCCGCCCGGAGCGGTGCGGTCATTTGCCATATTCCTCACCTCATAAATAGATTATCTATGTATAGTATAGATAGATTGTCTATCTATGTCAAGGAAATCTTCAATAGAGCTGGGATGGGCGTCCGGAGCCGCAGGCAAAAAGCAGCCCCCTCCGACCGGAGGGGGCTGTGCCGCTGCTTCAGGAGAGGAGGTTGACCACCACCATCACTGCGCCCAGGATGGTGAGCACCACGCCGGTGACCCGGTTAAGGGCCTTGGCGGAAGCCCGGTTAGCAAAGACGGCGGCAATTCTGGCGCCCAGAAGCGTGACCACCACACACACCGTCAGGGCAAATACATCCAGCCCGCCGCCGATGGCCACGTGGGAGACCGCGCCGGTGAAAGCGGTGAAGGTCATGATGAACACACTGGTACCCACGGCGGTCTTGAGTTCATAGCCCAGCACGGAGGTGAGCACCAGAAGCATCATCATGCCGCCGCCAGCGCCGATAAAGCCGCAGATGAAGCCCACCACGCTGCCGCAGGCCAGGGACTCCGCGATGCGGCGCCCGCGGCTCTTATGGGCGGAGCTCTCCTTGGTGGTCATCACGGGACGCACAATGAATTTGATGCCCAACAGCAGGGTCATGAACACGGAGAAGCCGCCCATGGTGGCGTTGGGCACCAGGGAGGCGGCCCAGCTCCCGATCAGGGTGAATACCAGCACCGCCGCCAGCATGACCAGGCCGTTGCGGATGTCCAGATTCCTATTTTTGCCGTAGGTATAGGCCGAGGCCGCTGAAGCCAGCACGTCGGAGGCCAGAGAGATGGCCACCGCTTGATAGGCGGGAAAGCCTAGGAAGGTGATGAGCATGGGGGAGATGACGGCGGCGGCGGACAGGCCCGCCAGGCCGGTTCCGATGCCGGCCCCCAGGCCGGCGACGACGCAGACGATGAACTTGACGAGCATGACTTGGCCTCCTTTGTATACCTAATTTATTATAATGCGAAATATTATGTTGTCAAGAATTCCTTTACAGGCCGGCGTCCGCTGCCGTATAATGGGAGCAGCAAGGAAGTGAACCGACATGAAAACTGGAATCGTTCTGGAGGGCGGCGCGGTGCGCACCATTTTCTCCACCGGCGTCTGCGACGCCCTGCTGACGCGGGATCTGCTGCCGGATTATGTTATCGGCGTCTCAGCCGGGATTGCCTATGGCGTCAGCTATGTGTCCAAGCAGAGCCGCCGCAACCTGGACATTATGGTAAACTACATCAACGACAAGCGGTATATGGGCTTCGGCAACCTGCTCCGGCGGGACAACCGGGCCTATTTTGGCCTGGATTTCGTCTTTGGTACCATACCAAACGAGTTGATTCCCTTCGACTATGACACGTTTGCCGCTTATCCCGGCGAGGTGGAGGCGGTGGTCACTAACATGGACACTGGAAAGGCGGAGTATTTTCCGGTGGAGCGCCGGGATGACCGGTTTAAGCTATTGCAGGCCACCTGCGCCCTGCCGTTCCTCTTCCCTGTTTTCGATATCCAGGGTAAGCCGTGTATGGACGGCGGAGCGGCCGACGCCATCCCCTACGAGCGGGCGCTGGAGAAGGGGTGCGAGCGGGTGATCGTGGTGCTGACCCGGGAGCGGAGCTACGTCCGGCGGCCGGAAAAGCTCCAGCCCCTCATCGACGCGGCCTACCGGAAGTACCCCAGGTTCTGCGATACCATGCGCCGCCGGGCGGACGCCTACAACACCTCCCGGGAGCGGCTGTTTCAGCTTGAGAGGGAGGGGCGGGCCCTCCTGTTCGCCCCCCACAGCACGGAGGGCTTTCACCGCACCGAAAAGGACGTGGAGAAGATTCGGGCGCTGTGGAAGGACGGCTATGACGAGGGCATGGAGCGGCTGGACGAGGTGCAGGACTTCCTGAGCGGCTCTTGAGCTTACAAGAAGCGGCGGGCGGCGCAGA
>OLGF01004262.1_pt1 | contig 10769 bp, 3 predicted proteins | sample 1604971 | NCBI WGS metagenome assembly OLGF01 (sample SAMEA3888902, study PRJEB22519) | human gut metagenome | biome: human gut; feature: human-associated habitat; material: faeces | place: Denmark | collected 2011 | reverse complement strand
TGTATCGTCTTACTGGAAGTCCTGCATTGTCACCGGCACTGGAAACGAAGGTGCTTCCCGGATCCACACTTCCGGAACATTTCTCACGAATTTTTCCCCCTCCGCTATCCCGTTTTCGGTCAGCGATTACGAATCCGGTCTGAACCTTCAGCTCTGGAAATCCTACTCTGACGAAATTGAAATCTCTCTACGGCATCCAAACGGCACCGTCATTGGACCGTTTCAGGAACAGCTTGGCACCTATCGATTTACCGCTGGAATGACCGAACTTCTGGTGTATTACGGAAAGCCAAGTCCCTACAGCACCAGCCAGGAGATTTATCTGGATTTTATTCCCCGTGGAAATTATGTGGATGCAGGTCTCTGGGAACTGACACTTAATCCACGCCACATCAACGCTGGTTCCTATGACCTGTGGCTTCCGGGACAGTCCGTGATCGGCAGTGGCACCGGATTTCTCTACCCAACAGAAGAAACAACACTGACGATTCCATCCACCGCTTCCAAGGTCATTTCCGTCGGTGCTTACAATGCCGCTTTCAACACTTATGCGCCATTTTCCGGTCGTGGATTTACCCGGATGGAGCACCGGATCAAACCGGATCTTGCTGCTCCCGGCGTCAATATCATTTCTGCAGCCCCCGGCGGCGGTTATACTTCAAAAAGCGGTACTTCCATGGCAGCTCCTTTTGTCACCGGAAGTTGTGCTTTACTGATGGAATGGGGAATTTTACGTGGCAACGATCCCTATCTCTACGGTGAAAAAACAAAAGCATATCTGATCCGGGGCACAAAAAAACTGCCTGCCTTCACGGAATACCCCAATCCCTATATCGGGTGGGGCACTCTGTGTACGGCAGACAGTATACCAACTTAAAATGCACAGTGATTCTAATAAGAATACATCAGCTTACACTGATCAGAATCACGCGCCAAGTTTCACCTACGTTCAACTCGAATTTACTGCTCTGTTACAGTTACTTTTACTTTATCAAGATGCCAGATATCATCTACATACTCCTGAATGGTTCTGTCAGAAGAGAATTTTCCAACATGTGCCACATTCAGCATAACGAGTTTTGCCCAGCCTTTCTCGTCTCTGTAAGCTTTCTCCACACGCTCCTGAGCCTCTGCGTAAGAACGGAAGTCTTTCAGGCAGAAGTAAGTATCAGCGAACTGTGTGCACTGTGTATTGAGCAGTGAATTGTACAGATCACGGAACAGCTCTGTATCATTTCCGGAATAGAATCCGTTGATGAGCTGCATCAATACCTGACGGATTTCCTGATCCTGATTAAAGATATCCATCGGATTGTAATCGCGGTTCTGCTCATGCGCGATGACTTCATCGGAACTCATACCAAAGATAAACATATTCTCTTTGCCGACTTCCTCAGCCATCTCTACGTTTGCACCGTCCATTGTTCCAATTGTTGCAGCACCGTTTAACATAAATTTCATGTTACCGGTTCCGGATGCTTCTTTACTTGCAGTAGAAATCTGCTCGCTGACATCTGCTGCTGCAAAGATCCACTCAGCATTGGATACTTTATAATCTTCGATAAATACAACTTTCAGCTTGTTGTCAATACTTGCATCATGGTTAATCACATCAGCTACGGAATTGATCAGTTTGATTGTCAGTTTTGCATTTTTGTAACCTGCAGCTGCTTTTGCACCAAAGATGAAGGTTCTTGGATAGAATTCCATATCCGGATGCTCTTTGATCTTGTTATACAGATACATAACATGCAGAATGTTCATCAGCTGACGTTTGTACTCATGCAGACGTTTTACCTGTACATCAAAGATGGAACGCGGATCTACTTCAATGCCGTTGTGCTCCTGGATGTATTTTGCAAGACGCAGCTTGTTCTGATATTTGATCTGCATGAATTCCTGCTGTGCTTTTGGATCATCTACATAGACAGCAAGTTTTTCCATGTGGCTTAAATCTGTGATCCAGTCGTTTCCGATCTTGTTGGATACCCACTCAGCCAGCAGCGGATTTCCGTGATACAGGAAACGACGCTGTGTGATACCGTTTGTCTTGTTGTTAAATTTCTGCGGGAATAACTCGTAGAAATCTTTTAACTCCTGTTTTTTCAGGATTTCTGTATGCAGTCTCGCTACACCGTTTACAGAGTAACCTGCAACAATGGCAAGGTGTGCCATTTTGACCTGTCCGTCATGAATGATCGCCATTTTGTCTTTTTTATACTGATTTCCCGGATATTCCTCTTCTACTTCCAGAAGGAATCTGCGGTTGATCTCCTCAACGATCTGATAAATACGCGGAAGCAGACGGGAGAAGATTTCAATCGGCCATTTTTCCAATGCTTCTGCCATGATGGTATGGTTGGTGTATGCACAGGTATGTGTTGTGATATCCCATGCTTCTTCCCAGGTCATTCCTTCTTCGTCCAGCAGGATACGCATCAGTTCGGCAACCGTCATGGTCGGATGGGTATCATTCAACTGGAAGGTTACTTTCTTCGGCAGATCATGCAGATCGTCGTGGTTCTTTTTGAATTTTGCGATTGCTTCCTGGATACTTGCAGAAATGAAGAAATACTGCTGTTTCAGACGAAGCTCTTTACCTGCATAATGGTTATCATTCGGGTACAGAACCTCTACGATATTCTTAGCCAGGTTTTCCTGTTCAACGGCTTTATGATATTCTCCCTTGTCAAACAGATCCAGACGGAAATCAGTGATCGGTTCTGCATCCCAGATTCTCAGAGTGTTGACGATCTTGTTATTGTAACCAACGATCGGCATATCGTAAGGAATAGCCATTACAGACTGATAACCTTCCTGGATGAACTGATTTCTTCCGGTAGCTGCATCATATTCCACGCGTACATATCCGCCGAATTTTACTTCTTTTGCATATTCCGGACGACGCAGTTCGAATGGATAACCATCTTTCAGCCAGTTATCCGGTACTTCTATCTGATAGCCGTCTTCGATTTTCTGTTTGAACAGACCATAGTGATAACGGATACCACAGCCATATGCACAGTATCCCAGAGTTGCCAGGGAATCCAGGAAACATGCTGCCAGTCTTCCCAGACCACCGTTACCCAGTGCCGGATCCGGCTCCTGATCTTCGATCACGTTCAGATCAAATCCCAGCTCGTCCAGTGCTTCCTTTACTTCTTTATATGCAGTTAGATTGATCAGATTATTACCCAGGGCACGACCCATCAGAAACTCCATGGAAAGATAATATACGATCTTCGGATCATCTTTCTCATACTGTTTTTGAGTTGCCAGCCAGTTATCGATAATAACATCTTTTACAGCCAGAGAAACGGCCTGGAAGATCTGCTGTTGTGTTGCTTCATCGATTGTCTTACGGTAAAGCATCTTTACGTTTTCTTTGACCGCTTTTTTAAACTCTTCTTTTTTGAAATGACTGTCTAACATTGGAAACCTCCTCATTTGCAATGATATTTATAATGATACAGAAAGCAAACAGATCCTGTATCATGAAAAAGGGGCTGATACATTTGTACCCGCCCCCTGATCCACATACTTTGTTACAATTTGCTAATTGTAAAGGTACTGAATTTTCAATACAACTAATTCATTTTCTCAACTCCCAGTGTTACTTCCTGGGAATTGATATTCCAGGATTTTACATAACCCTGAGCAGTATCGGTAAGTAGCTTCTCTGCCAATACCTCTGCCTGAATCTCTTCCGCATGTGCCTTCATAATGTCTTCAATTACTTTGTTGTCTTTCACATACACCTGGATCTTATCCATTACTTCAAAGCCAGCTTCTTTTCGCATGGTCTGGATCTTGCTGATGATCTCTCTTACGAAACCTTCTTCGATCAGTTCCGGAGTCAGATTGGTATCCAGAACAACTGCGATATCGTTGTCAGACTCGGTTACATAACCTTCCATCTGTGCAGTTTCGATCAGCAAATCCCCTTCTGATAATACAACTTCATTACCGTCGATGTCAAGTTTTAACTCGCCGTTTGCACGAAGCTCAGCCATGGCTTTGTTTCCGTCAAGTTCGCTTAATGCTTTACGGATACCGTTTAACAGTTTTCCATATTTCGGTCCTACGGTCTTCAGCTGCGGCTTGAAGCTGTAAGAAATAAAGTTTTCGATGTTATCGGTGAATTTTACTTCTTTTACGTTCAGCTCGTCTGCGATGATCGCGGTAAAGTATTCGGACAATCCGTACGGAGCTTTTACATACATGGCTGCGATCGGCTGACGGTTCTTGATGTTTGCAGTATTTCTGCAGGCACGGCCCATAACAACCACATTCAGCAGGTGGTCCATATTTGCTTCCAGATCTTTGTCGATCCATTCTTTGTTGGCAACCGGGAAGTCACACAGATGGATGCTTTCCGGAGCATCTTTATCGATGCTTCTTACCAGGTTCTGGTAGATATCTTCGGTCATGAACGGAATCATCGGAGCAGCAACTTTGGAGATGGTTACCAGAGAAGTGTACAGTGTCATATAGGCATTGATCTTATCCTGTTCCATTCCTTTTGCCCAGAAACGTTCACGGCTTCGTCTTACATACCAGTTACTCATATCATCTACGAATTCCTGCAGTGCTCTTGCAGCTTCCGGGATCCGGTAGTTGTTCAGGTTGTCGTCTACGGTCTGGATCACGGTATTCAGTTTGGACAGCAGCCATTTGTCCATAACGGACAACTTATCATAATCCAGGGTGTATTTTGTTGCATCGAACTCATCGATATTTGCATAGAGTACAAAGAACGCATAGGTATTCCACAGAGTACTCATGAATTTTCTCTGACCTTCCTGTACCGCTTTTCCATGGAAACGGTTCGGCAGCCACGGTGCACTGTTGATATAGAAGTACCAGCGGATCGCATCTGCCCCGTATGTCTGCAGTGCATCGAACGGATCTACCGCATTTCCTTTGGACTTACTCATCTTCTGACCATTTTCATCCTGTACATGACCCAGTACGATAACGTTCTGGTACGGAGCCTTGTTGAATAACAGGGTGGATTCCGCCAGCAGAGAGTAGAACCATCCACGGGTCTGGTCTACTGCTTCTGAGATAAACTGTGCCGGGAACTGCTGTTCAAAAAGTTCTTTATTTTCAAATGGATAATGATGCTGTGCAAATGGCATTGCTCCTGAGTCGAACCAGCAGTCGATAACTTCCGGTACTCTGTGCATCGGTTTTCCGCATTCCGGGCATTTGATGGTGATGTCATCGATGTACGGACGATGGAGTTCTACGGTTTTTGCACGCTCGTCACCGCTCATCTCATACAGTTCTTCTCTGCTTCCCACAGAATGCTGGCATCCGCACTCACATTCCCAGATATTCAGAGGAGTTCCCCAGTAACGGTTTCTGGAAATACCCCAGTCCTGCACATTCTCCAGCCAGTCGCCGAAACGTCCTTTACCGATGCTTTCCGGGATCCAGTTGATGGTATTGTTGTTACGGATCAGATCATCTTTTACCGCTGTCATCTTGATAAACCAGGATTCTCTTGCATAATAGATCAGTGGTGTATCACAACGCCAGCAGTGTGGATATTCATGCTCGAATTTCGGTGCTTCGAAGAGTTTTCCTTCTTTGTCCAGATCCACCAGAACTTTCGGATCGGCATCTTTTACAAAAATATCTGCATACGGAGTTTCTTTGGTCAGATGACCTTTTCCATCTACAAACTGTACGAACGGCAGATTATAGTTGCGTCCGATACGGCTGTCGTCTTCACCGAAAGCCGGTGCGATATGAACGATACCGGTACCATCGCTCATGGTTACGTAAGTATCACAGGTAACAAAATGAGCTTTCTTTTTCTGTTTTGCTGCTGCTTCGCCTGCGCATGCATACAGCGGTTCGTATTCTTTGTATTCCAGATCTTTTCCTGTATATTTCTCAAGAACTTCGTAAGCCGGTTTCTCTTCGTCTCCCAGTTTGCCAAGCACTTTGTCCAACAGGGCTTCTGCCATGTAATAGGTGTATCCGTCAGCTGCCTTTACTTTGCAGTAAATCTCATCCGGATTCACACACAGTGCCACGTTGGAAGGCAGTGTCCACGGAGTTGTGGTCCATGCCAGGAAATAAGCATCCTCACCAATCACTTTAAAACGAACGATCGCAGAGCGTTCTTTTACTGTTTTATATCCCTGGGATACTTCCTGTGCGGAAAGAGGAGTTCCACAGCGCGGGCAGTAAGGAACGATCTTGAATCCTTTATATAACAGGCCTTTGTCCCAGATCTGTTTCAGTGCCCACCACTCAGACTCGATAAAATTATCATCATAAGTTACATATGGATGCTCCATATCAGCCCAGAAACCTACTGTAGAAGAAAAATCTTCCCACATGCCTTTGTATTTCCAGACACTTTCTTTACACTGCTGGATAAATGGTTCCATACCATATTCTTCGATCTGTTCTTTTCCGTCCAGCCCCAGTTTCTTTTCTACTTCCAGCTCTACCGGAAGACCATGGGTATCCCAGCCTGCTTTTCTCGGTACCATGTATCCTTTCATGGTACGGTAACGTGGAATCATATCCTTGATGACACGGGTCAGTACGTGACCGATATGCGGTTTTCCGTTTGCTGTCGGCGGTCCGTCATAAAATGTGTAGGTTTCTCCCTGTTTTCTCTGTTCCATACTTTTTTCAAAAATATGATTTTCCTTCCAGAACTGTTCTGTCTTTTTCTCTCTGTCCACAAAGTTCAGATTGGTTGACACTTTCTGATACATCTCAGAATCCTCCTTTATTATTTTCAAAAGCGGTTTGTTATACTTCTTCCTGTAAATTCAAAAAGCCTTCGCCCCTGTAACAGGACGAAGGCTACATTACCATCGTTATACCACCTCTTACAATGTACGGGCTCTTCACCGATACACCTTCCCTTTAACGGCGGAACAACCGGCATCTCCTACTGCCCGCAGGTTTCAGAGTGCAACTCAGGAGTGATGTTCATCTGACCGACCGGCACCGGGCTTCCACCTCCCCCGGCTCGCTGAGGCTTTCAGGCACAGACTACTGTCTCCGTCTTCGTTTTTACTAACCCTCATTATATATACCTGCCAAAGCGGTTGTCAAGGAATTTTACTGTTTTTCAAGGGTAAATTTCGCTTTATTTGTTGTTGTACTGTCCGTACCGATAAAAATTTCGAAAATACCTGCTTCACTCTCAAAAATATTATTTTCACTCAGGAAACGAAGCTGTGGTTCCGTAATGGTAAATTCCACTCTTGCCTCTTCTTCCGGCTGCAGGGTAACTTTCCGGAAATCTTTCAGTTCTTTAACCGGTCGTACCACGCTTGCGGCAATGTCATGGAGATACAGCTGGATGGTTTCGGTTCCGGCACAGGTGCCTGTATTTTTTACGGTTACCGCTGCCCGGATGCTTTCTCCGTCTTTCATGCTGTCTTTGTCCAGAGAAACTTCCGAAACAGTAAAGGTCGTATAGCTCAGCCCGTAGCCGAACGGATACAGCGGTGCGTTCGGGATGTCCAGATATTTGGAACGGAAACGATCCTTGTCTTTGCCTTCCACATGAGGGCGGCCGGTGGCATATTCGTTATAATGAACCGGAACCTGTCCCACACAGTACGGGAAACTCATCGGCAGTTTTCCGGTCGGATTGTAACGACCATACAGAACGTCTGTAATCGCTCCTGCACCTTCTGTACCTGGCATCCATACCTCTAAAATAGCTTTTGCCTTTATCTGAACGTCACGAAGATCCAACGGACGACCGGAAAACAGAACCACAGCGATATTTTCATTGATCTCTGCTACCCGCTCCAGAAGGTTCTGCTGAATCTGCGGGATCTGAATAGTGGCATTGCTGGTTGCCTCTCCGGACTGCAGACGGTCTTCTCCGATGAACAGAACCACCTGATCTGCCTTCTTCGCCGCTTCCAGAGCTTCTTCCAGCATCTTCGCTTCTTCCTCCGGTGTATATGTTGCCTGGTTCTCTTCTGTAAATCCTTCCAGTATCACCTCTGCTCCCAGCATCGGGGAACCCTGACAACATACCACATTATTTCCTGCTTCTTCCACTGCCATGATTTCTTCTACTGTCGTAATATCCTTTGCTTCCCCGATGATCGACCAGGACCCCATCAGATTTCTGCTGTTTACATAAGGCCCGATAAATGCCGTCTTTTTCGTTTTGTCCAGCGGCAGGATCTGTTCTTCGTTTTTCAGAAGAACAAATGACTTTCTTGCTGCCTCTCTGGCCAGTTCCCGGTGCTCTTTGCACAGGATCAGCTGCTGTTCTTTCTCCTCATCAGCATCTTTATATGGATTCTCAAATAGCCCCAACTTGTTTTTCAGTTCCAGGATACGCATACAGCATTCATCCACCAGAGATTCCGGGATCTTTCCTTCTCTCACCAGACGGCACAGGTTATCGCAGTAGATTCCTGTCATCATATCGATGTCCACGCCTGCTTCTACCGCCCTGATCGCAGCGTCTTCTTTATCTGCACAATAACCATGATAAATGGTTTCCTCAATCGCTGCCCAGTCTGAGATCAGCACTCCGTCAAATCCCATCTCATCGCGAAGAATACCTCGCATCAGTTTTTTATTACCAGTGGCCGGAATTCCGTTTACTGTATTAAAAGATGTCATAACCAGCGCTGCTCCGGCATCAATTCCGGCTTTGTAAGAAGGCAGATAAAATTCCCGGAAAGTATGTTCGGATAATTCTACTGTATTATAGTCTCTTCCTGCTGTCGGTGCTCCATACCCTGCAAAATGTTTCACACAGGCTGCGATCTTATACTCATCACTCAGGTTTTCCCCCTGAAAACCTTTTACCATACTCTCACAGAAGAGTCCGTTCAGATACGGATCCTCACCGGTGGATTCCATCACCCGTCCCCATCTGGCATCACGCACCAGATCAGTCATCGGGGCGAATGTCACATGCAGACCACTGACGGATGCCTCTTTTGCTGCGACCGCAGCGCATTTTTCTGAAAGCTCCGGCTCAAAGGTTGCTCCCTGTCCCAGCGGAATCGGAAATACGGTTTTGTAGCCATTGATGATGTCCAGCATGAATAACAGTGGGATATGATGCGGATGTTTTTCCATGTAGGATTTCTGGATTTTTTTGACTGTCTCCGCACCCATCGATCCGATCACTGAACCGGACAGTTCGATATTTTCTTCGGTAAATCCCATCTCTGCCATCGGTCCTGTGATCACCGTATCATCATCAAAAAAACCACCGATCACCTGGCTCATCTGATTCACCTTTTCTTCCAGTGACATATCGTTTAATAAAGCGATTAACTGCTCTTTTGTCATCGTTCTTCTCCTTATTGCGTCTTTGTAGTATTGGTTTTATTCTCTATAAGTTTACATAATGTTATTCTTAAATATCTTACTGTTTCTGATCCAACCATATATTTTATATCCACTATATAACACTCTGCCACTGTTTTGCAAGTCCCGTTCAGATACATTTTCTGTTACTGTGTACTGTACCCATTTCTTACAATCCGACGGATTCCAGGTTTTTTGTCGTATTTTGTCAATGGCTGTGGTATAATAGTTGAAATCAGGGTCTGCAGACCCTGTATTTTATAATGCAAAAATGGAAATCAAAGGAGTTTTTTATGAACAATCGAAGATACCGTCATCGCCTTCTCGCGCTCTCGGCGTCTATTTTGCTGGGCCTGTCCGGTCTGTCTTCTTCTGCGGTTGATGCTGCAGAAGTTACTGTTGAGCAACCGGCAGCAGATACCACGGTTTCTCAGGACACGGGAAATCCATCCGCAGACACCAAAGAAGCGGCAGAAGGTCAGACCGAAGGCGAAACGACGGAACCGGAACGAATCGAACCGGATGCCTACTTTGAGCCAATCCAGTCCAACGACACCGCCAACTGGCCACAGGGGCCTGCCGTATGGGCAGAATCAGCCGTTGTCATGGATCTGGACAGCGGGACTTTCCTCTATTCCAAAAACATGGATGTCGCAAAGTATCCGGCCAGTATCACTAAGATTCTCACCACACTGATCGCGATCGAACATTCCCGTCCGTCCGAAAAAGTCACTTTTTCGGAAAATGCTGTCTACGGCATCGAACAGGGAAGTTCCAATATCGGAATCCGGCTTGGGGAAAACCTGACTATGGAAGACTGTCTGTACGGCATGATGCTCGAATCTGCCAATGAAGTCTGTGTCGCCGTGGCGGAACATATCAGCGGCAGTGTGGATGCATTCGTGGAACTGATGAACCAGAAAGCAACTTCCCTGGGCTGCACGAACACGCATTTTACCAACCCGAACGGGCTTCCGGACGAGAATCATTACACAACGGCACATGATATGGCGCTGATCGCACAGGCGGCATACAACAATGCAACGTTCCGCAAGGTCTGCCAGACGACTACCTACTGCATCGGAAAGACCAACAAGTGTGGGGAAGAGCGGTGGCTGAGCAACCATCATAAGATGCTTCCGGACAGGGATTATACGTATGAGGGATGTACCGGCGGCAAGACCGGATTCACCCAGGCGGCCTTAAACACACTGGTCACTTACGCAGAGCGGAATGGCAGACGGCTTGTATGTGTATCACTCCGAACGAATGGACGACAGATCTATACAGATACGGCTTCGCTGTTAGATTATGGATTCAATAATTTCCAGAATTATTCCATCTTCAACCGGAAAACCTGGGCAGATGCAAAGATGCTGTACCCGTCGCTGTACTTCGGGCAGCCCGAGACAGTTGCAAATCTCCGCCCGACCTGCACG
>OLGF01004261.1_pt1 | contig 10771 bp, 9 predicted proteins | sample 1604971 | NCBI WGS metagenome assembly OLGF01 (sample SAMEA3888902, study PRJEB22519) | human gut metagenome | biome: human gut; feature: human-associated habitat; material: faeces | place: Denmark | collected 2011 | reverse complement strand
CCATAGCGGTGCTGGGCATCGGCCTGCTTGCTGGAAATCTGAATCCCGATCATAACGATCAGGGCGGAAAACACGTCCGAAGCCGAGTGAACCGCGTCGGAGATCATGGCCCCCGAGTGGGCGAACACCCCCGCCAGAAGTTTTCCCGCGGAGAGGACGAGATTCACCGCCACACTGACCAGGGAGACCCGCATGGCCAGGCCCTTGGCCTGCTGGGGGGAGAGGGGCGATTCTGCTTTGGAAGATTGGGTTTGCAAGGGAATACACCTCCATAGACAGGAAGCCACCCGCGCATAAGGGGCGGATGGCTTTCCAAACTGCACTTGTTGGAAGGAACTCAGCCCTCAGCGGGCGGGGTTCCTCCACCACTCTTTCGGTGGCCTTTTTTATGCCAGTGAGAACGGCCCTTTCTCTCCTCCCCAGGTTTGGTCCGGTTGGGCTTTTCCGGGTGGGGATGGGGATTGGACCTGTTCCGGCTCCGGCTGTTCCGGTGGCGGCGGCGGACGGCCTCCTCCTGATAGAGGGCCTCCTCCGCCTCGGCCGCCAGGCCCTGGAGCTCTGTCTCCAGGGGAAGGGGCTGCTGGCTCTTGCCATTGCGATGGTGGCGGGGCCGGTGGCGGGCTTTTTCCTTCTCCCGCTCCACCTCCGCCTCCAAGGCCCGCTCCGCCCGTTCGGCGTTCCGGCCCCGGTCACCCCGGCGGCGGCGGTTGGGGGCGTGGTCGGGCTGGGCCTGGGTAGGCGTCCCGTGTTCGGCCAGAAACTCATCCAAGGCCGCGGCCAGGGCGGCCTGCAGCGCGCAGTAATCTTCCAGCGTCAGTTGCTCCGGGCGCAGGCGGATATCCAACCCGGCGGCCTGCAATGCAGCGTTCACTTTTGCTTTGGAGATGCCCAGGCCGTTCGCCACGGCATTGGCCGCGGTCTTGCGCCGCTGAGAAAATGCTGCCCGGATCAGGCGGAACAGCCCGGCTTCGTCCCCGTTGGGCGGGGTAACAGGCGGTGTGGTGTGGACATCCAGCTGGATGACCGCGCTGGTCACTTTGGGGGCAGGGTAAAAGCTGCCCGGCTGCACAGTAAACAGCAGCTTGGGTTTGGCGTAATAAGCCACCGCATAGCTGATTGCCCCCGCCTCACGCGTGCCAGGGGCGGCACACAGGCGCTGTGCAGCCTCTTTCTGCACCATGACGGTAATGTTGCGGATGGGCAGTTTTTCTTCCAATAAGCGCATCAGAATGGGGCTGGTGATGTAATACGGCAGATTGGCGCAGACGGCAACGGGCTTATCACCAAATTCTTCCGCCAGTAGGGTGCGCAGATTCACTTTCAGAACATCTTCCAGCACCAGCTTAAAGTTCTCGTACTCGGCCATTGTCTCGGCCAGGATCGGCGGCAGGCGCTTGTCCACTTCGATCGAAACTACCTTATCCGCGCGTTTGCACAGCTGTTCTGTCAGCACACCGATGCCGGGGCCGACTTCCAGCGCACCCCAGCCGGGGCCAATGCCGGCGGCTTCCGCAATGCGGGGGCAGATGCCGGGGTTGATGATAAAGTTTTGGCCGAACCCCTTGGAAAGTGCAAAGTCGTGCCGTGCGCACACATCACGAATGGTGGAAAGGTCCGTCAAGTTTGGCATGGGGCTGGCACTCCGTTTCTTCTTATACTGTGTTTAGGGTATATCTTACTGGCCATTGGCGCCGGAAATGGCATTGATAGCCTTGGCGATCTGGGGGTCGTTATCGACAGTAAAGTCGTAATAGCTGCTCTGTTCATCGTTGGTCAGGCTGGCGTCCACATCCGGGGTCAGGCCGGTGCCGTTCCAGTTTTTGCCCTCGTTATCCAGCAGAATGCCCACGGTGATTACCACCGCGCTGCCGTCCGAAAGGCTCTGCGGGTCGCTGAGCAGAACACCTTTGCCCGCCGTGGTGCTGCCCACGATGGTGGCCCCGGCCATTTTACGCAGAGCGTTGGCAAACAGCTCCGCACCGGATGCCGTGCTGCCGTTGACCAGGCAGACCATGGGCAGGGTGATTTCGTTTTCGTCAGACATACGCAGGTCTGTCACATTGCCGCCCTTATCCTGGCTCTGGGCAATCAGACCGGAGGGCACGCAGTAATCTGTGGCAACAAGGGCAGCGTTCAGGTTTTCGCCGCTGTTATCGCGCAGGTCAAAAATCAGCGAGGTAGCCCCCTGGTTGGTCAGGCTGTTGACAGCATTGCGGAATTCCACCGCCGTGCCTGAGGTAAAGGAATCAATACGCAGGTAGCCAACGCCGTTATCCATCAGGCGCACCGTGCTGATGCTGGGGGTGGTATAGTTGGCGTGGATAATTTCAAAGCTCTGCTCTTCCCGCAGGGGGGTCAGGTATTTGATGTTGACGGTGCTGCCTTCCTCCCCCAACAGGGCGGAGGTCATGGCGGCGGTATCGCTCATGCTGCGGGTGCTGGTATCGCCGATAGCGGTGATAAAGCCGCCGACTTCCAGACCAACGTTGGTAGCGGGGGTGTTATCATACACACGGATGATGCGCGCATAGCCGGAGGACGGATCCTTGACAACGGCAACGCCAATGCCCATCAGGCGGCCATTGGCAAGACCGACTCTTTCACTGTAGGCCTTGGCGGAATAATAGCGGGCGTACTGGTCGCTGATGCCCAGCATATAGCCGGATGCAATGGTATCGTTCAGCGTATCATCGTTGATATCAAAGTACTCATTGGCGCGCACATAGCGGTCCACTTCGGACAGCTTGTTATACATGCGCTCCTTGTTTTTAACACTGGAAACCGTATTGTTGAACATGTTCATGGATACGGTCATGGTCATGGAAAAGGTCACGGCCATTGCAATCAGCGTGACGGTTGCGGCCACACCAAGACTGACTTTTTTGCTCATAGCGAAAATGTGCTCCCTTGCGTAAAAGTTGTGCGTTGCTGCCGGATCAAAGCAGTGCCATAAACGCCGTTGCGGCAAGGCTTGCCACCATCAAGACGGCGATCACCAGGCAGACAATGCGCACAACAAGCTTATGTTTTTGCTGGTTCATCGAAATTGATCTCCTTCAGGCTGTCAGGCCTAAGGCATAACTGAAAATAAAGTGTCGGCTGGCGCTTTTTCAGCTATGCCATAACATTAGTGCGGAACATAGTTCAGCGGGTTGGTGCGCGCACCGTTCACACGCAGTTCCAGGTGCAGGTGGTTGCCGGTGGAGTTGCCAGTGGTGCCAACATGGCCGATGACATCCCCCTGCGAAACGTTCTGGCCCACACTGACCGGCGGGGTGCTGTTCATGTGGGCGTACAGGGTAGCATAGGTGTTGCCCTGGTCATCGGTGCCGTGGTAAATCATGACATAGTTGCCATAGCTGTAGTGCCAGCCGGACACGGTGACAACGCCGCTTGCCACAGCGCGGATGTTGGTGCCGCCGGGCGCGGCAAAGTCAACGCCCTTGTGGCCGCCGCTGCCATACTGGCAGGAGATATACTTATAGCTCGGCAGCGGGCAGATAAAGTTCAGCGAGCAGCTGATGGGCGCATTGGCGTAGTTCCTTTGGGTCTGGGCAATCAGAGATTTCAGGTAAGCGTCATATTCATCAGCAGCCTTATCGAACTCTGCCTGTTTATCACTCTTGGCTTCTTCCAGAGCCTGCTCCTGCGCTGCGGCGGCGGAGATGCTGGCATCCTGGGCCTGAATGTTGCTGGCCAGCTCCTGGGTTTTGCTGTCCAGCTGGCTTTTCTGGTTCTGCAGCTCTTCTTCGTCCGCTTCCAGCGATGCCTTCGCTTCTTCCAGCTGGGTGCGCTCGTTGGTCAGCTCAATGCCCTGCTGTTCCAGATCCTCGCAGGCCTGGGTGTTGGCATCCGAAATATCCTGCAGCACCTGGTCAAAGGTCAGCAGCTGATAAATGTTTTCCGCCGTGGAAAGCAGCGCAATACCGCCGCCCTGGTCCAGCATCTGCATACTGACGACCTGCTCTTTATATTTTGCCCAGCGGTCATCATATTCTGCCTGCTTCTGGTCAATTTCAGCCTGCTTATCGGTGATCTGCTGTTCTTTTTCCACGATCTGTGCGCTGATATCATCAATTTGGCCATTCAGCGCATTGATCTGGCCCTTGATGGTGTTTTTCTCCTGCACAAGCAGCTGTTTTTGCTGCTCGGCTTCGGCTTTATCGCTGGCAACGTCTTTCAGCTGCTGGCGGATCTGGTCCAGTTGCGACTGCAGCTCGTTCTTTTTGTTTTCCAGCTCTTTTTGCTTATCATCGGCATGGGCCGGCATGGCAGCATTCAGGCACAGCGCCGCGGCAACCACGGCAGCCATCAGCGCAGCCCCTGCGCGCCGCACATTGCGGCGGATGGCAATGGACATTTTCAACTTTCCCCCTTTGGTGGGATGCGGGTAAAACGGGTTTTGGCGGTTCAAAAAGCGCAAGGCAAGCGCCGGGTGCTCAGACCTGCAGATGTTTGCGGATGCTGGTTGCAGTGCCAATGCCGCACAGCACAAAGCCAAACAGCATAAAGCCCAGCACAACATAATACCACAGGTCCTGCAGCGGCAGCAGTGTGCCGCCAAACATTGTCGTCAGGTTGGTGGGGTTCTTGCCGTACCATTCATACACGGCATAGTATCCGCCGCACACAATGGCGGAAGCGATCAGCGCGGAGATCAGGCCGGAGGTAACACCCTCCACAAAGAACGGGAACCGGATAAAGCCGTTGGTTGCACCAACCAGCTTCATAATGCCAATCTCCTTGCGGCGGTTGAACACGGTAATTTTGATGGTGTTGCTGATGACCACCACGCTGACGATGGCCAGCACGATGACCAGGCCATAGCAGACATAAGTAACCGCCTTTTGCAGCGAAACAAACAGATCTGACATGGCCTGCGGCGAGTTGACCGCGCGCACGCCGTCCACATTCTGTAATGCTGCGGCCACGCTGGAGATGTTGGCCGGTTCATCGGCACGCACCACATAGTTGGCCAGCAGCGGGTTATCGTTCTGGAACATCTCTTTCAGGTTGGTGTAGCCTTCCAGGCGCTGGCTGTACTTGTCCAGCATCTGGTCTTTGGAGATGAACTCCACCCCGGCCACATGCGGAATGCTGCGGATGGCTTCCTCCACGGCGGCGGTATCAGCGTCATCATTGATGAACGCAACCGTTTCGTTCTGCTCACCGATATAGGCCACCATGGAATCAATATTAGCGCCGAACAAAAATGCTGCGCCAACCAAAATCATACAGACGATCAACACGCCCATAGAGGCAAGCGTCATCATTTTGTTTGCCTTGAGGTTATGCAGGCCCTGCCCCACGAGGTAGGTAAAACTGGAAAAACGCATGGTCTACCCCTCCTTAATCCTCATACTCGTATTCATCATCGTTCTGGCGGGCAGCAAGCCATTCTTCGTACTCCTGCGCCACTTCGGGGTGGGCGGTATCAGATGCCACATGCCCGTTGGCCAGCGTGATGATTCGGTTGTTATACTTGGCGGCCAGCTTGTGTACCAGCTCATGCTCATGGGTAACAACCACAACGGTGATATGCACTTTATTGATGGCCTCGAACAGCTGCATGATATCCATGCTCATTTCGGGGTCAATGTTGCCGGTAGGCTCGTCCGCAATGATCAGCTTGGGGCCATGGGCCAGGGCGCGGGCCACGGCAACGCGCTGCTGCTCGCCGCCGGAAAGCTCATCCGGCAGGCGGTCCATCTTATCCTCCAGGCCAACCAGGCTGAGGGCGAACGGTACACGGTTCTTGATGGTTTTGTTATTGATGTTGGTCACGCGCATGGCAAAAGCCACGTTCTCGTACACCGTCATGGTGGGGATCAGGCGGAAATCCTGGAACACCGCGCCCATCTGGCGGCGCAGATAAGGCACCTTGCGGCGCTTGATGGTGGTCAGGTCCTGATCGTTGATATAAATTTTGCCCTCGGTGGGCTTTTCTTCCATCTGGATCAGTTTGAGGAATGTGGATTTGCCCGCGCCGGAATGGCCCAGGATAAAAACGAATTCCCCTTCATCAATGTGGATGTTGATATCTTCCAATGCCACATTTTCATCATTTTGGGTTTCATATACTTTGGTAACATGTTCAAAATCGATCATGAATAGCGCTCCTAAAGCAATACAGCACTTCCCGGCCATGGCGTGCAAAATGGTACACTACACCCCAGGGCAAAACGATACATTTAATAATGTACCATAGGAAGCCCGCCCCGTCAAGATTCCGTGCAGCGGGTGCCTTGTGGAATATATCGCATTTTCGTCAATTTTGTGTCTTTGGGCAATTTGTGGAAACTTTGTAAATTTTACGACCTGTGCGGGCTGTGTATGGCTATAGACTTGCCTTTATGCTTATTCATCCACCCCTTTTTCCGTTCTCCCCTCTCCTATTTTTCTTCATCCATCCGTTTTGTTTTCCTGCATTCCACTTATCCGCTCATCTTCTCTTCCAGCAAACCTGCAACAAAAAACGCGCCCACCAAGTAGGGGGGCGCGGAAAAAGCGCTTATAGGATATTTTAGTAACGGGCAGGGTCAGAGGAAAGATACTTTTTGACCATCAGGGCTACCTTGAACACAATCGCATCGTCAAACTTGCGCAGATCCAGGCCGGTCAGCTTCTTGATCTTTTCCAGGCGGTAAACCAGCGTGTTGCGGTGCACAAACAGACCGCGGCTGGTTTCGGAAACGTTCAGGTTGTTCTCAAAAAAGCGCTGGATGGTGAACAGCGTTTCAGAGTCCAGCGAATCAATGCTGTCCTGCTTGAATACTTCGCGCAGGAATGCTTCGCACAGGGTGGTAGGCAACTGATAAATCAGGCGGGCAATGCCCAGGTGATCATAGCTGATGACCTGCTTTTCGGTATCAAATACCTTACCAACTTCCATGGCGATCTGCGCCTCCTTAAAGGAGGAGGCCAGATCCTTGATGTTGCTGATGGGGGTGCCGATGCCGACAACTGCCTTGATATAATGTTCGCCCTGCAGGGTATCCACAATGGAAGCTGCCAGCTTTTCCATATCGCGGGTATTGTTATCAGGGCGGATTTCTTTCACCAGCACGGTATCTGTTTCGCTGATGTTGAACACGAAGTCTTTCTGTTTATCCGGGAACAGGCTGCTGACCACATCATAAGCGGAAATATCATTGCCGGAGGTAACGCGGATCAACAGAACCACGCGCTGCACATCCGAAACAAAGTGCAGCTCCCGCGCTTTGGCGTAAATATCACCGGGCAGGATATTATCCAGCACCACATTCTTGATGAAATTGGTTTTATCAAACTTTTCATCGTGGTACTGCTTGATGCTCTGCAGGCTGATGGACAGCAGCGAAGCAAACTGGGCGGCAGTGGGATCGTTGCCTTCCACAAACACAGCATAATCGTTATGTTTTGCGTTGGAGAACTGGTGGTAGGCATAACCGTCCTTTTCAAAGGCATCCCCGGCCGTCAGGCGGGCAACAGCAAAGCCTTCCCGCATTTCGCCGATCTGCCCCAGCTCGGAGCAGGCGATGACGGCTCCCGTTTCGTCCACCACGCCTACCACGCGGTCGATCGCGTCCTTCATCTGGTAGACCACGTTCTGGAATACCCTGTTTGCCATAATACTGCCTCTCCTTCATGTTTATATGCAAATTGACAATGGCCGAACAGAAGCTCCCATCGGCTCATTGCTGTTATTTTGACACAAATAGATTTAACTACAATGTATATTTTACACAATCAGGTTGGCTTTTGCAACATATTTCAACGAAAAACTCAATATTTTCTTGGTTAATTTGGATTTTTTAGCAAAATATGTTGGTTTTGCTGTGGTTTTCCATTTGGTCAAATTGCCAAAGCGGGGATTATTTCTGCTTTTTTTGGCTGTTTTCGGCCTGCTGCATGGTGCCGGTGCCGCCTTCTACCACGCCGCGGCGCTGGAACACATAAGTAATGCTATGCAAAAAGATTTTTGCATCGTTCAGGAAAGTGATGTCAGCGGCATACTCACCGTCATAGCGGGCTTTCACATCAATCGGCAGCTCATCGCGGCCATTGATCTGGGCCAGACCGGTCAGACCGGGGCGGATGTCATTGGCATGCACGGCATCGCGCGCGGCGATCAGGTCATACTGATTATACAGCGCCGGGCGCGGGCCGATGATGGACATCTGCCCTGCCACAATGTTATAGATCTGCGGCAGCTCATCCAGGCTGGTGCGGCGCAGGAACGCCCCACTTTTGGTGATATAGCTGTCTGCGTTTTTCAGCAGGTGGGTGGGCACATCGTGGGGGGTATCCCCGCGCATGGTGCGGAACTTTAAGATATTAAAGCATTTTTTGCCGCGGCCAACCCGGCGCTGCTTAAAGAACACCGGTCCCGGCGAATCTTTTTTGATCCACAGGGCAATAATTCCCATTGGGATTGCCAGCACCACACAGGCTGCCAGCGACAAAATCAGGTCAAGCAAACGCTTGATGCAGGATTCATACATAAGTCAAGCCTCCTTGGGGAAGGTTTTGCGCCCGCGTGCCCCGGCCAGGCCGCCGTCACTGGGCGTTCTGCTGGGTGGAATGCTGTTCGTCCAGCGCCTTTTGCAGCTCTTCCTTATCAATGGTTTCAGTGTTGCCATGGGCGGCGCTTACGGTGTGGTCCTCGTTCACCACGCGGTTGGGGTGATACGTGCCCACCATGCGCTGCAGGCTGAGCACCACGCCCTCGTCATTATGCTCCGCATCGTGACGCAGGTTCTGCAGCTCCTCATAGAATGCCGCCAGGTCAATCTGCATGGGCGGAGCAATAAAGATTTTATCGTGGGCGGTTTTGGTCATGCGGTCCTGCTCGGAATCCAGCATCAGCTCCTCGTACAGCTTTTCGCCGGGGCGCAGGCCCGTTACCTTGATTTCCATGTTTACGTTCGGCTCATAACCATAGAACCGGATCAGCCGGGTGGCCAGGTCCATGATTTTGACCGGCTCACCCATATCCAGCACATAGATGCTGCCGCTCTGGGCCAGACCGCCGGCCTGCAGCACCAGCTGGGCAGCTTCCGGGATCGTCATAAAGTAGCGCACGATGTCCGGGTGGGTGATGGTAACGGGGCCGCCGTTCTTGATCTGCTCTTCAAACAGCGGGATCACGCTGCCATGGCTGCCCAACACATTGCCAAAGCGCACGGCCATGCACTTCATGGAAGTGTTCTTAGCAAAGGTCTGGATCAGCATTTCGCAGATGCGTTTGGTACAGCCCATAACATTGGTAGGATTGACCGCCTTATCGGTCGAAAGCTGCACAAAGCGCTCCACCCCATGCTCCGCCGCGCTGGTCAGCAGGTTTTTGGTGCCGAACACGTTGTTTTTAACGGCTTCCGCCGGGCTTACTTCCATCAGCGGCACATGCTTGTGGGCAGCTGCATGGAACACAACGGATGGATGATAGGTTTCAAACACTTCATCCAGACGCTTGATATCGCGGATGGAGCCAATCAGCGTGACAACGTTGATATCTGCACCGTATTTATTGCGCAGCTCCATTTCCAGCTCGTAGGCGCAGTTTTCGTAAATATCGAAAATCAACAGCTGGCGCGGGCGGTAGCGCATGATCTGGCGGCACAGCTCACTGCCGATGGAGCCGCCGCCGCCTGTGACCAGAACCACCTTGTCGTGCAGGTATTCCGAGATCTGGGCGCTGTTCAGCTGCACTTCATCGCGGGAAAGAAAGTCCGAGGTGTTCAGTTCACGCAGACCGGCCACCACCGGCTTGCCGTTGGCATCCACCGCCTGCGGGTCAGACAGCATCCGCACGCGGCAATGGGTGGAGTTGCACAAGTTGATCACTTCGTTCAGGCGCTCGCCTTTCAGCGTGGTGATGGCGATGATGATCTCCACAATATGGTACTTGCGCACCAATTCCGGGATATCCGAAATGGTGCCGCGCACCGGCACGCCCTGCACGCGCAGGCCTTTTTTGGTCAGGTCGTCATCCACGATCACGACCGGGTTGCCAAAGCTGGAGTTTTTGCTTTTGCATAGGTTGACCGCCCAGGCACCGGCGTTGCCAGCGCCGACGATCAGCAGCGGGGTTGCATCCCGCGGGGCGGCGTTGCTTTTTTGTTTGGCGCGGTTATCCTTGCGCAGGCGGGTGGCGGTGCGCACAAAGCGCCACAAAAAGCGCACGCCCGCAATGGCTGCCGTGTTGAACACTGCGCCCAGAATCAGCACCGTACCGCTGATGGGGCGGGTGCGGAAGATCAGATCAAACAGCAGGATAAAACCCGTTGCCAGGCCGGATAGACAGGTCAGGCGGGCAAGGTCCCGCATGCCGGCATACTCCCACATGATCTCATACAGGCCGCCAAACCAGAACACGACCATATAAATAACCAGCACATACGGCAGCATGGGAGCCATGGCACGGATCACTTCGGCCCGCAGCACCGCGGCGGGCACAATGGAATCCTCACCGTCAAACCGCAGCAGAATTGCCAGATAATAACAAAACACAATCAGCCCGCAGTCCAGCAGCATTAACAAAATGCGGCGCGGCAAGCCGTTGATGAGTTGCCTGTTTTTCTGTTTCATTGCACTATCTTCCTGTTTCTTCAATAATGTCGCAGCCGGCTGTCCCCTGCACAGCTGCCGCGCAACGCCTGCGCCGCCCGCGGCCGTTCCTTCCAAAACCAAGGCGCAGCGGGCATTTTTCTATTTTCTCAAATCTTGTTTGATTTGTGGCAATACCGCATAATTCTAAGTGCCGATACGGCGAGCGAGGTGCGGCAGATGC
>OLGF01004255.1_pt1 | contig 10806 bp, 9 predicted proteins | sample 1604971 | NCBI WGS metagenome assembly OLGF01 (sample SAMEA3888902, study PRJEB22519) | human gut metagenome | biome: human gut; feature: human-associated habitat; material: faeces | place: Denmark | collected 2011 | reverse complement strand
GATGGGGTTTGGGGAAGGGAGGGAAAAGCTTTTCTCCAGAAAAGTTTTCCTTCCCTTCCCCAATATTTCTAACATGCTACAACAACTCGCCTTCCCAGTTGAAGAGGCCGGGACGGGTGGCCGCCGGCATCGACTTGGGCGGATTCTCCTCCATGCGGGCGAAGAAGGAATACCCGGCGGCCTCAAGCTCGGGGCGATGCACCGTGATGTCCAAGGGCCACGCGGGATAGATCCATGTGTTCTGCCCATAACGGCGGGTCCAGAAGCCTTCCCCCTTGGGGCTCTGAAAGACTTCGTTCTGCTTGATGCCGAGAGGATCGTGCCGCCCTATGCCCATCGGCCAGAAACCGGCGAGCACGATGCCGAGCGGCAGCGGGCTGGTTTTCGGCAGGGCCAGAAAATCTTCCTTGGTCAGTTCAGGGCTGACGAACGCGGCGCTGAAACCGAGTTTCGCAAAGCTCGCCAGCGTGAAGGCATTGGCGGCGTTACAGAACGGCCCGGCGACCAGATCCACTTCGCGGCCCTTGAAGAACGCGGCCTGCCACGGCTCGTTGCAGACAAAATGCTTCGCGCCGTTGCGTATGGCTTCGTTGATGATGCGCTTCCAGAGCTCTTCCTCATCCGGCCAGATGACCGGGGGCAGCCACCACGCCATGTTCGGGGCCACAGTGCGGGACACCTCGCGCACCGATTTGGGCGAAAGCCACAGGCCGATCACCGAATTGCGGCTGCGGCGCGTCTCGGAGCCATAGGGCAGCGAAGCGCGGAGCGTCATATCCGGACGGCGGCGGGGATGCGCGGGCTTGGGCATTTTGGGCGTGAACTCCACAGCGGTGGGCTCGCTCCCCTTGCACCGATCCAGCTTCCGCTTCCACTCCGCGATGAGCTGCACGAGTTCGGGCTCGCGGCGGTCGATGAGGAACACCGGCGTCCCGGCCTTCGGCGTCTTATGGCGGGGGAGGCGCAGCGTAAAGGTCCCGGCCTTCGGCGTGCGGCGGGTCACGGGCAGGGTCGAATGCCAGTTCTCGTCCTCATAGCCGACTCGCAGATAATCGTAGGAAATCAGTTCGATATGCGGCTTGAAGAACGGGCGGCCCTCCGCGTCCGTCTGTATCTTGCCCACGAGACGTCCCGAGCTGGTCTGGCTGTCGGGCGAGGTGGGCTCGGATGTGCGCTGCGGCAGGAAGCGGGCGCGGGTGGAAGGACGGCCAAGCGCCATCTCGAGGATTTTTTCCGCATCCTTGCGGGCCTGCGGATCGTCCGGGTTGTCGCGCAGCATCTTGTAGGCCGTGACGACGTGATAGACGTAATGCGGCCCCTTCTTGCGGCCCTCAATCTTCCAGCAGCTCAGGTGCGGGATGTCCGTGATGGTTTTGGCGAGCACGTCCAGCGAGAGATCGAGGCAGGAGAAGAACCGCCCGGAATGGTTGCGCTGCTTGTACACGCGGCGGCAGGGCTGCACGCAGCGCCCGCGCAGGCCGCTCTTGCCGCCCATATAGCTCGACCAGTAGCAGCGGCCCGAGACGCACCAGCACAGCGCGCCGTGGATGAACATTTCCAGATCCAGCCCTTCGGGACAGGCGGCGGAAATCTGCTTTACCTCGTCGATGGACAGTTCGCGGGGCAGGATGACACGGTCCGCGCCAAGTTCCTTCGCGGCCAGCAGCGACGCGGGATGCGTCAGATTGGCGAGCGTGGAAAGGAACAGGCCGCCCTCGTATCCGGCCTGACGGGCAAGGGCCAGCACGCCGGGATCCTGAATGATCAGGCCGTGCGGCTTCACGTCGCGGGCAAGGCGGGCGATGAGGCGTCCTGCGGCGGGCACGTCGTCAGGCTTCACCAGCGTATTGAAGGCGACGTAGATGCGCCTGCCGTTCTCGTTGGCAAGCTCTACCATGCGGGAAAGCTCGGCGGAACCGAAGTTGTCCGCCTGCATACGGGCGGAGAAATGTTTGAGGCCGAGGTATACGGCGTCGGCTCCGGCGGCCATCGCCGCGAGAAACGATTGCGTATCGCCCGCCGGGGCGAGGATCTCAGGCTTGCGAGTCATGGATATATCCTAACAGTGGAGGGGAGATGAAAAGTTGGGGAACGAGGGGAAAGCCTCTTCGAGAAAGGCGGCGTCATATCGGCATATTCAGGTGTTGAAGGCTCCGACGGGCATCCTCTGGATGCCGTCCGCGCCCTTCTCCCTCTGAGGCCCGTGACTTGAAAGCGGAAAAAGTGGCTACCCCAAAAGACGGTATGCGCCGGACAAAAAGTAAAGGAACAGTCCGCCGCGTCTCCTCCCCACCAGTTGAAAACCTTGGGGGATGAGGGAGGGGGTTCGGGTGAGGGAGAAGGCCCCGCTTGCCCCTTCGGGGATTCTTCGGAAAGGGCCTTCTTCCTCATCCGTAGAGCTTATTCAAACACGCTGGCGTTGGTGATGAGCACGGCGGAAACCGGCACATCGGAATGGATGCCGCGGGTGGTGGTCTTTTCCTTTTCGATCTTGTCGACGGCTTCCATGCCTTCGATGACCTTGCCGAACACGCAGTAGCCGTAGCCGTTCACGTCAGGCGAGGAGAAGTTCAGGAACCCGTTGTCCACGGTGTTGATGAAGAACTGGGCCGTGGCGCTGTGGGGATCGCGGGTACGGGCCATGGCGATGGTGCCGCGCTCGTTGGCAAGGCCGTTGTCGGCTTCGTTCTTGATGGGGGCATGGGTCGCCTTTTCTTCCATCTTCATGTTCATGCCGCCGCCCTGGATCATGAATCCCTTGATCACGCGGTGGAAAATGGTGTTGGCGTAGAAGCCTTCATTCACATATTTGAGGAAATTCTCCACGGTGGCGGGAGCCTTGTCGGCATACAGTTCGATAAGGATATCGCCGGAGGTGGTTTCCAGAAGCACGGTAGGATTGGCCATGATACACTCCTTGAAAAATAATCGTAAGAGTATGCCCGAAAACCATGCCGGAAGCAAGCTGGACAGGCCCGTGACAGCCGCCCTGTTTCGGGCTATTCCTTGCAAGGAACGATTCCCAAGAAGCTGATTGTTTTCATCTCTGCCGGTTACACCGCGCCATCGGGCAAAAAACAGGCGTAGCCAACTGGATTTCCTTCGAACAGCCTCCCCTCAAGGTATTTCTTTGCGGGAGAGCCAGAGGAGCGCGCGTGCGGATGTCTCCCGCTAAAGAAGCTCTCCCGGTTCCAACATACAACCCCCTTTGCCATGAACGATACACAACGCTTTACGCTTTTCCGAAAAGACCTGCTCCTCTGGTTCGCCGAGAACCGCCGCCCGCTGCCGTGGCGGGCCGACTACACGCCTTACCGGACGTGGATCGCCGAAGTCATGATGCAGCAGACGCAGATGGACCGGGGCGTCCAATACTTCCTGCGTTGGATGGAGCGGTTCCCCGACGTGGCCGCCGTCGCCGCCGCGCCCGAGGAAGACCTGCTCAAGGCATGGGAAGGGCTCGGCTACTACCGCCGCGCGCGCAACATCCAGGCCGCCGCCCGGGTGATCATGGAACGCCACGGCGGGAACTTCCCCACCAGCTACGCCGACATCCTCGCCCTGCCCGGCGTGGGCCCGTACACCGCCGGGGCCATCGCCAGCACAGCCTACAACGAGGAAGTCCCCTGCGTGGACGGCAATGTGGAGCGCGTCCTGTCCCGCGTGTTCGACATCGACACGCCCGTAAAGGAAGAGCCCGCCAAGAGCCGCATCCGCGAACTGGCTCAAGCCCTCATCCCGAAAGGCGAGGCCCGGAACTTCAATCAGGGGCTCATGGAGCTGGGCGCGCTCGTATGCCGCAAAAAGCCCGAGTGCGAACGCTGCCCGCTGGCCGGGCTGTGCGAAAGCCGCCACCTCGGCATCCAGAACGAACGCCCGGTTCCCGGCAAGAAAGCCGCCGTCACGCAGATCGAGGTAGTGTGCGGGGTGCTCCTGCATGAAGGGAAAGTCTTCATCCAGCGCCGCAACGAAAAGGACGTCTGGGGCGGGCTGTGGGAATTCCCCGGCGGTTGCGTGGAGCCCGGCGAAACGCCGGAACAGGCCGTCGCGCGCGAATGGATGGAGGAAGTCGGCTTCAAGGTCGCCATCGTGCGCCCGCTGGACGTCATCCGCCACAACTACACGACCTACCGGATCACCCTGCGCTGTTACCAGCTCAGGCTGGAGGGTGAGCCCAAAGGATGCCCCGTGCCCGAGGAGCTGACCGAGGCCACAGCCTGCCAGTGGATCGCGCCGCAGGACATCGAGGCCTTCCCCCTGCCCGCGCCGCACCGCAAACTTGCCGACAACTGTAGTCTTTTTGACAACCCGGCCTCAGGCGAGTAGTTTCTGCCCACGCCGCGAGGCACGCGGACGTCAACCGTGGCGCGAGCCACGTAACATTTCTGGAGTCTCTCCCCATGCGCAAGACTGTTTACTGGATTGAAGGCGACGGCATCGGCCCGGACGTGTGGAAAAGCGCGCGCCCCGTCATTGATGAAGCCATCCGTCTGAGCTACGGCGACGAGCGCGGTTTCGACTGGAAGGAACTGCTCGCGGGCGAAAAGGCGCTCAAGGAAACCGGGACGCTCCTGCCCGACGAAACCCTCGCCGCCCTGCGCGGCGCCGAGCTCGCCATCAAGGGCCCCCTCGGCACGCCGGTGGGCACGGGTTTCCGCAGCCTCAACGTCACCCTGCGCCAGACCCTCGACCTCTACGCCTGCATCCGGCCCATCCGCTACTTTGAAGGCATCGAGTCCCCGGTCAAGCATCCCGAGCGCGTGGACATGATCGTCTTCCGCGAAAACACCGAAGACGTCTACGCGGGCATCGAATACAAGGCCGGGACGCCCGAAGCCGCCAAGCTCATCGCCTTCCTGCGCGACGAACTGGGAGCCAATGTGGACGCCTCCGCCGCCGTAGGCATCAAGCCCATGACCGAAAAAGGCTCCAAGCGCCTTGTCCGCGCCGCCATCCGCCACGCCCTCGCCCAGAACCTTCCGAGCGTGACCCTTGTGCACAAGGGCAACATCATGAAGTTCACCGAGGGCGCATTCCGCCAGCACGGCTACGATGTGGCGAAGGAAGAATTCGCCGCCCAGACCGTGGTCGAAGCCGAAGCCGCTTCCGCGCCGGGCAAGCTGGTCATCAAGGACCGCATCGCCGACGCGATGTTCCAGGAGGCCCTCATCCGCCCCGAGCAGTACAGCGTGCTCGCCACGCCCAACCTGAACGGCGACTACATTTCGGACGCCCTCGCCGCGCAGGTCGGCGGCCTTGGCCTTGCCCCCGGCGTGAACATGTCGGAAAAGCTGGCCTTCTTCGAAGCGACCCACGGCACCGCGCCGAGCCTCGCCGGGAAGGACCGGGCCAACCCCGGCAGCCTCATCCTCAGCGGCGCGCTCATGCTGGAGCACATAGGCTGGAAGGAAGCCGCCACCCGCATCTACAAGGCCGTGAACACCGCCATCGCCCGCCGCGCCGTCACCGAAGACCTCGCCGCGCAGATGACCGACGCCCGCACGGTCGGCTGCACCGAGTTTGGAGAGATCATCACCAAGCTGCTGTAGCCCGCGTGACAGAATGGCGACCGAGGGAAACGGCGCAGGCCGTTTTTCCATCAAAAGCCACATAAAGAAGGGGAGGAAAGGAACACGTTTCCTCCCTTTTCCGTCCGCTTGACAGGGCGGCGGGAACGGCATTACCGCAAAAGGGCTTTTAGGGGAAACTCCGCCCACCTTCAGCCCGCAAGAGGCACGCCATGCAATGGGATTCCGCCGCCTATCTCCGCTTCAAGGCCGAAAGGACGCAGCCGTCCATCGATCTGGTCAAACGCATCGACCTTGAACAGCCCCGCAAGCTGCTCGATGTGGGATGCGGCCCCGGCAACAGCACACAGGTTCTGGCGGACGCCTTCCCCAATGCCCTGCGCATCATCGGCATCGACAGTTCACCGGAGATGATCGAAGCCGCGAAGGACGATCACCCGGACATGGAGTTCCGGATCTGCGATGCCCTGAATTTGCCCTCACTTGGGGAGGACGGGTTCGATGTGGTGTTTTCCAACGCCTGCATCCAGTGGGTCCCCGACCATCCCCGGCTCATCCGGGACATGCTCGCCCTGCTCCGCCCCGGCGGAATGCTCGCCGTGCAGGTTCCCATGAACTATCAGGAGCCCATCCACCGGATCATCGGGGAACTTGCCGCCTCGGACGAGTGGCGCGCCGAACTCGCCTCCGCGCGGATCTTCCATACGCTTTCCCAAGAGGCCTATTTCGACATCCTCGCCGCCGAAGCCGGACAGTTCCAGATGTGGCAGATCACCTATCTCCACCGTATGCCGTCCCACGAGGCCATCATGGATTGGTATAAAGGCACGGGACTGCGCCCCTACCTGAGCCTCCTTTCCGGCGAACGCGCCGCAGCCTTCGAACAGGCCGTGCTGGAGGAGGTCGCCGCACGCTATCCGAAGCAGGGCAACGGGGAAATCATCTTCCGCTTCCCCCGCTTCTTCTTCACCGCCACGCCCAAAGCCTGATGAGCCTCCCCCTCTTCCTTCCCCCTCAAAAACGGCTTTTCCCATACGCGACGAGGGGGCTTCCGGTGAAGCCCCCTCGTCCGATTCTCTCATCTACATAATCTGCTTCCATAATGCGGACAGCGGCATGACGAAAAACAGACCGGGCAACATACTGAGGATAGGGACCTGCACGAGCCCCATCTGGCGCAGCCCCGCGCCGAGCATGATGATGCCGCCGCAAGCGGAGAAATCCGCAAACATGGTCGGCGTGGTGTACGGCATGAGCATCGTGGCCCCGAACAGCAAGGCAAACTGAATGGCGCACTGCGGAACGGCCAGCACGCCCACCACACTGCCGATGCTCGCCGAAATGAGCATGGCCGTGAACAGATCGAGCACGCCCTTGATGAGCAGGAGGGAACACTCGCCGGTCAGGCCTTCGCGCATGGAACCGATGATCCCGAGGCCGCTCACGCAAAAAAGGACCGTCGCCACGGCGAACTGATCGCGGAACACCGTCTCGGACAGCGTTTCGGACTTGCCGCCCTTGGCTTTGCCGTTCCGCTTGAACAGCCCCGCCACCTTGAAGGCCCCCTTCATCACCAAGGATTCGAAGCGGGTCAGCTCGCCGAGCGCCGTTCCGAACAGCAGGGAAAGCACGACAGGAGGCAGCGAGTCGCCCTTCGACAGCATGGTCACGCCGATGCCGAGCGTGATGCAGCTGAAGACATTCATGATCTTTTTCCTGAACTCCTGACTGAGCACAGGCCCGCAGAGCGCCCCGAGAATGGAGCCCGCGACAATACAAACGCTGTTCGCAACCGGTCCTATCATGTTCCCTCATTCCTTTGTTGAAACCTTGCCGCCCGAAGCGGAAATCCTGCCGAAGCCACATAAAAAAGCCGCTCCCGAGCCCCGGAAACGGGACTATGGGCACGGCGCGACGTGTATTCGGCACTGCAATCTCAAAGAAATAGCACAAGGAAAAAGGAATAACAATCTGGCCCGTTGCGGGCAGGAATGCAAAAATCCCGCAGCCGGGGCCGCGGGATTTATGTACCGGATGTCGTTTCCGGGACTACAGCCCCGGAAAAGAGGCTGCGCCCGTACACACTATTTCACGGCTTCTTTCAGCGCCTTGCCGGGAGTGAACTTCACGACGCGGGAAGCGGGGATGAGGCATTCCTCGCCGGTGCGGGGGTTGCGGCCCTTGCGTTCGCTGCGTTCGACGACCTTGAAGCTACCGAAGCCGGTGAAGGAAACCTGTTCGCCGTTGGCGATGGTTTCGGACAGCACACTGATGGCCGCGTCGAGGAACTGTTCGGTTGCGGCCTTGGTGCCGAGGCCAGCCTTGGCGTGGATTTTGTCAACAAGATCTGCTTTGGTCATAAAAGACTCCTTACCTGAATAGTGAGATGTGCCAGCGGTGGTCTTTACCCTTTGTTTTTGCGGTTGTCACCGGGATATTTTGCGCTATCCTCCCTTATTTGTATTGCAAAAAGCGTTTTTACCACCCCCCGAGTTAGAACGCCACCATTTTGTGGAACGATAACACTTCGAAATCAGACAATAAAATGATAACTTCAAGCATTATACATAAATGACACGACAAAAAGGAAAAAAATGGCCCGGATGCAAAAAAATCTTTGCCGGAATGCCCGAGCCGGAGGCAAAAGCCTCCTCGGGGAAGAATCCCTTGCCAAACGGCACTTCAGGGTATATATAGCTGAGTCCCGACTTTATAGGAGCCTGACCATGAAAGAAAAAATTCATCCCAAAGTGTACAAGGCCAAGATCACCTGCGCCTGCGGCAATCAGGTAGAACTCCTCTCCACTAAAGGAGAAACCGTCCATGTGGAAATTTGCTCCGCTTGCCATCCTTTCTTCACCGGCAAGCAGCGTTTCCTCGATACGGCTGGCCGCATTGACCGCTTCCGCAAGAAGTACGCCAATCTCAACAAGTAACGCGCCGGCCTCCTGCGCAGCCTTTACGCCTCCCGGGTGGCCCGCCCTCCGGGAGGCCTTCGAGTTCCATCCCTTTTTTTCGTCCTTCCCCGAAGTCCGCAAGTCAACCAGTCGGGAACCGCGCCGGGGACACACGTTCAGGGAGTGACATTCCGAGGTCTTTCCATGTCCACGCGCACCGGTCGTCCGGCCGCCACGTCCGTTTCTTCCGCCCGTTCCGGGAAACGATTCCCAATGAGCCTTGGGCGCCTTTTGCCGCTCCTAGCCCCCGCGCCGCTCGTCGGCGGGCAGGCCGTGATGGAAGGCGTCATGATGCGCAACGGCGACGTCTATGCGCTGGCCGTCCGCACGGCCGACGGCAACATCAGCGTCGAAAACCGCCCGTGGTTCAGCCTCACCCGCAGCGAACTGCTCAAAAAACCGTTCCTGCGCGGTTTCCCCACACTGATAGAAACCCTCGTCAACGGCATCAAGGCACTGAACCTTTCCGCCGAGCGCAGCACGGAAGGGACCGGAGAGGAACTCAAGGACTGGCAGCTTGTCCTTACCCTCATCGTGTCGCTTCTGTTCGCCGTGGGCCTGTTCGTCGTCGTGCCTCACCTGCTCTCGATCATCATGAACTGGATCGGGCTCGGCGGCGACGTCGAAGGTTTTTCGTTCCACATCTGGGACGGGCTGTTTAAATTTCTGATTTTTATCGGCTATATCGTGGGCATCGCCTTCCTCCCGGACATCCGGCGGGTGTTCTGCTATCACGGCGCCGAACACAAGACGATCCATGCCTACGAATCCGGGGATACGGTGACGCCCGAGTCGGCCATCCGGTTCAGCCGCCTGCACCCGCGCTGCGGCACGACCTTCCTGCTGTTCGTCATGTCCATCGCCATCCTGCTGCATACGGTCCTCGTCCCGCTGCTGCTCCTTGTCTGGACCCCGGACAGCGCCGTGGCCAAGCATCTTTTCACTATCGCCTTCAAGCTGCTGCTTATGGTTCCCATCAGTGCCCTGTCCTATGAGCTTATCCGCTACGCCGCGCGTCTGGGCGACGGGTTCTGGGGGCGCATCCTCCGCGCGCCGGGCATGTTTTTACAGCTTCTGACCACAAGGGAACCGGAACTGGATCAGGTCGAAGTCGCGGTCGCGGCCCTCGCTTCCGCCGTCGGCCAGCACCCGCCGCGCCTTGAGACGCCCCCTACCTGCAACCGGAGTCATTGATGTTTGCCAAACTCGAAAGCCTCGAACGCAAATTCCTGGATCTCGAACAGGAACTCGCCGATCCCACCGTTTTCAACGATCAGGATCGATACCGCAAGCTGACCAAAGCCCACTCGGATCTCAAGCCCGTGGTGGACATTTTCCGCCAGTACCGCGAATTGAAGCAGAACCTCGCCGACAATCAGGAACTGCTCAACGACGCCGATCCCGATATCCGCGAAATGGCCCACGAAGAAATCAAGTCCATCGAGGAGAAGCTCCCCGAGCTTGAGCATGATCTCAAGGTGCTGCTCCTGCCCACCGACCCGCTGGATGAAAAGAACATCATTCTGGAAATCCGCGCCGGTACGGGCGGCGAAGAAGCGGCCCTCTTCGGCGGCGATCTTTTCCGCATGTACTGCCGCTACGCCGAAAAGATGGGCTGGAAAGTCGAAATCATGAGCCAAAGCGAGTCCGACAACGGCGGCTACAAGGAAGTCATCGCGCTCATTTCCGGCGACAAAGTCTACAGCCGCCTGAAATTCGAGTCCGGGACCCACCGCGTGCAGCGCGTGCCCGCCACCGAATCGCAGGGCCGCATCCACACTTCCGCCGCCACGGTCGCTATCATGCCCGAAGCCGAGGAAGTGGACCTTGACCTCAAGCCCGAAGATCTGCGTTTCGACGTGTACCGCTCCTCAGGCCCCGGCGGGCAGAGCGTGAACACGACCGACTCCGCCGTACGCGTGACCCACATCCCCACCGGCCTCGTGGTCTGCTGTCAGGACGAAAAGTCTCAGCACAAGAACAAGGCCAAGGGTCTCAAGATTCTTTGCTCCCGCCTCCTCCAGATGAAGCAGGACGAGCAGAACGCCGCCCTTGCCGACCAGCGCCGCGCGCAGGTGGGCACAGGCGACCGCTCCGAGCGCATCCGGACCTACAACTTCCCGCAGGGCCGCGTCACGGACCACCGCATCAACCTGACCCTGTACAGCCTCGGCAAGGTGCTGGAAGGCGAAATTCAGGAGCTTGTGGACGCCCTTGTCACCCACGCCCAGACCGAAGCCCTCAAGGCGCAGGCGTCGAGCTAAGTTGATTGATGAATGATTTGATGTTGGGGGAGGGGAGAGGGAACCTTTCTGGAGAAA
>OLGF01004215.1_pt1 | contig 10901 bp, 14 predicted proteins | sample 1604971 | NCBI WGS metagenome assembly OLGF01 (sample SAMEA3888902, study PRJEB22519) | human gut metagenome | biome: human gut; feature: human-associated habitat; material: faeces | place: Denmark | collected 2011 | reverse complement strand
ATGGGAGCGGAGAAAGACCAGAAAAACGATGGAAGAAATCGAAAGGATGCTGGACGCTGCCATGACCGGCTCCTTTTCTGAAACCAATTTTGATGAAAGCCAGCTGTCTGCATTGGAAACAAAATTTGCACACTATCTTTCTGCCGCAGAAGCATCTTCTCGAAATGTAGCGCAGGAAAAAGACAAAATCAAAACCTTGATTGCGGACATTTCCCACCAGACGAAAACGCCAATTGCAAATCTGCTGTTATACAGCGAGCTTTTGATGGAGGAAACTCTGCCTGCATCGGCGAAGGCAAATGCGGAGGCGCTGTACAAACAATCGGAAAAGCTGCGATTTCTGATCGATTCTCTCGTAAAGCTTTCCAGACTGGAAAACGGGATCATTTCACTCTCCCCCCAACCGGCAGCGCTGCAGCCGCTGCTTGAAAGTGTGGTAGAACAATATACTGCCAAGGCTTCTGAAAAAGGATTGTCTTTGCAAATGCAGGATACAGATGCGTTTGCTGTATTCGACTTCAAATGGACAGCGGAAGCGCTGGCTAATATCGTAGACAACGCCATCAAATATACGGAGCATGGCACCATCCGGATTTCTGCCGTAAGTTACGAAATGTTTGCAAGGATCGATATATCGGATACCGGTTCAGGCATCCCGGAAAGTGAGCAAGCGAAGATATTTGCTCGCTTTTACCGCTCAAATAGTGTGCAGAAACAAGAAGGGGTCGGCATCGGCTTATACCTTGCCCGACAGATCATATCCGGCGAGGGCGGTTATATCAAGGTTGCTTCCGTTCCGGGAAAAGGAAGTACGTTTTCCATATTTCTGCCGAAATAACAACAATTCTATCAAAACTGTTAGATTTCATTTTCCGCCGGAAAGAATGTGGAAAGATTCCTATGCGATAATCTGTATGTATCAAAGGATCATTTCCTTTCATACATACAGATTTTTTCATGGAGGTACTCATTTATGGAAGTTTTACAGGCAAAAAACCTGAAAAAGATTTATGGCTCCGGCAATAACGCAGTTCATGCGTTGGATGGAGTGGATTTAAGTGGTGCCGTCAAGATTTGGACCTGTTGACAAAGTGGCGCGCAGATCCTTTCTGTGGTAAAATAAATTCAACAAAGTTAAATTTGTCATGCACTGAACAAATTATGTTGGCCGAAAACCTGTACCATTTTTCTAAGCAGAAACTTTGTAAGAAATTCGTAAGACTTTCGTCGATTTGTTTGTAAGGCTCCGCCGCTACAATGGAGACAGCTTCAAGGGAGGAACTCGCTATGAACGAATGTATTCTCGTGGTCGATGATGACCGTGAGATCGTAGGGGCTATCGCCATCGTGCTGGAGCGGGAGGGGTATACCGTCCGCAGGGCATACGATGGGTTGGGGGCGGTGGAGCAGGCGCTTGACCCGGCGGTACGGCTCATCCTTATCGACGTGATGATGCCGAAGCTTGACGGGCTTTCCGCACTCATGCGCATCCGGGAAAAGCGGAACCTGCCGGTCATCGTTCTCTCTGCCAAAAGTGAGGATACCGACAAGATCCTCGGCCTCTCCATGGGGGCGGATGACTATGTGACCAAGCCCTATAATCCTCAGGAGTTGGCCGCCCGGGTACGGAGCCAGCTGCGCCGCTACACCCTGCTGGGAGATGTTCACGCGGAGAAGCGTGAGGGCGAGATTGTCAACGGACGCCTGTCCTATGACCCAGAGCGCCGTGAACTGAAAGCAGACGGCGAACTGGTAAAGCTCACTGCCACAGAGTTGAAGATTGTGGATCTGCTGATGCGAAATCCCGGACGGGTGTTTCCAGCGGAGGAAATCTATCAGCGGGTCTGGCAGTCTGACAGCTACGCCTGTGAGAATACGGTGATGGTTCACATCCGGCGCATTCGTGAGAAAATCGAGTTGAATCCCAAGGAGCCAGACTATATCAAGGTGGTGTGGGGTATTGGATACAAAATGGAACAACACAACTGAAGCTGTGGAAATCGAGCCTGTAATGCCGCAGAGAAAGGGGACCGGTTTGCGCGCCGCGGCGGCTTTCCTGACGTTTTTCCTGGGCGTGAGCCTGACGCTGGGCAGTCTGTGTGGTGCCGTAGGGCGCCTGGCTATTGGAAGTGATTATGCGGAATGGTGGCAGAACGACTGGCAGGAAACACCGGTGTTCCGCAATCGTATCTCCAACGATCTGGAATCCTTTCTGGCGATAGGCGTTGGGAGAACGGTGGACTGGTATCATCCGGATTATTCTGTTGAGGATACCGCATCCGGAACAGGTACGATCTGGTTCTTTGCGGATACACCAACGGCAAGCTGTGAAACATCATTCGCTGAAGCGCAGGACACGTCTCCAGATTCCGCATACAAGCACGATCTAAACACAATTTATGCGATTCGCGCAGCCGATGGCAAAAAATACAGCAATCTGGAAGAAGTGACCGGTTACCGGATGGCGCTGGATGAATACAGCAAGCTGCCGAAGGGCTACAACTTCCTGCTGATCTATGAGGACGGCAAAGTTTCCATTTGGAAGGACGGCAAAAAGCTGTCCGTCTATGACAGCGATAACATTCTGGACGAGGACTCTCTTTGGAATGTCCCCGGCTATACCAATTTCAAGGTCGGCGAGGAAGAGGCAAAGGTTACCATAAAAATGGCTGTGCGGCAAATCCCCATTCTCTACAAGGGCAGCAACAGCTATTCGTACAACTCCCTCTACTGGATATACCGGAGCCTTCAGAACAGCCACGAGGCGTGGAGATCGCTTGCAATTTCCTTCTGTGTGGGGCTCGTGCTGCTTGCAGCATGGTTCGTGCTGAGGAAGGAGCGGTACGCGGCAGATCAAGCCATCGCCAAAGTGACCTTCCATATCTGGACGGAGCTGCGCTTCCTTGCGGTGTTCCTGTGCCTGCTCTGCCTGACGGTTCCCATGCTGGCGGCGGCTGACGGCTATCTCTGGTGGTATCCGGATGATGTGTCTTATACGATAATGCAGACCCTCCGCTGCTTCGGTGCGGGGTTGTTCAACCCCGGCGCAGCGCTGGGGCTATTCTGGGCGGTATGGTTCATCCGTAATGACCACCATTATCATCCCGCCGAAACGCGCAAGAGCCTATACCGTACCGTATCCAGCGCCATGCGGAAAAATGAATTGGCCTATCCCATACAGAAGCGGATCAATCGCCGGATCGCCATTCGTAATTTGGCAACGGTTCTCGCCGTGGTGGGTTCTTTCGCTCTTTTGTACATTTATCTTGAAACCTATGACGAAATCGCGCTCTTGGGTATGTGCGCCGTTTGGCTGGTGCTTGGCCTGCTCTCCTCGATTTTGTGGGGACGCCGTGAACGGGCGCTCGCCCGTGATTTTGGGCTGCTGGCCGACCATGTGGCCGCGGTCCAAAGCGGCGAGTTGACCACACCGCTGGATCTGCCTGCGGATGCAGACCTGCGTGAGACCGCCGAACGGCTCAACAGTATCCAGTCCGGCCTAAAGGCAGCGGTGGCAGAGCAGACCCGCAGTGAGCGCATGAAGGTGGAGTTGATCTCCAATGTATCCCACGATCTGAAAACGCCGCTGACCTCCATCCTCAGCTATTCTGAACTGTTGATGCAGGAGCCGCTGGAGGGAGCGGCCTCGGATTACGCACAGATCATCCAGCAAAAGGCATTGCGGCTCAAGAGTATGGTGCAGGATGTGTTTGAGATCAGCAAAGCCGCCAGCGACCAGCTCCCCGTGAAGCCGGAGGTGCTGGACTTTGGCAAGCTCCTGCGTCAAACCCTTGCCGACATGGATGGCGAGATTCAAAAATCCGGCCTGACCTTCAAGCTTGACCTGCCGGAGCAGCCGGTTGAGATCACGGCCGACGGTACGCGCCTGTACCGGGTGTTCCAGAATCTCCTTCAGAATGCCCTCAATTACAGCTTGCCTGGGAGCCGCGTCTACCTCTCTCTGAAAACCACCGGCAAAGCGGCAGTCGCCTCCCTTCGCAACACCTCCCGCAATGAGCTGCCGGAAGGTGTGGACTTCACCGCCCGGTTTGTGCGGGGTGACGAGAGCCGCACGGATGGCGGCACCGGCTTGGGCCTGTCTGTTGCCAAGAGCTTTACCGAGGCCTGCGGCGGCACCTTCCGGGTGGAAACCATGGCGGACCTCTTCACCGTCATCGTGAGCTTTCCCGTGTCCATGCATAAACCCAAGCAGTGAACGATGCAAATATAAGGGACCTATGAAGTTTTATCATAAATGAGAACAAGCCGGGCAAACGCCTCGGCTTGTTTTTTTAAATCGTTGTTTACATCCTTGCGTGTGCAAATTATAATATTAGCAAGAAACTGGCAGTGATATGACCACCTACAAACGGCTCGATCTGCTTTTCAGCAAACGTGACATCAAGCCCGATCAGATTAAGGCCTTTTTGATCCGTTGCCTATATAACGATAAACTGAACTTGAGATCGTGAGGGTACAGCTATGGCGAGAGTTTCCACCAGAGAGAATAAAAATATATATCAGTTGACCAGAGAAAATCTGAAGCTTACCAGAGAGACCGCAAGTGAGCTGTTAGAATCCATTCCGCCGGAGCGTATAGAAAAGATTGAGAACGAGCGCTCTTTTCCGCATCCGGATGAAGTGCTTACAATGGCAGAGAAATATAAAAAGCCGGACCTGTGCAACTATTACTGTGCCAATCAGTGTCCCATCGGGCAGGAGTATGTGCCGGAGGTCAAGATCAAGGACCTGTCTCAGATCGTGCTGGAAATGCTGGCATCTTTAAACGCGATGAATAAGCGGAAGGACCGGCTTATTGAAATCACGGCTGACGGCAAAATTTCCGATGATGAGCTGGAGGATTTTCTATACATTCAGGAGGAGCTGGAACGCATTTCCATTACGGTGGAGACCTTGCAGCTCTGGGCAGAGAAGATGCTGGCTGCCGGTGTGATTGATGAGGCGCGGTATGAAGCGTATCGGAGCCGGAAGAAAACCTGAAAGGGGTATTTTGCTCCGAAAGTGAAAATAAACTGCTGTATCTTTCCAATTCTATGATGTATTCCGCCGTCCTTTTGCTGTACGCTATTCTCGAGCAAAGGGGCGGCGTTCCAAAAACCGGAAAAGGAGCTGAGGGCCATGGGGCCAGAGAGCGGCTGTTGACCATCCACTTGATGGAATTATTGAGAAAAGACGGAAAATATGCAACAAAATTAGGATTGGAACCGTCTATAAAAGTGAGAGTCCTTGCAGAAAAGAAATATAGTGGGGGAGCCCATGGGGCGGAAAGGGAGAGCTAATGAAATACGCGGCAGATTTTAGGCAGGAAGCCAGGGCGGCGCTTCAGGGGAAATGGCCGCTGGCCATTCTGGTGGGATTGGTGGCGGCGATTCTGGGAGGAGCCACTTCCGGCGGACCTGAATTTAAGATCAATTTTACCGGCGGCAGCCTGAACGCGAATATTCAATATGCCGGACAGACCATCTACTCTTGGGGGGACGGGATCACACCGGGACTGCGGGCAGTTCTGGTTGGCGGCGCGATCTACCTGATCTTGGCGGCGGTCGTGCTGGGGGTCCTGTATTTCATTCTGGGCAGTGTTATCGAAGTGGGCTATGCCCGGTTCAACCTGAACCTGACCGCCGGAGAAAAGCCGTCCTTTGAGACCCTGTTTTCCTACTTCCCCTATTGGAAAACCATAGCTGTGACAATGTTGCTTCAAGCCGTGTATATTCTTCTTTGGACGCTGCTGCTGATCATCCCCGGCATCATGGCTTCTTACAGCTATGCCATGACTGGCTACATTCTGGCGGAGCATCCGGAACTGACAGCCGGCGAGGCCATCGCACAGTCCAAGGCTATGATGGCGGGGAACCGCTGGCGGCTGTTCTGCCTGCAATTCAGCTTTATCGGATGGGACATCCTGTGCGCTCTGACGCTGGGCATCGGCAATCTGGCCTTGCGTCCTTACAGACACGCTGCCGAAGCGGCGTTCTACCGAGAGCTGTGCGGCGGTACGGTGCCCGAAGACGAGGAACACTCCGCATAAGTATTGTCATCCCTTAAAAACTACATAAAGAAAAAGAAAAGGAGAACCACATGGACATTTTACTGAAGGCAATTCCCATTGCGATTCCCGTGATCCTGGTCATTCTCATTTTCCTGATGGGCTACGTGAAAGCACCCCCCGACGTGGCCTACATCATCTCCGGTCTGCGGAAGCATCCAAAGGTGCTCATCGGTAAGGCCGGTATCAAGATCCCCTTTCTGGAGCGGGTGGATAAGCTGATCGTCCGCCAGATCTCCATCGATATCAAGTCTGAAGGCTACATTCCCACCCAGGACTTCATCGGCGTGGACGTGGACGCCGTGGCCAAGGTGCGGGTGATGACGGACCCGGAGGGCATCCAGTTGGCCATGAAGAACTTCCTGAATATGACGGAGGACGACTTCAACCGGGCTATCGTGGATTCCTTGCAGGGCAACATGCGTGAGATCATCGGAACCATCACTCTGAAAGAGATCTGCAATGACCGTAAGAAGTTCGGCGACGAGGTGCAGTCCAAGGCCCAGACCGATATGAACGCGCTGGGCATCCAGATCATCTCCTGCAATATCCAGCGTGTCACCGATGAAAACAGCCTTATCAACTCGCTTGGTCAGGACAACATGAGCAAGATCCAGAAGGATGCTGCTATTGCCAAGGCTGAGGCAGAGAGGGATATTGCCATCGCCCAGGCCCAGGCTGCCAAGGCGTCCAACGATGCCCAGGTGGAGGCGGACATGCATATCGCCCAGAAGCAGAATGATCTGGCGATCAAGCAGTCTGAACTGAAGGTGCAGGAGGATACTAAGCGGGCCGAGGCCGACGCCGCCTATACCATCCAGCAGCAGGAGCAGCAGCGCTCCATTGAGACGGCTACCGTCAATGCCCAGATTGCCAAGACGGAGCGCGAAGCCGAGCTGAAGAGTAAGGAAGTCGAGGTCAAGAAGCAGTCCCTGGACGCGGAGGTCCGCGCCGCTGCCGACGCCGACCGTTACCGCAAGGAGCAGGAGGCACAGGCAGCTCTGTACCAGCGGCAAAAAGACGCGGAAGCTGTCCGCTATGAGCAGGAGCAGGCGGCGGAAGCCGCCAAGAAGGCCGCTGAGGCTGCCCGTTTCGCCAAGGAGCAGGAAGCTGCCGGTATCGCCGCCGTGGGTCAGGCGGAAGCCGAAGCCATCCGGGCCAAGGCCTTGGCAGAGGCCGAAGGTATCGACAAGAAGGCGGAGGCCATGAAGAAGTACGGCGAGGCCGCTGTGATTGAGATGATCATGAACGCTCTGCCGGAGATCGCCAAGAATGTGGCGGAGCCCCTCAGCAAGGTGGATAAGATCACCATGTACGGCGAGGGCAACAGCGCCAAGCTCCTCAGCGACATCGTCAACGGCACCACCCAGGTCACCGAGGGCATCAGCGCCGGAATGGGGCTGGACCTCAAGAGCCTGCTGGCAGGCGCCCTGGGTGGCAAGCTGGCGGCGGGCAATTCCCAGCCGGTGCAGGTGACGGTGGCGCCCCAGGCCCAGCCTGACGCGGCGGCCGCCTCCGCGGACACGCCGGAGCAGCAGGTGTGATGACTTAACCGGACATAAAATCTGCCTGGGGCCTCCTGCAGGAGGTTCCAGGTTTCCGTAAAGAGAGGAGTCTGTTTATGATAGGCTTTGGAGGAGATCCCGGCTTTGGCGTGACTTTCAGCATCATGCGGATCATGGTTCCTGTCATATTTGTGTTGGTGTTTGGCATTATTATCGTAGCAATGGTTCGCGGTATAGGTGAATGGAACAAAAATAATCATTCACCGAAGCTGTCCGTTCCTGCCAAGGTGGTATCCCGGCGTACCGCTGTTTCTCACCACCATCATCACCAGGGAAATGGGATGCATCATACCCATACCGCTACCAGCTATTACGCCACCTTTCAGGTAGAGAGCGGCGACCGGATAGAGTTTCTGGTTTCCGGCACGGAATACGGCATGCTGGCGGAAGGAGACTCAGGGGAGCTGACCTTTCAGGGTACCCGCTATTTGAATTTCCGCCGGGAGGGCGCGGAATAAAATTTTGGGAAATTTTGTAGTATTTGCCCGGAGATAGCAAGTATATAGATGAACACACGGCAGGGCTGCCGGGGAAGGAGGTACGCACGGTGGACGACAGTCAAATCATTGACCTGTTTTTCGTGCGGTCGGAGCTGGCTATCAGCGAATTGGACGCCAAATACGGAAAGGTTTGCCATAAACTGGCCCACAATATCCTGGACAGTCGGCAGGATGCGGAGGAGTGCGTCAACGATGCGTACCTGGGCACGTGGAACGCCATTCCGCCGCAGCGGCCTGATCCGCTGTTGCCTTTCGTGTGTGTCTTGGTCCGCCGGTATTCGATCATGCGCTACCGTGCCAACACGGCTATGAAACGAAACAGCTCTTACGACGCCTGTATGGAGGAGATCGAGAACTGCATCGCCGCCCCCGGCAGAGTGGAGGACCACTATGAGGCCAAGGTGCTGGCCCGGACTATCGAGCGGTTTTTAGATACGCTGAACCGGGAGAACCGGGTGATCTTCATGCGCCGGTATTGGTACTCCGACAGCTATGCGGCCATCGCCGCGCTGACGGGACTCACGGAGAAGAACGTATCCGTCCGGCTGGCCCGGGTGCGAAAGCAGCTGCGGGACTATCTCATGAAGCAGGGGGTGCTGACATGAATCGGGAGCTTTTCTCGGACGCCATGAATGAGATCGACTCCAAATATGTGGAAGAGGCCCTCACCTATAAGCCTGCCAAGCGGTTCGTATTCCCGGTATGGGCTCAGCGGTGCGTTGCGGCATGCTTGATCTGCGTGCTGGGCCTGGGCGTGGTACTGGTAGCCAGCCCGGAGGCCCGGGCGGAGATACAGCGGTGGATTGAAACATGGCGGGGCAGTCAGGTCTCCTATACGTATTTTGGTGATCCATTGGAGAAGCCTATCCCCCATTATCAGATCACCGCACTGCCGGAGGGATTTGCAGAAGAGCTGGACCAGCGCTTTGACGAGACTGATTGTGTACAGCACAGTTACCGGCGGGGTGATGAGCGGATCATTCTGGGATATATTTATATGCAGGATGATAATTTCAGTCTTTATGATATGGGTGAGGATACGGAGATCTCAGAACTTGAGGTCAACGGAAATCCCGGCAAATTTTATTTGTCGGATGACCCGGCGCTATGGAGCGTCATCGAGTGGATCGATACGGAACACAGCATCCATTTCAGCATTAACGCCTGCGGTACACAGAAAGAGCTGCTGGCCCTGGCGGAAAGTGTAAAGCCGGCGGAGGATGATATCTGCACCGCCGGAGAAAATACCGAGCCTCCGGTGGAACTGGGGGAAGGAGAAATTTGGAGGGAAGAGCCATGGACGGATACTGTGTCTGGGTAGATACCATCAAGAAGATTGCGTCGTTCCATCATGTGGAGCAGAGCGATTTCATGCACTTTCTGCAGCATGAGACCTTCATGGCCTACCTCTGTACCCTGACCACTCAGGGCTATCGTTTTCAGTAAGGGGAACCACTGCTACAGCTGTAGAGGACGGATGCGGCGGCGGTATCTGGGATTACCGTGGATTCCATATCACAAAGGCATGTATGCTGGCCTTGGCGGAGGAGATCACCGGTCGGCGGGAGCTGCCGCTTTTTCCCGGAACGTTGTACGGGATGAAGAAGCGGCCTGCTGCCTGCACCGCCTCCATAAATTGGTGATGCGGGGCGCCGGCGGCTTTGACAAGGAGGAGTACCTGGTTTTGGTGCTTTCCGGCTTGCTCCGGCGGTAGAAATTATAAATTTCAGGTCAGAAATAATTTTTCAGTGGCAGCGAAAGTCTGTGGGTTTGTGAGGTACTAATCGACTGTACAGAATAAAAAAGTAACCAGGAGGCTGACATTATGAAGAGTTATAGAGTGAAGTTCATATATGTCGCAAGGGGGCGTGGCTGATTTTGTAACAGAAGACAGCGAAACCATCTCGGTGACAGTGAACGATTTGAAAGGACAGCTTTTTTTTAGCAAAAGCCTGGGAAAACACAAGAAGTACCTTATTGATTGTATGTACAAGCCTCGTTGTTTTGTTCACGGCATTACATCTAAATGAAAGTGATTCGCATCAGGAAAGTGAGGCAAATTTTCGCCCACACATTATGGTAAGGAATCAGATTTACTGGTTGTCTGCGTATCCATGCAATGAAGGTATTTCGCAAAGAGAGCTTACATACATTGGCCAGGTCGAAGAGAAGGTTGTCACTCATCCCGAACATGATTTTCAAGCGTACGGAATTACTGAAGGTACCCAGGTGTATTTCGATGATCGATTTCCGCATATAGTATATCTAAAAACAGACAGTTTGTTTGATTGTTATGTAACTGCAGACATGAGCATGGACTATGTGTATTTTACAGGAAACACCTATGTATCGTTGTCAAGCTTATGTTCGTGGGATTATGAGCGGTATAAAGATTGTTATGTTCCTATTTATGGGAATGAAATTTTAAAATCCGAACTACCCATGAGTGCACAATTAGTTGGTGAGACCGTATTTGTAGGGTACCATATGCCCGTAACAGATGAGCTGGAAACAAATGCATTTCGTGAGCCTGTTCCGGTATATAAGGATAATACAGATATAAACATGCTCTATGTAGGAAATAATAATATGATATATGTTCCTTTGGAATAATAATTTGGGACTGAGAAATGCTCGTCTCTGAATTTCAGACAGCAGGAACCTACTTATATCATGAAGAACATTGTTTATATTCTTGTTCTTTCTCTGTCCTGTATCCTCCGGTAGAGTAGGTTCTTCTGGATGCGCCATGATGACGCCACCCTCCTG
>OLGF01004212.1_pt1 | contig 10908 bp, 9 predicted proteins | sample 1604971 | NCBI WGS metagenome assembly OLGF01 (sample SAMEA3888902, study PRJEB22519) | human gut metagenome | biome: human gut; feature: human-associated habitat; material: faeces | place: Denmark | collected 2011 | reverse complement strand
CGAGCGCCTCGGTGATCTCGAGCGCCTGCTCGCCGGTGTCGGGCTGGGAGATGAGCATGTCCTCCACCTTCACGCCCAGCGCGCGGGCATACGTCGGGTCGAGCGCGTGCTCCGCGTCGACAAAGGCGACCTCGCCGCCGAGCTTCTGTGCCTGCGCGAGGACGTGCAGCGCGAGCGTCGTCTTACCGGAGGACTCCGGCCCGTAGATCTCGACGACGCGCCCTCTCGGCAGGCCGCCGATGCCCAGCGCCAGATCCAGCGCCAGCGAGCCGGTGGGGATGGCCTCTACATTGGCGACCGTCCCGTCGCCATAGCGCATGATGGAGCCCTTGCCATACATCTTCTCGATCTGCTGCATGGCCGTTTCGAGCGCCTTCTTCTTATCGGAAACTGCGGGGGCCGCCGCTGCGGTTTCTTTCTTTGCCGCCATAATCCTGATTCCTCCTCTTTATCATTCCGGGGTTAAATTTCATTATACAGTGTGCCGTACACGACGCGGGGAATGCCCGCCGTGTCCGGGACAATCTCCAGCTCGCCGAAGCCCTGCCGCCGCATGATGCGCAGGACGCTGTCTGCCTGCCCGATACCGACCTCGAAATAGAGCCGGGCGCCGGGGTGGAGCGCTTCGCGCCAGTTCTCGCTGATCGCGCGGTAGAATTCCAACCCGTCCTCACCGCCGTCGAGCGCCATGTGCGGCTCATAGTCGCGCACGGAGACATCGAGCGTCTCGATATCCTGCGTCGGGATATAGGGCGGGTTGCAGACGATGCAGTCAAACTCTCCGAGCTGCCGCGTCGGCGGCTCAAGCGCGTCGGCGGGCATGGGCGTCACGCGGCCGAGCAGGCCGCTACGGCGGATGTTCTGCCGGCAGATGCGCAGCGCGGCCTCGGACTTCTCGCCGAGGACGACGCGGCAGGCGTGCACCTGCGACGCGACGGCCAGCCCCACGCAGCCGCTCCCCGCGCAGAGGTCGAGCACGCGCGCGTCCTGCTGCGTCTGCAGCCAGCGGATCGCCTCGCCCGCGAGCACCTCCGTGTCGCTGCGGGGGATGAGCACCTGCTCGGAGATGTCGAGCGGCAGGCCGTAAAACTCCCACTCGCCGATGAGATAGGCCAACGGCTCGCCCGCGAGGTGTCGGCGCATGAGCGCGCGGGCCTGCTCCTCCACGTCCTGCGGGACATAGAGCCGCCCGTCGCGCACGAACTGCTCGCGCGTTTTCCCTGCGGCGAAGCACACCAGCTCCCGCGCCTCGAGCGTCGCAGCCTGGATCCCGGCACGGTGCAGCTCCTGCCGGATATCCATATACAGATTGTTATATGTGATGGCCATGATTGACTCCTGTTATCGTTTTAATGGGCAATTACCACTTATCGCTGCCCTTTTCCTCCGGCAGGACGAGCTTGAGCGCTTCGATGGCGACCTCGAGCATGGAGTCGTCTGGCTCATTCGTGGTGAAGTTCTGCAGCCACATGCCGGGGGCGGAGAGCACCCGCGTGACCATGTTATCGTGCCGCCCGACGAAGCGGTTAAACTCATAGGTAACGCCGACGACTGGGATCAGCAGCAGCAGCTTCACGCCGATGCGCACCCAGAGATTCTGCCAGTTGATATAGGGGAAGACGATGCTGCTGACGAGGATCGAGACGATGATGACCACGAACAAAAAGCTCGTGCCGCAGCGCGGATGGTGCCGCGGCTGGATGCGGGCGTTTTCGACCGTGAGTGGCAGCCCAGTCTCATAGCAGAAGATCGTCTTATGCTCGGCCCCGTGGTAGGAGAACACGCGCTTGATGTCCTTCTGCTTCGAGCAGAGGATGAGATAGGCCAGCAAGACGAGGATCTTCACGACGCCCTCGATCAGGTTGTGCAGCGCCGGGGTCTGCGCGTGAAACAGCCCGGCGATAAACGTCGGCAGCAGCAGAAACAGCGCGATCGACATACCGAGCGACAGGATGACGGAGACCCAGACCATCACGCTCTGGAGCTTCTGCTCGGAGACGTGCGCCTCGAGCCAGCGGTCGAGCTTCGACGGCTCCGACTCCTCCAGCTCGGGGAAGTAGTCCGCTGAGAACATGAGCGCCTTGACGCCGCGGACCATCGAGTCCACAAACGTGACCGCACCGCGGATGATCGGCCAGCCGAGGATGGGGTACTTGTCCTTGATGAGGTGCAGCTCCTCCACCTCGCGCACCAGCCCCTCCGGCGAGCGCACAACGATGGCCTGCTTTTTCGGCCCGCGCATGAGGATGCCCTCGATAAGCGCCTGACCGCCGATGGAGGTGCGGAACTGTCCACCCGTCCGTTTTTCTTTCATGGGATTGTCCTTTCTCAGATAGGGTAACACAAATTGCCGAAAAATGCAACGGCTGTTCTATTTTTCTGCTGCCAAACTCACGTCTCGTCCGGCGCGATCGGGAGCGTGATCGTGACGAGCGCGCCGCCGCCGTGGGCGTTGCCGATGTCGAAGGTACCGCCGTGGCGGGTGATGATCTCGTCGCACACGGCAAGGCCGATGCCGCTGCCGCGCGCCTTGGACGAGCCCTTATAGAACTTCTGCTTGACGTAGGGCAGCTCCGCCTCGGGGATGCCGTGGCCGAAGTCGCGGATGCGGATGATGTAGTTTTCATCCTCCTGCGCCATGGAGACGACGATGCGCTTGCCGTCGCCGCCGTGCTTGGCGGCGTTGTCGAACACGTTGCAGAACACCTGCTTCAGCCGCTCCGGGTCGCCGATGACCTGCTCCTCGAACAGCTCCCCGCCGCTCTCATACTCGAGGGCGATGCCGTCCTGACGAAAGAGCTCGCGGTAGGTATAGATTGCGTCCTCGAGCTCAGCCTGCAGATCGACGCGCTCGACGCGCAGCGTGAAGCGGCCGTCCTGCATCTTCGAGAACTCCAGCAGCTCCTCGACCATGTTCGTCAGGCGGCGCGACTCGTTGAGGATAATGCGCACGCCGCGGCGCAACTGGTCCATGTCGCCGCTCTCGTCGGCGAGGAGCGTCTCGCCCCAGCCAGTGATGGCCGTGAGGGGCGTGCGCAGCTCGTGGGAGACGGAGGAGATGAACTCCGTCTGCATTTTTTCGCTCTGGCTGATCTTCAGCGACATGTCGTTGATGTTGTCGACCAGCTCGCCCATCTCGTCGGAGTATTTGTTGGGGATTTGGATGCCGTAGCTGCCGCCGGAGATACGCTTGGCGGCGTCCGTCACCACGGCGACGGGGGCGACGACGCCGTTGATGAGTGAGAGGTTCGAGGCCAGCAGCACGACCGTCACGACCGCGGCCATGGCGGCGATGATGAGGGTGGTGATAACGATCTGCCGGTCAATGAGGTGCGTCGCCGTGACGTATCGCATCACGCCGACGGTCGTCCCCGCGAAGTTGAGCGGGCACGACACGGCGAGGATCTTCTCCCCCGTGGCGGGGTCACGCCCCTCGTAGATTTCGGTCTTGCCCGTCTCGAGCGCGCGGCGGATCTCGGGCGTGCCGGGCGCGGTGCCGGCGTTTAAGCCGCGGGTGGACGTCTCGATATGGCCGGAGCTGTCGAGAAACTGCAGCTCGATGCGCTCGGCGCTGTCGAAGCTCGCGGCGTACCGCGTGGCGCTATAGTAATAGTCGCTGTAGGTGTCCATGAGATAGGTGTTGAAATAATCCGCGCCGACGCTGGCCTTGGTTTTCAGCGTCGTGCGGGCGCTGTTATAGTAGCCGCTGGCCAGGCTCAGCGCCAGAATCACAGACACCAGCACAAGGATCAGCAGAATCGGCCCCACGCTGCTGAAAATCCAGCGCTTGCGCAGGCCGCGGATGCGCAGCAGGGTGCTCTTTCCCTTCACCGCGTGACACTCTCCTTTCCCGCTTTCGGGCGTGGGGCTCAGAAGCCCCATTTGTATCCATAGCCCCAGACCGTGGTGATGTAGACCGGGTTGGTGGCGTTGTCCTCAATCTTCAGGCGCAGGCGGCGGATGTTGACGTCGACGATCTTCAGCTCGCCGAAGTAGTTCCGCCCCCAGACCATGTCCAGAATCTCCTCGCGGGAGAGGGCCTTGCCGGGATTTTCCATGAACATGCGCATGATGGAATACTCCACCTGCGTGAGCTTGATGCGCTGGCCGTTTTTCTCGAGCGTGCGGTTACGCGTGTTGAGCAGGAACGGCGGCTGGCTGATCTCGCCGCTGTTTTCCTCCGGCGCGCCGCCGCTGCGGCGCATGAGCGCGTCGACGCGGGCCGTCAGCTCCGCTGGGGAAAACGGCTTTGTGACATAGTCGTCCGCGCCGGTCATCAGGCCCGTGACCTTGTCCATCTCCTGCGAGCGGGCGGTCAGCATAATGATGCCGATCTGCGCGTTCGTCGCGCGGATGCGGCGGCAGACCTCGAACCCGTCGATGCCCGGCAGCATGATATCGAGCAGCGCCACGCGGATATCGTGGTTCTGCTGCAGCTTTTCCAGCGCCTCCTCGCCCGTCTCGGCCTCGATGACCTCATACCCGGCGCGGCGCAGATTGATGACGATAAAACTGCGGATGCTGGACTCGTCCTCCAGTACCATTACCTTTTTCATGGTGTCTCCTTTCAGTATTTCTCGGTGCTCCAGCCGCTGACGGCCAGGTTGAAGTTCTGGCGCAGCAGCGCCTCGTCGAGCCCGACGTCCGCCGCGCCGCCGAGCAGCTCCGCGGCGTAGATCACGCCCGTCTGGCGGCGCAGGATGATGCGGTTGCCGCGCAGGGCGCGGTTCTCGCGGTTTTCGCCCGTGAGGGCGTAGATCGTACACACGGGCGTCCCGTCCACCAGAAGCGTGAGCTGGCTCTCGTTGGAGCTCCCCTCCCCCTCGGCATAGCTCGTGCGGCTCCACCAGCTCTGCGGCAGGCGGAAGTACCACCCGCCGGTCAGGCTGTGGTAGGTGCAGTCAACGGTCGTCAGACTGCCGCTTTTCGACACCTGCGCCCAGCGGATGATATCGTCGCCCGAGGTGCGCTCCTGCGCGGGGGTCTGCGGGCTGGGCAGCTCCGTGATGCCGTCGCTGTTGATGTCCTGCGGCTTCCACTGCTGATAGTCGGCCGCGATGCGCGAGACGCTGCCGCCGCGCGGGAGTGAGACGTTCACGAGCTTGTCCCCGCTCCAGATCACCGCGTCCGTCACGGCCTGCTGGCTGCTGCTGACGCCGGTGATGAAGGCCGCGGGCGTCCCGTCCGAGAGCTCCCCCGCGATGAAGCTGCCCGCCGACAGCTCGGCCATTGTCGAGCTGAGCGCGCAGTCGCTCGCCACGGGCTTCTGCTCGCCGACCTGCCAGTGGTAGAAGTCCATGACGCCGTTGCCCTTCGTGCCCGCGTGGATCACGAGCAGATCCATGACGCCGTCGCCGTCGAGATCCTGCAAAATGGCGCTTTGATAGCTGTTCTGCATGAGCACGACCGGGTCGGGTGCAATCTCATAGACGGCGACCGTCTGCACGTCGGCGCTGATGCGCCAGCCGACGACCAGCTCCATCGCCCCGTCGCCGTTGAGATCCTGATAGCTGACGCGGTTGATGGCCGAGCCGCTGCTCTCGATGGTACACAGTTGCTCAAACGAGTCCTCCGTGGGGCGGAAAATCACGATTTTCAGCGGTTTTTCCCCGCTCGGCGCGCGGAAGAAGGCCACCGCCTCCTCATATCCGTCGCCGTTGAGATCCGTCATCTGGACGGACTGGATATTCCGGCCGCTGGAGGGTGAGACGTATTCATAGCCCTGACCGAGCAGGGCGTTGAGCTGGTTCGACAGACCCGTATACTCCACCGGGAACTCCGGCAGGGTAAACAGCTCCTCCGCCGAGGCGGTGAGCGAGCAGCCCGTCATCGGCAGCAGCATCGCCGCGGCCGCACAGAGTGCGGTGAGCTTCGTCTTCCAATGCCGCAAGCGGATCCCTCCTTTTCTGCTTATAATCATACACGATAATCATAGCACAACCGCGCCCGTTTTGGTAGCCCTTCTTTTCGCTTTTTGCGCCGGATGGCGGCGGCAGACTTGCGCGGACGGCGGTGGGTGTGATACGATAGGCATACAAAATCTGTAACGAAGGCAGGAGGGCCGCCTATGTCCCATATGACCTGGCGCGAAAAGCGCTACCGCCGCGCGCATCTGTCGTGCGTGCGGCATATCACGCTCGACCCGAAGGGGCCGGGCGTCGTGCGCATCCACATGATCCCGCCGCGGACGGAAAGCCCCGAGGATCCGTTTTTGCTGCTGCTCAACGGGGCGCAGCTCGTGCCGCTGACGCTGTCGTGGGCCGTGCTGCTGGCGAACTTCATGGATCGGCTCGAACCGTTCTCCGGCTGCGAGATCAGCGAGGAGGACTGGGCCGGGATGGTGCGCGGCGCCGTTGACGAGACGCACCGCACCTATCCGCGCACGGACCGCGCGCTGCTGCAGGAGGATCTCGAGCTCATGCTCCGCTCGCTCGTCGCCATCGCACAGGGGCGCGAGCCGGACGTGGCCGTCGGCGCGCTGACGCTCGGCGAATACGCCGACAAGATGTCTGCCCCGCACCGGATGGATCTCATGGTCAGCGCCATGACGCGTGGCGGCGTGTGGCATTGCAACCAGAAGTGTCTGCACTGCTACGCCGCCGGGCAGCCGATGGGCGAGAGCCGCGAGCTGACAACAGCAGAGTGGAAGGACGTGCTCGCGCGGCTGCGCGCGGCGAACATCCCGCAGGTGACGTTCACCGGCGGCGAGCCGACGCTGCGCGGCGACCTCGTGGAGCTGGTGGACGCGGCGCAGTGGTTCGTCACGCGGCTCAACACGAACGGGCGGCTCCTCACGCCGCAGCTCTGCCGCGCGCTCGCGGAGGCGAGCCTTGACAGTGTGCAGGTCACGCTCTACGCCGCGGACGCCGAGGCGCACAATGCCCTCGTCGGCGCGCCGGGCTTTGACGAGACGGTGCGGGGCATCCGCAATGCCGTGGACGCGGGGCTCATCGTGTCGGTCAACACGCCGCTGTGCAGCTTAAACCGCGACTACGCCGCGACGCTCCGCTTCGCCGCCGCGCTCGGCGTGCGGTACGCCACCTGCTCGGGGCTGATCCCCTCCGGCGGGGCCGAGGGCGCGGAGAGCCGCGCGACGCGCCTTTCCGCGGAGGAGCTGACGGAGATTCTGCAAAGCGCCGTCGCCGCCGCGCACGAGCTCTCGATGGAGCTGGACTTCACCAGCCCCGGCTGGCTCCCGGAGCAGACGCTCCGCGCGCTCGGCCTGCACCTCATCCCGAGCTGCGGCGCGTGTCTGAGCAACATGGCCGTCGCCCCGGACGGGACGGTCATCCCGTGTCAGAGCTGGCTCGGCGGCACGGCGCTCGGGAACATTCTCACGGACGACTGGCCCGCCATCTGGGACGGCGAAGCCTGCCGCGCCATCCGCGCCGAGAGCGCGAAGATGGAACACATCTGCCAGCTGCAGACCGGAAACCGTGGAAAGGAGGGCTGCTGAGCATGAAACGGAAAATCACGGCGCTTTGCGCGTGCCTTGCGCTGGCGCTCTGCCTGCTGCCGCTCTTTGCGCAGCGCGCCGAAGCCGCCGACCTCGACTATATCGCAAGCTACGACATCAGCGTCACTCCCAATACCGACGACGGCAGTCTGGACATCCGGGTGCAGATCGAGTGGCAGGTGCTCGACGAGGGGCCGGTCGAGTGGGTGAAGATCGGCCTGCCGAACGGCTCTATCCGGAATGAAACCGCCCTCACGGCCAACATCGACCGTCTAAGCTATGACAACAGCTACATGTACGTCTACTTCGTCCGTGGCTATGACGACGGCGAAACGATCCTCTTCGCCTACTCCTGGACGCAGGAGTACATGTATAACCTCGATGGCGGCGCCGTCACCTATGACTACACGCCCGGCTGGTTCGACGAGGCGCGCGTCGGGCAGATGACGCTCATCTGGACAGATCCGGACGGCGTCACCGCCAGCTCCGTCTCCGGCGCATCGGGACCAACCCCCTACATCCTTGAGCGCGAGAATCTCTCCCACGGCGAGCGGCTGAACATCTCCGTCCGCTATGACAACTGGCCCACGGCGCTCGACGAGAGCGGCAGCGCGGATTATTACGAGCCGCAGGACGACGGCGACAGTCGGATCGTGGCCATGATTTCGCTGGTGATCGTGATGGTTATGGTGTTCTGCATCGTCTATGCCATCACGCGCGCTTCCGACGGGTACCGGGGCGGCTTCTGCGCGCCGCGGTATGTGTTCGTCAACAACCTGTGGTTCCCAGCGGGGCCGGACGGCCGCCCGAAGCCCGGCAGCGTCGGCATGAAGCGCCGTCCCGCGCCGCCCCCGTCTCACCGCAGCGGCGGCTTCGGCGGCGGCAGCCGCGGCGGCGGGTTTGGCGGAGGAGGCTTCGGTGGGGGTGGCGGACACTGCGCCTGCGCCAGCAGCTGCGCCTGTGCGTGCGCGTGTGCCTGCGCCGGCGGCGGCCGCGCGGGCTGCAGCGCCAAGAACCTCTACGGTGCCATCCACCTCGACGATTCTCTGACCAAAAAAGTGGAGGAGTAACCTGCATGATCGAAGATTAAGAGCCGGAGAAAATCTCCGGCTCTTAATCTGTCCCAAATGTCTCGCAGAGTTCGCGCCGCCACGGCGCAAGACGAAATCTCAGGTCTGCGTCAGGTGAAGCACGGCGTCCGGGTTGCCGCTGACGGCCATGGACAGCAGCAGCGGCGCATGCACAAGCGCGAAGTACCGGCTGCGCCGCCACGCGGCATCGTAGCTTCTCTCGATCTGCCCGAGCGTCCGCTTGAGCTGGAGCATCACCGCAACCTCGTGCTTACAGTGATATCCGCAGGGACAGCTGCAGTTCAGGCGGCTGATCTGCCCGTCCTCATACCGGAACTCCACGGCATAGCCTCGCGTTCCCTCCACGACGGCGCGCCCCTCCACCCCATCGAGGGAGAGATAGCGCACATGGTCAGTCAGGAAATAGAACTGCCCGCGCTCTCGGACGTCGTTTGAGATATGCAGCGCGCCGAAGTCACCGAGCGGCATGCGCTTGTCGCTGTAGTGGACGTAGTATTCGCCCTCTTCCTCCGGCGGCAGCAGCCATGTGCGTACCTGCTCAAACGGGAGCGCGCCGCGGTCAAACGTAACCATGTGCGCCCCCAGCGGGCGGAACTCGCCCTCGACGCGCACGTCGGCCTGCGCGATGACCTTTTTATAATCCGCGGCCTTGATCTTGAAGCTCGTGCGCACGTCGGTGACCTGTCCGCGCTCCCCGGCGAGCTTTCCGTCCACAAAGACGGTGTCGCCCTCACGGAGGTCAAAACGGTCGTTGTAGTAGGACAGCTCGCGGCTGCGCGAGGGGAAGTAGACCTGCACGACGGACGGCACGGGCTCCGCCGCCCGCCGCTCCACCGCGCGGCTCTCTGTGCGGGAGGAAACACACTCCTTGGCAAATCCAATCGGGTTCATGTAGGCATCCGTCCTTTCTCTCTTTCTGCTCACAATATACCGCTGCACCTGTCCTATAAACAGGACAGGTGCAGTCTCACAGAGTTCGCGCCGCTAAAAAGAAATTCCCAGCTTTACCGGTCAGTCGTAAAACAGTTCATGCCAACAGGCTATGCAGCGGGTACAGACCCTCGGCCCTCCCCTTGGGAGAGCTATCACCGCAGGTGACTGAGAGGGCCTTGCAGCCCTCTTGCATGATAAAATCCATTTGAGAACGTACAGCGTGTTTCCCCTCTCCGTCCTCGCTGCGCTCAGCCACCTCTCCCAGAGGGAGAGGTAAGGAACGCTCGAGGAGCGTGCCATTCCAGCTGTTTGGCAAATCAAATGAACCAAAACCAGGCACAGCGGATGATCCCGCTGTGTCTGTTCACTGTTTCATGCAGCCCACAGATTCGCTGCGGCTTCTTCTTTTAGTAGTCCACTTTCATCAAACACAGTCCCTCCGGCGGGGCGGTCGGGCCGGCGAGCTTACGGTCGCGGGCGGCGAGCAGGTCGAGGACGTACTCCGGCTCCCAGCGGCCGCGGCCGATCTCCAGCAGCGTCCCCACGAGGATACGCACCATGTTCTGCAGAAAGCCCGTCCCGTGAAACGTGAAGATAATCCGGTCACGGCGGCGCTCCACGGTGATGGAATCGACGAGACGGACGGTAGACTTCTTCATACGCGGATTGCCGCAGAAGCTCATGAAGTCGTGCTCCCCGGTGAGCAGCGCCGCCGCGCGCTGCATCCGCTCCAGATCGGGGCGGAAGTCCAGCATGGTGACGTATTTCCGGTCAAAGACGGGCTTGACCGGCCCGTCGAAGCAGGTGTAGCGGTACGTTTTCCCCAGCGCGTTGTAGCGCGCGTGGAAGCGCTCGCCCGCCTCCTTCACCTCGCGCACGGCGATGGCGTCGGGGAGGTAGCGGTTGAGATAGTCGCGGATTTCCTCGGGCGAGAGGTCGGTATCGAGCCGGACGCTCGCGACCATGGCGCGGGCGTGAACGCCCGCGTCCGTGCGCCCCGCGCCGATCACATCGGCCGGCGCGCCGGTGAGCTTTGCCAGCACGGTCTCGAGCTTTCCCTGAATCGTGTCGCGCCCCGGCTGGCGCTCCCAGCCGAAAAAGCGCGACCCGTCATAGGCGATGGTGAGTTTGTAGTTCTTGTTCAAAGCGGATCCTCCGTTATTCAAAGAGACTGGCCTGATACGGCAGGCCGCTCTTGCCGATCTGGCGGAACTGGCGCGCATTCTCCTCGGCCAGCGCGTCGGTGATGGTCATCTTGCGGATGATGTTCTGCACCGTGGTATCAAGCCCCATCCCCGCGCGGTAGTCGGCGGGGAAGATGAAGTCCACCCGCCCCTTGCTCAGCAGATCCTCCACCCCGGCGCGGTTATCCTCCTGATAGACGGCGATGGCCTGTCCGCCGTAGGCGCGCATCATCTTCATGCACGG
>OLGF01004200.1_pt1 | contig 10950 bp, 9 predicted proteins | sample 1604971 | NCBI WGS metagenome assembly OLGF01 (sample SAMEA3888902, study PRJEB22519) | human gut metagenome | biome: human gut; feature: human-associated habitat; material: faeces | place: Denmark | collected 2011 | reverse complement strand
GCGATACCGGGGGGCGCACCCTGTCTGCTGTTTGCTATGCAAAAGCATAGCAAAATTGGCCATGTGCCGCTTTCAGCGGCACGGCCATGAAATCAAAGCGCATGGGCCGGGACGGCCCATATGCGCATAAACTTCATGCGCCACAAGCCCTTGCCCGTTTTCGTGGTGCGCTCTTGGCGCATGAAGTTTTATACCAGGGCGTCCGAGGCCTTGAGAATTCCGTCCAGCTCGGGGAGAAAATCCACCTCGGCCACGGCGGCGCTCGGCGGGACGCGGCTGGATACCTTCTGGCCCAGGATACGGTTGGTGACAAAGACATGGAGGCGGTCTCCCTGGACGCAGACGGCCAGGGGCTTGTCGGTGGCGGCGGACAGCCGGCGCAGGGCGGCGAGGAAGGCGTCACCGGGCACGTCGGGTTTGCCCTCCGGCCGGAGGGCAAACCAGGTGCCGTCCTCCATCCAGCCGGGGCCGAAGCCCACCGCCCGCCGCAGCCCGCTCTCCCGGCGCAGCATGGCGTCCCGGGACGGCTTCATCATCACCCGCTCGTGGATGAGCCGCCAGTCCAGCCCGGTGTCCTTCCCCAGCTCCACCGTCACCCAGGTGCCCACCACGAACTCGTGGTGGGTTTTCCCCTCCATGGAGAAGGAATGGGTAAACCCGGCGTCACCCAGGCGCACACGGCGGCCGTGGTAGGTACCGGAGCCGCCCTCCCGCACCAGGACGGAGCCCTTGGCGTCGTTGGCGGCGACCAGGCGGGCGCGGCGCAGCTCCCCCTCCTCCAGGGTGGGCGCTTCGGTGTGGCGGGCGTCCTGAAGGCGCCGGGCCAGGGTACACTGGCCGCAGGCGTGGACAAAGGCCCGCTGGTAGGCCTTCCCCGCCCTCCGTACCACCACCAGGTGGTAGACCAGGCTGGCCGCCACCAGCGCCAGGACGGCCGCCGCCAGATAACCCAGGTAGAGCAGGCGCAGGCGGCGGTATTGGCGGATGAGGCCGCTTACCAGCTCCGCAGATTCTGATTTCATGGTGTGACACTCCTTTTGACCAGAACGGTACAAAAACTTTGTATTCATGTTCAGTGTAACAGAGATTTTTGTTCCGCACAAGGAGCAGCAGGCGGAGGGTGAACCGCGCCTGCTCTTATCTGTTTTGCACAAATTTTACTTGTTTTTTTCTGACAAACTATAAAAATCAACCGATGATTTCTATAAATTTACAGTTTTAAGCGAAACAAATCTTCCATATTTGAAACGCAGAACGGGTATTTTTGAAATCTTAAATTCATTTTTCTGAAACCCACACAGAGTTTACAAATTTACTCTCCCATTTCATTGCCTTTTGCGAATGGAAAACCCGCGCCGCGGCCTGCTATCATAGTGCCACGGTAGTGAAGCGCCCCCATCCCCCGCAAGCAAGCACGGAACATCCCCAGTGAATGAACCGAACGAAAGGAAGGAATTGAACAATGAAGTTCAGGAAATTGACGGCTCTGCTCCTTTCCGCCTCCATGGCAGTCGGCCTGCTGGCCGGCTGCGGCGGCACCCCCTCTAACACGGAAACCGGCACCCCCTCCACCGGCGATCCCGGCACCGAGGCGACCGGCAGCGCCGCCTCCGGCGAGAGCAGCCTGAAGGGCAAGCGTGTCCGCGTGGTCATCGGCTCCACCTCCACCGGCGGCGACTCCTACATGATCGCCGACATGGTCACCCGCTATCTGGGCGAGGAGATGGGCTTCAACGGCAAGGTGGACGCCATCGGCAACGCCCAGGCGCTGGACACCATCTCCAAGGCCAAGGGCGACGGCACCACCATCATGATGTTCCACGACATGGCGTTCCTGAGCGTACTCTTCGGCGCGGTCAGTGAGGACTACGCCCTGGAGAACCTGACCGTCGGCCCCCGCATCGGCGTCAACCCCGGCGGCTGCTTTGTGGCCAAGGCCGACGCCCCCTACAACAACCTGAATGAGGCCGCCCAGTGGCTGGCCGATAACCCCGGCGAGGAGCTGCGGGTGAACATTGAGTCCGGCTCCGCCTCCCACCTGGACTTTGTGGTGTGGTATATGTGGGTTCAGGAGCAGTACGGCGACGAGGTGGCCAGCCGCATCAAGGCCCTGGTGGGCGGCACCACCGACGAGAAGAAGCAGCGCCTCTGGGACGGCAACACCGACATCATCTACGCCGACTACTCCTCCTGCGTGGAGTTCACCAAGGAGGGCGTGGACGCCCAGCTGGCCATGAAGCTCTTTGACACCTGCGGCAACCTGGAGGGCAGCGGCGTTATCTCCATGGCCGACGACGGCATCACCTTCAACGGCGAGCCCTTCGACTTCAACAAGGACTTCTTCATGCTCTTCCCCAAGGACATGGACGAGGGCATTCTGAATGAGATCGCCGCCGCCATGCAGAAGGTCTGTGAGAACCCCGATTTCCAGGCTGAGATGGCCGGCCTGCTCTACAGCGCCGTCACCGCCGAGGAGGCGGATCTGGAGGCCTCCCGCCAGTTCATCAGCGACAAGCGGGACATCGGCCAGGAGATCATCGACGTGGCCCCCGGCCTGGACGAGCTGACCTAATATCTGTTGGAGTGTCACCCCGTTGAAGCCCAGCCGGCGGTTGGCGCTTCAGCGGGGTGATATTCTGTGATACCACCCTGCGAAAGAGAGGTAATAAGATGCGTATCAATGTGGAGTATTCAACCCAGCACTGGATTTTCCCCATCATCACCATTGGAATTCTGGTGATTCTGGGCGTCCTGCTGATCGCCCTGGAGGGGCGGGCCCGGATCAAGGCGGGCAAGGGCTTTTTTGTCAAGCCCGGCCGCTTCTTCGTGGAACACTACGACAAGTTCAAATTCTGGGGTACGATCGCCCTGATGGTGGTCTACTTCTTCCTGCTGGACAAGCTGGGCTTCACCTTCTGGTCCATCATCTGCCTGTTCCTGTTCAACACCCTGTTTGCCAACAAGGCGCAGCTGAAAAACCCCAGGTACCACATCACCAGCCTGATCATCTCCGTGGTGGCCTGCCTGATCATCAGCGTTGTGTTCGGCACCGCGTTCGCCATCACCCTGCCCTCCGGTCTCCTCACCATTGAGATTCCGTCCCTGGGCTTCATTCTCTACTAAAGAAAGGCTGGTGTGATTCATGGGATTTGAACTGCCCTTCGTGATCGGCCCGGAGTACATCGCCGTGGCCCTGTTCGGCGTCGTCATCGGCATCATCTTCGGCGCCATCCCCGGCATGACGGCCACCATGGCCGTGGCCGTGTTCCTCCCCTTGACCTACGCCTACTCCATGGAGATGGCCCTCTATCTGCTGCTGGGCCTCTATGTGGGCGGCATCTCCGGCGGCTTGGTCCCCGCCATCCTCATCAACATTCCCGGCACCCCGTCGTCGGTGTGTACGACCTTCGACGGACACCCAATGGCCTTGCGGGGCGAGGGAGAACGCGCCCTGAAAATCGGCGTCACCTCCTCCTTCATGGGCGGCATGATCTCCCTGGTGGTGCTGGCCCTCTTCACTCCCATCCTGGCCGGCTGGGCCATCAAGTTCTCCGCCGTGGAGAAGTTCCTCATCATCCTCTTCGCCCTCACCGTCATCGCCGCCCTGTCCCGGGGCCAGATGCTCCGCGGCCTGTGGATCGGTATGCTGGGCGTGCTGGTAGCCATGATGAACCAGTTCTCCGTCAACAATGAATACCGCATGGTCCCTGAGTTCCTGGAGAGCCAGATGCAGAGCGGCTTCCAGCTCTTCCCCGTGCTCATCGGCCTGTTCGCCGTCTCCGAGATGCTCCAGCAGTGTGAGACTGGCATGCACGCCTCCTACAGCAAGGATGATACGCTGGAGGTCAAGAACAACGTCAAGTTCAGCCTTCTCCACGACTTCAAGGGGCAGATCATCAATGTGTTCCGCTCCGCCCTGCTGGGCACCTTCATGGGCATCCTGCCCGGTGTGGGCGGCTCCGCGGCCTCCCTGATCGCCTACTCCCAGGCCAAGAGCTGGTCCAAGCACCCCGAGCTGCTGGGCACCGGCGTGCCCGAGGGCCTGATCGCCTCTGAGACTTCCAACAACGGCCTGACCGGCGGCGCCCTGGTGCCCCTGCTGAGCCTGGGTATTCCCGGCGACTCCACCACCGCCGTCCTGATCGGCGCCTTCATGCTCCAGGGCATTCAGGTGGGCCCCCTGTTCATCACCAACAATCCGGTGATCTGGAACACCATTCTGGTGGCCCTGCTGTGCTGCAATATCCTGATGTACCTGGTCATGTTCTTCCCGGTAAAGCTGCTGGCGAAGATCGTCCTCATTCCCCAGGAGCGCTTGTACCCCGTGGTGCTCATGATGTGCACCGTGGGCGCCTACGCCACCCTCAACGGCCGCATGTTCGACGTGTGGTGCCTGCTGCTCTTCGGCATTGTGGGCCTTCTGATCAAGAAGTTCCACTTCCCCGTGTCCTGCTTCCTCATCGGCTTCATTCTGGGCGGCGACCTGGAGGACTACTTCATTCAGGTGCTCACCGCTTATAACGGCTCCCTGACCGGCCTGTTCGTGCGTCCCATGGGCTGGGTTATCTGGGCGCTGATCATCCTGTCCGTGGTCTACGCCGTTCTGGACAACCGCAAGGCCAAGCGCCAGGAGAAGGAGCTCTCCGGCAAGCAGTAATCATCATAACACCTCGATGTCATTCCGTCCGGCGCGCCCCGCGTCCGGTGGAATGACATCGGCCAAAAGGGAGTAATTCGTCTATGAGCGCACCGCTTTACATCAAGGTCAAGGACGCGGACAACGTAGCCATCGCGGTCCACGACATCCCCCGCGGCACCGGGGTCATGCCCGGCGTCGTCACCCGGGAGGACATCCCCCAGGCCCACAAAATCGCCCTGACTGACATTCCCAAGGGGGGAGAGGTGGTCCGCTACGGCGTGGTGCTGGGCTGCGCCAAGGCCCCCATCCCCGTTGGGGCCTGGATCAACGAGCACATGCTGGATCTGCCTCAGTCCCCCGGCCTGGACGACATGCCCTACGGGACCAGCGTCGTCCCAATGGAAGAGCTGCCCGATCCGCCCCGCAGAACCTGGATGGGCTACCGCAACAAAACCGGCCCCGCCGGCACCCGCAACCTGCTGGGCATTGTCACCACCGTCCAGTGCGCCGCCGGTGTGGTCAACGTGGCGGTGGAGCGCATCAAGCGGGAGCTGCTGCCCAAGTACCCCAATGTGGACGGCGTGGTGGCAGTGAACCACCCCTACGGCTGCGGCGTGGCCATTAAGGCCCGGGAGGCCCACATCCCCATCCGGGCGGTCACCAACCTCATCCGCCACCCCAACTTCGGCGGCGAATTGATGGTGGTGGGCCTGGGCTGTGAAAAGCTCACCTACGACATGGTGCTCCCCCCGGAGGACATCACCCCGGAGAACACCCTCACCCTCCAGAACTACCGGGGCCACGACGCCATGATGCAGGCCCTGATGGAGATGGCCGAGCGGAAGCTGAAACGGCTCAACGAGCGCCGCCGGGAGGAGCTGCCCCTCAGCGAGCTGCTCATCGGCATGCAGTGCGGCGGCTCTGACGCCTTCTCCGGCCTCACCGCCAACCCCAGCGCCGGCTACGCCGCCGACATGCTGGTGAAGGGCGGCGCCACCGTGCTGTTCAGCGAGGTCACCGAGGTGCGCGACGGAGTGCATCTGCTGGCCGCCCGCTGCCGCGACGCGGCCGCCCGGGACAAGCTGGCCGCCGAGATGAAGTGGTACGACGACTACCTGGACGCCGGCGGCGTGGACCGGGACGCCAACCCCACCCCCGGCAACAAGAAGGGCGGCCTGGCCAACATCGTAGAGAAGGCCATGGGCTCCATCGCCAAGTCGGGCACCGCCCCCATCGAGGAGGTGCTCTCCCCGGCAGAGAAGCCCCATAAGCACGGCCTGATCTACGCCGCCACTCCCGCCAGCGACATCGTCTGCGGGCCCTGCCAGTTGGCCAGCGGCATCGGGCTTCAGGTCTTTATGACCGGCCGGGGCACCCCCTACGGGCTGGCCGCCGCCCCGGTCATCAAGGTCTGCTCCCGCAACGAGATGAAGGAGCACTGGTTTGACCTCATCGACGTCAACGCCGGCCCCATCGCCACCGGCGAGAAGACCATCGCCGACGTGGGCGCCGAGCTGTTCCACCTGATTCTGGACGTGGCCAGCGGCGTGAAGAAGCCCTACTCCGACCAGTACGGCTTCCACAACGACCTGTGCATCTTCAATCCCGCGCCTATTACCTGACAAGAGAAAGGTCGGTTTGGTATGGAAATCAAACAGGGGGGCGTCGTCTCCCGTCTGCTGGCCGACGTGCCCATTCCCCGCATGTTCCGCGCCGAGCAGCTCTTCCCCCGGGAGCGCATTGCCCCCGCAGACATCCCCGCCGCCGTGGCGGGGGAGCTGTCCCGGGAGCCCTTCCGCTCCAAAATCCGGCCCGGCATGTCCATCGCCATCACGGCGGGCAGCCGGGGCATCGCCAACGTGGACCTCATCACCCGGTCCATCGCGGACTTTGTAAAGGCCAGGGGCGCCGTCCCCTTCATCGTGCCCGCCATGGGCAGCCACGGCGGCGCCACTGCCGAGGGGCAGTTGGAGGTGCTGGCCAGCTACGGCATCACCCCGGAGGCCATGGGCTGTGAGATCCGCAGCAGCATGGAGGTGGTGGAGCTGGGCACCTCCGACACCGGCCTGCCGGTGTACCTGGACAAAAACGCCTATGAGGCCGACGGTATCATCGTCTCCTGCCGCCTCAAGCCCCACAACGCCTTCCGCGGCCCCTACGAGAGCGGGCCCTGCAAGATGCTCGCCGTGGGCCTGGGCAAGCAGAAGGGGGCCGAGCGGGTCCACTCCGACGGCATGGGCAAGATCGGGGCCAACATCCCCTCCATCGCCAAGGTCATTCTGGCCAGGGCCCCCATCCTCTTTGCCCTGCCCTGTATCGAGAACGCCTATGACGAGACCTGCCGCATCGAGGCCATCGACAGGGACGACATTCTCGCCCGGGAGCCGGAGCTGCTCCAGTTTGCCTTTGAGCGGATGCCCTCCCTGCTGGTGGGCGCCTGCGACGTGCTGGTGGTGGACGAGACGGGCAAGAACTACTCGGGCACCGGCGTGGACCCCAACATCACCGGCACCTTTTCCACCGAGTACGCCCACGGCGGGGTGGAGGTGCAGCGCACCTGCTTTCTCGATCTGAGCGCGGCCAGCCACGGCAACGCCCTGGGCGTGGGCCTGGCCAACGTGATCACAAAGCGGTTCTTTGACAAAATCGACACGGAAAAGATGTACCCCAACTGTCTCACCTCTACCGTCCTCACCTCCGCCCGCATCCCCTGCGTGGTGGCCAACGACAGGGAGGCTATTCAGATGTGTATCCGCACCTGCACCGGCATCGACCGCAACCGCGCCCGGATCATCCGCATCCCAAACAGCCTCCACATCGGCCGCATCATGCTCAGCGAGGCCTATTACAGGGACGTGAAGGCGGGTAAATGGCCCGGCGTGGCGGCCTGCTCTGAGCCCGAGCCGCTGGAATTTGACGGGGACGGGGCCCTTCTCACCCCCATCGAGGGGTAGTATGGACAGCTTTTTCAAGATGGTGGACGTGCAGACCGTCCTCTTCATCTACATGGCGGTGGGCTTCTTCTGCCGCAAGAAGGGCATTTTCAACGACGCGGCCCGGGATAAGTTGACCGACTTTGTGGTGCTCATCACCCTGCCCTGCATGATCTTTGAGTCCTTCCACATGGAGTTCAGCCTGGAGTCCCTCAAGCAGGGGGGCGTGGCCGTCCTCATCGCCACCGTCATGGCCGCGGCGGCCCTGCTGCTGGGCAAGGTGCTCTACAACCGCTTCCCATACCAGGAGAAGAGCATCCTCCAGTACGGCACCCTGGTCACCAACTCCGGCTTTGCCGGACTGCCCGTGGTCAGCGGCGCCTACGGCGACGAGGGCCTCTTCCTCGGCTCCCTGTTCATCATCCCCACCCGCATCCTCATGTGGAGCGCCGGCATCTCCCTGTTTACCAAGGCCGACGCCAAGCAGGCCGTCCGAAAGGTGCTGCTCAACCCCGGCATCATCGCCGTGGAGGTGGGCCTGGCGTGGATGTTTTTCCAGCTCCCCCTGCCCCACTTTGTGGATACCGCGGTGGATAACCTGGGGGCCTGTACCTCCCCCATGGCCATGGCCCTGGTGGGGGCCATCCTGGCCGACGTGCCCCTCAAGACCGTATTCGACCCCAGGTGCTTCTACCTGGTGGCGGTGCGGCAGTTCCTGCTGCCTGGCATCTGTCTGGCAGCTCTGCGCCTGCTGGGGATGGATCCCCTCACCATCGGCGTGAGTGTGGTCATCACCGGCATGCCCATCGGCTCCACCACCGCCATCCTGGCCCAGAAATACGGGGCGGACGCCCAGTTCGCCTCCAAGTGTGTGTTTATCTCGACGCTGACCAGCCTGGTCACCGTCCCCATTTTGACCCTGTTCCTTTGATGGAGAAAGGAGCCATCCCTATGCAGCAGTCCTATGATGTCGTCATCATCGGCGGCGGGGTGGTGGGCAGCGCCATCGCCCGGGAGCTCTCCCGGTACAAGCTGCGCATCGCCGTGCTGGAGAAGGAGAGCGACGTCTGCACCCAGACCAGCAGGCGCAACACCGGTATGCTCCACGCCGGGTTCCTCTATAAGACCAGCTCCCTCAAGGCCATCTGCGCCGTGGAGGGCAACCAGGAGTTCGACCAAGTAGCCCGCGAGCTGGATGTCCCCTTTAAGCGCACCGGAAAGCTCATTGTGGGCTTCACCGATGAGCACCGCCAGCGGCTGGAGCAGTTCATGGCCCGCGGCGAGGCCAACGGCGTGAAGGGCCTGGAGCTCATCGACCGCAAGCGGATGGATGAGCTTGACCCCAGCGCCGGCGGCAATTTCGCCATGTGGTGCCCGGCCAGCGGTATTCTGGATCCCTTCCTCTACACCATCGCCCTGGCGGAGAACGCGGTTCACAACGGGGCGGAGTACCACCTCAACTGCGCTTTCACCGGCGAGACCCGGCAGGCCGACGGCACCCACCTGCTCCACACCACCAGGGGCGACTTCCACACCCGCTGGGTGGTAAACAGCGCGGGGCTCAACTCCGCCGTGGTCAGCGAGCAGCTGGGCATTCCCGGCTATGTAATCAAGCCGGTCAAGGGCGAATACTTCGTCCTTGACAAGCTGGCGGGCCAGTTTGCCAAGATTCCCGTCTATCCCGCCCCCAATCCGGACAATACGTTTGACACCCATGCCACGCCCACCGTGGACGGAAATGTACTGGTGGGGCCCGACAGCCAATTGGCGCGGGATTTCCAGGACTACGAGTCCACCCAGGCCGCCATGGACGGCCTTATTGAGAGCGGTTCGCGGATGTTCAAGCACATGGACCGCGCTTACTTCATCCGCAATTTTGCCGGCATCCGGCCCAAGCGCATCGACCCCGCCACCGGCGCGGTGCAGGACTTCGTGCTGGAGTGCCGGGACGAGGCGCCCGGCGTGGTCAACCTGGTGGGCATCGAGTCCCCCGGCGTCACCTCCGCCCTCCCGCTGGCCCGCCGGGCCGTGGCCCTCATCGCCCGGCAGGAGGCGCTGGAGCCCAATCCCGACTTTGATCCCATCCGGCACGGCATCCGCCGTTTTGCCGATATGACCGACGAGGAGCGGGCCGCCGCCATCGCGGAGAACCCGGACTACGGCGAGATCTTCTGCCGCTGCGAGAAGGTCACCAAGGCCGAAATTCTCCAGGCCATCCACAACCCCCTGGGCGTCCACACCGTCAACGGTATCAAGGTGCGCACCCGTGCCACCATGGGCCGCTGCCAGGGCGGCTACTGCGAGACCCGCATCACCGAGGCCCTCCACCGGGAGCTAGGGGAGGACTTCAGGGACATCCACCTGGGGCCGGAGGGCTCCTGGATGTTCACCGGGTCAGTGAAAGGAGGGGAGCCGGCATGAACGTGGAACGCCATCAGGCGGTAATCATCGGCGGCGGGCCCGCCGGCCTGGCCGCCGCCATCCGGCTCAGGCAGAAGGGCGTCGACGACGTGGTGGTGCTGGAACGTGAGCACCGCCCCGGCGGCATCCTTCGTCAGTGCATCCACGACGGCTTCGGCCTCACCCGCTTCGGCGAGACCCTCTCCGGCCCCGAGTACGCCCAGCGGTTCGTGGCCCAGGCGGAGGAGCTGGGCATCACCTGTCTTACCGACACCACCGTTCTCTCCCTGGAGGCCGACCGCACCGTCACCGCCTCCGGCCCCGCCGGGCTCAAACAGCTCCGGGGCGACGCGGTGATTCTCACCATGGGCTGCCGGGAGCGTACCCGGGGCGCCCTGGCCATTCCGGGCAGCCGCCCGGCGGGCATCTACACCGCCGGCGTGGCCCAGGAGTACATCAACCTGCGCAACCTCATGGTGGGCCGGGAGGTGGTCATTCTGGGCAGCGGCGACATCGGCATGATCATGGCCCGCCGCATGACGCTGGAGGGGGCCCATGTGAAGGCCGTCTATGAAGTGCAGCCCTATCCCAGCGGCCTGCCCCGCAACATCGAGCAGTGCCTCAACGACTATGGCATCCCCCTGTACCTGAGCCATACCGTCACCGATATTCACGGCCGGGCGCGTCTGGAGGCCGTTACGGTCTCCCAGGTCGACGAACGCCTCCGCCCCATCCCCGGCACGGAGGAGCGGGTGGAGTGCGACACGCTGATTCTCTCGGTGGGCCTCATCCCCGCCGGGGACATCGCCAACGGTTCCGGCCTGGCGGTGGACGGGCGCACCAAGGGCGCCTTCGTGGACGAGCACTACCAGACCAGCATTCCCGGCGTCTTTGCCGCGGGCAACGTGCTCCATGTCCACGATCTGGTGGACTTCGTCTCCCTGGAGGCGAAGTCCACCAGATCGTGGACATAGAGCA
>OLGF01004193.1_pt1 | contig 10966 bp, 1 predicted proteins | sample 1604971 | NCBI WGS metagenome assembly OLGF01 (sample SAMEA3888902, study PRJEB22519) | human gut metagenome | biome: human gut; feature: human-associated habitat; material: faeces | place: Denmark | collected 2011 | reverse complement strand
GCCGCACTGCCGGAGGTGCGCAATAATGGCACGGCGATCCAGTGGAAATACAGCGGTGAAACCGATTGGCACGACCTGGTGGCTCTTGCCGAGCTGCGGGGGGCTGCCGGGGAAGCCGGCAAGGACGGAGCAGGCGGCGAGAATGGCGTTGACGGTAAGAACGGAATAAACGGTATAAACGGAAAAGACGGCATTAACGGCGTTGACGGCAAAGACGGAGCCGACGGCAAAGACGGCATTAACGGCAAAAGCATAGAAGTACAAAGAGCAACGGAATACATACAGTGGCGTTACGAGGGCGACGAGTGGCAGAACCTTGTGGCGATTGCCGACATCACAGGCCCCGCCGGACAGAACGGAACGGACGGTGCAAACGGAAAAACGCCGGAGTTCCGTGTGAACGAAAGCACCCTGCAATGGCGCTATGTCGGCGATGAAATATGGCTGAACCTGTACGACCTATCGGTTTTGAAAGGTCTTGACGGCACAGACGGCATTGACGGCGAGAAGGGTGACAAGGGAGATAAAGGAGACAAAGGTGACACCGGTGACAAGGGCGACAAAGGTGACCCCGGCGAAAAGGGTGACAAGGGAGATAAGGGTGACAAAGGCGACAAGGGCGACGCCGGTCAGAACGGCAGCTGCCCGGGCTATTTTTACGGCGTTGGGGTGGTACAATCGGTCAATCTTCAAAATGAAACGGCGGCGCTCTATTTTCAGGGAAAAATGAGCAGCGGCGGGCTTGTCTCCTGTGACGGGGATACCGTTCGACTGTCACGTGGACATCATTATCAGGTGAGCGTAAACGGGGCGGTCTATGCCATGTCAAATGATGACAAAGGCTTCTATTCTGTTCGGATGACGGACGGCTATGATAACCAGCTGTGCAGGGATCTTACGAGCATAAAGGTGGACAAAGGCAAAAAGCTGAACGAGACGAGAAGAGAGCAGCATACCCTGAGCTTCAACCGGGTATACGATGCCAAAGGCGGCGATATTGTCCTGCGGCTTGCACTTGAGCAGGCCGAGTATGCTACCTATCTTCTTTCGTTCAGAGGCACGATCACCATCACCGCTCTTGACTGAGCCGACCTATACGAAAACGGAGGGAACGAAAGATGAAGAAACGAATACTCAGTATCCTGCTGACCCTTTGCATGGTGCTGTCTATGGTCACACCGTTGGCTTCCGCTACGGAAACCGGGCAGACCGAGGGCAATACCCCGCAAACCCGGGAGCCGCTTTCCCTGGAGGAGGGCGAAACCTATTGGTTTCAAATAGGGGGTATGATCAACGGCCTGTACAAATACTATGAATCGTTCGTTTATGTCGGAACGGTGAATTCCTATGTGCTCAGCGCCGCTTCGGCAGGGAATGCCGATTCCTCCGCTGCCGCGTCGGCTGCAACGGACAGCGATGCGCCGTACGGTTATTGCTATGACCATCGCCTGTTTGTTTCTGCGGAGGCTTTGGAAATCGGTACGGATTGGAACGGACTGTATGGGGGCAGCGTTATTTTCGGAAAGCCCTTTGAGAGCGGCGGATTAACCTACACTCTGCGTGCGCCCACGGTGGGCAGCGGAGTTTCGGAGGAGGGTACGGTTATCCCGGAAAACAACGAATGGGATGCCATCCGGAATAAGGGATATATAAAAGGCAACGACTCTTATTGCTGGGGGCAGGATACCTTCAGCGAGGATGCCTCCAAACGATCGAGCCGCAGGTTTGATAACGGCGAGCTGAGATCGGAAGGAAACGATACCTGCATACGCCCTGTTTTGGAAATACCCGCCGAGCTCACGGGAAAGGATTTCAAGGTGGTCACCCTGGACCTTAACGGCGGCTATGTGTGGAGCACCGCCGGCAGGACTTCGGGGAAAATCAAAATCCTCGTAAAAGCCGGGCAGGACTTCTCTGCGCCTGTGAATTCCGAAATGTATTTCGCCACGAACCTGAAGAAAAACAACTTCCACTGGCGGGATGAAAACGGGAATATTTACCGAGTGGGCGACCCCGTCCCCGCCGAAGTAAATACCCTTACCGCGTGCTGGACCTTCGAGGAGAAGTTTTCCTTTGAAGCCGGCTCGACATACTATTTTAACCTCTCCGATGCCGGTATTCCCGGCAGCGCCAACAGCGATTTTTACGGCGGCTCTTTGGACTGTGTTCCCTTTACCTATGCGGGAACGGTCGACACCTATGCTCAAAAGGACGGTTCCTCGGCAGGGGTCAACGGCAGCCGGAGCCTGCTTGTGGCAAACTACAATGTGACCCGGGATGTGAGCTGGGACGAGCTGAATGAAAAGGGCTTTATTTTCGGAAAGCCCTTTGAGAGCGGCGGTGTGAGCTATACCATGCGCGCACCCTCGGCGGGAACGGACAGCTATTTGAACAAAACGGAAGTGCGCGGCACTCCGTGGAACAACGAATGGGATACCATCCGTGTCAAGGGCGAGATCGACCCCGCAAGCCTCACCCGGAACTATATCAAAAACTGGCAGGGATCGCCCTCCTGGGGGCAGGATGCCTTTGCCGGTGATGCGTCCATGCGCGTATATCGGGGCGGGGAGGGGGCCGACAGCTTTGTAGGTGCCTCTCCGTCCTCCGGCACGGGCATAGGCTATCGCCCGATTCTTGAGATACCGGAGGAGATGGAAGCCGAAGATCTGAGGGCGGTAACGATCAACCTGAACAAAGGCACGCTTGGCGGCGATACCGGACCTGTCCGCATGATCGCGCGGCAGGGGGCATCGTTTACGGCGCCCACAGCCAGGCACCTGACCGACTCCGAAGGCAATCCCGCTTCGGCAGACTTTGTGTGGGTGGGCGACGACGGAAATACCTATGCCCCCGGTGCTGCCGTGCCCGGAAATGTCAGAATGCTGGTGGCCCGGTGGTCGGAGGACAGCATCGGTATGCCTCCGGTCCCTTACCTGGACGAAAACGGCCAGATGCAGGGGTGCTTTAATTATACCGAGCTGACGAGCTATTTCGAGCCGGACATCAAAAATAACCCATTTTATGACCTGCCGGCAGGCTGGTATGTAATAAGCGGCGATGTGACGGTTACCAGCCGTATCCGCCTGAACGGCGATGTGAAATTCATACTGACGGACGGCGCGCAGCTGGATGCAAAATGGGGCATTGACCTGGGGGCCGGCGACACCTTTACCATCTACGGTCAGACTGACGATGCCGAAACCATGGGTAAGCTGACGGCGTGTATTCCGGATGCCATCGATCTGTACGGAATTCCCAAAGAGGAAAAAGAGGAAGCCGAATGGATCTCTGAGTTCCGCAATAATACCCCCGGCATCGGTATGAAAAGCTACCATGCCAGAAGAGACGGGAGGACAAGGGGCGTTTCCCGGGATGAAGGAGATGTCATCATCAACGGCGGCCATATCAAGGTAAAGGCGGGGACAGGCGCTTCCGGCATCGGAGGGACCGGCGATATGCGCTATCCCAGCGAAGGCATAAAGGGCGGTAATATTACCATAAACGGCGGTATTGTCGACGCATCCACCGGAAGCTACCTTGCAAGTGCTCTCGACAGCGGAGTCGGGATCGGAACCAATAAATACGAGTTGGGCGGCAGCGTTACCATCAACGGCGGCACCGTCATAGCCAAGGGCGTGGATTGCGGAATCGGCGCCGGGAAAGGCGGAAACATTACCATCAACGGCGGCGATGTGACGGCGATAGCCGGCGTAACAGAAGATTCGACTAGACACTACTGGCCGGAGGGCATCGGTATCGGTTTGTGGCATAATGGTACTGTAACCATAAACGGCGGTAACATCAACGCCTCCACTGTCTACAGCGGAGCGGGAATCGGCGGATATTATGCGGATGTCGCCATCCACGGCGGCAATATCGAGGCTACCGGAAGCGGAGAATCGAAATTTCCTCCCTCCGTCGGTATCGGCAGCGGAAAAAGCCTCTTGATCGACGGCGGTGTTATCCATGCGTACGGCAAAGGCGGCGCGGCAGGCATCGGCGGTGCAAATGTATGGAAAACCGAGAAATATTCTGAAAACGCGTCCCTGCTTATCACCGGCGGCGAAATTTACGCTTCGGCAGAGGGCAACGGCGCCGCTATAGGCGGAACAAGCAAACTCGATTACGGATCGATCACCATTATCGGCAATGCCATTCAGTCCCTTTCCAGCGAGTCCGGTCCCTGTATCGGTGCGTCGGCGGGGCAGAGCGTCGGCGATATCACGATCACGGACGCCGATCTCCCTCTGTTTAACTGCAAATATAATCTTATCGGCGGCAACCCCCTTGAAGAAGGGAATAAAATTCTCATTCAAAATTCCCGTGTTATGTCCGTGAATGGAAACGATACCTACTTGGGAATTTCCGTAGGCAATAACGGCACTCTCATTGTCGAAAACAGCGAAATAAGCCTGCCGAAGCCAAGGAGCATACAGGGCGGGGACGGATCGAGTATTATTCTCAGAGATTCCGAGATCTATACCTGCGGAATCTATATGAAATGTGCGGGTACGCTGAAAAAAGTAGAAATTACCGACTGCACCGTGGTAACGGGGGCTATGATCGGCGGCAATGCCGATAATGCCGCTGTGGGTGAAATCGTGATCCGCGGCAGCGACATAAGCATGGGCGACGATCATTACCCCAACCGCTGCTGTATCGGCAGCGGTAAGTATGCCTCCTTTAAAAGTATTGACATACAGGACAGCAAGCTTCATCTGCCGGTGGCTGTGGATGCTTCGGCAATAGGCGGCGGATGGTACACCTCATTTAAGGAAGACGCACGGATCCGCATTGCAAACAGCACGGTAGATGCCACCACTTACAGGCTGTGCCCTGCAATCGGTGCGGGCTATCATGCGACCGGCGACGCAACGCTGGAGATCATCATTGAAAACAGTAATGTGATCGCCAAAGGCGGCACCTTGCGCTCGGGCAACTCCGGCACATATGTTCCCGGTATCGGAAAAGACAGCTACAGCAAATGGCTGAATGTCAAAATCCAAATCACGGACAGCACCGTAGAATCCCTGTGCCATACTAAGGAATACGGGGAGGAACCCGATGACTACCGCATTTATGACGGCCTGCACGAAAAGAACCTGCCGGGTATTCCGGAGGAAAATATGACCTTCTGCGGCAGTACCGTCAACGGGAAGCGGTTCGACCATGACGTTGATGCATACGGCAAATGCCGTATCTGCGGGAAATACGATCTGGGATACTGCTATGAAAAGGGGCTTCTGCGCCTTTCCGGGCTTGAAAATTGCCTGTTCGACGGAAGCGAAAAGAAGCTGACAAGGCTTGCCCACCGGACCGATCCGGAGGTGCTTACCGTTTTGGAGGAAGGCACGGACTATACCGTAACCTATAAGAACAATGTATATCCGTATGCCCTTTCGCCGGACGATGCCGGGTTTGATTCCGCAAAGGCACCTAAGGTGATAATTTGCGGCACGGGAAGCTTTTGCGGCAGGGCGGAACACTGTTTCACCATCGGCGGTCAGGCGCAGCCGTCGTATACCGTAAGATTTGAAACAAACGGCGGCACGGCGATCGCCGACAGAACCGATGTGAAATGGACAAATCGCGTGCTGGAAAACATAGAATCTCCCAAAAGACCCGGGTATTATTTCGCCGGATGGATGTGCGGCGAAACAGCCGTCCATGCGGCAACGACCTATGCCGACCTTGCGGGGGACGAGAGCGTTCAATCCATCACGCTCACCGCCTTGTGGGAGGCAACCGGATTTCCCTGGGGCGAGATCCGCATTGACGAGCGCAACGCATGGCAAAGATTTCTGAATCTCATTTCCTTCGGCCTGTTTTTCCGGGAGGAGAAAACCGTGACCATTACCGCCGGGGATGCAAGCGGTGAGGATGTGGAGGTCGAATATTTTATCGGTGATAAGATGTACTTTGTGGGAAGCTGGGAGGGGAATACCTTTGCTCCCTACACCGGGCCTATCGGCATCGATGCGGACGGGAAATATGCCGTGTATGTTAAGCTCACCAACGCCTCCGGCAAGGTCACTTATCTAAGCTCCGACGGCTTTGTTATTGACACCACCGCGCCGGTCATCCAGGGCGTTGAAGCGGGTAAGGTTTATTGCGATGAAGTGACCGCTACCATAGTTGAGGAAAATATCGACACGGTTACGGTGGGCGGTGAGCCCGTTACCCTTGACGAAAACAACCGGTTCGTCGTCCCCCCGGCAAACGGGGATGTGACCATCGTTGTCACGGATAAGCTCGGTCACCGGGCGGAAGTCACCATAACGGTATATGACGGGCACGATCCCGACCCTGACACCAACATCTGCAGCCACTGCGGTATTGCGGTTGCGGCAGATCTCAGACTGGGCGAGGCGGTAACGCATTTCGGAACCGTTACCGAGGCATTGAAGGAGGCCTGCAAGCCGGAAAACTCCGGCTGCACGGTGAAGCTCTGGGCGCGGAACACTATGCTGCCCGACGGGCTTTATGCGGATACGGATTCTGCGGGCTTCACCTTGGACCTCAACGGCAGGAGCCTCGGCGGTTATCCGCTGAATGTGGGCGGCGCCGGACGCAGCGGCAAGCTGACGGTCATCGACCCAAGGGGCAACGGCACCCTGGGCCTTGCGGTGAGAGACGGCGGCGAGGTGACAGCCGGCGGCAGCAAGGACACAGCCTATTCCATCGCGGTTTACGGCGGTACGCTGAAATTCACCGGCGGACATATAAATGCCGGAATGTGCGACCTCTATAACGGCGTGAAGCTGACGGATCTCCTTCCCGAGGGCTATGCCTATCGCCGCTACGACGGCATCGGAACGGAGTTTTCCGGGCGCAGTTGGGTTCCCCGTGCGGACGCCGAAAACAGAACCGGCTGGGCGGCCGCCGGGCGGTATGACCTTGCCGTGATGAAATGCGAGCACGCCGGTATGGATGCGGAGGGTAACTGCCCGTATTGCGGACTGAAAATAGCGGCAGCGATCACAAAGCCCGGTGTTTTCCGGGGATATACAGATATCAATGAGGCAATTTCCGATGCGCAAAGCGATGAAAATCACGGCTGCGCCCTTACCCTTTGCAGGGGCGAAGTCAGGTCTTTAACGCTGAGTAAAGGACGGCTGGCCCTTGAAATTCGGGGCGCCGCTGTCGACTATTGCACAATTAGCGGAGCGGATGTAACCATAGACCGCAATATGGACGCATGGGTCACCTTTACCGGCGGAAAGCTCAGCATTACGGGAGGTATATTCACCAATTATGTTAGCCTGAAAAGTAGTGAAGCCCGTATCTCCGGCGGTCAGTTCGCAGATATCGACATGACGGAAAACTCCAAAGTCAGCACCCTTGCCGGCTATCTGGGGGAGGGCCGTGCCTTCGCCGATAAGGACAGCGGCGACATCGTAAACGGGTATGTGACCGGCCTTAAAAATGTCACGGTTCTACCCCATGCGCATGACTGCCGCTGGAATACCGAAACCCACGAAAAGAGCTGCGCCTGCGGCTATACGGAGGCTGCGGACACCGAAGCCCCGGTCATTTCCGGCATTGAAAACGGCAAAACTTACTATGGCGCAGCGGAATTCTCCGTGACCGACGATAACGACTTTACCGTAACGGTGGACGGCAACCCCGTACTGCCTGAAAACGGCAGGTTTACCCTCGTGCCGGACAATGAGCAGCACACGATCGCGGCAACGGATGCTGCGGGCAATACTGCTGTCATTACCGTCAGCGTGATGAAGCTATACAGCGTTACGCTGCCGAGCGGCACGGGCTTTACCGCCACCGGTGCGAATACAGCCGGTCACGGCACCGACTATACATTTAAGGTGGACATTGCAGAGGGCTATTCCAAGACCGGAAGCTACCGGGTTCTTGTGAACGGCTCTGCGGTGGACGGCATTATGGGTGACGAAACCGGCGACACCTTCCTGCTCACCGGTGTGAGCGGCAGCATGACCATCACCGTGGAGGGTGTGGCGGATATTACTCCGCCTGCGGCGGAAATCGCAGTCGGCACCAATAAGTTCAGCTCCTTTATGAACACGATTACCTTCGGCCTGTTCTTTAAGAAAACTCAGACCGTGACCGTGACGGCATCGGATGTGGGCAGCGGACTTTCCAAGGCGGAATATCTGCTTTCCGAGACCGCATTTGAGGATAAGGACGCGATTGCCGGCGACTGGACGGAGCTGACGCTCACAGAGGGTACGGCGGCTTTCAGCATTGAGCCGAGCAGAAAAGCGTATGTCTATCTCCGCGTGACAGATGTGAGCGGCAACATTACCGTTATCAATTCCGACGGTGTGGTGGTCTACACCGATGCCGAGGCGATCACCGAGGCCGTCAGCTTCACGAAGCTTGACGGCGCGGACGTTTCCTTCCGTGTCAGCCTTAACGGCAATACCGTGGCGGCGCTGTATAACGGTGACACACTTCTTGACAGTGCTGATTATACGGTATCCGCAGACGGAACCGTAACTCTTAAAAACAGTTACCTTTCCGGTCTTGCCGCAGGTGAATATGCGCTCCGTGTTGCTTATAACCCCCTGGGTGAGGAATATAGGTCGGGTGACGAGCCTGCCATGACATCGGTGAAATTGACTGTGGGTAAGAAAACACCGAGCATCAGTCCTGTGCCGGGCGATGCAAAGAATTACGACGGAAAGCCGATAGACGCTCCGACCTTTAACACCGACTCCGACGGCGCTTGGACGATTGAATACAAGCCTGCAGGGGCGGATGATTCGGCCTATACCGCAGCCGCGCCGAGGAAGGTCGGCAAGTATATAATCCGTATTACCACGGCCGAGACCGACACATGCAAGGCGGCTTTCTCCACGATGACCTTTGAAATTAAGCCCAGAGAGGTGACTATCTCCGGCGTTACGGTCAGCGATAAGACCTACGACGGCAACGCAAACGCAAAGATCACCGCCGCCGGAGTAATAGACGGGCTGGTTGACGGCGATAAGGTCTCTATTGTCATCGGCAAGGCACTGTATGATGATAAAAATGTCGGCAGCGGCAAGACGGTCACATTCTATGATTTTGCCCTATCGGGAGAGGACGCTGCAAACTATGTGCTGTCGGCGCAGCCCGCAAGCACTACGGCGAGCATCGTGGAATATTCTGCTGACGGCAGCGAGTATGAGGTAAATTCCAACGACTGGATCAATAAAGACTTTGTTATCACGGCAAAAGCGGGCTACAAGCTCGGCCTGACCGATGCGGAAAACGGGGATTGGGCAGATTCCCTTACGGCATCGGAGGAAACCGATAACGGAAAGCTGACCTTCTTCGTGAAGAACACCGAAACCGGAGCTATTTCTGCACCGGTGACCGAGAACTACAAGATCGACATGACCGCGCCCAAAATCGTCGGCATCGGCAGCGGCGAGACCTATTATGTGACCAAGAGGGTCGCAATCGATGAAGAAAACCTTGCATCGGTCACCCTGAACGGCGAGGCTGTCGAGGATGTGTTCCATCTGCAGGGTGACACGGAGGCAACCTATGTCATTCGCGCAGTGGATAAGGCGGGTAATGTGACGGAGTACACGGTCTATATGAAGCCGATTTCCTCCGTTAAGGAGGAAAATTCACCGGGGACGGGAGATGCAAGCACTCCGACTCTGTGGATCGCTCTGCTCTTTGTCAGCGGCGGCGCTGTGACCGGCGCTGCGGCTGCAAGCAAAAAGAAAAACCGCTCCGTGAAATAACGGGCGGCAGGAGAGGCAAGTAAAAGTAACCGGTAAACCTATTCGCAGCGTACGCATCGGCGTGGAACTTTGCCGTGATAATCAATTCCGAACGGAGGGAAGAAGATGAAAACAGAGAAAAAACTACTCACAGGCACACTTTTGGCCCTTTGCACCGTACTCTTGTCACTTTGCATCGTGCTTGCCATAGGATGGAGCAAAGCGGCAAAAGGCGATGCCGCACTGCCGGAGGTGCGCAATAATGGCACGGCGATCCAGTGGAAATACAGCGATGAAACCGATTGGCATGACCTGGTGGCCCTTGCCGAGCTACGGGGGGCTGCCGGGGAAGCCGGCAAGGACGGAGCTGGCGGCGAGAATGGCACCGACGGCAAGAACGGAATAAACGGTACAAACGGCAAAGATGGCATTAACGGCGTTGACGGCAAAGACGGCATTGACGGCAAAGACGGCATTGACGGCAAGGACGGCGTGAACGGCAAAAGCATAGAGGTGCAGCGAGCCGCAACCCACATCCAGTGGCGTTATGAGGGCGGCGAGTGGCAGAACCTTGTTGCAATTGCCGACATCACAGGCCCCACCGGACAGAACGGTAAGGACGGGGCAAACGGGAAAACGCCGGAGTTCCGCGTGAACGAAAGCACCCTGCAGTGGCGCTACACCGGCGACGAAATATGGCTGAATCTGTACGATCTTTCCGCTCTGAAGGGGCTTGACGGTGAGGACGGTGTTGACGGCAAAGACGGCAACACCCCCTTCATCGGTGAAAACGGCAACTGGTGGATCGGAACGACCGATACGGGAGTGAAAGCCGCAGGTGTTGACGGAGAAAAGGGAGATAAAGGAGACACCGGCGAAAAAGGCGACAAGGGAGATAAAGGCGATAAAGGCGACAAGGGCGATGCCGGTCAGAACGGCGGAAGCTCCGGGTATTTTCATGCAAAAGCGTCAACAGGGGTGGCTACTCTTCAAAACCATCCTGCAAGAATTGAATTTAATGAAAAAATAAACAGAGGCGGCCTGATTTCAGCTTCCGGAAATGAAGTTATGCTGAAAAAGGGGCACATATACAATATCGTCATAAGCGGCTCTCTGGGAGTCAGCTCAAATGCTACCAGCAACACCGGTTATTATGGCATCCAAATGACAGACAGCAGTGAGGATGCAGATTTTTGCAGGAATATCACACGCATAAAAAGAGATGGAACAAAACTTCCGTATAGTAACGACTATCATTCCTTTAACTT
>OLGF01004181.1_pt1 | contig 10999 bp, 12 predicted proteins | sample 1604971 | NCBI WGS metagenome assembly OLGF01 (sample SAMEA3888902, study PRJEB22519) | human gut metagenome | biome: human gut; feature: human-associated habitat; material: faeces | place: Denmark | collected 2011 | reverse complement strand
ACTCACGCTTCAGCCCAACCTTTTTATACTCATCTCCAACCTTCTCATACAGGTTGTTCGCATAGTAATAATAGCAGTCATCTTCAAGGGAACCCCAAAAGTCTGTATTATAGTTTACAAGGGAGTCCAACTTCTTATATGTCGTTGTTTTCGTCACCGAAACAGACACGAAAGAGCCATCAGGCAGCTTATACCAGAGGTTGGCACTGCCGCCGTTATGCCGTTTCTCATAGTTGCTTTTGTTTTGCGTGTTATTCCCCGTATACGCCGTAAACTGTACCTTGCCGATATTCTCCTTCATGGAGCCGGACTGATCCAGCACCAGAATGATATCTGTGGGGATATCTTCGGTTTGCACAGTTGTAGTCTTGGAGCCGGTGGCAAAGGCTTCCAGCGTGATGGTGTAGGTTCCGTCATTGTTGGCCGTCGCCGTCTTGCTGATCTTCATGCCGCTGTCAACGGTGGGATCATCCGCATAGACCGTTGCGGGCACAATCAGCGTGCAGAGAAGGGACAGACCCAGAAGCAGCGATAGAATCCTCGTCTTTTTCATAGTCTGCCTCCTCAATTCTCCCCGCCAGTAACGGGTTCGCCAAAGGGCGCGACATCGGTGTAGTTTACGGTAGCGCGGCAAATCTCGCTCTCCACGGGAGGTTCGGATTTCTCAATCACGATGGCGGGCAGCGGGGCGGGCATCAGCGCTTCCATATGCGCCTCCACCTGCGCGATCTGCTCCTCCGACAAAGACCTCAGCACATCCTCCGGGGTTGCCTCGATCATCGCCTCGATCTCCTCCAGCGTGGTGCAGGCCATGATCTTGTTGAACAGGTGGCAGGGGCATTTGCACTCTGCATCGGTGCAGTCCTTTGTGCAAGTGCCCATGTGCTTGAAATCATCGGGCGCAGGCTTCACATACAGCGGGCAGCCCTCCTTGTGGGCTTCGCCTTCGGCGGCGCCGCAGGTGCACTGCGCGGGGGTGGCGCTGGGCGCGGGCGATTCGCTCGTCTCGGGGGAAGCGCTCGGCGCGGCGGTTTCCGTGGGCTGCGCGGTGGGCGCAGCGGTTTCGCCGGGGGCGGTCGTCACCGTTGTGGTGGGCGCGGCGGTTTCGCCGGGGGCGGCCGTCACCGTCGCGGTGGGCTCAGACGTGGTCGTCAGCACGGGCGTGATCGCGTTATCCGCTTCTGCGCGCGCAGGGATCACGCTCGGCACAAACAGAGCGGCAAGCATCGCAAAGCTCAGCAGCGCTGCTCCTATTCTCTTCTTCATGCTCTATCGCTCCTTTCAGGTCAGGGATTTTCGGGCGGATTCGGCACCGGAGTGGGCTCCGCCTGCGTGTCAGAAGGCCAGCCCTTTGCCGCCTGCGGGCTGTCCCCGTTGTTGGCGGACTGGACAGCGTAGGCGATCACCTTCACATGGGCGGAGGCGTTCTGATATTCGTTGCCCATCAGCGGGTCGAAGGTGACGGTGGTGAACAGTGGCTCGGTGGTCTTGCCGGGTTCCAGAGCGCGGTTGTAGTAATAATAGCCTTCCGATTCCGAATAGGTCCAATCGGTATCGTTGAAGTTCAGGCTGACAGGATCGGATTTCATCGGCTTCTGATCCGCGCCGTAGACATTCTTTTCCACGTACAGGCGGAGGAACGCCGCGCCCGTGCCGGTGTTTTTGACCTCGACGATCTTGGTGACCTCCATGCCGGGCATCACGCCGGTTTTGTCCTTAAAGGGCTGCGTGCGGGCTTCGTCCGCCCACTCGTTGAGCTCGATATCAACATTGCCGGTGGTGATGACGTTGTGCGCCGTACCGGTATCGGTGAAATACGCCAGGGTTCCGGCGGCCGTGACGGCAACAAGGATCGCCAGCACCGACACGATCAAGAGTTTTCGCTTCATTCTCTTCGCTCCTCTCAAGCCTGTATTATTGAGCAAAACGGTGATTCTGACCTGTTTTTGCAAGCCATGCGAGAGCATCCGGCCGATACGCCGGGTGCTCTCGCATGGCCTGCACCCCGGGAGAGCGGGGCACAGGACCATGATCGTATAGGGGGAAATTACTTATTACTTAGCATCAAACGCGGTAAAAGCTTCTTCCCAAGTATCGAAGCCATCAGCCTGGATCGCCTGAGCTACGACCTTAACCTCATCAAAAGAATCTGCGTTAGCATTGTCGATACCAGCGGGAATGGTAACGGTCTGGAACATAGCGGTGGTATCAGCATCAGCGGCCAGAACGCCATCATACTTCAGGATGAACTTCGCATCAAACTGACCAGTGGTGAATACGTCGCCAGCCTTAACATCAACAACGCTCCAGCCCTCGCCCAGTTCACCAACCAGCAGGTTTAGCGCAGCCTTGTAGCCATCATTGGGGAAAGTTTCCTTAAAATCAGGATAATAAGCGGCAGCCAGGTTCATCCAGTTGCTGACATTAACAGTAGCGCGGATGTAAGCGCCGTTCTGGCCAACGTTATGGACAATCGGGTCTTTGGTCACAACAGCACCGGGATAAACGTTATAGGCGTTGCTGGTAACACGGTCGCCCTTAGGATCATTGACGTTGGTTTCATCAAGCTTAATCTTGACATTGCCCATCGTGAATGTATTCGTGGCAGTCTTGGTATCTGTGAAATACGCAAGAGAGGCGCCGACGATGGCGATGGCGGCAAGTGCGATGCACATGCTGAGGGCAAGAATCTTCTTTTTCATTGGTCACAGGTCCTTTCGTTTTTTATTTAGGGAAATTGGTTTACAAGGTTAACTGTGGTGGTTACTTACTAGCTTCCGCCCATGCGGCAGCCGCCGTATCGAAGCCGTCCTTCTGCACGGCGCAGGCCGTGAAGGTCAGCTTGGGCTGGGTTCCCGCAGTGATGCTGTTCACTTCTGTCTTAGTCAGGTTCTCGCTGACCCTGACAACGCCATCGGGATAAGTTGTATCACCCGCAAGAATGTTGAAGCTAGTATCAGCCGTCGTAGCATCGACTTCGCGGTAATAGACACCAGTATGACCAGTCAGAGCAGTCCAGTCAGTTGCAATCGCGTAGGAAACCTTATTTGTTGTTCCGTTCGTTTCCTTAAACGTCGGCCAATTTTCTTCCTGCACCTTGACGAACAGCCAGCATGCTTCGGAGTTCGCCTTGACGGTCACGGTCGGATCTTTGGGAAGATCAACACCGGGAATGATCTTGTAGTTCTCGACCTTTGTTACTTTGGAAGTACCCAGTGCGTTCGTCGTTGCATCGTAAGCATGCTCCCACAGGTCGATGTTGATATCCCCATAGGTAAAGGTGTTGACCACAGGATCGGTCTTGGCGGTCAGCCAGGCGACCGTGCCGCCGATGGCGCAGCCGATCAGCAGCGTCACCGCCAGCATCGCGACAACGAGCTTGCCGCTGAGTTCGCGGAATTTCTTCATGCTTTTTTTCTCCTTTCCCAATCGTTTGATCTAACCGTCGAATGGATTACTTAATTAAATGCCGCCCATGCAGCGTCCGCGTCGGCAAAGCCGTCCGCCTGAATGGCGTAAGCGTTGACCGTGATGGTCATGCCCTCGATGGTGGCAAGCTGCGTAGCAGTGATCGCACCGGGAACCGTGATGGATTCAAACAGAGCGTCCAGCGCAACATCAGCAGTGGGAGCGCCAACAGTCTCTTTGTACCAGAACTCATAGGTGCGGGTGTCTGCGGTCGCATCCTTGGTGTTGCCCTTGTAAATCCAGTTGGCAGCGTCATAGCCGTTGAAGATGCTGGTCAGTTCTGCGCCGGTGGGAGCAAAGATAGCATCCAGAGCACTGGCCTTGCTGAAGGTGACCGTCATCTTGACATAGCTGGGTTCACTGCCGCTGAGCACAGTGACCATGGGGTCTTTGTTGTAGGTGTGACCCGGCAGCAGCTTGTAACTGTTGGCCTTGACACGATCAGCGCCCGAAACCAGAGAGCCGTCAGTATTCGCCTTGGCTTCGTCCAGCTTGATTGCTACGGAGCCGACGCTGAATGTGTTGACGACTTCATCGTTGGAAGTCAGGTACGCCATGGTGCCGAACACCGACGCCGCGACGAGCAGCAGGGCGCAGGCAACCACCAGCAGAGCTTTGAACTTCTTCATGTTGGAAACCTCCTTCTCATTTATGGGCAGCCTCGTCGGGCGCGTCCGGCGCGGAGCCGTCCGCCTGCGGGGCAGAACCATCGCTGTCTTTTCCGGCCTTGCCGGACTTCTTTTTGCCTTCGCCGTCCTTGGCGAACACATCGGGCAGGAACACGAGGATCAGCAGCACCGCCGCTCCCGCGATCGCGACATACATTCCCGGCGGATGCTGGATGTAATTGGCGACGTAGCCGAGATAGGGGATGGTAAAGACCGGCGTGCCGAGCAGATTGTTGCTGTGCACCAGGCCGCCGTCCTCGCTGTCGTTCGCATCGCCCTTGGTGCGGAAGCGGACGACCGACGCATCCTCCTCGTCCGGGACGACCTCCACCACGCGGTGGGTGGCGACGGTGTCCTCATCGAGCATAAAGGTGATGACCTCGCCCGCCTGAACGGTGAGCGGATCGACTTTTTTCACATAGATCAAAGAGCCTGTGTGATAGGTCGGCTCCATGGAGCCGGAGAGCACGGTGAACACCTGCAAACCCACCAGCCGCGCGCCGACCAGCAGCAGCGCCAGGATCACCACCAACACAACCAACGCGGTGCTGACCGCGTTCCAGATTTTCCTGAGCAGCATAAAACCCCGGATTCCTCCTTGCGCCGAAAGCGCGCAATATTGCTTCGTTTCGCATTTGCAGCTTTAGCAATTTTTGCTTCTTTATTTCGTCTCATTCCGCAAATATCGTTCTGCGCTTATCTATCTTTTCATTGGCGCTGCGTTTTCTAAATAATACCATGTGCACTATAAAATTGCAATAGCTTATCATAAAAAAAATCGAAATTATACTTTTTGTATAAAACTTTCTGATAAATTGCGTATAAAACCTTTTATTTATTGGTTTTATCAAAAATCATTATTTTGTTTTCGTTCAATATAATTCTAAAATCTTGGTCATTCAGCGGCTCTATTTTTCATTCAAACAAATTTGCCGTCATCCTGAAAGAGCCTGCAAGCGCGGGGCTTTTCCCGTGAAATCACCATCATCGACGAAGGAATCGCGCAGGCCGCCGATCACTTTGTCACCGAGATCACGATCCCCGCCGGTCATGCCGAGGCGGATTCTCCCAATCCCCGAGCAGCAAAATCCCGACTGCACCTTTCCTGCCGTCGGAATTTTATGTTTGACTTTTAAGCATCCGCGGTTTATAATCGGTATATACCGAAAACAAAGGAGGCGTTTTCGATGCCGCGACCGCAGCGAAGCCGGAGAATCTGCGACCTGCCGAGGGTGAACAGCTTCTGTCCCAGGGGCAGCCGGGATGGTGAACCCATTTTGCTGACGCTGGACGAATTTGAAGTCATCCGGCTGGTGGATCTGGAAGAAAAGACCCACGAGCAGTGCGCACAGCAGATGGACATCTCTCGCTCCACCGTGCAGGAGATCTACGAGAGCGCACGCAAAAAGATTGCGGCATGTCTGGTTCACGGACGAGAACTGCGCATTGCGGGCGGCAATTACCGCCTTTGCGGCGGGCAGGAATCGACCCGCTGCGGGCAGTGCTGCCGACATTCGGAGACGCTTCCCACCCCTAAGAATGCATCTAAAGGAGAAAGAATCATGAAACTTGCAGTCACTTATGAAAACGGGCAGATTTTCCAGCACTTCGGGCGCACGGCGCAGTTCAAGCTCTACGATATAGAGGACGGGAAGATCGTCCGTTCCGAAGTCGTGGATACCAACGGCAGCAGGCACGGCGCGCTGGCAGGCTTCCTGATGCAGCGCGGCGTGGACACGCTGATCTGCGGCGGCATCGGCGGCGGCGCACAGGCCGCGCTGGCCAATGCAGGCATCCGCCTGTTCGGCGGCGTCAGCGGCGATGCGGATGCTGCGGCGGAAGCGCTGGTGAACGGCACGCTGAATTTCAACCCCGCCGTGCATTGCGACCATCATGAGCACGCGCACGGCGAGGGCCATACTTGCGGCGAACACGGCTGCGGCCAGCATTCCTGCCACTGAGCCACGCGATTCCATTGCAACCTTTGGGTTCTGACAACCTGCTCCGGCGGGGAGCCAAACGCGGTTCCCGCGGCGTTCAAGGATGTGACCACCGACAAGATCGCGGACGCCTTTAAGGCGACGGCGGAGAAGGTGTTCGCCGGTGCGGACAACAAAAAGATTCTGTAAAAAGGCGGAAAGCCGGAGGACGAACCGTTGCGTCCCCCGGCTTTTCTCTATATAATTAGGAAGGTTTTTCTGCAAAACGCACCTGCTTTGCGCAGCATTTCACTCAAAAAGGAGTCCTTTTTCGTGCAAAAAATCAAACAACTGCTCCCCGGTCTGGGCGTATGTCTGGCCATTTCGATTCCCGCCTGGCTGCTGGGCAAGCTCGTGCCCGTCGTGGGCGGTGCTGTGTTTTCAATTCTCATCGGCATGATCATCGCGCTGTTCTGGTCACCGAAGGACGCATTTAAACCCGGCGTGACCTTCGTTTCCAAAAAAGTGCTACAGGCAGCGGTGGTGCTGCTGGGGTTCGGGCTCAACCTGCGCGTCGTGCTGGAAACCGGTAAACAGTCCCTGCCCATCATCCTGTGCACCATCTCCACCTCGCTGCTGATCGCCTTTCTGCTGCACAAGCTGCTGCGCATTGACGGCCGCATCAGCACACTGATCGGCGTGGGATCGTCGATCTGCGGCGGTTCGGCCATTGCGGCAACCGCGCCCGTCATTCACGCCGACGATGAAGAGGTTGCGCAGGCGATTTCCGTCATTTTCTTTTTCAACGTGCTGGCAGCGCTGATCTTCCCTTGGCTGGGCAAGGCAATCGGCTTTGACACCGCGTCGGGCGAGGCCTTCGGCATCTTTGCGGGCACCGCGGTCAATGATACTTCCTCCGTCACTGCCGCTGCTTCCACCTGGGACAGCATGTGGAACCTCGGCAGCCAGACGCTGGATAAGGCCGTCACCGTCAAGCTCACCCGCACGCTGGCCATCATCCCGATCACATTGGTGCTCTCGCTGATTCAATCGAAACAAAACGCACAGGCGCGGGGCAGCTTCCAGTTCAAAAAGGCGTTCCCGATGTTCATCCTGTGGTTTGTGCTGGCCTCAGTCGTCACCACGGTCTGCACGTCGCTTGGCGTGCCCGCTTCGTTCTTCACTCCGCTCAAGGAGCTGAGCAAATTCTTCATCATCCTGGCCATGGCGGCCATCGGCCTGAACAGCAACGTGATCAAACTCGTCAAAAGCGGCGGCAAGCCGCTGCTGCTCGGCGCGTGCTGCTGGGCGGGTATCACGGGTGTCAGCCTGCTGATGCAGCACATCATGGGCATCTGGTAAATCAAAAAGGTATTGGGATGCAACGCAATCCCAATACCTTTTTTAATTTTCCGATTAGGAAACTTCCAAACCGTTACAGTCTGCCTTAAATTCTCTGCTGAAGACGGTCAAAAAGCTTATGGATGCCACATTTCCAGCACAACACCATGCCGGCCACCGCGCCGACCACCGCCTGCAAAATCTGGTAGGGCAGCTTCAGCATCGCGTATTCCGGCGTGCTGTAAATGAACGCGCGGCCCAGCGAATAGCCCACGACCATGATGACCGCGCCAATCGCCACGCCAAGTCCCGAAGCCAGCACGGGATGCTTCTTCATCGCATGGTGCGCAAAGAACGAAATCACAACCGCCTGCAAACCATGTGTGACGAGGGAGACGAACATCGGCGTCGGGTAGAAGAGCAGATCGCCCAGGAACGCGCCCACGCCGCCGACCAGGAAAGCGCCCAGCGGGTCGAGCAGAATCGCCGCCGTGCAGATCACAATATCATTCATATAGAGATGGCCGCCCGGCACGGGCACGCCGAACGAACTCATCGCCACGTTCAACGCCATCAGCATGGCCGTGGTACACAGCCACAGCACCGTTTTCTTTTTGTTATTCTCCATTTCCGCTTCCTCCTTGCGATGAATGTAGCGATAGTATATACTGCTTTCTGGTTCTATTGAATAGCCAGAAAAGGAGCAAATAATCATACCAGATGAACATCACCATTCGCAAAGAAGAACGCCCGGTCTATTTGCAAATCTACAAACAAATGCGGAATAACATTCTCGACGGCATTTTTCCCTTCGGCAGCAAGCTGCCCTCCAAGCGCCTGCTGGCTGCGGAATTGCATGTCAGTATCGTTACCGTTGAGCACGCCTATGCGCTTCTGTGCGACGAAGGTTATGCGGAATCCCGCGAGCGCAGCGGCTACATCGTGATTTTTCGCCCGGCGGACGGCTTTGCGGGAGCCGTGTCTGCCGCGCCCGCTCTTCCAGCACATTCTTCCGCATCGACCTATCCCAGCTTTTCCGTTTCGATTCTCAGCCGAACGATACGCAAGGTGCTGGCGGATTCTCACGATATCCTGCTGGAGCTCTCCCCTAACGCGGGGCTGATCGAGCTGCGCGACGCAATCCGACAATACCTTGCGCGCAACCGCAGCATTCAGGTGGACGCGGGACAGATTGTCGTCGGCTCCGGTGCGGAATATCTCTATCGCCTCATCGTCGATCTGTTCGGCCGGGACAAAATCTACGCCATCGAATCGCCCGCTTACGACAAGCTGGGGCAAATCTATCACGCAGAAGGCGTATCTTACGAAGAATTGCCGTTGGTTCGTGACGGCATTGACAGCGATGCGCTCGCCTGTTCTCGCGCGGACATTCTGCACACCACGCCCTACCGCAGCTTTCCCAGCGGCGTCACCGCCACCGCCTCCAAGCGTCACGAATACATCCGCTGGTCGGAAAAAGCGGATCGTTTCATCATCGAATCGGACTACGGCTCCGAATTTTCCGTCTCCTCTCAGCCGATGGAGACCCTTTTCGCCCTCTCGCATCAGGACCGCGTGATCTATCTCAACACCTTTTCCAAGACCATCTCCCCCTCCATGCGCGCGGGCTACATGGTGCTCCCCCGTCGTTTGGTCACACTTTTTCAGCAAAAGCTGGGCTTTTACTCCTGTTCCGTCCCCACCTTCGAGCAGCTTGTGCTGACTGAGCTGCTCAACAGCGGCGATTTCGAGCGCCACATCAACCGCGAGCGCCGTGCCCGCCGCAAAGCTCTGAACAGCTCTGCGCCGCATTAGCCGCTCATTCTTTTCATAATAACTTGTTCCTGTCCGCATCCCCATCTATAGGCTCAGATATGTATCAGCGCAAACAGGAACAGGACATTTTCTGCCCCCTGGAATACGGCATGGAGCTCTTCGGCGGCAAATGGAGCTCCCGCATCATCTGCATGCTCGCCGCGCTGGACATGCCGCGTTACAGCAAACTGCGCACGCAGATGGGCAACATCACCGACGCGGTTCTCGCCTCAACGCTGAAATTCCTCATCGCCAACGGCATCGTCCTGCGCAATTCCTACAACGAAATTCCCCCGCGCGTGGACTACACTCTTTCTGAAAAAGGCCATCCCTAGAATAATAAACCGACACTTTGTTTTGCCGTCCGTCAATTCTTTCTTGGAGGCTTACAAGTTTTTCCATTAATATTGTTATATTCTCTTATAGTGGCAAAAACTCTAATCGTCTCCATATCTTCCTTATATGAGTTCCAGCAACTTCTTTCCATGCAAAATTCATATCCCATCTTCTTTAATCCAACCTTTTCAAACCGAACAGTTATCGAAGTACCTTCAATAGCTGTAATCTCACCAAGACCAAACACCTTATGTTTCACATGCTTCCCGACAATATCTTTTGGTATTTCTATCTGAGGCTTTGGCTCTGGTTTCAGAACAATCTGAGTAGCAAATACGGGCTTCTTTGCGCTTTTTTTCTTAGCAGCAGCCATCATTTTTGTATACTCAACATCGACATTCTCGCCACGATTTTCGTAGTCATCCATGTCCTTAAACACAAACATTTGTGGTTTCTTTACATCATTGTCTGGTACAGGCCTTATTGGAAACATCCATACACTGGCCAGTTATACATATGATGTAGCGGGAAAGAGCTTCCTTCTCACGCAGCTGAGCTATGGAAATGGAAACAGCGTTGCCTATGAGTATGATGACTTGGATCGCATCCTTGCAGTGCGCTATGATGGAGAGACAAATCCCAGCGTGGAATACCTGTATGACAATATGGGCAGCGCCACGCTGCGCAAGGACAACCTCACGCAGGTACAGACCAAGCAGTTGTATGACTTCGCCGACCGGCTGTGCCGCATTGAGGAGAAGGGCATGGGCAGCAATGCGCTGGATCATGCCTACGAGTGGACGTATGACCAGCGCGACAATGTAGCGTCCATCACCGAAACATTGAACGGCACGAACTGGGAAATCAACTTTGCCTACAACGCGGACGACATCCTCACTCAGACTACCTATGGAAACAATGCGTTTGCCAATACGTTTGACGCGCTTGGCCGCCAGACGCAGCGCACGCATACGGTGAGCGGTAGCACGCGCATGACGACAACCTATGGGTATGTCAACCCGGATAGTACGCACACGACGACGCTGCTGTCCACGGTGCGGAATCAGGGAACGCAGTTTGACAAGACAACGGCATATACATATGACGACCGTGGGAATATCACGTCGGTCACGGCAAATGGCAGCACGACGACCTACGCCTATGACAACCTGGGCCAGCTGACGCGCGAGAACAACCAAGCCACTGGGAAAACGTGGACCTGGACGTATGACACGGCAGGAAACATACTCAGCAAGAGCGAATATGCCTATACAACGGGCAGTCTCGGCACGGCGCTGGATACGATAACCTATGGCTATGCGGACGGCCGCGGCTGGGGCGACCTGCTGACCAGCTACGACGGCCGCAGCTTCCAGTACGATGAGATCGGCAACCTGCTCTCGGACGGCGAGTGGACGTATACCTGGTCGAAGGGCCGCCAACTGGAGAGTA
>OLGF01004178.1_pt1 | contig 11004 bp, 9 predicted proteins | sample 1604971 | NCBI WGS metagenome assembly OLGF01 (sample SAMEA3888902, study PRJEB22519) | human gut metagenome | biome: human gut; feature: human-associated habitat; material: faeces | place: Denmark | collected 2011 | reverse complement strand
CTTATCCCGACCCCTTCTCGCTGTCAACCGCTTTCTTCTGCTTTTTTCAAAAAACTTCTTCGCCCCGCCGTACCCGGCCTCTCGGCCCTGCCCGGCTCAGCGAGACATTCCGTCCCGCAGCGGCGAAAACGGTTTATGCACCTCCACGCCGCCTCTGTCAACGACTTTTTATTTTTTTTCTGATTTTTTTGCCCCACGATCCCCGTTTCTACCGTGTTTTCGCTCCGGTTAGAGCACCAAAAAATTGTTACCTTGAAATTCCCCCTCAAGAGTATCCGGCTTTGCCTCCAAAAGGCCGCTTTATCGGCATTCGGATAACGAAAAAGCCCCCCGCAAATCCGGCGGAGGGCTTTCCAAGCATTCTGGTATCCGGCAAATTACTGGATACGGACTTCCACGGTCGTGTTGTTGATTTTGACGACCTTGGCCGACACCGGGGCGCGGGTCAATTCAAATACAAGGCGGGTGCTCTCTTCATGGTGTCCCAGACGGATGCCCGAAATCCAGAGATCCTTGGGCACGCGCGGGAGCTGGATGCCCCAGTTGCCCTGAAGGTCCACGACATAGCGGTTGGGGTCCTTGAGGAGCAGCGTCTTGGTCTTGATCGGGGCCGCGCCGGTCATGCGGAATACCACGCTCTTGCCCAGCTCAAGCCGGGTCGCGGTGATCGCGGTCTGCCCCGCCGCCAGCTTCGCGGGGGCCTTGGTGGTCAGCACCACCACGCCTTCCTTCGCCTGTTCCTTTTCCTGCTTCGGTTCGGAAACCTTCGGCTGCGGCTTTTCTGCGGGCTTTTCCGCCACGGCCTTCTCAGCCTTCTTTTCCTGCTGAGGGGCCTTTTCCTCGGCTACGGGCTGCTTCGGCTTTTCCGTAAACGTATCGGCAGGCGCAATTTCACCCATCGGGGCCGGTGCGGGCTTTTCCGCTGAGACAGCGGGATCGGCTGCGGGAGCCGCCGTTTCGGGCGTATCCTTACCCGCCGGAGCCGTTTCCTCATCGGGCGGGATCGCGGACATATCAAGCGGGGCCGCACTGCCGCGCAGCGTCCCGTTGTCGAGAGGAACCAGAACTCCGCCCTTATTCCCTTCCGAATCGCCCAGGGAAGGCAGCTTGGGAAGAGCGGGCATATCCTTCGAAAGGGAGCCCGTCACCATCTGGCCTTCGCTCGGGGGTTCATCCTGAACACGGAATTCCAACGCCGCGAGCACGGCGAGAGAAAGCATAAAAACCCCAATGATAAGCAGGGTTCTTGTACGATTCATGCGTCCAACGCTCCTTATTAAAAACCAAGGCTCCCGCTTCTGGAAAACGGATCCGAGCGTATCGTCCCTTCCCCGCGTCAACCTTGGAAAAATCACCGAAAGCCTGCGCCTCCGGCCTCTATGGAATGGAAACAGGGATACGCTTTTCCACACAAAATGCAATGTCCCCAAAGGGGAGCCGGAGTATGCCCGCGTAAAGAAGCATACCCCGGCCGGGCGTCATTCATCCATGAGAACTTACTTGGCGGACTTTTCCGGCAGCAGTGAGGCAAGGATGCCTATGGCCAGCAGCCCGATGACCACACCAAGGCTGATCAGCGGGGAAATGTGCACGATGCCCACCACGTCCAGAAGCATCTTCACGCCGATGTACGCGAGGATGATCACTACGGACTTTTCCAGGTGGCGCAGGTAACGCTTTCCGGCGGCGAGCAGGAAATACATGGACCGCAGGCCGAGGATGGCGAACACGTTGCTGGTATAGACGAGGAAGGGGTCGTGCGTGACGGCGATGATGGCCGGGACCGAGTCGAACGCGAACATCACGTCGGACACTTCCACCACAAACAGGCACAGGAACAGCGGCGTGGCCTTCCAGATCAGCTTGCCGGTAGTATCGGGGGCCTTCACGAAGAAATCGTGGCCGCTGAGCTGGTTGTGCACGGGGATGAAGCGTTTGGTGTACCGGACGGCCCAGTGCTCGGAGTAGTCGACGATTTCTTCCTTCTCACCGCTGTGCATGGACTGCCACATCTTCCACGCCGTCCAGAGCACGAAGATGCCGAAACTCGCCAGCGCGTAGGGGCCGAACATCGCCACCAGGGAACTGCCCGCCGCCACGAAGATCAGGCGCAGAACCAGCGCGCCGAGGACGCCGTAGTACAGAACCCGGTGCTGGAACGCGTCCTTCACCGCGAACGAACTGAAAATGGCCATGATGACGAACAGGTTGTCCACTGAAAGCGACTTTTCCAGCAGGTACCCGGTCAGGAAGAGCTGAACCTGTTCAGAGCCGAAGCTATATCCGATGTACCCTGCGAACACGAGCGCGAGGCCCACCCAGATACAGCTCCAGATGGCGGCGTTACGGGCGGAAACGGGCTTATCGGCCTGATGCGCGTGCAGGTCGCACCACAGACAGACGATGATGAGGACACAGAAAAGGACGACTTCCGTCACGGAATGCTCAACGACCATCGGAACCTCCGCAGGTGCGCCCCTGCAGGACGGGAAGAAGAGCGAACATCATGTTTTACTCCTTGTTGCGTTTGGTCGCCGGAGAAAACAAAAAAGACCCTCCGGCAACATGTGCCGTGAAGGTCTCACTCATCAAGTCAAAGCTTGATGGTAACGCCAGGCCGAAGCCATGCTGTTGACGTTACCCGGGTCTCAAGAACCCAGTTACTCCCCTTTACGTGGGAAGAAACATACAGCAGCCAAGCACCGTTGTCAACGGTTTCACCCCCGCCCCGAAACCTTCTCACGACCTTCCGCCATGAGCCCCCCCTGAACGGGAAGCCCGTATGCCCAAAAGCCGAAGGGGAATCGTGAAAAACACGGCGGAAGGGAAGCCGTTTCAAAAAAGGCTCCCCTTCCGCTTCCGCCTTTAATCCGCGACCACAAAGTTGCCGGGATACTGCCTGTTCAGCTCGTCCGAGAGATCCTCAGCGCGGTTCAGCGAGTTGAACGGCCCGGCCTGCACACGCCAGAGCCCCAGAGAAGGCGCGTAGAACGCCCGCCCGCCGAGATTCCGGTTTTGCAGCCGCCGCACAAGATCCTGAGCCGAGGCTTGGCTGCTCAGCGCGGCGATCTGGATGTAGAAGCTCCCGTTCATATCGCCGGGGGACGCGCCGCCAAAGGTTTCGATCGCCTCGACACGGACACGCGCCGTACCCGTGCCGATCATGCCCAGTTCCTTCGCGCTCGCATACGAAAGATCGATGATCCGATCCCCGACGAACGGTCCCCGGTCGTTGACGCGCACGACGATGGACTTTCCGTTCCTCAGATGCGTGACCCGCACCTTGGTCCCGAGCGGCAACAGTTTGTGCGCGGCGGTCATCGCATACATATTATAGCGTTCGCCGTTGGCCGTGGTTTTTCCGTGAAAATCCCTGCCGTACCACGAGGCGACCCCGTCTTCCCTATACCCGTCCGCCGACAGATAGGGCCTGTAGGTTTTTCCCCGCACCGTGTACGTCTTCGTCCCCCGCGTGCCGGACCCTCCTCCGCCGTAATCCATCAGCCCGCAGCCCGCCAAGGAAAAAGACAAAACGGCAAGGGCGGTAATACGGCAAAAAGAGGCGAAAGTGAAGGATATTGTACGCATAGCACCTCTTGGTTCTTGGGTTTCGTGTCCCTACTCTGCCATAGTTCCGCCCATTCGCCAAGTTCCGTCCTCCCCCCTTCTGCACTTTTGATCCTCCACACATACATGGAAAGCGCACTGCCCTCGGAAGGTGAGGAGGCCACAGAAAGGGCTCCTCCATTGGACGGCTAATCCATTCAGAAAAGTTCCTATTTACGATAATACGGGTTTTCTTTTTCCGAAAAAAAATTCCTCCCTTTGCGGTTTCCAACAGGCCGTTCTTATCCGCCATGATCATTGAAAAATCATGTAGGGAAAAATATGTACAGTTTTTTAAACCTGATAGCGGAAAAACGACAAAACTATCCGCTATCCCACCGTAACCGCTCCTTTTTGTAGCTGATTGGCTGAGGCGTCCTCAAAAAAATCCAACGACTCGACAGCTTTTGCCCGGGATGCTAACGTGCTTCCTTCTTTCCGCAATGACATCACGACCGGGGCGAACTCCCCTCCGCTATGCATACGGCCCCTGTAAACAAGGAATCCTTCATGACGCTCAAACCTTCGTATTTGTCTTTCAGCGCAGCAAAAAGGCTTGCTCTTTTCTCCCCCCTCCTTTGCCTCCTTCTCCTCACCGCCTGCGCTCCACAACAATCCGGCTTGCAGCACCACCAGTATTCCATCGTCCGCTATCAGGATTCCTTGACGGCCCTGCATGACTATCGCCCCCCGACACGCGAAGCGCTTTCCTACACGGCCCGCCGCGAACTCCAGACAGCCGGCGCCGCCGTCAGCCAGAACGGTTCCAACGTCCGCTTCACTCCCATCCCCGATGAAGAATTCGACGACGGCGACATTGAAGTCACGCCGGAACTGCTCAAGGAACCGTCGCTCTACCCGGCTCTTTCGCTCATCCAGCCCATCAAGGAAACTATCCGGGTCACGTCGTCCTTCGGCCCCCGCAAGCATCCCGTCAAACGCAGGCGGCTCATGCACGCGGGCGTGGATATCGCCGGAAACCGCGGGGAAAAAGTCGTTGCTTCCGCGCCCGGCAAAGTCGTGTACAGCGGCCGCAAAGGCTCCTATGGCCTGACCATCGACATCGATGCCGGAAAAGGCGTCACCCTGCGTTATGCCCATCTGGACAAACTCGGAGTCCGGAAAGGCCAGAAGGTCAAGCAAGGCCAGTATATCGGCAATCTCGGCAGGACCGGGCGGGTTACGGGCCCTCACCTGCACTTTGAAGTGCGGCTCCGCGATAAGCCGATCAATCCGATGCAGTTCCTCACGCACGAACACCAGTGGGCATCAAACACAGGAACCAAACAGCGCAAACGCAGCGGCAACCTTTGATCCACCCTTCCGGGGGCGGCTCCGATGAAGGGGCCGCCCCTTTTTCTGTATCAGAGCATGGTTGAAACCTTGCGCGCTTCATCATAAAAAAGCGGTACGCACGGTGTTCGGAAGCGCGCCTTACGGTGTACGGCGTTTTCCCCATCCCTCTCCGGCGGGGAAGAACAACAGGCAAGGCCCCATCCCCTCCGCAGACCAGACCATTCCCCCGAATTCCCTCCAAACAGTTCAAGGATGCCCCATGAGCGCATACAGCCTTCCTGTACTCATGTACCATTACGTCAGCCGCTTTCCGGGGGCTATCGCCGTCAGCCCGGAACATTTTGAAGACCAGTGCCGAGGCATGGCCGAACACGGCTGGCGCGGGATCGGCCTTGATGAAGCGGAGGGCTTTCTGCTGAAGGGCGCACCGCTGCCGCCGCGTTCCCTGCTGATCACCTTTGACGACGGGTACCTGGACAATTACGTCTACGCATGGCCCATCCTGCGGAAATACGGGCACAAAGGCGTCGTCTTTGCCGTCACCGAACGGACGGAGGCTGAAAAAAAATGCCGCCCGACCCTTGCCGACGTCTGGGAGGGACTGCCTCCGTCCAGCCTCCCTCCCGTGGATGCGCCCATGCACGACACCCCCTTCGGCTATCAGGTACGCCGCGATATGTTCTTTTCCTGGGAAGAAGCCCGACACATGGAATCCAGCGGCGTCATGGCCGTGGCCGCGCACTCCGCCCGCCACCTCGCCGTTTTCGCCGGCCCGGAATGGGGCCCGGTGAACCGCCACGACAGGCACCAGAAGCCCGCCTCCGCACTGGAAGCCGCCGGGCAACGCTTCCACGTCCCCGGAACGCGGGCGAACACGTTCAACGCGGTCGACTTCCCCGAAGTCTGGGGCCTGCCCCGCTTCAAAGAACGCCCCTTCCTGTACAGCCGGGCATTCATCCCTTCCCCTGATCTGGTCGCCGCCGTGCAGCGCCTCGTGCCGCAAGAACCGGCGGAGGCCCGTACTTTCTTTCAATCGGCGGGAAATGTAGCCGCGCTGGAAACGCTTGTAGCGGGATTTTCCCCGGATCGATTGGGTACGCTGGAGAGCGAAGCGGCCCGCCGCAGCCGTGTGCACGAAGAACTGGGCGCCTGCGCGGAAACGCTCCGCCGGGAACTGGGGCATCCTGTGCGTTCGCTATGCTGGCCGTGGGGAAGCGGGTCCGAGGTTGCGCGGGAAGAGGGGCGGAAAGCCGGATTTTCCGTATTCTTCACCACCCGCATGGGAGCCAACCCGCCTGCCGCGCCCGAGGCCGTGCACCGCTTCAAAGTACGCGACGCGGGGTGGAGCTGGCTCAGGCTCAGGCTGGAAATCTATTCGAGGCCGTGGCTGGCCCGCCTGTACGGGGCGTGCCGGATCTGATCTCTAACCTCTAGACAAAACGGCTTCCGGATGTCATGTCTGCCGCAAAATCATTCGGAACAGGATTTCCCATGTCATACTTCGTCCGTTTTCTCCTGCTGTGCTGTACCGTTGCGCTGGCGATACCCACGTACGCCAACGCCCTGAACGAGCGCGACGCCGTGGTTTCCCGGCAAACCGGCAAGCTTCAGATTCGGGTTCATTACCCGATAACCGGCAATGCCCGCGTGGATGCCGATGTGGCCGACTGGGCGCATCAGGCGGTGGACACGTTCCAGAATACCTATGGCGAAGAACCGGATCTGGGCGTGCCCTACGAACTCGAAACGACCTACAGCACGACCCGTTCCACGCCGTCCGTCCTTTCGATAGTCTGGAAGACCGCCAGCTATACCGGCGGCGCGCACGGCAACCTGGAAATCACCACGACGACCTATGATATGAAGAGCGGCGCGCTCATCGATTTGTATGACGTATTCGAAAATCTGGATACGGCGCTCGACGTCATGAGCCGCTACTGCACCAAGGCCCTGACCAAATCCCTCGGCGACATGTACAACGACGACATGCTCCGCAGCGGCACCGCCCCCGAAGCCGAAAACTTTTCCAGCTTTGCGCTCACGCCCGAGGGCATACGCATTTTCTTCCAGCCGTATCAGGTGGCTCCGTGGGCCGCCGGGTCGCAGGTCGTGGACATCCCCCTCGACGCGCTGGCTGACGCCGGGCCGCGCCTTTCGCTCTGGGGCAAATAACACCGTTCCGTCAAGCGTATCCTTTCCTTACCCCACACCTCATCGTGCTGAACAGGGACACCCCCCCGCCATGTTTCCCAAGCCAGGGCCGCTCCACACAAGGGCGGCCTGGCTTTTTCCTGCAGCCCAAAAGAGAAAGGCGGGAACATCGCTCCCGCCTTTCTCTAAAACGGCACAGACCGCCCGCTCGATAGTCCCGGGGACCTTTGAAAGCTGTACCGTTTCAAAGGTACTCCATTCCCGTGAGCGGAACCCGTCGGTGCCGAAGCCCGGCAAAGCCTTACGCGTTGCCGTCCTTGGCCTGCTGCAAGTCGGCGAGGAACAGCTCGCACCACTGATCGAAATTCTTCGGGTCCTGATCCAGCGCTTCCACGTTGTCGTTGAGCCACTGGTGGAAACGCCCCACCATATTCTGGAATTCGTTGTGCTCCAGCACGGCGAGGCTCTGTTCCCCAAGCGAGGATCGCGCATAGCCGAGAACGGCGGAACAGGCCATGTCCGCATCCACGATGGTCCCGTTGAGCTGGGCGATCAACCCCTCGTATTCGGGGTAATCCTCCACAAGTTCGCTGACCGTCTCCGCGGGGATCTGGATGCAGAAATCCCCTTCCTCGTCTTCCTCAATCCAGGAAAAACGGAGCCATTGTTCAAAAATAACGGCATTGAGCAGAGTGGACATCGCCCCTTTCATTTCATCGGAAAGGGCTGAAGATGGCGTGTTCATGAAAACTCCTTAGAGGGAAATATCCTTTACTATGGTCACCCGGGGCTCCAAGGTCAAGGGTTTCACCGGAATCCGGCGGGCGTTTTCTTTTTCCGCGAAAAAGCACATACATAATTTATTCCAATAAGTAACGAACATCCTGCACCAAACAGCTTGGTGCAGACGGCAAAAAGCGTCTTCCCAACGCCTCAAAAAAGTGAGCATCGGTATGTTGTGTGAATGCGAAAATCCCCATCCCGGCGCAAACCGGGATGGGGATTTTTTTTGTATCCTCAGTCCGCCTTTTTCGTCACAACGATGTGTCTAAAAAGCCCTCCCGGATTACCACCGAGAGGGCTTTTCCTATCCTTCAATCAGCCATCCCGCAAAATCTCCAAACCGAAACACCTCCACGGCGTCGGGCCCAAACTCCCCACGGTAAAAGGGACAACACTTTGAGAAGTATCCGCTTCTCGGCATCCTGCAATCCACTTCGTATAATGTTTAAGCATGGATTGACGCGGCCATTTCTGAAATGAGAACCGCCATCCGAGCCTCAAAGATGGCGAACAGGTAATGATTGGGTAAAGCGACTAAATCCCAAACGCATCATTATAAAATAAGCAGTTCAAAAACATGTTAATTGGATTACCCATATCAAGTATTTATAATATATAAATATTATTCCAAAATACTACGAGAGGAGGTTTTTCAGATAAGTCTCCGAGCCAAGATCAAACAAAAGATATTCATCAAGGTTACTCAACCTTGGCAAAATTCCTTTCTACAATGATCCAAAGAATAAAATCTGGTTTAGGCAACTGAGAAGACACAACTGTTTGAAAGTCCCCATGTTTGAAAAAATGGACTTCTTTAAACGTCGCTGTGAGATATGGTTCAAGGGCTTCAGCGAATGAGTCCCCAAAAATCCACGCCTTCTTATCGCTTACCGCCTCGGCATTCGTAGTGAAGGAACCTTCTTTATGCAGGTCTGGGGAGATATCCCATTCCAGCGCAAAGGCATCCCCGGCTGATAAAGGAAACTTTTTATACCCGCCCAGATTCACCAAGTCACCATAGTGCGGGGAAACTCCGGTAAGGGAAAAAGGGGGTAAAGGGGGAAGCACAGCCCATTTTCTGAAACCTTCAAAGGCTTCATACGCTCCCTTAGCGTTCCAGTGGGTATCTGTCCTGTAATAAAGAAGGCCTTCATTTTTTTTCGCGATAAGTCGGGCTGTCGGATCGTAGACATTGATCCCTGCGTCATTCAGAGTATCCAAGAGAGGGACAATAAAACGCCGCTGCCCTGGAACAATTACTGGGGGTAGATATTCAGGGTAAATACTGGATTTATTCGGCCCGATAAAAATAAAAAACTCCGCTCCGCAGTTTTTGGCGGCATCGTGGATTTCCTCGTACTCTTTCGTTTGGCATTTCAGGCTGTCGCTTGAGAGGGTTACGATGCCTTGAAGCTTATCTACGCAATGGGCGTAACTGTTGCCGAGAAACAGCCAATTCTCTTTTCCTCTATAGCATTTATCCGTATCCAAGCTGTCGCCAGCAACTTCATGTAGCTCCATTGATAACATCAACAAAGATGTGCGTAAGGGAAAATGATCAGCAAAGAACTCATCAATCCTATGAAAGTATTTTTTAACGTATCTCGACCGCAGTTTGGAAGGGAAGTCTGGAAAAGCTGCAATCTGTCTACGTTCGATTTCCAAGTTTCCTCTATCTGGAGTAAAAAAAACCGCCAGAGGAACGATAAATAAAAGTACTGTAATCAGGCAGGACAGTATAAACTTGTTCATAACTTCCGCCTAAAAATCAAAATAGATGAAAGGATTACGCGTTCCTGAAAGGAGAAGCACAACAGACAGAACGGCCAAAAGAGCCTGTAGCCAATAGGCACTTGCTGGAAAACTTTCCGCGCTGTGGCTGGTAGGCGTGGGGAAAAACCTATCAGGCAACAAACTCGACACTATTCCTACCGCCAGAGCAAAACACGCCGTCGTGTAGTACGACAGCGTAACCGGGGTGAAAGAAATCGTGAACATATTTTTCAGATAGGCCCCGGCAGCGTCGATATTATCTGCACGAAAGAAAACCCACCCTACTAGAATAACAAACAGAGTATAGACACGGGAAAAGACATTGGGGAGCCGTTCAAGCATCCGGCCCAAGGGGAGCCGTTCAAAGACCAAAAACAAGCCATGCCACAGCCCCCACAGAATAAAGGTTACATCCGCTCCATGCCACAGGCCGCAGAGAAAGAAGACTATCAGCAAGTTTTTGTAGGTAGCCAACTCTCCTCGCTTGCTGCCGCCTAAGGGTATATAGAGATAGTCGCGCAACCACGAAGAAAGTGAAATATGCCAGCGACGCCAAAACTCGCGAATACTGGTACTAGAATATGGACGTCGGAAATTCTCTTCAAAGTGGAAACCAGCCATTGCTGCCAAGCCTATTGCCATATCGGAATATCCGGAAAAATCGAAATATATCTGTACTGCATAGGCTATAATACCAAGCCATGCATCGAAAAAATGCAAATTACCAAGTGCCGACATGAAAAAGGCTGAATCAGCTATCACCGCAACCAAATTGGCGACAATAACTTTTTTATTGAGACCTACGAGGAAGCGGTACATCCCGAAAGCGAACAGTTCCCTGTCCGGACCCCGCACGTTGAGATCGCCTTCGATCTGGGCGTACCGCACGATTGGGCCAGCGACCAAATGGGGGAACATACAAAAGTAAGTAAGGAAGTCCAGAGTATTTTTTGCAGGAATAATCTGACGCCGATAAACGTCGATAAGGTAACTGATCGCGTGGAAGGTAAAAAAGCTAATACCAAGAGGCATCGAAGCCTTTTTATTCGCCAAGGTAGGTAAAATGAAGGAAAGCAGCCAGTGGGCATATTTGAATCCAACGAGAACAGACAAGTTGACAGCTACGAACACCGCAACCCATAAACGCGGATTCTTGCTTCTAGGCAGATAGTTTCCGGCCGCATAGTTAATAATGCCAAGAGAAAGAAGCAAAAAAACACTAGCTGCCTCCCCCCATGTATAAAAAAGAAGACTGGTAATCAGCAGAAATATATTACGTAAGGATACTGCCTTGATATACCGCGCTAAAAAATCAAGGGAAAGGAACAATGGCAAGAGTAGGAAGATAAACGATAGCGAGGCAAAAAACATTTCAACCAATCCATATTACAGACA
>OLGF01004176.1_pt1 | contig 11009 bp, 13 predicted proteins | sample 1604971 | NCBI WGS metagenome assembly OLGF01 (sample SAMEA3888902, study PRJEB22519) | human gut metagenome | biome: human gut; feature: human-associated habitat; material: faeces | place: Denmark | collected 2011 | reverse complement strand
CATTTTCCGGCTTCCGTTCCCTGTCCCCGATCCAATTATCGAGTATAAGTGTTCCGTCGCAAAGGACGCTCTGATGGATGTCCGCGTTCCCGAAATGATTATCAAGCTCAAGCAAGGTATCGGGCGATTGATCCGCAATTTCACAGACACCGGCATTGTCTGCATTATCGACCGAAGACTTCGGGACGAGCCGCCTGAACGCTATCATGACATCACATGGGACTCCCTGCCTATCAAGAATCGTACAAGCAGTCTGGACGAACTGAGGAAGTTTTACGAAGGTCTGCCCTCAGCCAAGGAATGATGGTACAAACGGCATTCTCTTCGGAAACATAGAACAGCCCCCCAAAAAAGGAAATCAGAAAACGGAGGTGTATCATGTTGTACAATGAAAATCTGCGCGAAGAAGAACAACATCTAATCCAGCAGATCGCTGAACAAACAGAGAGAGGAAAAATCGACTGGGAACTATCCGAGAATGATGCAATTACAAAGTTGTATAATTCAAAGCTGTATGCCATCCTTGAGCAGGAAGAAACTAAAGTCTGGCAATACAGTACGGAAATGCTATATTCGCTTTTTGAACAGGAAGAAGAAACGGGAAAAGTCGAATTCCCTGATGTGTAAGGAGGGACAATTATGAGCAAAGAGACGGCCTTTTCGATTTTTTGTCTTGAAAGCTACAAGGTATATAAGTCCCTGACGGGAAAGCAGACGGCAGAGTTGTTTCACCGTTATGGTGTGTTTGATTATCTGAACGAGTTTTATGATGTTCTTCACACGACGGGATATCAGTACATCAATCAGGATATTGATATCTACTTGAAGTCCCGAAACGCCGAGATCACGGCATGACACAAATAGATTCAGGAAGTTCTTGTACGGGAGAAGAAATAATCCGCAACAGAATAAATTCTCAAAAAGTTTTGCGGATTGTAACCGCAAAACTTTTACTTTTAATGGGGTGCGGTATTTCTCAATGTGTGGAGAGGAGCAGTCGCGGATATAGATTATTGGTCTGGTGAAAGTGGAAAATAATACAAGGAGGGATGTTATAAAGACATCCCTCCCAAAGTTTCCTATATTAGCTTATTGCAACTTTTGAATAATTGCGTGATCTTCTTGAATCAAATATATCAATTTTTTTGCTGTTGGAGTGGGTGTGGTCTTGCCCGTTTCCCATGCCTCAACAGTTCTTGGCGAAACACCTAACACATTAGCAAATGCCTTTTGAGTCAGATTAAGCGATGCTCTGACGGATTTGACATTTACATTAGGCAAGAGCCGTTTGCGGACAACAGTCTGACTGTGTGTATCTCCGTTCTTGTGGTCACGAGCTTCTTGCAATCCATCAACGAAGCTGGAAAAGAAATCAACATCCTTAAAATTGCGTTCAATTTGATCCATAGATAGTGTAGATTTTACTTCAATAGCAGACATATTCATTCACCACCTTTGATGTCTTCGACAAGCTGACGCACAATTTTCGTTTGCTCAGGTGTTAGATTTTCCTGTACACTCTTAGGATATGCAAACAGCAAGTACAAATCCTCACGTTTTAATACGTCCAGATAAATAACGCGTCCACCGCCGCTTTTTCCGTGTCCATTAAGCTGTATGCGCATTTTACGAGCACCGCCTGTACCTTGTATTACGTCGCCTACATATGGATCCTTGAGTAATTCATCTTCGAGGATGGCGATTGCATCATCGCCAAGTCCCATCATTGCCCAGCACTTACGAAATGTATCCGTGTAGATAAAGCTTCGTATCATTGCAATCCGTACCCCTAAGTCTTTATTGTATTTATATGATATACGATTTTATCGTAGAAGTCAATAGAGTTATTATAGAAGCACCTATGCTGGATAGGTTTGGACTTTCCAGCTCTTTCGTTTGACTATGGATTGACTGTAAGCCACGGTTCTGCTATAATAAAAATATCAGTTTCAGAGTTTAGCCAAGGCTAAGCAGAGTTGATCGCGTTACGAAGTGACATTTGTGCTTTGCACAAATGTCACTTTTTTGTATCCAGCCAATTTCATAGTGGCATAAGCCAGCAGTCCAATCATGGAGTGCTGGCTTTTGTTATATCACGGCGTAAAACGCCAGAAAAAACGAAAGGAGATCACAAAATGTTACAACCATGCCAGGACAACTACTCCACGACCTTCGATTCCTATGAGAGAATGCGGAGGTACCACGAAAAAGAGTCGGCAGAGAGCCTGTGGCGCAGATGCAAGGTCAACGAACTGCATATTGAGCCGCTGGATAAGCTGTCACCACTCTATGAGACCCCGTCCGCGTTTGCTGCCGGAGTCAGCCGAGCATCCATTGAGGATACGGCAGAAAATCTCGGCCTTGCGCTGCAGGTGGAGGGTGCTTATTACCCTGTACGCAGCACGGCCTATAAGAGCCTGCTGGATCGGGCGAAAATCAACGGCACAGCGCTGCCGAAACTGAGTCGCCAGAAATTGGCATCAGTTCTCAATGACTGTCTGGCCCTCTATTCGGCAGAGACGCTTCTGCTGATCCGCGATGAAAAGATCTCGGCGACACATTCGGGCGATTCCATGGACTATTCTGTGCTGCCAATCGACGAACTACTGAAGGTGCTGACCCGCAAGCTGGATGATCGGTTCGCGGGCAATGTGTTTCAAGGCGGTTACTGCGACCATGCGCTGGCCGTTGCATCATGGTCCATGCCTGGGCAGAAGGAAGACCTGCTGGGCGCATATGCCAAGCTGCTGGAATCAAAGAAGAAAACCGCATTGGCAGCTATCGCCGCAAAGGGTAAGTATGTATTCCTCGTCCGGCTCCGGGGCTTGGAAATATTCATCTGTCGTGCCTAAAGGGTAGTGCTTTTCGTCTGTGAGGTATTCAAGGGATATTTCTCTTTTGTGCTTCCTGCTCCGTGTCCTCGCTGCGTTGATCGTTGCATTTCGGATAACGACTTTGCAAAAGGCATGGAAAGTGTACTCGATATGTTCCCGATATTCTTCTGTACAGGTCATGGAAAATCCCCCTTTCCTCCCAAAAGGGCTGTGGCTGGTTAGTAGTTGCTTTTTATGATAGTAAGGGGCGGCAGCACTTTAGGCTGTCGCTCCTTGACTGCCTAACTGCAAAACCGGGCGGGGCTGTCAACGGCGGGCGAAGCCCGTTCATCTTGACCGTTGACTGGCTCGGCTGGCTTTGCTATTTCCTGTGTGGAAATAATTGGTGTAAAATATTTTCTATGTCTCCACCGATGCAAATTGCTTGCTTTTGAATTTCTTTCGGGCAGTATGCCTCCATCAAATTGATACATGCGTAAGTTGCCTTGGCGTTTTGATAGGTCATTCTCCAAAACGGATATTTGATGATGACCGGTGTATTGCCGCCTACGCCCAATTCCAGAAAGAGAATATGCTGTCCCTCATGGCGGTGGAGAAAGTCCTCATACCGCCGGGCGGCGGTGTGCCAGCCTTCATCCTCCACAAAGGTATCATCCGCCCGCAGATTCATGGACATGGGTGCGCCGCAGACTGGACAGCAGGGTATCAGTTCGCTGGAGATTTTTCGATCCTTTTGTTCGGCCACCATCTTTTTGACAATGGTTTCGTTATCATAGGTCTTTTGGTGGCAGGGCCTGGAACACTGCCACAGGCCGTAGTCGCCCTGGGTATAGAACAACCGCTGCTTGTCAAATCCTGCCTTCTGGAAACAATGATCCACATTGGTGGTCAGCACAAAATAGTCCTTTCCTTGCACCAGTTTCAAAAGCTCCTGATAAACTGGCTTCGGGGCGTCCAAATAGCGATTGATATAGATATACCTGCTCCAATACGCCCAATGTTCTTCCAGGCTGTCAAAGGGATAGAAGCCGCCTGAATACATATCGCGGAAGCCATACTTCGCAATAAAGTCCCCGAAATATTTCTGAAAGCGTTCGCCGGTATAGGTAAACCCCGCGGAAGTGGAAAGCCCGGAACCGGCCCCGATCACCACCGCATCCGCCGTGTCCAATTCCTGTTTGAGCCGTGCGATATTATCGCAGCAGGCGCTTGTAGATTTCATAGTCTCTGTTCTTGAAAACATTGAAGATCACCTTGATTTTGTCTGGGGTTTGCCGTTGCAATTCTCCCACCGTTTGTATGGCTATTTCTGCGGCCAGTTCATTGGGAAAATGGAATTCACCGGTAGAGATACAGCAGAACGCTATGCTGCCAAGCCCAGTTTCCGCCGCCAGCTCCAAACAGGTGCGGTAGCAGCTGGCCAGCAGTTCCCGGTCTGCCTGTGTGACGGCTTCACTAATTATCGGACCGACGGTATGCAGTATATAGCGGCAGGGCAGGTTGTAAGCTTTTGTGATTTTTGCGTTGCCGGTAGGTTCTTCCTCCTGTCCGGTCATGAGGCGGGCACACTCCAAGCGGAGCTGCACCCCTGCATAGGTGTGGATAGCGTTGTCGATGCAGCCGTGACAAGGAACGAAGCAGCCCAGCATCTGGCTGTTGGCCGCGTTGACGATGGCATCCACCGCCAGCGTAGTGATATCTCCCTGCCAGAGATATAAGCCGGGACGCACCGGCGTCAGGTCTTTCAGCCTTGTCACGCCCCGCTCCGCGAGACGATCCACAAGGTAAGCGTCCTGCACCCGCAAGAAATCCTCACGGACCGGGACGGGCGGACGCACATTCATCAGGCTGCGCAAAAGCCGCCGCTTTTCCGAGAGAGAATCCGGCACCGGGATATCTTCATATTCTTTTCGTTCTGCCAGCAGATCGCGGAGCAGAAAAATCAATCGCTCGTCCTGCGTCATCATCTTATCTCCGTTCAATCGCCCTTGCAGGGCATATTTCAAAGCAATTTCCGCAATGCAGACAGTGTTCTTGCCGAATAACCACAGGCTTTCTTGAAATGTCGATACACTTCTGCGGACATTTGGAATAACACAGCTTGCAGCCAATACATTTGTCCGTCACAAAATAGCCGGTTTCTTTTGCCTGTGCTCCGCCGAAAAAGAAGCTGGCCCGTTCAATAGGAAGTTTGGAGAGGTCAAACCATTCTCCGGTTCCCTCGTAAATTTTGAATACTGTGAGCGCGCTGTGGGAGCGCACATCAGGATAAATCTTCTCCATATAGGGATTTTTACGGAACAAGTCGGGCAGCCTGTCCGGCCCGATCTCCTTTGCCTTGCCCTGTACGGACACCGCCACGCAGGAAAGGGTATCTTCTCCCTTCATGGCGGTGAAGGCAATATTTTCGTTAGCTTTCAGCCGGTCATAAAAGTTCTTGCCCTTTGCTGTCAGAAAGTAGAGGCTGTTTTCATCATAGTCCATGAGGTCGATGGCACAGGTGACGGGCCGCCCTTGGCTGTCCACGGTGGCAAAAACGGCAGAGTGGATATGATCCACAATGTATTCCAGATACTCTTTTGTCTGCATAAGAAGCCTCTCAAAATCAAGAGGTTCCCCTAGATTTATCCGGGGCAACCGTGTGCACGATACTTACAGGTCGTACTCCTTGGGCGGATTGCCGGAAAAGTCAGCGATTACTGCATGGACATCTTTCAAATAAAACACTTCAAAGACGGGGTTGGTGGCCTCGCCGTACTGCCCCTTGACGATGGGGTTCCGGATGCACATCTCCTTGGCGGCCATATTATTCTCGAAAACGGCCTCGCCGTTCAGACGAATCCACGCATAAGCCGGGCTGGAAACAGAAATCTCGATGTTAGGGTTGGCCTGCATATCCTTGTAGACGTCCTTCTGGTTGTTGGTGCAAAACCATAGCTTGCCATCCATCTCGTCGGAAAACATGAAGGGGCGGCACTTGGCCTTACCATCACGGCCAACCGTGGCCAGATACTGCACGGGATTTTCCTGCAAAAACTTTACAACGTCATTCATCATAAATACCTCCTGATTGGAATTTGGGTTTTGGGGATTGCAATTTTTATCTTGCGAAATTATAATAATTCCGTAAGTATCTATTGTAAAGTAAGCACTTTATTGTGCTATAGTTACCAAAAAGAAACTATTGGAAAGGAGTGGTATTATGCAGCAAGTGAAAGAATTACCTGCCTGTCCGGTAGAAACAACGCTTATGCTGATTGGTGATAAATGGAAAGTCCTGATCCTGCGCGACCTCATGCCGGGAACAAAGCGGTTCGGAGAACTCAAAAAGTCCATCGGCAGCGTTTCCCAGAAAGTTCTCACCGCCCAGCTGCGGGATATGGAAGAAAAAGGGCTGGTTAGCCGCAAAGTATATGCCGAAGTTCCGCCGCGGGTGGAGTACAGCCTGACAGCCTTGGGAAAAAGTCTGAAGCCCATTCTGGACGCCATGTGGACATGGGGCGAAAACTATAAAGCACAAAATATGTGAAAAGATACCGGGGCAACCTTTTCCAAGGCTGCCCCGGCATCTTTTTGTCTGTTAGCGCCAGCGGGAACATTTTACATTAGAAAGATATTTCCGCTTCTCTTAAATCTGCCATATTGGGATTGTCATAGCAAGGCTCTCAAAAAATGGTGAATTTCGTTTCTGGAAGGGAGGATGTAGTAATGGGTGTCATGGAGATCTATGTTATAATGTCGTAGAAAGAAAGTATTGTACATGGCTATCCGAAAGAGAACGGAGATGAAAAAATGCAAGGAGAAAATCGCTTTATTAAATTACTTTTGTTTTCTACTGTTGGGGGGGAAGTTCTTCTTTACGGATTCAGTTCCCCAACAAACCAGCCTTTTTTGACATGGAAGCAGAGAGAGATATCAAAAAAACACCAAAGTGTTCTTACAGCCATTTTACCTTTTCATGAAGCGGAAATCTTTGAGAAAAGCCTCACACAGGAAAGCACTCTGTCTATGGCGAAGATAACGATGAAATCTCCCCAATTAGTTATCAGGCCCATGGTACTGGTCAATGATACGCATTCAAGGCAGCATGGTCCGGTTGTGGAATACACATATCTGAAGGAATTGTGGAATGTGCAAAAGGAAGCACTATTTCAGGAAATCCTCCATTCATTTGGGACAGATGGTAAGGAACTGTACCGAGATGTCCAGGACTTAATACAGTGGTGCCAAGAGGAATGCGGCATTGATTTTTCTTCGCAGGGGCATCGCTTCGGAAACTTCGAACACTATCAGTCAGCTCCATTGGGCACAGGTTTTAAGATCTTGACACATAAGGAGTTGGAATTAAAGAAAGTAACGATTCAAAAAACAGAGGTGTTTTCCCGAGAATTGGTGGTAAATTGCGCTGCAGAACATCGTAAGCGGTGGCTGATCAATCAGACAAAACTGCTGCCTGCGGAGGAGAGTTCTGTGGAGTTCACGGCCAAGGAATCTATGAGCAGGGTAGTAGTACAGATATGGGATGGTGAAACCGGAGAGTTGCTTTTCGCCCGAGATTTATCAATGATGCTTGGAGTAAATCTGGAGATGAATTTTGACTCGTCTTCGTATCATGTCAGAGATTCTTGGACAAAGAAATTACTTCAGTCAGCCTCCAACCGAAAAAGAGAGATCGAAGAAAAAATAGAAAAAGTTGATCGGGTTACAACCGATCGTACGATTTCAGTTAAAAGCAGCTTTCACACAGAAATTGACACCTCATTGGAAACAGGAAGGAGGCTTTTAACCGATTATCGGAAAACACGTTGTTTGGGAGCGTTTATTCCGAATACAGGAAAAGATGGAGAAATTGATAGTTTTCTAAAAATACGTAAGTATCTGGCGGATAGTACTGTGGACAGAGTCATTCTTGCAGATCCATATTTTTCAGTCTCAGCTGCAGAAAAATTATTGACTAGAATACCACGCACGAATCTGCAGCTTGACATTATTACCTGCCTTGGGATGACTGACCCGGATACAGGGAAAGCATCCGATATTTGCAAAGAGTATGAAAAATTCCTGTTTAGCAATGCAAAATTGCTCCATGGCCGGCTGTCAGTGCGCAATTTGAGGCGAGGGAACAAACCGGTGTTTCATGATCGGTATTTGCTGCGGTTCCATAATGACCAACATATTGACGGATTTCTGTTGAGCAATTCTTTGAACAAGATGGGACAGAACTACCCCTTTGTCATTGCACCGCTGGAGCATGAGGTAGCTCTGGAAGTATGCGAATATTTGACTCAGATGTTTGATGCTAAGCTCCAAGAAAAGAAACCGCCAAAAGAGCGCATTATTTGTGATGTTCTGTATGATTCTACAGTGAAACCGACGGCCCAAGATAAAAAGAAGTTATCTCCATCACCTTTGAAAGAGTGGCTGGGGACAGAATATTGTGAGAATGGCAGAAACACGATTCCAAAGGAGAACCTGTCTGTAGCGGTTACGGAAGTATGGAGTCATTGGGGACAGGATAAAGAGGGCGTTTGCCGAGTCTTGGGAGAGCTATGCTCGAATGTGTTTCGATGGTCAATTGAAGATGTTGCAGAAACCTTAAAAAATATAGATGGAGCTGCAGATGAGTTTCTAATGTGGTTTTCTGATTTTGCCGAAGAAAAAGAGCGGCGTATGGTGCATGACCAAAGAGGCATCAACGCGCCGGAATACACGTTATGGGCCTTGCTTCATGATCGGGCAACAGTAAGCAGAGCAGGTTTTGATATTCTATTCGATCAGGCAGGACATATTTGGTATCGGGAAAACGGGTGGTTTCATGGAAGCTATCGCCTAATGTTAAAGTTGGATCCTGCGGCGTTCCTTTTGCTATTGGATAACAGTAGATCACCGCTGATGTTCGATATTTTGGCGGCTCACATGTCGTTTTATCCCTGGTCAGAACGGCTTTTCCTGTCTGCTTCGAAGTCAAAACTATTGTATACCCAACTCTTGTGTGCGCAATGGATGTTTTCCCTATTCAGAGATGGAAAACTGTCCAACAAGCAGGTTTTGGACACTTTGGCGCAACTAACTCCGCAAAAAAGATCGTTACAGACCGCCTATTTTTTAAGTCAAATTACTTTCTTTACACGTACGAAACATACCTTGGACGCCGATGCGAGGGAGCAATGGGAGCAGTTATACCAACAATTGTTATCGCTCCTGGCAGCCGATCTTTTGCACTGTTCGGAGCAAGAACGGAACACGGCGTTGTTTTGGTTGTACGACAATGAACAATGCTCACAGTGCAGTTTACAACTGGATCTTTCCCGATATATTGAAGACTCAACCATCCGGGACGCTGTGCTTCAAAAAGCCGTGGAGGGTATTCAAAAGTACTTAATTGATTCCAAATATGAAAGAAATCTGAAAACGGCCGTTGATCTGTATCTGACCAGCGCCGAGCAGTTATACGGGGGTGAGGTAGAAAAACAGATATTAGGGAAACTTGTGGATTGGAGAACCTTTGAACGGGCAGCGGAGCCGGAACTGAAAAACTATGCATACGATAAGTGGCATTACGCTTATATACGAGCAAAGTGGCAGCTGTTCCTGCTTGCTAAATATGCCCAGCTCCATCCTGGAGCCGAAAAAACTCTAAAATGGCTCAAAGAATGGAGAACACGTTTACCTAATATTGCGAATGAGGAGTCAGGTACGAACTTGACGGGTTCATAATTACAGGAAACAGTCAAAAAAAATACAAAACCGGCTCCGTCTGAGTTTTCTCAAAGATGGAACCGGTTTCATTTTTAAATGTACCAAACCTAATTGCATTGCTTGGTTTTTAAATTGTCACGCCATCTGTTTCACGGTTGCTAAATTTTAGTGTCATCCAAGGCTCTTTCAAAAATGGTGTAGTCGTGGTGCAGTAAGCACCTTTTCGAGCCGCATAATCATTGGTACATCAGGCTTTTTCGGGACTTTTCAAGATACTGCCGTGGCAGACAAAAGCACTCTTACCATTGATTCAAAACTCCTTGAAACTGTCAAAATCGCTCCATTGATGGTATGACCAGGCCTGACGTTGAAATCATCAAGGGGGGCCGCGAAGCAGCCCCCCTCTCATCTATGATGGACCTGCCTGCTGTATCGTGCCGCAGCTCCTCCAGTCGAGGTGACGGCAGTAAATCCAGCTATGACCTGGTAAAAATTGAGGGATAGCAGTTCACCAATTTTCTCGGTTTCCGTTCAGGTCCTGCCGTGGCAGGGGAGCGTCACCCAGAGGTCATCGCTCTTCCTTCCGCTCTTTTGGGGGCCCGGGAGCCCCTCCCAGCTCGCCGCTCAGGAAACGGCTCAGTTCCCGGAACAGCACCGCCAGCTCCCTGCGGCTCCCCTCCGAAAGCCCCATGGACCACTCCAGGGTCCGGAACATCAGGCCCGCAGCCTCCATCTCTTCTTCGCTGTACATCCCCAGCAGCTGGGCCGGGCTCTCGTGAAGGTGGTCCGCTATTGTCTGCACCGTGGCTAGGGTAGGATTTCCGGTCCCGGCCTCGTATTTTTGCAGCGCGCTCTTGCTGATCCCCAGCTCCTTCGAATATTCCTCCAGGGATGCGTGAGAGAGCGCCCGCTTCTGCTTGAGCCGGTCAGCCAGCATATCCTGCATCTCCATCCGCAGCCCCTCCTGTCCCTCGTTTCTAGTTTGTTCTGTTGTTTTAGCATACCTTATTTTCCCACATCGTGTCAATCCCACGGAGGCTGAGAAGGAACAATTTTTATTTCTTTCCCCTCCCCTCTTGATTTCTCTCTGCTTTTTTGGTATCTTTAATAAGCGAATCTTCCGCCCGGATCGTTTGGCGTGTATCTGAAACAGAGGCCCCTCCGTCGGCCTGCGGCTTCTTTCGTCTGGGCGACAGACCGGGACCGGTCTGTGTTCTGTGGAGGTGTACCCAAGTGGTTGAAGGGTCCGGATTCGAAATCCGGTTTCTATGCGGAGTGCCAAACGGCTGAAACCCTTGGAACCATGCGGGTTCCTGCCGAATTCAAATTGAATAATGTTGCTTGTTCTATCCTGTTGTTCTTCCCGATTTCCACCGGCTGAATTGGTCGGTAGGTCGGGACTGGGGATATAACACAAATTTGGAGATGTACCCAAGCGGTTGAAGGGTCCGCACTCGAAATGCGGTAGGTCGGCTC
>OLGF01004172.1_pt1 | contig 11017 bp, 9 predicted proteins | sample 1604971 | NCBI WGS metagenome assembly OLGF01 (sample SAMEA3888902, study PRJEB22519) | human gut metagenome | biome: human gut; feature: human-associated habitat; material: faeces | place: Denmark | collected 2011 | reverse complement strand
TGCAGGAATTTCATGATATCATCAAATGCGCAGGAATGAAACAAGTCTTTTAGGAGGAGTTCATATGACCATTACGAAGGATATGCTGATTGGCGAGCTTTTACAGCTGGATGCCGGTGTGGCTCCGGTTCTGATGGGCGCAGGCATGCACTGCGTAGGCTGCCCGTCCTCCATCCACGAGTCCCTTGAGGACGCATGTGCCGTACACGGCCTGGATGTTGACAAGGTCTTTTCTGCCATTCAGGAATATCTGAACAGCAAGAAGTAATTTTTCTAAGATAAAGATAAGCGCAGAGCGTGGGTTTTCCCCGTGCTCTGCGCTTTCTTTTTGGTCGCATAAAGCGTTGCAGAAAAACACCCGCAGGGCGGTTTTTCATGCCGTTCTGCGGGTGTTGGGTTTATTTTATCAGAGCGTTACAACAACATCGCTGAGGTCTGCGTTGACCTTCAGGACGGTACCAAGCTCATTTTGCTCGACTTCTGCGCCGGAGACGTGCTTCACGTTCTCCACGTTACGCAGCAGCACGCTGAGGTTCTCGGCCTTGCCGTCGAACTTGAAGGTGATAACGCCGTTCTCGTTCACTGCGGAAACGCTGAGCATATCGTTGCCTTTGCTGTCGCAAACCTTTGCGCTCGCCTTATCGGAAAGCTCGAAGACGTGAAGGGTAAGGTCCTTGCCGTAATCGTAATCCGGCTGCTGGTTGTTCGCGCCGATGGCGACGATGGAGTTCTCTCTTGCAAAGAGCGGCAGAGAGAAGAAATCGTAGTTTTCGCGCAGCCAGTGACCGCCCTCGCGCTTTTCGTTCGAGAGCAGGTGCGTCCACTTGCCCTCCGGCAGGTAGTACGTGACGTCGCCTTCCTTCGTGAAGACCGGCGCGACCATCAGGCTGTCGCCGAGCATATACTGGCGGTCGAGGTCTTCGCACGGGATGTCATCCGGGAATTCCAGAACCATGGCGCGCATGGTCGGCACGCCCGTTTTATGTGTATTGACCGCAGTGGAGAACATGTACGGCATCAGGGTGCACTTGAGTTCGGAGAACTTACGGACAACGGCTACGGATTCCTCGCCGTTCTCTTCACCCTCCTTGCTGAACAGCCACGGCACACGGTAGGAATCGGAGCCGTGCAGTCTGGAGTGCGTGGAGAGCAGGCCGAACGCCGCCCAGCGCTTGTAAACGTCCGCCGGAGCCTTGCCCTCGAAACCGCTCATGTCGTGGCTCCAGAAGCCGAAGCCGGAAAGGCACAGGGAAAGGCCGCCGCGCAGGGATTCGGACATGGAGGAGTAGTTCGACGAGCAGTCGCCGCCCCAGTGTACCGGGAACTTCTGTCCGCCGACCGTGGCGCTTCTTGCAAAGAGGCACGCCTCGTTCTTGCCCTTGTACTCTTCAAGCACTTCCCAAACGCACTTATTGTAAAGGTAGGTGTAATAGTTGTGCATACGGAGCGGGTCGCTGCCGTCGTAGTAAACAACATCGGTCGGGATTCTCTCACCGAAGTCGGTCTTGAAGCAATCGACGCCCTGGTCGAGCAGGTGGCGCAGCTTGGACTGATACCACTTCCATGCGCCCGGGTTCGTGAAGTCCACGATACCCATGCCGGCCTGCCACAGATCCCACTGCCAAACGTCGCCGTTCGGCTTTTTGAGGAGGTAACCAAGCTCCTTCGCTTCCTTAAACAGCGGAGACTTCTGGCCGATATAGGTGTTGATCCAAACGCAGATCTTGAGGTTGTTTTCGTGCTTCATCACCTGCAGCTGGTGCTCGATATCCGGGAACATGGCCCGATCCCAGTCGAAGTTGCACCATTCGTTTTCCTTCATCCAGTAGCAGTCGAAGTGGAACACGTGCAGCGGAATGTGGCGCTCTTTCATGCCGTTTACGAAGCCCATGACGGTCTCTTCGTCGTACTTCGTTGTGAAAGAGGAGGTGAGCCACAGACCGAATGTCCATGCCGGCGGCAGTGCGGGCTTGCCGGAAAGCGTGGTGTAGTTTTCGAGCACGTTTTTCATGCTGTCGCCGCCAACGACCATGAAGTCGAGCTTTTCGCCCGGCACGGAGAACTGTACGCGCGTGACATGCTCGGAGCAGATCTCATAGGAGACAGGACCCGGGTCGTTCACGAGCACGCCGTAGTTGCGGTTCGTGATGTAGAACGGAATGCTCTTGTAAGAAATTTCGGTGCAGGTGCCGCCGTCTTCGTTCCAGGTCTCCACGGTCTGGCCGTTCTTCACATACGGGGTGAAGCGCTCGCCGAGGCCGTAGACCTTTTCGCCGATGTCAAGGTTCATCTGGGCGCGCATGTAGTTGCCGTCCGGGGTGGAGATGGTGCTGATCATCGCGTTGCCGAAGCGGTTGCCGATGCTTGTCAGCTTCTTGTCCTTATAGTAGTAATCAAAGCTGCACGGGTTCTTGCCGATGACGAGCTTTGTATTGCCGCTCTTGATCGTCACGGTCGTTTCGGTGTTCTCGACCTCCAGTGCGCAGTGTGCGTCGTTCAGCTCGAACGCCGGCATTTTCTGGTTGCCGCCCATAAAGTGGTACGCTTCCGTGCGGATGATATCCGGCTGCGGAGAGGAAATATACATTTCCAGAAGCGGGCCGCCCATGGCGCGTATGTCTGCGTGGTACGGCACGGTGTAGAGGTAAACGCGATCGTTTTCTACCTTGACTTCGCGAACCTGCACGGCGTCCGTGTTCGTCACACCGGGAAGGTTCATCCAGTAGCCTTTCGTAAATTTCATATTCAGCTCACTGCCTTTCAAAAAAATTCAAAAATTCCGTTATTGGCACTTGCGCTTTTCGCGCGCCTGCTCTATCATAAGTATAAGCGATATGCTTTGGAAAGTCTACCGCTAATTTGTCCGCTTTTATAACAATCCTGACCACTGAGTCTAAAAGGAGGTGCGTTTTACGGACAAAAATCAATTTGACCGCATGCGGGAGGCCCGCCGCCACGGCGACGCGCTGATGCCCGTGATGAACTACTGCATTCGACGTGAAGACCGCTTTCACGCGCTTGATTGTCACTGGCACAGCGAAATGGAGCTTTTCCGTGTGATGCAGGGCACGCTGACCGTGCAGTGCGGCACCGATCTGTTTGAGGCCCACGCCGGAGACATTGTGTTTTTCAACAGCGGAGAGCTGCACGCCGCCGTGCCGGTGGAAGCCGGTGAGGAGCTTTACTTTGAAGCCATCGTGTTCAGCCCCGATTTGCTGTGCAGCACCGCAAATGACATCATTCGCGTAAAGTACATACAGCCCGTTTTGGACGGCGAGCTGACCGTGCCGCGGCTGATCCGAGCCGGAACAAATTTGCACGAAAGCGTTTCCGCCGCGTTCCAAACTGCGTACACGATGTTGGAAAACCGCCCGCCGTTTTTTGAGTTTCCCGTAAAAGCCGCCATGCTTTCGGCGTTCGGCGCACTGGTGCAAAACGGCGTGTCGGCGCGCATCAGCGCTTCTAAGCGCGCCGCAGCGGACAGCATCAAGGCTGCCATTGCGTTTATACAGGAAAATTACCGGTCTGCCGTCTCCGTACAGCAGCTTGCGCACGCCGCCGGCATGAGCGAGGGACATTTCTGCCGCGTGTTCAAACAGTATACACTGAAAACGCCGGTGCAATTCATCAACGGCGTGCGTTTAAGCCACGCGCTGGAGCTGCTCACCGCCACAAATCTGCGCGTGCTCGACATTGCCATGGACTGTGGCTTTAACTCCATGAGCTATTTCATCGAAGTATTCCGCACCGAATACGACGCCACGCCTTTGCAGTACCGCAAAAAGCTGGAAGAAATCAAGGTGCCGAAATAAACTTAAAAAGTAAAGTAGAGGGTAAAAATGATTTGGGGAATTTTGATCGTACTGATTGTTGTATGTCTGGGCTTTCTGGCGTGGCTTTTCTGCATTGCGCCGGCTTCGCCGCGCGGCGATTTTGCCGAGATGAAAAAATATGACTACGCCCACCGCGGCCTGCACGAAAAAGATCTTTCCGTGCCGGAAAACTCCATGGCAGGCTTTAAGGCGGCTGTGGAAGCGGGCTACGGCATAGAGTTTGACCTGCAGCTGACAAAGGACAAGAAGGTCGTTGTGCACCACGACCGCAGCTTAAAGCGCGTCTGCGGCGCGGATGTTTCCATCGGCGACCTGACGTATAAAGAATTACAGCAGTACCGTTTGCAGAACACCGAGGAGCGCGTACCGCTTTTCAGCGACGTGCTGGCGCTTGTGGACGGCAGAACGCCGCTCATCATTGAACTGAAGCACTACGACGATGCCGATCTGCTGTGCCCGCTCGTGTGGGAGCTGCTGCGCAACTATAAAGGCCCGTACTGCGTAGAATCATTTGACCCGTACATTGTGCAGTGGTTCAGGAAGAACCACCCGTATGTGCTGCGCGGTCAGCTGATGGGTCACTTTGAAGGCAAGGACGAGGAGTGCAAGGGCTTTTTCCGCGCGCTGTTCTGGAGAAACTTGTGGACGAATGTCCTCACCCGCCCACACTTTGAAGCGTATGATGTGCATTTCAGAAACAACATCAGCCACCGCATTGCCTGCGACAAAATGAAGATGCAGGAAGTGAATTGGACGCTGCGCACGGCAGAGGAGTACAAAGTGTGCAAAAACGCCGGCGCCCTGTGCATTTTTGAGTTCATCCGCCCGGAGATTACAGACGAAGACGAATAATAACCCCGTTTTTTCCTGTTGATTTTTTCCGCGCGATGCGCTACAATAGCCGTGTATGAGTTGTACATACAAATCGTTTGCGCCGTTTTTTCGGCACAAAACACATACACACCCGTTTATTTACAGGAGGAATCACTTTATGAACAACATTCCCCAGGTCAAGGTCGGCATTGTTGCCGTCAGCCGTGACTGCTTCCCGGAATCCCTTTCTGTCAACCGCAGAAAGGCACTGATCGACGCTTACACAAAGAAGTTCGGTGCTACCGAAATTTATGAGTGCCCCGTATGTATCGTGGAGAGCGAGATCCACATGGTACAGGCGCTTGAGGACGTAAAGAACGCAGGCTGCAACGCGCTTGTCGTTTACCTTGGCAACTTCGGTCCGGAAATTTCCGAGACGCTGCTTGCAAAGCACTTTGACGGCCCCGTTATGTTCTGTGCGGCCGCGGAAGAATCCGCAGAAGACCTCATGGACGGCCGCGGCGACGCATATTGCGGCATGCTGAACGCCAGCTACAACCTGAAGCTGCGCAATGTAAAGGTTTACATTCCGGAATACCCGGTCGGCACTGCTGACGAGTGCGCGGACATGATTCACGAATTCATGCCGATTGCAAGAACGATCATCGGCCTGAAGAGCCTCAAGATCATCAGCTTCGGCCCGCGCCCGCTGAACTTCCTCGCCTGCAACGCGCCCATTAAGCCGCTTTACGACCTCGGTGTTGAGATTGAAGAAAACTCCGAGCTCGACCTCTTTGAGGCGTTCAATAAGCACGAGGGCGACCCGCGTATCCCGAAGGTCGTCGAAGACATGGAAAAAGAGCTCGGCAAGGGCAACATGAAGCCCGAGATTCTGCCGAAGCTCGCACAGTATGAGATCACCCTGCTCGACTGGGTAGAGGATCACCGTGGCTACCGCGAGTATGTCGCCATTGCAGGCAAGTGCTGGCCGGCATTCCAGACGCAGTTCGGCTTTGTTCCGTGCTATGTCAACAGCCGCCTCACCGGCATGGGCATCCCGGTTTCCTGCGAAGTGGACATCTACGGCGCGCTTTCCGAGTTCATCGGCACCTGCGTCAGCCTCGATGCCGTCACGCTGCTCGACATCAACAACACCGTCCCGGCAGACCTCTACAACAGCGACATCAAGGACAAGACCACGTACACGCAGAAGGATACCTTCATGGGCTTCCACTGCGGCAACACCTGCTCCAAGAAGCTGGCGTTCTGCTCCATGAAGTACCAGAAGATCATGGCGCGCTCCCTGCCGATTGAGGTTACGCAGGGCACGCTCGAAGGCGACATTGCCCCGGGCGACATCACGTTCTTCCGTCTCCAGAGCACGGCCGACACCCAGCTGCGCGCATACGTTGCAGAGGGCGAAGTGCTGAACGTACCGTCCCACTCCTTCGGTTCCATCGGCGTATTCGCCATCCCGGAAATGGGCCGCTTCTACCGCCATGTGCTCATCGAGAAGAACTTCCCGCACCACGGCGCAGTGGCGTTCGGTCACTACGGCAAGGCGCTGTTTGAGGTCTTCAAGTACCTCGGCGTCGAGAACATCGGCTACAACCAGCCGAAGTCCCTGCCCTATCCGTCCGAGAACCCGTTTAATAAGTAATTTCAGATAAAGCAAAACCAGCCTGCGCGGTGTTCAAACGAACCGCGCAGGCTGGTTTTTTATTAAATGTATTAAATGGCGCGGAATTTCTGCCATTTTTTGCTCTTGAAGCGCCACACGAACGCCACGGAGCGCGCAAGCCAGTCCATGCCCATGGCAATCCAAACACCGACAACACCCATGTTGAGCAGGATACCAAACAAAACTGCCGAGCCGATGCGGAACATCGCCATGGAGCCGATGCCGATATACATGGTGAACTTGGCATCGCCCGCCGCACGCAGACCGTTTGGCAGGTTGAAAGACGTCGGATGCAGCACCGTTGCAAAGATATTATGCAGCATCACGAGGATATACGCGTAGTGATACGTCTCCTCGGAGACTGCAAAACAGCTTAAAATCATCGGCAGGCACAGCCACACGAGAACCGTCAGAACAGCCGTTGCAATCCACGATACTTTCATCATCTTTTTCAGGTAATGTTCCGCTTCGTCGTAGCGGTTTGCACCCACGCACTGCCCCACGACCGTCACGACCGCAAGGTTCATGGCGCTGACGACGATAATGGCGATGAGGTCCACGCTGCCCGCCACGCCGTTTGCGGCAATCTGCGCCGTGCCGAACATGGCAACGATGCTTGTCACCAGCACACGCCCCAGCGCAAAGAGACCGTTTTCAATCGCATTTGGAATTGCGATTTTCAAAATGCGGCGCAGCATCTCAAAGTTGCGGCAGAAAACGTTTTTCGCCTTGAGGTAGACCTCGTGCTTTGCGTTGAACGCAAGCGCCGTCATGACGATGCCCGCCACCGCGCGGGACAAAAGCGTCGGCACCGCAACGCCTGCAACGCCCGCTTTCAGCACGAAAATACCGATTGCGTTGCCGGCAATGTTGATGACGTTCATGAGGAGCGAAACGTACATGGTCATGTTCGTCTTTTTCATGGAGCGAAAAAGTGCCGCCGAAGAATTGTAAATACCGAGGAACGGGAACGAAAACGCCGTGATGAACATATAGGTTTCCGCCGCCTGCAAGACGCTTTCTTCTGCCGAACCGTACAAAAGGTGCAGAATTTGACTGTTCAAAGCCGCGCAGATGACGCACACCACGCCGGAAGCGAGCAAAGTACCGACCATCAGCTGCCCCGCCGCGCGGTTCGCATTTTCCTGCTCCTTGTTGCCGAGGTACTGCGAAACGATGACCGCGCCGCCCGTTGCAAGTGCCGTTAAGATTGTGATGACCATGTAAGCGAACATATCCACAAGGGAAACGCCGGAAATGGCGGATTCGCCCGCATAAGACACCATGACGGTATCGGCCGTACCCACAAGCACTGCCAGAATCTGTTCGATGACAAGCGGCACGATGAGCTTTCTTAAATCTTTATCAGAAAACATAAAACCCCTCCGTGTACTGAATTTGGATAATTCCAGTATAACGAAAAGGTCTATAAATGTCTAATACTTAATTTGCAGAGTCAGAAATACAAAAAACGAATAAAAGAGACTTATTCCGACGCTGCGCTCCCGCTGATTTGTTCTTTCACAAACTGCGAATAGTAGATTTTGCCGCCGAGGGTGCCGGTTTTCAGATTTATGATTTCCAGCGTCTGGCCGCTCGTCGTCGCCGTCACCACGTATAAATAACCCTTGTAGAGCAAAAGGCCCTGCGTGGTGTCACTGAAATAAAAATTCGGGATACTTTCCGGCAGCGTGTATGTGTAGTTTTCGCCGCTTTCGGTAGGCTCTGCGTTTTCAAGTGCCGAGGTGTTCATCGTCAGCACATTTTCATTTACGTTGTACGTGCCGATGACTTCGGTCTGCGCTTTGCCGTCGGCAATTTCAAGAGACATCACCGTGCAGCCCTCTGCGGGGCGCTCCGGGAACTCCAGCATGGCGTTTTCGCCGCGCTGCACTGTGAGGGTAACAACACAGACAATGAGAATAACCGCGATCAAAATTGCGCCGAATGCTTTTTTCATACACAAATCCTCTGTATTTTTAGGTTTTAGCCGAACGCCAACGTGCCGTTAATGTCGTATAATACGGCGCAAAGGTCAATGGCCCTTGTGCGGTAATAGACCATGATGCTCTCTGCCACGGTGATGGCCGCAAGGGGGTCATTCTCCGATACGGAATCGCGGATGTCCTGCAACGCGGTGCTTTGCTCGTTCACCCAGTGGGACTGTTCCTCTTTGACGGTTTCGACCGTTTTATCGTCGCCATACTCCAAAATCTGCGTGTAGACGGAATCAATCTGCTCTTTCCAGCTGTCGGAAGCCGTGTTGCACGCAGTAATCATGCCCGCAACAGAGCCCGCCGTTTCCATATCGTCCGCATACTGCGTATCGATGGGGTTGTTTTCAAACGCGGCGCGGAATTCCTCGCTGCCCGTTTCCGGTACCGGCAAGGTGCTTGTGTGGCGATTTTCGCCCGTTTCGGAGGACGTGTTGCCTTCGGGCGCAGGGGTAGGTTCTTCTTCGGGGGCCGCTGTTGCCTCCGGCGCAGGAGTGATCTCCGGCGCCGGGGTCGCTTCTGCCGTGGCGGAAGACGTATTTTTATTGCCGCCCGAGCAGGCGGTCGTGGTGAGCAGCATCGCGGCGCAGCAAACGGCGCACAGCAAACGAATGCAGGTTTTCATATTCATGTTCATGTTCCTTTCAAAAATGGGATATGGCACGCGGCACCGCCGCGAGAAATTTTTGGTTCTGATAAAATGTACCACATTCGCGGGATTTATGCAAGAGAATCCCGCCCGCGCCTTGCGAAATTAAGAAAATGTTTATATAATAGTAGGGTAATCTTCCCGAGAAAATCAAGCAGTTTTTATCATAAAGAGAAAGGAACGACAGTTTATGAAGCTCTTTGAAAAAACACTGACAAGCGAAACAAAGTTTGAGGGCCGCATCATCAAGGTGCTGCGCGACACCGTGGAGCTGGAAAACGGCAAAACGAGTGCAAGAGAGGTTGTGTGCCACAACGGCGGCGTGTGCGTGGCGGCGCTGACCGAACAAAACGAAGTGCTGCTTGTGCGCCAATTCCGTTATCCGTACAAGGAAGTGCTGCTGGAGCTGCCCGCCGGCAAACTGGAAAAGGGTGAAGACCCGTTTGAGGCCGTAAAGCGCGAGCAGATGGAGGAAACCGGCACCGCGGGCGAAAACTACATTTCGCTCGGCAATCTGTACCCCTCTCCCGGCTACTGCGGCGAGATCATCCGCATCTGGGCGTGCCGTGTGGCCCAAAAAGGCGAAATGCACTTAGACGAGGATGAGTTTCTCGAAGTGGAGCGCATTCCGCTCGACAAAGCCGTTGAGATGGTGTTAAACAATGAAATCCCCGATTCCAAAACGCAGGTGGGCATTTTGAAGACCGCCGCACTCGTAAAGGCCGGCAAGCTTTAAGAGGCGCGCATGAGAAGAACATTCATCACGCGACTGCCGAACAAGGCCGGTGCGTTTTTGAAGGCTACGCGCATTGTGGCGCAGTCCGGCGCGAACATCACGCGCGTCAGCTACAATAAAGCCGTTGACCTGCACGTGCTGTTTTTGGAGGTCAGCGGCTCGCAGGCGCAGCTTGATACCATCGCTGTGCGTTTAAACGACGTAGGCTATATTTTGAACGAGGATAACCCCGGCAAAACGATTTTGCTGGAATTCCACCTGCCGAACGTACCGAGCGCCGTGCTGCCCGTTTTGGAGCTCATCGACAGCTTTAATTTTAACATCACATACATGAGCGGGCAGGAAAACGACACCGACCATCAGGATTTAAAGGTCGGCATCTACATTCAGGATCCTGCACAGACGAAGGTGTTTTTAGACCGCGCCGCAAAGCTGTGCGAAATGCGTGTTTTAAACTACGACAAAAGCCAAAAGGTGCTCGATAACACGGTGTTTTACCTTTCGTTTGCGCACCAGCTGGCTTCTACCCTGCACCTGCCGCAGGAAGATATGGACGCGCTCATTGCAGACTCCAACCTTTTGATGCAGCACCTTGACGAAAAAGGTGAAGCGCCGCACAAGACGTTTTCGTACATCGGCAAAATCGCCGAAATGCTGCACAGCTTTAAAGGCGAAAACTTCCGCGCGCGCATTTCGCAGCGCAGTCTGTTCGGCGGGTTTACAATGCACATCATCGAGCCGCCGTGCGGGGGCAACACGTATATTCTGGAGAAAAACCGCAAGCTGCTGTTCATCGACTGCGGCTTCCCGTGCTACAAGGACGAGATGCTGAAGATTTTCCGCAGCCTGTTCCCGAACTTTGACAATATGGAGCGCACGCTTATCGTCACGCATGCGGACATCGACCATTGCGGCCTGCACGACCTGTTCGACACATTCTATGTGAACGAGGAAACGCGGCTGAATTTCGCCTTGCAGAACAACGGTCTGCCCGATCTGCGCGAGCAGAACCGCATTTGTGCGCCGTATAACCGCATCTGCAAGCTGATGACGGGCTACACGCCACCCGATATGCACACGCTGCGCGTTATTGAGCACACAGAGCCTGCAAGCGACGCACCCATCTCCCCGCGCGGTACGCTGGAGTTTGAGGGTCTTACCCTGCGCGTTTTCGACGGCAACGGTGGGCACTTTAAGGGCGAGATCGTGCTTGTGGACGACGCGCACCGCATTGTTTTCAGCGGTGACATCATGGTGAACATCAAGGGCTTTTCAAAAGAGCAGTATGATTTTAACCTGCTTGCACCGTAT
>OLGF01004170.1_pt1 | contig 11023 bp, 9 predicted proteins | sample 1604971 | NCBI WGS metagenome assembly OLGF01 (sample SAMEA3888902, study PRJEB22519) | human gut metagenome | biome: human gut; feature: human-associated habitat; material: faeces | place: Denmark | collected 2011 | reverse complement strand
GATACCGTTTGACTGATAGCGAGACTACAAAACCTACCAGTTTTGGGAAATAGCCCTTCTTTTTTTGTTCACAGTCTTGGAATGGCGGCGAGCAATCCCAACGTGTAGTCCGTCTGCGGGGCGGAGAAAATTTGATCGGCTTCGCCTTCCTCGACGATTTCGCCCGCGCGCATGACGGCGATGCGGTCGGCCACGTGCCGAACAACGCCGAAGTTGTGGGTGATGAAGAGGTAGCTCAGACCAAAGCTCTTTTGCAGGCGCGAGAGGAGATTCAGAATCTGCGCCTGCACGGAGACGTCGAGGGCCGACGTGGGTTCGTCGCAGACGATGATGCGCGGCTCGACCGAGAGCGCCCGGGCAATGGCGATGCGCTGGCGCTGTCCGCCCGAGAAGGCGTGCGGAAGGCGCTCGGCCGCGTTTTCGGGCAATCCCGTTTCGCGAAGCAGTTTCCGTACCCGTTCGAAGCGCTCCTCGGAAGACCATTCGGGGTGAAGCGCGATCATGCCCTCTTCGAGCGTTTCGCGCACCGTCATGCGCGGGTCAAGGGACGAGAAGGGATCCTGAAAGATGATCTGCGCGGTCCGGCGCAAAAGGCGAAGGTTTTCGCCCGAGGCGCCGAGAACGTCGCGTCCGAGAAGACGCACGGCCCCCGTGACGCGGGCCTTGGGGCCGAGAAGGCCCAAGGCCGCCATGACGGCCGTGGTCTTGCCCGAACCCGATTCGCCGACGAGGGCGAGCGTCTCCCCTTCGGCGAGCGTGAGCGACACGCCCCGCACGGCGGGTTTGGCGGCGTCGGGACGCCACCAGCGGCGGCTGCCGTAGGTCACCGTGAGGTTCGAGATTTCAAGCACCGTCGGGCGGTTTTCCCGAAGGTCTGAAGAGAAGGATTCTTCCGTCGATTCGGAGAGGTTTTCGCCCGGGAAAAAGCAACGCACGGGATGAGCCCCCTCCGTCAGATCGGGGTGGCGCGCGCAGGCTTCGGCTGCGCGCGGACAGCGCACCCGGAAGCGGCAGCCCGCGGGCGGCGGGGCGAGTGTCGGGACGGTCCCTTCGATGGGGTGCAGAGTCTTCTTTCGGTCCGTGTCGGGGAGCGCGTTCAGAAGCGCTCCCGCATAGGGGTGGCGGGGCGACGAGAAGAAGTCCGCAACCGTCGCCGTCTCGACGATCTCGCCCGCGTACATGAGGGCGAGGCGGTCGGCCGTCTGCTTCACGACCGCGAGGTCGTGCGTGATGAGAAGGAGCGTGAGCCCCGTTTCCTTCTGCAGGTCTTTGAGCAACTTCAGAATCTGCGCCTGCAGCGTCACGTCGAGCGCCGTCGTGGGTTCGTCGGCGATCACGACGTCGGGGCGCGCCGAAAGCGCCATGGCGATCATGACGCGCTGCTTTTGTCCGCCCGAGAGTTCGTGCGGGTAGCGCGAAAGGGCGTCGCCGCCCAAGGAAACGCCGACGCGTTCGAGCCATTCGAGCGCTTCCTTTTTCGCATCGGCCGAGGACACCGTCCGGTGCGCCTGGATCATTTCGACGAGCTGGTCGCCCACCGTCATGACGGGGTCGAGCGCCGTGGAGGATTCCTGAAAGACCATCGCGATCTTCGCGCCGCGGACGCCGCGCATTTCGCGTTCCGTAAGCGAAAGGAGTTCCCGGCCGTCGAGACGGATTTCCCCCGCGGTGACGCGCGCGTTTTCGGGAAGGAGCCGCATGAGGCTCGCGGCCGTGAGGCTCTTGCCGCAGCCCGACTCGCCGACGAGCGCGAAGGTTTCGCCCTTTCGAAGGCCGACGGTGATGTCGGAGAGCGCTTCAAGCGTCCCTTCGTCCGTGTCGATTTCCAGAGAGAGTCCCCGAACGTCAAGGAGTGTTTCGTTTGTCATCCTGCGCCTCCCTTTCGCTTGAGTGCGGCGCGGGGATCAAAGGCGTCGCGCACGGCCGCCGCAAAGAGGTTCGCCGAGAGCACGAGCGAGAGCATGAAGACAAAACTCGCGGCGAGATTCCACCAGACCATGGGGGAGCGGCTCATTTCGCTTCGCGCCGCGTTGATCATGGTGCCGAAGGAGCTCATCGAGGGATCGACCCCGACGCCCACGTAGCTCAGCACCGCCTCGTAGAGGACGATTCCCGAAAAGTCGAGAACCGTCACGATGAGGACGATGTGCAGAACGTTCGGAAGCACGTGGCGGCGCAGAATCCGCGCGTGCGGCACGCCGAAGGCCCGTGCCGCGGTGACGTAGTCGAGCGCCGTGATCTTCATCGTTTCGGCGCGCAGAAGGCGCGCGAGCGTCGACCAGCCGGTCATCCCGATGATGAGCGCGAGGAGAAAGAGCCGCACGTCGGCGCGCTCGAGCCCGGTCGGCCACCATTCCGGGTGACGGTCCATGAAGACCGTGACGAGGAGCACCGAGGCCGCGATGAGAAGAACGCTCGGAATCGAGGAGAGCGTCGTGTAGAGGTACTGGATCGCGTCGTCGACGCGTCCCTTGAAGTAGCCCGCCGCCATGCCGAGCGTGACGGCGAAGGGAAGCGTCGCGAGCGTCGCGAGCGACCCGATCACGATCGCCGTGCGAAGCGACTTGAGCGCTTCGTAGAGGACGTCGTTGCCGACGGCGTCGGTCCCGAAGGGGTGACAGACGGGCCAGATGGCGAGAACGACGCTCGTGAGCGTCAGGAGCGCCGTGAAGGTGAGCCAGGGCGCGAAGCGCTCGCCCGAGAGCGACGTGAAGCGCCGAAGAAGGGCGCGCTTGTCGCCCCGCCTCACCGCGACGAGCAGTCCCGTTGCGCAGATGGCGGCGAGAAGTCCGGCGGCGCCGCCCGCGAGGCTCCGAAGAAAGAAGGACGCGTCTTCGGCGAGGGGTGCGATCTTGAGCGGCTGAAAGTCCCGCACGGGTCCCGATTCGGTCACGACGGTGGTCTTGTCGAATTCCCGCATTGCGAAGGGGGCGGAATAGCTTCGTTCGGGGTGCGCGGCGTCGAGCACGTCGAAGACGAGCGTGTCGAAGACCGACACGGTCGTAGGACTGTAGGCGCGCGCTCCGTTGGGGCCGGGCGGCAGTTCCGGGCGGTAGTGAATCGAGTCGAGCGTTGCGATCGAGAGAAAAAAGGCGAGGACGACCGCGGCCGAGGCGGCGCCCGCGTCCGCAAAGACCGCGCGCCAACGGGCGCGAAGCGTCGGACGCGCAAGGACGAAGCGCACCGTGAGAAAGAGAAGCGCGAGAAGAAGTAGCATCACGCCGTCGGTCGGAAGAAATACGATCATGGCGGCTTCCTTACCGGTTCGTGAGTCGAATGCGGGGATCGACCAAGGTGTAGACGACGTCGGTCAGAATGAGCCCCGCGATGTAGGCGATCGTTCCGAGGAAGACCATGGCGCGCACGACGGAGAAGTCCTGCGCGTTGACGGCGTCGATCGTGTAGCTCCCGAGCCCCGGAATCCCGAAGAAGCTCTCCATGATGAGGCTTCCCATGAAGAGCGACGGAATGACAGCGACGGTCGAGGTGACGATCGGAAGCGAGGCGTTGCGAAGCACGTGTCCGAAAAGTATCCGCGTCTCCGTGATCCCTTTGGCGCGCACGCAGCGCACGTAATCCTTGTTGAGTTCCTCCAAGAACATCGCGCGGTAGAGAAGCGTGCCGGAACCCAGCTGCGCGAAGACGCCGATCGCGACGGGAAGCGCAAGAAAGGCGACGCACCCCGCTCCCTCGCTCCAGCCCGACACAGGGACGAGCTGCATCACCTTCCCGAAGAGCCACTGCCCCGTGATGATGTAAAAGAGGCTCGAAATCGACATGAGGGCGACCGCCGCGGCGATCGCGCCCTTTTCAAGGCGCGTCCCCCGGAGGAGAGCGACGAGGAGCGACACGCTCACGACCGTGATCACGCCCAAAAGGAAGGTCGGCACGGCGAGAAGGAGCGACGGGACCATGCGCGTCTTGATTTCCGTCGTGATGTCGCGGCCCGAATCGCTCATCCCGAAGTCAAAGGAGAGAAGCGGAACGCTTCGCGTCCAGAAGATCGTCTTCGTCACGCTTTCCGTCCCCTGGGCCTTTTCGTTCCAAAAGAGCGGCAGGTCGTAGCCGTGGGCGCTCTTCCAGGCTTCAATCGACTCGACCGAGACGCGCTTGCCGCCCAAGGCAAGACGCGCCATGTCGTCGGGGGTGTTCGCGGCGAAAAAGAGAAGGAAGGTGAGAAGGTTCACCCCGAGGAGAATGAGCGCTCCGTAAAAGAGCCGTCGGAAAAGATAGGCGATCATCGTTTCTCCTCCGGACTCGGTTTGGCGCGGCGCTCCTCATGGCGTCTCGCTTCGGCGCGAAGCGCCCGAACGAGAATCCACGCGATCGGCACGATGAGAAGAAGGGGCCAGAGAACCGGGCGGTTCCACTCCCGGATGCGTTCGGCGCGAAGCGCTTCGTCGACGCCGATGTATTGGAGGGAGTTGCGCACCATGCTCGTGGGCTTGGCGTTCAGGACCCATTCGTGGAAGGCCGCGGCCGCCTTCGGGTAGTACCCGAACATGATGGGGGCGTCCTCCTGGAGAATTCGGATCATTTCGTCGATGGCGCGCGCCTTTTCGGGCCCGTCCTCGAGCCACTTCATGCGCTCGAACGCGCGGTCGAAGGCGGGGTTCGAGTAGTTTCCCGCGTTTTCGCCGCCGTGCTTCACCTTGCTGTTGGGACCGTAGAAGAGAAAGAGAAAGTTCTCCGCGTCCGGATAGTCCGCGACCCAGCCCCAGAGAAAGATCTGCGCGGCGCCGCGGTTCATTTTGTCCTGAAAGCGGTTGTAGTCGGTGGCGCGGATGTCGAGCTGAATGCCGAGTTTGGCGAACTGCCGCTGATACCACTCGAGATAGGCTTTGGACCCCTGCGCGGCGTTCTGGTAGTCAAAGGAGAGAATGAGGGGCTTGCCGGTGAGTGCGTCGCGTCCGTCGGGATAACCCGCCTCCCTCAAGAGCGCCTTCGCGTCTTCGATGGAGCGGCGTACGACGCGGCCCTCCTCCGTCTTTCGGTAGACGACCGGATTGAAGGCCGAGGGACCGTCGTCGCGCCAGCCAAAGAGCCCCGGCGGCAACGGACCGTGTGCGGGAATGCCCTGGTTTTTCTGGAAGATCGCGATGTTTTCCTCCCAGTCGACAGCAATCGAAATCGCTTGGCGAAGAAGTCTTGCGCGCCGCGCCTCTTCGGGGGTCTTGCCGCCCCCGAGGACGGGATCAAGCCAGTTGAAGCCCAAGTACCAGAAGCTCGCCTCGACCGTTTCGGGAAAGCGCAGGTTCTTTTTCGTGTAGAGCGCAAGCTTTTCGGGACTGTCCGCCATCGCGGTGAGGTAGCCGAGCCCCGTGTCGACGCGGTCGATCGAGGGGCTGTCGTAGTATCCCTGAAGGAATTTCGTCTGAAGCGGCACCGCCTCCTTTTCGATTTCAAAGACGACGCGCTCGACAAGCGGCAACGGTTTGCCGCAGGCTGCGAGATACCCCTTTTCCTTGTCCCCGGCTTCTCCTTCGCACGGGTAGGGGACGAAGCGGAAGAGGGGGTTCTTCACCATTTCGTGCCGGCGGTTTTCCTCAAAGACGCTCATCATGAAGGGGCCGGTGCCGACGGGCCAGGTGTTGAGCGTGAAATTGTTCTCCTGAAAGCCCCGCTGCGAATAAAACTTCTCCGCCTCCCACGGAACGGGTGCGAAAAAGGCCATGGTGAGCCAGTTGGAAAACTGCGGGTACTTCCCCTTGACGCGGATGCGAAGCGTGTGGTCGTCGAGCGCTTCGGCCCCTTCAAAGGGGACGCCGTCGATGTCGAGATAGGCGTCGTTGCCAACTTTCTCCCGAAGAAGCCGGTCTTGTTCGCGAAGCGTCCTGGCGAGGTCCTCAAGCCCCACGATATGGTCGCTCATGGTCCCGAGAATGGGACTCACGACGCGGGGACTTGCGATGCGGCGGATGCCGTGCACGTAGTCGTGCGCGGTGAGTTCGCGCGTGCCGCGCTCGGCGAAGTCGCCGGGCTTCCTCTTTGTCTTTGCCTCTTCGTAGGAAAGGTCGTGGTAGAGGAAGTTTCCGTTCCGGTCCTTCGCGAAGGCCGGGTGCGGCGCAAAGCGGATTCCCTTTTGAATCGGAATGTCGTAGACGGAAACGGCGATCGCTTCGGCGGGGGCGTCGACGGGGAGTTCCCTGCCCTTCGCATCGAAGTAGCGCGGCTCCACCACGCGCACGGCCGTGCGGGGCACGAGCGTGTAGGGGCGCTTCAGGTAGTGGTACTGATAGAGCGGCTCGTAAATGCCGTAGGTGTAGGCCGTTTCGTCCGACGAGTAAGATCGCTGCGGATCGAGCGTGCGGGGACTGCGTCCTCCGAAGGCCGTAAAGAGCGTCTTTTCCGCATATTCCTCCACGTCGCGCGGAGCGTTGAGCACGACGCTCTGTGCGGCAAGCGGGAGGCTCAGTACGGCCACGAAAAGCCAACGGATGAGACGCTTCAAGGGAGAATCCTTTCCTTCTCGAAGAAGGGATAAAACGAGCGGAGGACCTGCGGGGCGCTCTTGGCCCGTTCGACCATTCTAGCCGATCGACCGGGCGGAGCTACTCGGACGTGGTGGCGAGCGCCCGTTGGCGCCCGGTGCGCCCAAAGCGGTCACACTACGTTAAAAAAGAGGGGGAGAGATTTCTCTCTCCCCCATCCAGGACCTGACAGACACAAAATTTTGCACACTCCCGCAACACACTTGTTGGTGGCAAGTGTGTTACAGAGTCGCAAATCCGAGACCTTCTCGCACGGTGCGCCCTCTTCCGCCAGGGGAAGGCCTGTGAACGAAAAGGGCCGGCGCTTTGATGCGGCGCCGGCCTCTTTCGGTCATTCAGCTCGTACGGCGGGCGTTCGCGTCCCGTTTCGCACGGATCCAGGCGTAGCAGGTGCTGCGACTGATGTGTGTCTTTTCGGCAATTTCACTGATGGTGAAGCCCTTGAGCGAAAGATCCCAGACGGCCGACTTGGCATCGTCGTCATAGCAGTAGAGGTGCTTCGATACGGTCGGGAAGAAGCGGTTTTCGCGGAAGGCGCGTCCCCAGTCGCGCGTCGTGTGCGGGGAAATCGCCAGGCGCTTCGCCACCGACTTGTGACCGAGCCCCTGCTCGAAGAGTTCGAGAGCCTGCTCACGGATTTCCCGGGAAAGGATGCGGCCTGGCAGGTGGCGGTGAAAAGCAGGTTCCAACGATTGATTGCTCATTGCGAAGTGGTCTCCGAAAGTGAGAGAGAAAGGGCGCCCGACGGAGGGCGGCGTTGCGTTCGTAAAGAACGTCTTGGACTTAGGGATAACCATAAGGAAAGGGAACGGCGGTCCCTCCCCGTGGGCGGCGAAAAAGACCGTGAATGATGAAAACCGTATCGGCTATTGAATTCTTAAAAAAGAAAAACGAAATGCGACAAAGCGGCTCAAAAGCCGCTTGTGATGGGATGTTGGAAAAAAATAACAACCTGCGTAAGGAGAGTGGGGGCGGATCTTTTCGAAAAGAAACCGCTCGGGCGTCGGCTATCCGCCGCCCGAGCGACTGTCGCGTCCGGCGGCGGGGATGATGCCGTGCGTTGAAGGCGGGAGCGCGAAGGTCAGACACCCGGGAAAAATTTGTGCCAGTCGGTTGCGCAGTGCGCGTTTCTCACGATGAGACCGTAGAGGGGTTTGGGGAGGAGTTTTTCGAGCGCTTCGGGAAGCGTGGCGAGTTCCAGATAGGTCGACACGTAGGCGGGGGAGCGGCCCACGCAGCGGGCGATTTCCGCCTGCGAGAGACCCGCTTCGAGAAGCGACGAAAGAGCCGCCGACACGTCGAGGGGATTGAGTTCGCGTCGCGCGAGCGTCGAGCGGATTTCCCGGAAAAGCGCTTCGCGCTCGGTTTCGCTCGGCTGCTGCGCAGGCGCGGGCGGCGGGATGGCGCGCTTGTCCTTGAGCGCGAGAAGACGTTGAAGATTGAAACTCATGACCGAAAACTCCACAAAAGAAGGCGGGAAGGGAGTCGTCCCAAAAGTACTCGACAGGGGACGGCTCCGCAGTTTTGACGAAAGAAAACCGTGCGAAACCGCGGCGAGCGCATCCGTCGGGAGCGTCACTTGGGGCGAAAGGCGCTTTCCGAGAGATAGCGGAACTGACAGAAGGGACAGTTCGAAAACCGCGCGTCGTCGGGGTGCTCTTCCGCGTCGGTGAGGTGCACCGTTTTGCAGAAGGGACAGCGCCGGTAGCGCTTGACGCCTTCGCGGATGCGAAGCGCCGTTTCGAAAAAGAGCGACGCGTCGTCCAAATGCGGATGAAAGGCCGAAAAGGCGTTTCCCGAGAAGGCTTCGACAGTTTTCCCCCCAGGCTTCGAGAACGTGGGGGACGTTTGCTTCGTCAAAGACTTCGTCGCCGGCGATCCGAAGGTAGAAGGCCGCGAAGGCGCTCTCGAGCATCGCGCGGTAGACGTCGTCGGGGAGCGTCTCGCCGCGGCGAACGCCCGAGCGTTCCGCCGCAAGGCAGGCGGAACGCGCCTGACTGTCGGTGACGCCGTTCAGAATCCGCACGAGCCCGCGCTTCGTGCCGAGAAGCGCAAGAAGGTAGCTTCGGAAAAGGCGCAGCTTTTCCGAGCGAAAGAGTTTCGGATCCTTTTCGCCCCGCACGGCGTTCAAGGCGTCGCGCATGTCGGGGAGCGGCCGTTCGCCGCTTCGGCGCTTCGATTCGAGCCGCTCGAAAGTGTTGGCGATGAGCGTCACGATGCGCTCGTCCGTGCCGAGCGCGCGTGCGATGTCGGAAACGGATTCTCCCTTTCGGGTCCGCTCCCAAACGGCCGTGCGCAGAGCCGAGGATTTATCGGTCATAGGACCTCCTCTGCGGGCTGACCCGCATGCACGAGCGTGAGAACGCGTTCGAGGAAGCGTTCGGATTCGCCCGTGTCGGCCGGGCGTTCCCGATCGAAGTCGGCGAGAAGACTCCAGAGGTCCTTCACCTCCATCGAGAAGTGAAAGACGCTCGGATGCTCGGCGCAGTAGGACATGATCCGCGCGGGCGTCGCGGCGCGAAGCGCCCGGCAGACGTCTTTCGAAAGACCGAAGACCGCCGCGCAGGCCGTTTCGCCGTGCGTCGCGAGCGTGTGCGCGCTCATCCAGTAGTGCATCGTGAAGGCGCGGGCGTGCACGTTTTCGAGCCGCAGGCGAAGCAGATGATCGGAGCGAAGCGGCGGCGTCGACGCTTCTTCAAAGTGCGCGAGCAGCACCGCTTCGTCAAACTCCGCGCGGAAACTCGAAAAGGCGGGCGACGAGAGATGTTCGATCAGGGCGTCGGGGGCCGTGCGCAGGCGTTCCGCAAAGTAGGGCGAACAGCGAAGAAGCGTGTGAAGGACCGGGAGCGATTCGTTTGCGACCGAGCGCAGATAGGTCCAGGCCTCCCGCTCGAAGCGGGCGACCGGGAAGCGGAAGCTCTCGGGAACCGTCGCCGTGAGCGACTTCGGAAACGAGGTTTCCTCGCGCATGGCCTCGGCGTCGATGCGCTCGATCAGGCGCTGAAAGTTGCGCAGACTCGCGGACGTGTGAAACGTGCTCATGAAAAATGATCTCTTCCTGAAAAGATTTCCGCCTAGATCTCTTCTTCAGGAGAAGAAAAAGAGGGAAGCAGAGGGGTAAAGCAAAAGGAAGGACCACCGGATCTTCGTTGAGGCCTTGCGGAATGCCGTGAATAAAAAATAACAGAGAGGGAGGCGAGGAGAATCTTCCTGCGGCTCTTTTCGGCAAAATCGGGCGAATCAGTGCTGCGGCAAAAGAAACGGTGTTCCCGCCGCGCCTCTGTCATGCCGTAGCTTCATGCTACGCGAAAGGCAAAGCTTTTTCCATAAAATTAGAAAAAACCCGAATATTTGCGTGTGAAACGTTGCGTTTTGTTCACTTCGCTTCGAGGATCCTCTTCTTTTCGGGCGCCGAGCAGAATTCGGCGACGGGGCAGCGCTCGCACTCGGGGCGGCGCGCCTTGCAGCAATAGCGCCCGTGCAGGAGGAGCCAGTGGTGGGCGTCCTGAAGATAGGCGGGCGGAATCACCTTGAGGAGCTTTTCTTCGACCTCGTCGGGGGTCTTTCCCTTGGCGAGACCCGTTCGGTTGGCGACGCGGAAGATGTGGGTGTCGACGGCCAAGGTCGGGTGTCCGAAGGCGACGTTGAGCACCACGTTCGCGGTTTTGCGTCCGACGCCCGGAAGCGTCATGAGGGCTTCGCGGTCTTCGGGGACTTGGCCGCCGTAGACGGACAAAAGGCGTTCGCACAGGCCGAGGATGTGCTTCACCTTGTTGCGGTAGAGCCCGATCGTCTTCACGTAGGGGGTGAGGCCCTCTTCTCCGAGGGCTAGGATGGCTTCGGGGGTGTTCGCGACGGGAAAGAGCTTCGCCGTCGCGAGGTTCACGCCCTTGTCGGTCGCCTGGGCGGAGAGCACCACGGCGACCAAGAGTTCGAAGGGAGAGGAAAAATTCAGTTCCGACTTGGGGTTCGGATGCTCGGCGGCGAGGCGCCGCATGAATTCTTCCCGATCGGCTTTGCGGATCATGGTTTTCTCCCTTCCTTTTTCGCGGTCAGGACGCGGAGCGTCCCGATTTGCGCACCTGCGCGAGGATGTCGGCGACAAGCCCCTTGCGGGTGGTTTGACGGCGCCGCTCGAGTTCGGCGTCGATCTCTGCCTGCCGCGCGGCGCGGCGGGCGGCGTTTTTTTCGTAGGCGGCCTTGGCGCGGCGGGCGTCTTCGTCGGTCCAGGAGCGGCCGGGTTCGACGAACTCGATCGTGTCCATCGGACAGGCCGGAACGCAAAGGCCGCAACCCGTGCAGTCGGCTTCCAGCACCGCGTAGAGGTGTTTGGGTACCCCCGTGATCGCGTCGACCGGACAGGCGTCTTCGCACCAACCGCAGCCGATGCAGCCCTCCGCCTTCACGCGTGCGACGGCAAAGGGTATTTCGCGTCCGTATTCGGGGTCGAGCGGCAGGGGGGCGGTGCCGAGAAGCTCGGCGAGGCGTCCGGCTGCGGCTCGGCGGTCTCACCGGTATCCTCGTCGTCAACG
>OLGF01004164.1_pt1 | contig 11036 bp, 8 predicted proteins | sample 1604971 | NCBI WGS metagenome assembly OLGF01 (sample SAMEA3888902, study PRJEB22519) | human gut metagenome | biome: human gut; feature: human-associated habitat; material: faeces | place: Denmark | collected 2011 | reverse complement strand
TATGGAATGTTTGACGAATCATTCCGCGTGCCTCGATGTGGCTCCGGGGCCATGTATGGACAGTCTGTCTCAAGAAGGATTCTATCAAGTGGAAGCTCTGACACTGTCTGTACCAGCTTCTTTGCATTCTTGAAAGTTACGACACCTCCCACTCCGATATAATATCCCAGCTTTACATACTCCAGTGCCATCTCCGGTGAATATGAATAGCAGTGTATCACGCCGCGGATATTCTTTTTTGCTGCCTCTGTCATGATTTCCATGGTGTCCTGTGCTGCATCACGCGAGTGTATGATAACCGGCAGCGATGATTCTGCTGCAAGCTCAAGCTGACGCTTAAACCAGTAGCGCTGGTTTTCCTGCACCTTTGGCTCCTTATCCCAGTAATAGTCCAGTCCGATTTCCCCGACTGCAACAGTCCTTTCCCATGCAGTCTGTTCCCTAAGCCATGCAAAGGTTTCCTCGTTTAAATCAGCTATGTCGCTTGGATGCACTCCAACCGCCGCATATATAAAGTCATATTTCTTTGCAAGCTCTATCGTAGTCATGGTAGAGCCAATAGAAGCCCCGACATTTATTATCGGGGCAACTCCTTTTTCATGGACGCGTTTTATTGTTTCATCACGGTCATCCTTAAATCTGTCATCATCATAATGGGCATGTGTTTCAAATATCATTAATTACTGTGTCCTTCCTCCGCCCAAAGCTTATCGGCACAAGGCTTCCATGCCTGCGCATACTCCTTACACTTGTTGCACAGGTGCTCCACGCTCTCGGGCGCTTCCAGGTCGGTCGAATGCGCGCCGCTGCGCGCGACCATCTGGGGCAGATATTCAGGATTTTCCAGCATCGGGCAGGGGCGCAGGTGGTTGTTGTTGAACGGCTGGCCCTTGCGGTACTCCTTAAAAAGCGGCTGCTGGAGACATTCGAGGAAGCTCTTTTCGCGGATATTCGCGCCGGAATAGTGGATAAACACGCAGGGCTCGACGTCGCCCGCGGCGTTGATGTGGCAGTAGAGCTTGCCGCCGGCGATGCAGCCGCCTGTGAACTCGCCGTCATTCTGAAAGTCGATGGCGAAGATCTCCTTGCCGCCGGTGAGACCGCGGATCTCGCGCACGCGGTCTTTCATATAGGCGCGCTGCTCGGGATTAAGCAGCAGGTCGGTCGTCGCGCCCATGCCGACGGGCATGTAGTGGAAGTACCAGGCGAAGAAGCAGCCCTTGGAGATGAGCAGGTCGAGGAACTCATCGCTCGTGACGACCTTGTAGTTCTTGCTCGTGTAGCAGATGGATACGCCGAACGGGATGTGGTTTTTGTGCATGAGGTCCATCGCGGCGAGCGCCTTTTCAAAATGTCCCGTGCCGCGGCGGCCGTCGTTGGCGTCCTCAAAGCCCTCGATGCTGACCGAGACGATGAAGTTGCCCACGCGCTTGAGCTCGTCGCAGAAGGCCTGGTCGATGAGCGTGCCGTTCGTGAAGGCGTGGAAAGCGATGTCGCGGTGCTTTTCGCACAGGCGGAAGATGTCCGCCTTACGCATGAGCGGTTCGCCGCCGGTGAAGAGGCAGGCGTGGATGCCGAGCTCTGCGCCCTCGGTCAGCACGCGGTCCATCTCCTCAAAGGTGAGGTTCTGCTTGTGGCCGTACTCCGCCGCCCAGCAGCCCGCGCAGCGCATATTGCAGGCGCTCGTCGGGTCCATGAGGACGATCCACGGGATATTGCAGTCATACTTCTCGGAGTTTGCCCGCGCCTGCTGGAAGCCGCGGAAGCCGCCTTCGTAGGCAGCGGCCGTCAGGAAGGTCCTGAGAAGGTAGGGGTCGCACTCGCGCAGCAGGCGCTCGGCGTAGTGTGCCCATTTGCTGTCGGGGGCGTTTGCAATCTGGTGCAGCATCTCGAAGGTCTCCGGCGTCCAGACGCTGGAGTGGATCTTCTGGACCATGTTGACAAAGTCGTTTGCGACGGTGCAGACGTCCTTCGTCTGGCTTTTTCTGATGAGCGAGTCGAGCATGGTCTCAAAGGCCTTGCGCTCTGCTGCGTGGGCGATTTTTTCTGCTGCGTTCATAGTGTCACGATTCCTTTCCCTGCCCGCGGTGCGGGCATCCTAAAAATTCAGGAGGAAAGGGCGCGATCCTTTCCCTCCGTTGCCTGTGCGGCGATTTTCTGGAGCTTTTCCATGCGCGCATCGAGCTGTGCGCTGATCTCGGCGCACTCATAGAGCTCGCGCTCCACGTATTCCATTTCGGGGAGATTTTTCTTGTAGCGGATCTTATGCTCAAGGCTGGCCCACCAATCCATCGAGATCGTGCGGAACTGCACCTCGACTTTCATGAGCCGCTTCTGGTCATGCAGGAAGATGGGCGTTTCGACGATGAGATGGAGGCTGCGGTAGCCGTTGGGCTTAGGGTTTGCGATGTAGTCCTTGCGCTCTAAGAGTGTGATGTCGTCCTGGCGCAAAAATGCCTCGGAGAGTTTGTAGATGTCGGCAGGGTGCGAGCAGATCACGCGCACACCGGCGATGTCGTTCAAATTCTTTTCGATGCTCTCCACCGTGAGCGGATATCCGCGGCGGCTGAGCTTTTCCATGATGCTCTCGGGGGACTTGAGGCGGGTCTTGATCGTCTCGATGGGGTTGCGGTCGTATTGCAGCGAGAGCTCCTCGTTGAGCACGTTGAACTTCGTCTCGACCTCCATGATCGCGCAGCGGTAATAGCTCATCAGCTCACGGTAGGGCTGGAAGTATTTCTGGACCCACTGCTGTACCTCACCGTGGGAAAAACGGGAGAGCAGCACCTGTTCAAGATAAGTGCGATCGACAAGCGGACGGATCGGCACTGTCATCAGCTCCTTTGTACTTAGCATTTCTTGTCCCGCACGGAAAAATGCGGGCTTGCAGGAAAAGCATAGCAAAGAAGCGCCGCGCTTTCAATGGGCAGGGTGTAAACTTTTTTGTTCACGGCGCGAGAAGGGGACGCTCCCCTCGTTAACACCAACTTAACAAAGAAAACTGTCGAAAACTATGGACAAAAGGAGCCGCGTATCAGATTTTCAGACAGTGGCACGCAAATGTCACAGAAGACAAAATATAAGAAAACGTCCTTTCCCGATGGAAAGGGCGTTCAAATAGACGATATTTAGAAGAAAAATACGCTTACGTGCCGATCACATGCGCCGTCATCATCTGCCAGAGGATGGAGAGCTGCTGTGTGGAGATGAGCACATAGGCCAGAATGAAGACGAACCAGAGCTTCTGCATGTTCTCCTCTTTTTTGCAGAGGAAATAGCAGTAGGAAAAATACGCCACGGCGTCCACGATCAAAACCGTGAGGAACATGACGAGAAAGCCCTGCTCGCTCTGCTCGGCGGTGCCGGTGTAGAGCGAGAGGAGAGAGTAATATAAAAACGTGGCGGTGAACGGCCACTTGAGCTTGCGCCAGTCGTGGATGCGGTCTTTCTTATTCATGGAAGCGCTCCTTTTTTGCGTTTTCCACAGTATACCCTGCGGCACGGCAGATTGCAAGGGGAAATGACCTTGCCAAGCGGGCGTGGGGTGTGGTAGACTGCAAAAAAGAGGTGATATACATGCTGGATACGTTGATCCGCGGCGCGAAGATCGTCGACGGCACGGGAAAGGCGGCGTTCGCGGCGGACGTCGGCATTTTGGACGGCATGATCGAAGAGGTTGGAAATTTGTCAAACGCGCAGGCGTTCGAGACTATCGAGGCCGCGGGCCGCGTCCTGACGCCGGGCTTTATCGACATGCACCGCCACGCCGACGCGGCGCTGTTTCGCGAAGGCTTTGGCGAGGCGGAGCTCTGCCAGGGCCTCACGACGCTTGTGAATGGCAACTGCGGCATGTCGCTCGCGCCGCTCTCGGGCGCGCACGCGGACGAGTGCGCGAAATACCTCGCGCCCATCACGGGGAACATCCCGCCGGAGCTGCGCTTTGCGTCCATTGACAGCTATTTCAAGGCGGCGCAGGGGCGGGGACTGCCGCTCTCGTGCGCGGAACTCATCGGCATGGGCACGCTGCGCACGCTTGCCGCGAGCTTCACGACGGGAGATTTGTCACCGCTCGAGCTGCGCGATCTGCACTATCACATGGAAGCGGCGCTGGCCGACGGCGCGTGCGGCGTGTCGCTCGGTCTGGGCTACGCGCCGGAGATCTTTTACTCGACCGACGGGCTCATCCGCGCGCTCGCGCCGCTGCACCGGAGCGGCGTGCCCATCTGTGTCCACATGAGGCAGGAGAGCGACGGCGTCGTCGATGCGCTGCGCGAAATGCTTGAGGTCGCCCGCGCGCTGCAAACGCCGCTGGAGGTCAGTCATCTCAAGGCCATCGGAGGGCGCAACGCGCGAAAGGCCGTGCCGGAAATGCTCTCGCTCATTGAAAAGGCGCGGGAGGACGGGCTTGACGTCATGTGCGACGTGTACCCCTACACTGCGGGCTCGACACAGCTTATCCACGTGCTGCCGCCGGAATTCCAGGAGGGCGGCACGGAGGCGCTGACCAAGCGCCTGCTCGACGATGCTGCGCGAAAGGAAATGCGCGCGCGGATGGAGGCGGGCAGCGACTTTGAGAACATCACGCTGCTCGTCGGCTTTGACAATGTGATCGCCATCGGCCTCCGGACGGACGAATACCGCCGCTTTGAGGGAAGATCCGTCGCCGAGATCGCGCAGACGCTTCAAAAAGACCCGTTCGATACGCTCTTTGACCTGCTGGCGGCGGAACAGTGCAATACGGGGATGATCGACTACATCTCGGACGAAGAAGACGTGAAAGATATCCTGCGCGCGCCGTTCTCGGGCGTCATTTCGGATGCGACGTACCCCAGCGGCGGGCGTGTCCACCCGCGTGTGTACGGCACATTCGCGCGGCTCATTGAAAAATACGTCGTGCAGGAGCGTGTACTCACGCTTGAGCAGGCCGTGCACAAGGTGACGGGGCATGCGGCGGACCGCTTCGGCTTTGAGAAAAAGGGCGTCATCGCGGCGGGCATGGACGCGGACCTTTTACTCTTCTCGCCCGAAAACGTCCGCGAGCACGGTACCTACGCGCGGCCCAACCTGCCTGCGACAGGCTTTGACGAGGTATTCGTGCTCGGCGAGCGCGTGATCGAAAACGGCGTGTACCGCGGCGGCAGCAGCGGCGAGATGCTGGGAGCGCGGATGGGATACTGAAATCTTAAAGAAATTTTCAGGTGTATTTTCGCCGCCGTATGATATGCTGGCAGGGACAACAAATTTGCGGAGGCTGGATCAAGTGGAGCACTTTTGGGATACGGTGGATACGATCGGCGAGGGCTTTGGCTTTTCGCTCTTCGGCGCGCGGCACTTAGTGACGCTTGCGCTGTATATCGGCTTTGCCGCGCTGAGCTGCAAGCTCTACAAGGCGGCGGACGAGAAGAAGCGGGCGCAGCTGCGGGGGCTCTTTGCCGTTCTCCTGCTCGCGGACGAGGCGTTCAAACAGATCGGTTTGCAGATCGGCGGGAATTTCAACTGGGACTATCTGCCGCTGCACCTGTGCTCGATCAACATTTTCCTTATCGCGCTGTACGCATGGAAGCCGAGCAGGCTGCTCGACAATTTTCTCTATTTTATCTGTATCCCCGCGGCGACGGCGGCACTGCTGTTCCCGACGTGGACGTCGCTTCCGGCGGCGAACTTCATGTTCTGGCATTCGACGAGCGTGCACATTCTGCTTGCGGCCTATCCCATCATGCTGTTTTCGGGCGGTGATATCCGACCGAGCGTCAGGTACATGGGCAAGTGCTTCTTGCTGCTGCTGGCGATGGCGGTGCCGATTTATTGCGTCAACCTGCTGCTCGATACGAATTTCATGTTTCTGATGTACGCGCCGGACGGCAATCCGCTCGCGTGGTTCCGCGACCATGTCGGCTACCATTGAATCGGCTTCCCCGTGCTGCTCGTGGCGGTGTTCGCGCTGATGGACGTGCCAATCATGCTCAAAAAGCGGAAAGAGGATAAATTGCTCAGCGCGGTAAAATAAAAAAGCGGATAGGTCAAGGAAATATCAAGCCCCATGTTCGCGCCGTCAAGGTGTCGCGCATGGGGCTTTTTGCAGATCGGGGTTCTGTACGCAGTAAAACGGTCAGGTTCTCGTATATAAAAATGTTCTTTCGTTGAGAAATATGGTATACTCGGCTCAACAAATCGGAATTTATTGTGCTTCCCCTTGAAAAACCTTGTAATATCAGGCGTTTCCGCCTATCAAATCCTCAAACCGCATGTACTTTCCCTTGTTTTTTCCCTTACGGGCTGAAACAAGGGAAAGATTTTTACTCCCCGTTGACCACCTTATCCAGCAGTCGGGCGGAGTTGCGTTTCGCTTCCCTCGTAGAGTGGGCGTAGATGTTCATCGTGGTACTGACGTCCGAGTGCCCCAGCAGTTCCTGCACGTCCTTGGGAGCCGCCCCATTGGACAGGAGGTTGCTCGTGAAGGTGTGACGAAGCATATGGAAATGGAAGTCCGCCAAACCCTCTACCTTCTCCCTTGCCTTGCGGCACATGATGCTCACCGTACTCGGTGTCTCTATCGCTCCATCAGGCCGGAGACAGACGAAGGAAATCTCCTTGTACCCCTCCGGCGCTTCCTCCGTCCTCGGCAGGGTATAGACCTCATAATAGATGCGGTCTTTCTCCCTGACCTCGGCGTAGTAGTTGAGGCGGTAGAACTCACCATAGCGCAGACGGTTCTTACTTTGTTCCCTCTTGGCCGCTTTGAGGATCGCCGCCAGGGTGTCGCAGAAATCCACAGTGCGGACTTTCTTCCGCTTGGTTGCCCCGATCTCCGTCTTGTGCCTTGCCCCGTTGTAGCGGATGCTCCGCCGCACCGTCAGATACTGCTCGTCCAGGTTGATATCCTTCCAGGTGAGGGCACAGACCTCACCGATACGGAGCCCGGTATAATAAGCGATTTGGATGGGCAGCAAGGCCGGGTTGTCCTTCTCTTTCAGAAAGTCCTCCAACGCTCGGAACTGCTCACAGCTGATGGTGGGAACCGCAGCGGCGTCCCCCATATCCTCGGAGAAGATGTCCGCCTCCTGCTTCCGTCCCCGCAGCTTCACATACTGCATAGGGTTGAACGTGATAAGCCGTTTAGGGAACACGGCGAAGCGGAACGAGTTTTGCAGTACCGCTGAGAATTGGAGCATATAGCCCCGGCTCATGGGCGGGGAGGTCGTTCCATCGGGATTGGCGCCGCCGTAGCTCATGAAGTCGATGAAGGCTTGCAGATGGTCGGCGGTGACGGTTTTCAGCTTCCGCTTGCCCAGGGGGTGCCGCTTGATACGGCCCACCGTCCCCTGATAAGCCATCACTGTGCCATTGCTCAATGTACCGGGCTTCAGTTCTTCCTCCACCCACATATCCAGCATATCGCCCACGGTGATGTTTTCCGCTTTCGCCACAAACCGCTTTTCCTCGTAGTCCTCCATCGCCCTGCGGAGCAGGGCTTCCGTTTCGGACTTGCTCTCGGTGCCGGGGTACTCCTTTTGCACCCGGTTCCCGCTCTCGTCCTCGATATAGAAGCGATAGTACCACTTTTTGCCCTTTTTGCGTACAGAACCTTTTGCCATAGATAAATTTTACTCCTTTCTATCCGTGGCAATCGGGACTGTGACGTATGATGTGCGTTCAATCATGTCACGCCAGCCAGTCGTACTGACTGGCATTTTTCGTTGTCAAGGTGCCACGGATCAATTCTGCCCGTTCAGCCGCTCACGGGCCTCGCTGCTCATGTCAAGCAGGTCGCCTATCTTCATTTTGGTGCGTCCCTCGTCATAGATGTGCAGAAGCCCGTCCATGAACCGCTTCATGTCCTCCACCGGCGTTTCCATCTCCCGGCGGTAGACCTTTTCAATCACAGCCCCAGACTCGATGGCGTAGCGCATCAGGGACTTCTTCAAGCCCTCGTCCTCGGCGATGTGGTCTGCCTCGGCCATCGCCCTGGCAAAGTGGACGCAGAACACGGAATAGAGGTCTACGATCTGACCGAGGAAGGTGGTCAAAAGCTGTTGGTGAGGTTCACCCTGGACGGTGGTTGTCAGTTCGTCCAGATAGGCCGCTATGTGCTTCTCAATATCCATCTGGCACAGGGTTTTGGAGTTATACTCCTTTTCATCGGATAACCCTGTCAGCCATTCGGGGGTGGTGAGAAGCGCGTCCGCCAGTCCGTTGATAATCATGGTGCGCTTGGGGTCTACCCCGTCTGTCTCGTATCGCTGGATGGTGGACTTGTTTACCCCTACCCGCCTGCCCAGTTCCGGCATGGAGATGTTGATTTCGTTCCGGCGCTCCTTAATGCGCTGCCCGACCTGCTTTGGGGTAAAGGCTATGTCTTTATCCATTGGCTCGGCCTCCTTTCGAGTGTTAGTATAACATAGGTGAATTTGATTTGCAACCCTATTTTTCAAATTGTTTTATAGAACGGACTTAAAATAGGTTGACAGGCGATGGCAGACTGATTATAATAAATCAGCGAGGGTTGCAAAATAAGTACATTGAAAGGAGCGTGACACCAATGGCAACTGTCAAAATGGGCATGACGATTGAGGAAGCCGCTGAGTGCAGCGGCATCGGGAGGAACACCATGCGGAAGCTGGTGGAGTGGAGAAAGCTGCCCGTCCTCAAGGTCGGGCGCAAGACCATCATCCGCAGCGACACGCTGGAGCGGTTCATGACCGTCAACCAGGGACGGAATCTGCTGGTCAGGGACGATGTGCGGGGCGTGGAGTGATGAGGGCCAGTCAAAAAGGCGTGAGCGGAGCGAACGCCACCACAAAGGCCTCGCCGTTTGAGAGCGAAATACACCCATCGCACAAACTTCGTTTATGCTCTGTGTATTTCGCCCTTGCAGGGGGCAACCGCCGACAGGCGGATAGTTCGTAAACAGGTGCCTATGCACCTACTCACAGCAAAGCAGGCGAGAGCCGGAAAGGAGAATGCTTATAGGTAGACATTCATTTATCAGACAAAATAAGCTGTCTGATGTGGCAGGAAGAATTGATTATATATCCAATCCGAAAAGGCAGGAACATCTCTATGCGACCTATCAGACGGAAGGAGCAACACCGGAGTTCTGGAAAAATCTTGCGAGAGAGAATCAGTTGGATTTTAAGACAAGCGGAACAGCTGGGAATTGTATTGAAGGACGGGAGTTTATCATTGCACTTCCGGAAAGTTTTGTTGAGTACAAGGCAGATGATGTGGTAAGGCTTTTCACGGACAGCTTTCATAAAAGGTATGGTGTAGAATGTAGTGCGGCACTTCACCATAACAAAAGAATGACCAATTACCATATCCATCTTGTATTCAGCGAACGGAAAATGCTGGAACATCCCGAAGTGAAAATTGCTACCAGAAATATGTTTTATGACGAGAAAGGCAAGCATAGGCGTACCAAGAAGGAAATCTTGGATGAAGCCGGGAACATCCGTAAGAGGTGCAAGGTTATCAGGAAGGGGGAAGTGTATGAGCAAAATCTTTTTACCAAGAAAAACGAGCTATTTAAGGCTGATGGATTCTTAGATGAGGTAAAGCGTATATTTACGGAGCTGATTAATGTCTGTGCCATAAAGGAAGAGGATAAACTTCAGGTGTTTGACAGGAATGGGATGTATCTTGCTACCAAGAAGATTGGTAAAAACAATCCCAAGGCGACAGAGATAGAAGCTGATAATATGGAGCGTGTCAGATGGAATCAGGCAGTAGACAGAGCATTGATATCGGGAGTTGCCGAGGAGGATATTTTAGGTGTGAAACGAGAAAAGATATCGGAGGCGGTTAAGCGTTCTATTGAATTATATGGAAATAATCCCTCTTTTCTGGTTGGGATTATCAGACTTGCAATAAAAGAATTGGAACTGCTTATATCCAAAGTATTACTTGCAGTAGCTAAAGTGGTTGAAAAGATTGTGGATGTGGTTCATGAAAAAGTTGTAGAGAAAGAGGTTCCAGCGTTGAAGGAGGAGCCTGAGCAGGCGGTTGTGGTACAGGATGAGATACAATTTCCTAAGAAGCCGGAGGAACCGTTATTGTTATCTAAGTATCCGGTAATTATGGAACTGGATGCAGAATTGAAGCGTAGGAATGAGGAAATCTTTGCGGTTGAACAGGAGCGAGGTAATTTGGAAATTGAACTGTCTGAATGTTCCGGAGTATTTAAAAAGAAGCAGAGGAAGAAATTCCAGGAGAGAATTTCGCTTTTGGATAAAAAGGTGGAGAAGATGAAAACAGAACTTTCAAAGGTGCTTCGGGATGCCGGATATGCAAATGCTGCGGAATTCTTTACAGAGCTTTTTGCGGTGCGTGAGGAGAAACGGAAGTATGCGGAGGCTTGTATGGCATGGCAGGAAGAATGTGTTAAAGCCGAGATTGAAGCAGCGAAGGATGGTCAGTATTTTGGAGATGTAAGGTCACTTGAAAGAGGTAGAAGTAGGTAATGTTAAGGAGCATATCAGGTCTTGGTATGCTCCGTTTTCCTGTAGAATGCGGATGGAAAATAGAAGGTAATATGATATAATTTTTTATGGGAGTTAGGGGATAACCAGCAAAGATTATATTGATTATGTATATGGAGGTTGTGATATGGATAAATGGAGAAAGGTATTTTATGATGATGAAGGAACGAAACTGAATTATAAATTCCCCAAAAAACTTGGCAAAGATAGTGAGTATTATTCAGCAGTTCTTCAGTTTATGGATACACTGATTAAAGATTTGGAAGATAATAGAATTGAGAAAGCGTTTATAGAGATTGCTGTAGAATATAGAGAGTTGTTTAAGGATTTGTTAGCAAATTACTATTCGGGAAATATAGTGTTAGCGTACACGATGATAGAACAACTGATTAAGGAATATAAAAGTAGTGGCATAATTTTTTCAAAACTTTCTAAAAGCTATTCTTTTAACTATTATGTGATTGAAAACAGGAAGTGGGACGAGTTTTTGTTTTATCGTGCGCGGGTTGGCAATATATCAAACGAGAATAAGGAAGATGCTTTAAAGCATACACCTTT
>OLGF01004163.1_pt1 | contig 11037 bp, 10 predicted proteins | sample 1604971 | NCBI WGS metagenome assembly OLGF01 (sample SAMEA3888902, study PRJEB22519) | human gut metagenome | biome: human gut; feature: human-associated habitat; material: faeces | place: Denmark | collected 2011 | reverse complement strand
TTATGTGCACCTGGAAAACGCCCGGTTTGGTAAAGGCGAGGTTCGATAAAAACGCGACCAGGCATGATGCCGAGGCGTATGCAGTCTTTCGTCCAAACGCGGCGCGATTTGCGTGGCAGAGGTGCGCATAAGTCGGGGACATGGGAGAAAACAGCCGGTTTGATTGCAGAAAGCGTAGCTCGCCTATAGCCGAAAACGATGCGAAGGATTCGCATTAGCGTACCCTTGCGTCTATAATCTTCAGATCGTAGGTGTCGGAAACCAACTCTTGGGGAATTTTATGTGGCTCATGCTTGCTTTAGCGGTGGTCGTATGCGTTGCGGTGCTGTATGTGCCGGGGTATTTGTTCGCACGCTCGCTTTCTGTGGCTCGTTTTGCTTCCGTCGCGATTGCGCCGATGATCTCGATTTTCTTCCTGGCGGTGCTGGGTATCGTCCTGTTCGAGGTCGGCGTGACGTGTTCGGGCCCCGTATTGCTGGCGATCGCCGTCGCGATCGGCGCGATTGCCTTGCTGGTGATCAAGGGCATCGCTCAGGCGAAAGCCCCGAACGCCTCTCGTGAGCTGATCGCCATCGACGACGTGAAGGGCGCGTGGAAGGCGGCGGCTCTGTACGTCGCTGTGGCGTTCGCGGTCGTGTTCGTCGTGTTCCTGTTGGCCATCGACGGTCCGGAATCGTTTTCGAGGAACGATGACACCACCGTGCACCTCGCGATTGTGCGAGGATTCCTGGACACGGGCACGTTCTCCACGTTGCATGCGAGTTCGTACCTCGATCAGGGCGTCACCAGCTCGTTCTATCCTTCGGCTTGGCATGTGGTCACGGCGGTCGTGGCGTCTTTCTTCGGCAATGCCGTGACGCTTGCCGCAAACGCTTCCATCATCGCGCTGACGGCGGTGGTGTTTCCCCTGGGCATGTGCCTGCTGTTCCTGAAGCTGTTCGGCGAAGGCAAGCGGGTCGTATGGGCGGGCTCGCTGTTCGTCGTGGCGTTTTGCGGGTTCCCGTGGGGGTTCGTCGTGTACGGCCAGCTGCTTTCGAACATGGTGTCCTTCATGCTGATCCCGCTGGCGTTCGTCGCGCTTGTCGGGGCGATCGAAGCGAAGGGGCTCTCGGGCAAGGTCAGACTCGCGTTCCTCGTGGCGGCAGGTCTCGTTTCCATAGCGCTGTCGCAGCCGAACGGCGCGTTCACCTTCGGAATCTGGGCGGTGCTCTACTGCATGGGCCGGATACTGGTTCCGCCTTGCGACGACGCGCCGCGCATCGCCTCGAAGCGCATCGCGGCAGCCGCAGCGCTTTTCGCGGTGGCGTGCGCGGGCTGGGTCGTGCTGTATTTCGCACCGTTCTTGCAGAACGTGGTTCAGTACACGTGGAAAGCCACGCTTTCACCTCTCGAGGCGATCGGCGGCGGCTTGCTGTTCATGTTCACGACGCGCGAGGGCGTGCAGCCTTTCTTGAGCGTCGCGGTGCTGGCGGGCGTCATCTACACGTGCAGGAACAGGCGGTACTTGTGGATGACGGTCGCTTACGCGTTCGCCTTCGTCGTGTACGTTATCGACGTGTCGACCGACGGCGTGGTGAAGCAGGTGCTGTCGGGGTTCTGGTACACCGACTACTACCGAACGGGCGCGATGACGGCGCTTTTCGCCATCCCGCTTGCTTCCTTGGGTTTCGTCCAACTGGTCGATATCGTCAGGTCGTGGTGCGCGAAGGCTCTGCGCGTGCAGGCGGATCATCCGAAGTGCGGGTACCTGCCGGTGGGCATCCTCGTCGCGCTGATGCTCATGTGCCAGTTCTTCCCCTTTCATGCGAAGCTGATGGGTAAAACCGACATCGGCGCGGGTCTGGTGAAAATCCATCGCGAGGTGTCGATGCGGTATTCATGGGATCGCGGGCTGACGGGGGAGGAAGACGCGTTCGTGAAGAAGGCGGTGGAGCTGATTGGGGAGGGTGCTCTCGTCATCAACGTGCCGAGCGACGGCAGCTGCTGGAGCTACGGGGTGGAGGGCATCAACACCTATTTCAGGCGCTCGTCCGACAACGGAAGGGGCGGTGCCGAGGAAAGCAAGATCCTTCGTACGCAGCTGCGCGATATCAGCACGTCCGAAGAGGTGCAGCGGCTCGTGAACGACCTCGACGCGCGCTACGTGCTGATGCTCGACGTGCAGGGAAGCGACCATCGCACCACGACGACCATCCGCTACAAAGAGGAGAATTGGCGCGGCATCGAAACCATCGACGAGCAGACACCGGGCTTCAAGCTGCTTCTCAGCGAAGACGACATGCGGCTCTACGAGATCGTGGGGTAGCGCTCGCGATCCTTTCCTGCGCCAAGCGGGAAACGGCGAGACTCTCCGTTTCCATCGGTGCAGACGCGCTTGCTATATACTGTGCCCATGAAGAAAAACAGACTTGATACGCTGTTGGTGGAGCAGGGATACTTCGCGGATGCCGACGAGGCGCTGCGCGCGGTGTTGGCGCACGAGGTGAAGGTGAACGACGTGTACGCCACCAGCGCCGCCGTGCGCGTGGCGCCGGATGCCGAGGTGGTGGTGAAGAACCGCAAGCGGTTCGTGTCGCGCGGCGGCCACAAGCTGCAAGGGGCGCTCGATGCGTTCGGACAGGACGTGCGCGGTTTGCGGTGCCTGGACATCGGCTCGTCCACCGGTGGCTTCAGCGACTGCCTGCTGCAGGCGGGCGCGGCCAGCGTGGCGTGCGTCGACGTGAACTACGGGCAGTTGGCATGGAAGCTGCGGCAGGATCCGCGCGTGAGCGTGTTCGAGCGTGTGAACATCAAGCTGGCCGATCCAGTGGAATTGGGCGCTCCCTTCGACGTGCTGGTGGCCGACCTCAGCTTCATCGGCCTTGCGGCGCTCGCGCCCGTGTTCGCGCGCCTCTCGCAGCCGGGCACGGTGTTCATCGGCCTGGTGAAGCCCCAGTTCGAGTCGCGACCCGACGAGACGGAGCGCGGCGTGGTGCGCGACGAGGCCGTGCGGCGGCGTACGGTGGACGAGGTGCGCGCGGCGTTGGCGGATGCCGGGTTCGACGCGACGGGTGTCGTGGAGTCGCCCATCACAGGGCCCGAGGGCAATGTGGAGTACCTGGTGCGCGCCGTGTTCGAAGGGTCTCGCGATGACGGGGGCCGTGGTGAAGGGGGGCGTTCATGAGCGTGATCGGCAACATACTGTGGTTCATCTTCGCGGGGTTCTGGCAGGGCGTGAGCTGGTGCCTCGTCGGCCTTGTGTGGTGCATCACCATCGTGGGCATCCCCGTGGGCACGCAGTGCTTCAAGATGGCGGGGCTCGCGTTCTTCCCGTTCGGCAAGGAAGTCGAATACGGCGGGGGCGCGGGGTCGGCCATCCTCAACGTGCTGTGGTTCGTGTTCGGCGGCGTGTTCCTGGCGCTCGAGGCGCTGCTCAACGGCGTGCTGCTGTGCATCACCGTCATCGGCATCCCCTTCGGCCTGCAATGCTTCAAGCAGGCGAAGCTTGCCCTGCTGCCCTTCGGCGCCGTGGTGAGAGGGAAGTAGGGAAGGGGCGCGTTTGCATCCGCGGTTCTTCGAACGCGAGAGTCTTTCGCTTCGTGTGCTAACATGCTATATTAATGTTGTACGTACAACATAGGAGGTGCAGCATGGCCGATGCGATGGTGACGGCGCGCATGTCGCAGGAGAAGAAAGAGGCGGGCAACCGCGTGCTCGAACAGCTGGGCACGAACGCCTCGCAGGTGGTGAACCGCCTGTACGACTACGTGCTGGAGAATAAAAAGCTGCCGTTTCCGGAGGAGCAGGGGCGGCGGAAATACACGCAGGAGGAGATCGCCGAGGCGATTGCCTGGGTGGACAGCATTCCTCGAAAGGATCGCTTCTCCACCATGACCGACGATGAGATCAGGCGGGAGCGCTTGGTATCGCGCGGTCTTGCGACGAGCAAGGATTTCTCATGAGGCTGATGCTGGATTCGAGCATTGTGATCGATTACCTCAAAATGAGAGATCCTTTCTATGCTGCCGCACGAAAACTCATCTTGCTGGGATTTCTTTCAGAGCATGAACTCTGGTTCAGCTCTGCGCAAGCGAATGATGTTTTCTATACCCTGACGGGAGGAGGAAAGCCTGCACTCGCTGTCCAGCTGAAACGTGATTTGAAGAAGCTTCGCCAAGGGGTTCGCATATGCGGCGTCAACGAGGTTGAGTTCGATGCTGCGCTTGATTCCTCATGGTCGGATCTCGAGGGCTCGTGCGTGCACCAATGCGCGCTGAAGCTGAAAGCCGATGCCATCATCGCGCGCAATCAAAAGGATTTCGAAAAGTCGTCCATCAAAGTGTTCGACTGCGACGAGCTGTTCGCCTACCTGGCCGAGGAGAAGGGCCTCGTCTACGAAGAGATACCCTGGTAGTCGTTCGCGTGTGATACACTGATGCCAAGCACCAAGCGCTTGGTAAAGGAGATGCAGTATGGGCTCAGCAGCTTTGGCAGAACCGCTGGCAATAAAGATTTCCAGCAAACGGCAGATCACCATCCCCGCGAAAGCGTACGAGGAGGCGGGGTTCAAAGACTACGCGCTCTGCACGTGGACCGACAAAGGCATGTTTTTGCAGCCGCTCGACGTCGAAGACGAAGACGTGACCATCGACATCCTTCGCTATCTGATCAACGAGGGCTACGAAGGGGAAGATCTGATTGCGCAGTATAAAGCCATGAAGAAGAAGGTCGTCTCCGTCAAGGACAAGCTCGACGAGGCCGAGCGCGATATCGCCGAGGGCCGGGTAGGATCGGCTCGGGAGATGCAAAATAGGATGCGGGAAAAATATGGGTTATACGGTCAATAAGTCGCTGCGTTTCGAGTGCGACTATGACGACATACTTGCGTATCTTGTAGACGATTTGAAATCGCCCCGATCAGCCCTGGCATTGATCAATGAAATGGATAGGGTCATCGATTTTTTGGAAACCACCCCATTTGCGAATTCCGTTTCAACAAAACCAACCTTGGCCAAGAACGAGTATCGAGAAATGACAGTTAAGAGTTATGTCGTGGTGTATAGAGTTCAAGAGTCGATCGTGCATCTTGTCCGCATGTTTCACCAAACCCAACGCTACGAGCGCTTCGTGATGGAATGGGGGTGATAGCAAAAGCGGCCCCGCAGGGCCGCTTTCGGAAACGCGCTGGCTGATCGCCTCGTTAGTTCTTCAAGGAGTTGAGGGGCGCGGGCATGCGGCCGCCGCGGTGGGCGAACGTGGTGCCGGCGAACTGGTTCACGGGCATGACCGGGGCGTAGCCCAGCAAGCCGCCGAAGTCCAGCTGGTCGCCCACCGTCTTGCCGATGGCCGGGATGAGGCGCACGGCGGTGGTCTTGGAGTTGATCATGCCGATAGCCATTTCGTCGGCGATGATGCCGGAAATGGTGGCGGCGGGCGTGTCGCCGGGGATGGCGATCATGTCGAGGCCGACGGAGCACACGCTGGTCATGGCTTCAAGCTTTTCGAGGGACAGCGCGCCGGAACGGGTGGCCGCCTCAATGCTGGAGTCCTCGGAAACCGGGATGAACGCGCCGGACAAACCGCCCACATGGGACGAGGCGAACGCGCCGCCCTTTTTGACGGCGTCGTTGAGCATGGCAAGCACGGCTGTGGTGCCGGGCGCGCCGATGGAGGACAGGCCCACGCTCTGGAAGATTTCGCCCACGGAGTCCCCCACGGCGGGCGTCGGGGCAAGGGACAGGTCCGCGACGCCGAAGGGCAGGTCGAGGCGCTGGGCCACTTCCTTGCCGATGATCTCGCCGACGCGCGTTACCTTATAAGCTGTGCGTTTGATGACTTCGGCCACTTCGCCGAGCGTGAATTCGCCGGGCTTGTGGTTTTCCATCGCGCGGTCGATGGCTTTCTTGACCACGCCGGGGCCGGAAACGCCCACGTTGATCACCACATCGGGCTCGCCCACGCCGAGGTACGCGCCCGCCATGAAGGGCACGTCCTGCGGAATGTTGGCGAACACCACCAGCTTGGCGCAGCCGAGGCCGTCACGGTCGCGGGTGGCTTCGGCGACATCAAGGATGCGCTGGCCGAGCAGGGCCACGGCATCCATATTGATGCCGGAGCGCGTCGAGGCCACGTTGATGGAGGAGCAGATGCGGTCCGTGGTGGCGAGGGCTTCCGGCAGGGCATCGATAAGATTGCGCTCGCCGGGCGTGATGCCTTTTTCCACCAGCGCGCCGAAGCCGCCGAGGAAGTCGACGCCCGCGTCCTTGGCGGATTCGTCGAGCACCTGGCAAGCCCGCACCATCTGATCGCGGGAGAAGGACGCGCCCACCACCCCGATGGGGCTGACGCTGATGCGCTTGTTGACGACGGGGATGCCGAACTTGTCGCCCACTTCGTTGCAGGTGGCGACGAGTTTGGCGGCGTATTTGGCGATCTTGGCGCGCACCCGGTAGGCGAACACGTCGAAATCGTGGCTGGCGCAGTCGAAAAGGCTGATGCCGAGCGTCACGGTACGCACATCGAGGTGTTCGTTGCGCAGCATGTTCAGGGTGCTGAGGACTTCACGATCTGTAAGCATGGAAACTTCCTCCGGGAAGTTTGTTTTGACACGGATGGGACCTGCCCGCCTCCTTGAGGGGAACCTGCGGAAAGGGGAGAGGATTGACCTCGACCTCAGGGAAACCCCGCGTATGCCGCTTAAACCGGCTGCACGCGGTGCAGGGCCTCGAAGATGTCGCGGTGTTGCATACTGAGCTGGAGGCCCAGGGTGCGGGCTTTGTCCTTGAGGGTGCGGCGCAGGGCGTTGCGGTCGATTTCCATCGGCAGGGAGATCTCGAATACCAGCAAGGCGCGCTTTTCTTCCTCAGGCATGAGAGCCTTGAGGTTTTCGATGTTTACCTTCTGATCCGCGAAAATCTTGGAGAACGCGGCGATGATTTCAAAACGGTCTTCGCCGTCCACCGTCACGACGAAAGGTTCGCTCTCGGCGGAACCGGACGTATCGCCTTCTTCAAAATCGCGGATCGTAACTGAAAGGTGCATCCCGCGGGATTCAATGGCTTTGGAAAGCTGGGTGTGGATGGTGCCGTTGTCCAGGCTTTCCTGTTTGTTGGCCACGAAAATGGCTGCAAACTGGTTCTTGAGAATGGTCTGGCTCACTTCTTCGATATTGCATTCAAGGGCCGAAAGGGTGCTGGATACGGCGTAGACGACGCCGGGGCAATCCAGACCGATGACCGAAACAACGATTTTGCTCACAGATACCTCTCGCGGCAGGTCTTTGGCTTTCCCAAAATAGGGGCTCAACAGCAGGGAAATCAGGCGGAAACATTCCGTCAGTCTCTTTTGCCAGCCCTCACCCGCTGTTAGCAAGCAAAAAGTTTGGTAACGACCGGCAGTTCCGTTTCAGCCCCCCTGGGAAACATTTTGACTGTATAAAAATTCCGCTGGAAAGTTTTCGAAAAAGGTTATATGGGGAGTCAATCTTGTCGATGCCGACAGACTTTTTTTGATTTTCTTATTAAAAGAAAAAGGAGGCACTCATGGTGCTCGATCCGAAAAAACACGCTGACTGGGAAATCGCTCAGGATGCCGAAACCCGTATGAAAACCGTGCAGCAGCTTGGTCGTGATATGGGCCTCCTTGATAAAGAGCTCCTGCCTTACGGCCATGTGATGGGCAAGGTCGACTACCGGGCCGTGCTTGAGCGCCTCGGGGACAAGCCCAACGGCAAGTATGTCGACGTGACCGCCATTACGCCCACGCCCCTCGGCGAGGGCAAATCCACGACCACCATCGGCCTCGTACAAGGCCTCGGACGCCGCAACAAGCGCGCTTCCGCCGCCATCCGCCAGCCTTCGGGCGGCCCCACGATGGGCGTGAAGGGCTCGGCCGCGGGCGGCGGGCTTTCCCAGTGCATCCCTTTGACGCAATATTCCCTGGGTTTTACCGGCGATATCAACGCGGTGATGAACGCCCATAACCTCGCCATGGTGGCGCTGACTTCCCGTATGCAGCATGAGCGGAATTATAATGATGAAAAGCTGCTCAAGCTGTCGGGGATGCCCCGCCTGAACATCGACCCCACCAATGTGAACATGGGCTGGGTCATGGATTTCTGCTGCCAGTCCCTGCGCAACATCATCATCGGCATGGACGGCACCAACGGGCGCTCCGACGGGTTCATGATGCGTTCCCGCTTTGACATCGCCGTGTCTTCCGAAGTCATGGCCATTCTCGCCATCGCCAAGGATTTGAAGGACCTCCGGCAGCGCATGGGCAAGATCATCGTGGCCTACGACCGCGACGGCAAACCCGTGACCACCGCCGATCTCGAAGTGGACGGCGCGATGACCGCGTGGATGGTGGAAGCCATCAACCCGAACCTTATCCAGACCATCGAAGGCCAGCCCGTGTTCGTACACGCCGGGCCGTTCGCCAACATCGCCATCGGGCAGAGCTCGGTCATCGCGGACCGCATCGGCCTTAAGCTGAACGAATACCATGTTACGGAGTCCGGTTTCGGCGCGGACATCGGCTACGAGAAGTTCTGGAACCTCAAATGCCACTACAGCGGCCTGACTCCGGACGCCGCCGTGGTCGTGGCGACCGTCCGCGCGCTCAAGAGCCACGGCGGCGCGCCCGTGCCCGTGCCGGGGCGTCCTCTGCCTGAGGAATACCGTACCGAGAACGTGGGCTTCGTGGAGGCAGGCTGCTGCAACCTGCTGCACCACATCAATACGGTGAAGCGTTCCGGTGTGTCGCCCGTGGTGTGCATCAACGCTTTTGTGACCGACACCAAGGCGGAAATCGCCAAAGTCCGTGAGCTGTGCGAAGCGGCCGGGGCGCGCGTGGCCCTGTCCACGCACTGGGAACACGGCGGCGAAGGCGCGCTGGAACTGGCGGATGCCGTCATGGACGCCTGCAACGACAAGACCGAGTTCAAGCCGCTGTACTCGTGGGATATGCCGTTTAAGGAACGTATCGAGCTGGTGGCCCGCGAAGTGTACGGCGCGGACGGCGTGGACTTCTCCGCCGAGGCGTCCCGCAAGCTGGCCGACATCCAGAAACGCGACGACGCCAACGAGCTTGGCCTGTGCATGGTGAAGACGCACCTGTCCCTGTCCGACGATCCGGGCGTGAAGGGCGCTCCCAAGGGATGGAAGCTGCGTATCCGCGACGTGCTCACCTTCGGCGGCGCGGGCTTTGTGGTTCCGGTTTCCGGTTCCATCACGCTTATGCCCGGAACGGGCTCCAATCCTTCTTTCCGCAGGGTCGACGTGGACGTCGATACCGGCAGGGTGAAGGGGATCTTCTAATCTGCGTGAGAATTGGAGGAAAGCCTTCGAGCGGGCTTTCCTCCTCATTTTTTCTAGCTTATTCAAGGTTTCAAAAGTCCTTCCTGCCATAGGGCGGCGATGCGTCGCGGATATGTTTTTCCCCATCCTGCTTTTGTGACCTGTCAGTACGCTTGCTTTTTCCCCTCCTGATTCTATATGAGAGGCATTCCGGGTGCCGCCGCCAGGGGCGAGCGCTGCGGAGTTCATCCATCTTTACTTCAGGAATTCATTTTCCGGGCAACATATGGTCGCTGACCCATCAATCCGATTGCGCCCGCTGGAGCGGGAAGATCTGCCGTTTATCCATCAGCTGGACAACAATGCCAGCGTGATGCGTTACTGGTTTGAGGAGCCTTATGAGGCGTTTGTGGAACTGACGGATTTGTACGACAAGCACATCCACGATCAGAGCGAGCGCCGTTTTATCGTTGAGCACGACAGGGCCAAGGTCGGGCTGGTCGAACTTGTCGAGATCGATTACGTCCACCGCAGGGCCGAATTTCAGATCATCATCGCACCCGCGCATCAAGGGCTCGGCTACGCGGCGAAGGCCGTTCTGCTCGTCATGGACTATGCGTTTACGGTGCTCAATCTCTATAAACTGTACCTCGTCGTGGACACGGAAAACAAAAAAGCCATTCACGTTTATAAGAAACTCGGGTTTGAGGTAGAGGGCGAATTGAAGCACGAATTCTTCAGCAATGGAGAATACCGAAACGCCTTGCGGATGTGCACGTTCCAGACCGATTATCTTATGAAAAAGAAAGAACAGGCTGCACAGTGGGCCTGACGGACACTCTGACCCAAGGATATTCTATGGCGGACATCATCAGCGGCACGGAGATGAGGGCGGCGATTCTTGACGAATTGCGTCAGGAAGTTGAGGCCATTCGGGAAAAGCACGGCACGGTTCCGGGGCTTGTGACCATTTTGGTCGGAGAAAATCCGGCTTCCATCAGTTACGTGACCTTGAAGGTGAAGACGGCGTTGTCGCTCGGCTTTCATGAGATTCAAGACAACCAGCCCGCGGACGTCAGCGAAGAGGCGCTTCTCGCGCTGATCGACAAGTACAACCGGGACCCGTCCATCCACGGTATCCTTGTCCAGCTTCCGCTCCCCAAGCATATCGACGAAAACAAGGTCATTTACGCCATCGATCCGGACAAGGACGTCGACGGATTCCACCCCGTCAATCTGGGCCGTATGGTTATCGGCGGCGATGCCGTACGTTTCCTGCCCTGTACGCCTGCGGGCATTCAGGAAATGCTGGTGCGCTCGGGCGTCGAAATGGCCGGGGCCGAAGTCGTGGTCGTTGGCCGTTCCAATATCGTCGGCAAGCCCATTTCCGTCATGCTCGGCCAGAAGGGGCCCGGTGCCAACGCCACGGTGACGATGGTTCATACCCGCACCAAAGACTTGGCGGAACATTGCCGCCGGGCCGACATCCTGATCGTCGCGGCTGGCGTTCCCGGTCTGGTGAAGCCGGACTGGATCAAGCCCGGCGCAACGGTTATCGACGTGGGCGTCAACCGGGTGGGTTTTAACGAGAAGACGGGCAAGCCCATTCTTTCCGGGGACGTGGATTTTGCCGAGGCCAGCAAGGTAGCCGGGAAGATCACCCCCGTGCCCGGCGGCGTGGGCCCCATGACCATTGCCATGCTCATGAAGAATACTGTCCGTTCCGCGTGGTATCACTTGGGGCGGTAGCGTTTGAGATGAA
>OLGF01004149.1_pt1 | contig 11064 bp, 10 predicted proteins | sample 1604971 | NCBI WGS metagenome assembly OLGF01 (sample SAMEA3888902, study PRJEB22519) | human gut metagenome | biome: human gut; feature: human-associated habitat; material: faeces | place: Denmark | collected 2011 | reverse complement strand
TCAGTGGGAGTTAAAAGCTCCCACTGACAGGTCGCAAAGCGACTGTGTTCATGAGCAAGTAGCGAAAGCGGATTGCGAATGTCCGCTTTACGACTTGTCCTCTCTATCATATGTAGAATGTTCTGCTCCAAATCATTCCGCAGGTTTTGTCAACCGCCCAACCCTTAATAGCTAAGCTGACGATACTATCTCCGGAGCGCCATCCTGGTCTGTCACAATGAACATAAAGTCTTTTACTTCCTCTATGGTTCCCGTCAGTTGTTTTTGTGCCCCGCTTTCCTTTGCTTGTGTCCCCTGTGTTGTCGTTGCGACATCCTGCTTTCCACAGCCGCCAGCAAATGTGATCGCCAGGACTGCTGCCACCATAAACGCATAGCATGTTCTTTTCATGTTCAACTTTTTCCTCTCTGTCAAAATCTTATGTACAAAATATTTTTTAAGTTTCCATACCCATATTTCGTGGGTTGTCACGCATCACATGGACGTAGCAGTACACGAGCTGTGCCGTCATGCAGCACCAGATCAGGGGTTCACAGATGATCACGCCCCAGTAACCAAGCACCAGTATGATGCAGGCAGAAAACAGGATCTTTCCCACAAGTTCCATAAAACTGGAAGTCAATGGCTTTCTCTTTTCGCCCATGGCCTGTAAACCATTCCGCATATTATAAAGGATTCCAAGCACCGCATAAAACGGAGATGCCACCCGCAGATACAGGGCAGCATTCGCTAAGATCTCTGCCTGTTTAGAACCAAATAATGCCACCAGATTCTTTGCAAACAAGGCAAGCACCACCGTTGCGATGATACCCCAATGGTGGCAAGGGATGAATCGCCAAGGTAATTTCCTACAATCAGGATATCTATCGTATTATATAACTGCTGAAACAGGTTCGACATCAGGATTGGTAGCGAAAAGATAAGCAGAGACTTTAGGATGGAGCCTTTGGTCATATTGACCTGTAATCCGCTCATAGTTCTCTCCAGATCCAGATTGCTGCCAGATGATGCATCCGGTCGTATTTCTTCTTATTATAATGCTGCTTATAATGTTGCTGCACGATGCTCCACCGCCTGTTTGAAATTTTCCACCTGATGCTCATAGCAGGTATCCATGAAGGTGGAATGCATCAGGAAATCTGCCGTTGCCTTGTTGTTGGCAATCGGGATATCGTAAACCTGGGCGATCCGGAGCAGTGCCTTGACATCCGGATCATGTGGCTGCGCCGTCAGCGGATCAGAAAAGAAGATCACCATATCGATCTGTCCTTCCACGATCTTTGCGCCCACCTGCTGGTCCCCGCCAAGCGGACCACTGTTATACCCTTTGACGGATAAGCCCGCCTGCTCTGTGATCATCCGGGCAGTTGTCCCGGTCCCACACAGGTGATGTTTTTTAAGGATCTCTCGGTTTGCGATGCACCACTGTAACATCTCCTGCTTTTTCCCATCATGTGCGATCAGTGCAATGTTTTTCTGTTCCCTGATCGTCATTGTCAAATACTCCATATTGTTCCTCCTTTTCTTCCTGCTGCCTTTGCTGCAGGATACGGTATTGGCTCGGTGACATTTTGAAACGTTCCTTGAACGCCCTATTAAAGGTACGCTGGCTCTCAAATCCGCTGTCCAGACAGATCTCTGTGATCGTATCATTAGTGGTTTCCAGCCGCTGGCAGGCAAACCCAAGCCTTGCATCATTCAGGTACTGGTTGAAATTCCGGTGAAAGGTTTTGGAAAAGATCCTGGATAACACATATTTGCTCACACCCAGTGCCTTTGCCATCTCCTCTAGGGAAACGGCGTGATTAAAATGTGCGGATACATAAGCGACCGTCCGGTAAATAAGGTCCTCACTTTCCACATTGCTCTTTTCTGTCAGTGTCAGTTCCTTTATGCATCTGGCAAGAATGATCTGAAGATATGCCTGTGCAATGGGGATGTCTTTTGTTGTTAAAAGTGCATCAAAAGAACGGTACACATCTTCCGGGATGACCGATGCTTTTAGCACCGGGATTTTTGGAGCCTTCTGGTTTAGCGTTTCCTCATAAGCACCCACGATAAAGGGCGGTGCATTTACAAAGACTGCCATGTTCTGTCCGGCGGAAAATACCTGGTAATGGTGAATCAGATCTGGGAAAAGTATCCCGACATCCCCGGCTTGCATGTGGTACAGTTCCTCGCCCATACCAAGCTCTAAGCTCCCGCTTTTTACCCACACCAGCTCCAGGGCATGATGCAGGTGTGGCGGCTCATGTTTTGCCTGGCGCATCACTGCCAGTATCTCATCTTTCGTATTTTTATAGGTTAAATGCATCGGTGTCTTTCCTCCCTTCCGTTTTCCATCTGCAACATTTGTCCACTGTTTGTGCTGATCTGGCACGCAGGATGTCTGGTTTCATCCTAGAATAGACTTGTAAGGAAAGGAGGTCGAAACACATGCGTAAACAGATGACATCTTATTTTGAACAACTGCTTTCATTCTATACCGCATTTTTCCTGCATGTCTACCATGCATAACCCCTGCCTGTTCTATCCAAAAAGCAAAAAGCATTGCCTTTTTTTCTTTTTCAGACAATGCCGCCTGCCATCCGCAATCCATCGTGCCTGTTATTCTTCATCCGTCACGCAGTCAGATGCGATGCCTTTTTCTCTTTTTATGTTTTCCACTGTCTCTTCCACATTCATTCTGGAAAGAACCAGCATGATCAGGACCTCAAATACCAGTGGGAGCCACAGGTACATAAAGGAGAGCATCCGTAAGCTGGATGCCGGCTGTGTTGCTGCTGTACCTACATATCCGCTGATCTCCAAAAGCCATCCAACCAGTGCGGTTCCGATTCCGCCACCGATCTTGATGCCAAGGGAAGTACAGGAATACATCGTTCCATCCACACGTTTTCCCTGTGTCAGATAAGTATATTCCGAGCAGGATGCGATGACCGCATTCATGTCTCCCTGCCATGGTCCCTGTCCCAGTGCAGCGACCGCCGTAAACAGCAACATCAACGGTACGCTTCCAAGGTAACCTGCAACGATTACCAGTGCCCTGCCTGCTACTGCCAGCATATAGCCGCGCAAGTTTAATTTGTACATGCCTTTCCATTTACCAACCAGTGTCGGCGTAAATACCAGTGCAATGATCAGCGGGATATTGACCGCCCATGCAAATACACCAAACAGACTTTTATTCTTCAGTACCCATGTCATGTAATAGATACCGGCTCCGATCATGGCGCTGTATAACTGCTGTAAGATATAGACGCCACAGATCATCATATAAAATTTATTTTTGACCAATAACTTAAATGCCTGTACCAGTCCGTATTTTTCTTCCTTGTCTGTTACCGCACCATCGTTTAATTCTTCTTCCGGTAACTCCTTTACGGACAGACAGGAGATCGTGTTTACCACAAAACCGATGATTGCATAAATGATCGCAACCGTTCTCCATGCGGCAGCCCCGCCGCCACATTTATCAACAAACCCAACCGTAACAGACTGGATCACAAGGCTTGTGGCAAAAGCAAAGATAAAACGGTAAGACCCCATCTGCACACGCTCTTTGGCATTTTTTGTTACCAGGGAAGTAAGGGCTGAGTATGCGATGTTGTTCGCTGTGTAAAACACACCGTTAAGCAAGGTATATGCGATGAAAAACCAGGCATATTTTGCCGTATCACCAAAGCTGGTCGGGACTGCAAATACCGCAACCAGGGTAATCGCACATCCGATATAGCCATAGAGCATCCATGGCCTTGCCTTTCCAAGCCGGGAGTGTGTCTTATCGATCATCGATCCAAAGAAAATGTCTGACACACCGTCAAACAGCTTGGATGCCGCGATCAATGTTCCGACAATGCCCGGCATCAGACCGATGGTATCCGTCAGATAGATCATGACGAAAGAGGTCAGGAACGCATACACCACGTTTCCTGCCACATCGCCCGATCCATAGCCAATTTTGTTATACCATTTCAAATACATTTTTTCTTCCATGAAGTCCTCTCTCTTCCTATGTACCTTAGTACACCAACATAATTTTATTATCCCTTAATGAACGGAACCAGTGTAAACCGGAACCGGAATAATACGTTATTAAACTGATATTTTTCTAATACCTCCGGTCCACAGCTATTGGAACCGATGCCATTTTGTGCATAGTCAATGCACAGTACAGTACTGCCGGATTTTTCCAATTCATAATTATGGGCACAGCGTTCCAGCTCTTCCTGGGTATATTCGGATGCCTGGAAGGAAAATGTATCGTCTGAAACCGCAGTCAGACCGTATCTTGCGCCTTCTGCCTGCACGTAATCACAATCAAAATGGCTTCCGTTCTCCTGTGGGCGGATATAATCTTCATGAAGTTCTGCTACTTTTGCCCGGAACAGTCCATGATAGGAACCCTGGTGCTTATCCCGGTAGGACTCCTGCGGTCCCATGCCAAAATATGCCACTTCTTCCATGCCTTTCTCCAAAAACAGGCGTATGCCAAACCTTGGCAGTACCGGAAATTCCGGGTCTTTCTCCATGAGCATGTCTGCATGGATCTTTCCTGTCCCGTCAATCTCCCAGAGGATCGTTCCCTCTAAGATCTTCTGTACGGTATCCGCAACCACTCCGATCCTGGCTTTGATGGAAACACCCTTTTCATTCTGTGTGATCTTCATCTGATATGCCCTGCTGTATGCACTGTCAAAATGCGCATCCTTCCAGAGTTTCTTGATATACATATCGTTATCTATCGGAGCCCTCCAGATGTTAAGCTGCATCGGATGGTCCAGATAATCCTTACCCGCAAACCGGATCTGCTCAAACAGTCCGCTCCGTTTACTGAGCACATAGCAGAAATCACTTCCCTGCAGGGTGACTGCCGTATTGCATTCCTGTACACTGATATCCTGTCCGTTTCTGTCCTCTTCTAACCATGCAAGTTTCTGTTGGTTCCTGCCATCCTGGTTTGACAGGAGGAAGTCGTCAAATCCAAGTTCCCATCCAGTTGCCAGCAGAGGCACCTGCTTTTTCAAATAGTAGCTGATTTTCAAATATACTTTTCCTTTTGCCGGGACACTGACCGCAAGTTTTGTGCGTCCCTCGCTGTGTGGTGCTACCGAAAATGGTGCCAGCGTGCCACGATCCACGGTAAGTCCGTCCTGTGTTACTTCATATCCGATCGTTACATAATCTTTCAAGTCATCAAAATCCAGATAGTTATGCAGAACAAGTTCCTGGCTTTTCTGGTCGTAGGAAACTACCCTTGCCGGGCGGTACACATTTTTATATTCCAGCAGACCGGTATGCGGGGTACGATCCGGGTATACCAGACCATCCATACAGAAATTGCCATCATGGATCTCCTCCCCATGATCCCCGCCGTAATAATAAATGGTCTTTCCATTCTCTGTTTTTCCATGTGCAACGGCGTGATCGCACCACTCCCAGACAAAGCCGCCGCACATCCGGTCAAATTTCTGGATTATCTGGAAGTAATCCTCAAAATCCCCAGGTCCGTTTCCCATGCTGTGGCAATACTCTACCAGCAGGAACGGTTTACTGGAATCTTTCTGCAAGTATTCCCGAATCTCATCCAGGGAAGGATACATGCGGCTATACAAGTCAATGTTCCCATATTCATAGGTTTTCCCACTTTTCCGGTATCTGGCACTCTCATACTGTGTCAGGCGGCTCGGATCAAATACTTTTGTCCATGCAAGTGCCTGTTCAAAGTTACAGCCATACGCACTTTCATTTCCCATCGACCACATCACGATAGACGGACGGTTCTTATCCCGCTGCACCATCAACTGCACACGATCTACAATGGAAGTTTCCCACATCGGATCATCCGCGATCTGTTCATTCCAGCGGTCAAACCGGTTCTCGTCGGTATCCACTTTCCGGTACAGCATGACCGGTCCATGTGCTTCAATGTCTGCTTCATCAATGACCATGAATCCGTATTTGTCACACATCTGGTAAAAAAACGGTGCGTTCGGATAATGACTGGAGCGGATTGCATTGAAATTGTGCTGTTTCATCAGCATCAAATCCTGTCTAATTTGCTCCACACTGATGGTAAATCCCGTGATTGGATCGGAATCATGACGGTTTACCCCGCGGAACTTAATCTTCTGTCCGTTAAAGTAAACACATTTATCCCTGACTTCAATCTGACGAAGACCGATATGATCCACAATGGTCTCTGCTTTGGACCGGATGATCAGTGTATACAGATACGGATTTTCCGTATTCCAGAGCACCGGGTGGCAGATCTCAAAGTCAAGTGTTCCATCCTCACTGATCTCCCCTTGTGCGATACGGACACCTTCCCGGTTTTCGATCACAACCTCTGCATCTACCGGAGCGTTAAAATCAAAAGCAACCGTTACATCTGCATGGTCTGCTCCAAGTTCGGTCGTTACATGGTAATCCCATACCACATGCTCCGGCCGTTTCAGAAGATACACATCCCGAAAAATACCGCTCATCCGGAATTTATCCTGATCTTCAAGATAAGAACCGTCACACCATTTCAGCACCAGAACTGCCAGGGTATTTTCCCCTTCTTTCAGGAAATCCGTCACATCAAATTCAGATGTCATGTGGGATACCTGACTGTAACCTAAGTATCTGCCATTGAGCCAGACATAGAAACAACTGTCCACGCCTTCAAAATTCAAGTATGCCATCGGTGCCTGTTCATCTGTATGATAGGTAAAAATCTCAACATAGGCGCCGCATGGGATATCCTGTGGGACATATGGAGGATCAAACGGAAATGGATAACGGATATTGGTATATTGTGGTACATCATGTCCGAACAACTGCCAGGCATGTAATACATTCAGATCTTCAAATCCTGACGTATCATATCCTGTCTCAAAAAAGCGGTCCTTTACGTCATAAATGCTTTCAAAATACTGGAACTTCCAGTTTTTATCCAGTAACTGAAAACGGTCAGATGTTTCCCTGTGTTCAATCAGATCATCCATCTTTTTGGATGCAGGGATATAATAAGCCCTTGCCGGCATGGTGTTATCGTGTAAGATTTCCAGATCTTCATAATAGCGTGGTACGATCATTTCCTTCTCCTCCTCATATGTATCATTTTGTACATCTGCTGTTTCGTCCGTTTTTCCCTATTATGGAAAAACATATTGTCCTTCCTTGTTTTTGCTGACTACATTCTAAATATTCCTGCAAGAAATGTCTATAAACAGAATTAGACAGAATATGCACAAAATGATACAATAGAGAAAAGGAGGTATTTTCCATGTATATCAATAGCGGCTACCTGAACAATTCCCATCTGGATTTTAAAGACCGGACACGTCCCCTGATTGTCGGAAGCTGTGGCACCTACCGGCTCTCCAGCCATCCAAAAATGCCAACTTACCGCCCCAAAGGACGAAAAGATTTCCAAATCATTTATATTGCTTCCGGACTGGTGCATTTTCATTTTGACAAACCAGAAAACGAGACCATCGTCTCTGCTGGGAACATCGTACTCTACCGTCCCGCGGAACTGCAAAAGTATGAGTTTTATGGAAAAGACAAAACAGAAGTTTACTGGGTACACTTTACCGGCAGCGAAGTAAAAAATATCCTACGGAAAAATGGATTTACCGATAAAGAACGGATTTTCCCGGTTGGGACATCCTTAGAGTATGAGCGCGCCTTTAAGCACATAATCTTAGAATTACAGAAATGCGATGCAGATTACCAGGAAATGCTGACGCTGTTATTATGCCACCTGCTCATCATCTTCCACCGGGCAATGCTCCAGGAGCATACCCTGAAAAACGAATTTCTGGATCGGCAGATGGATACTGCTGCCTCTTACTTTAACCAGAATTACAACCATGAGATTAATATTGATGCCTATGCTTCTTCCCTTGGCATGAGTGTCAGTTGGTTCATCCGCAATTTCAAAAAATATACCGGTGAAACACCGGTGCAGTTCATTACTTCGCTTCGGATGACCAACGCACAGGTACTGTTAGAAAATACAACTTACTCCATCAATGAGATTGCACGCATTGTCGGATACAACAACGCCCTGTATTTCAGCCGGATCTTTCATAAGCAGAAAGGTTGCTCCCCTTCCCAGTACCGCACAAGAAGTCATGAAACTTAACCGGACGCGAAAAATCGGATGACGGGATATATGCTCCCTCATCCGATTTTAACTTTACCGCTTTATTCCACTATGCTCCCGGCATCTTCTGTTTCTGCCAAAAGCTCTCTTTTATATTTATAAAACGTATTTCTGGCGATCTGCAAGATTTCCATACATTCCTTATCTGACATGTTGCCGGAAAAGCACTTCGACATCTTTACGATCCGGTTCTTCATCTCCACTGATTTTTTTATCCTGACAGAAACACCCGTTCGCCTTCCGATCTGCTTTTGTTCCTCTTCCGGTAACAACTGGTTTTTCTCTTTCGTCGTCTGGATTCCCTGTGAGATCCGTTTGTGCAAATCTGTGACCTCTTTCTCCGCCTGTTCAAACGCCACCCTGATCTTTTGTGCTGCATTTTCCGCTATTTCTTTGGAATAATTTGAACCAGTGTCTTTTTCTGCTGAAACAGTCTTTATTTCTCCATTCTGCAGATTTACAGATACCATATAGGAAATACCTACCGCTTCATCCCGATAAGTAATATGATCTGTTGTAAAGGTCTCTCTATTTCCGTCCAATGCCTGATCATGTTCTGTTTCGACTGCAAGCGTATCCGTATCAATCCCATATAACTGATTCAACAAAGTAGATGCTTTTTCTAACGCTTCCTCTTGGGAAATTTCTGTCACATCATCTGCTGAAGCATCGGCTACATCTGCATCTTTTTGTCCCTGTGCTGTCACACTGTAATCCCGCTTTGCATAAAAATCGATCAATTCCAACATCTGCTCATCATTCAATGCTTTCTCTGGCAAATAAAAGGTACTATCCTGAGCCAGAAAACAGATCTGATCTGATACAATTTCAGATTTATCTAAAATCTGCAAAATGCTTCCATCTGGGAATAAGCCTTCTGTCTGATATTTCTCTGCCAGTTCATTCAGCCGCTTTTGCTCCTTTTGTGATAATTCTCTGGAAAATGTATCTGCATCCGCTTTGGCAGCATCCGTCCATAAATCTTCCTGCTCCTTTTCAGAGGTCTGCTCCGCACGCTGTTTTGCATAATTCATTCCAGCACGCACGCCACCAGCGCCACAAACTCCAACGCATAATATAACGCAAGCTGCTGCAATCATTTTCTTTTTTCTCTGTTTTTTCTTATTCATATGCAACTCCCCTTCACAACATTTTTTGATTTGCTCCTGTACCATTGCCTGGTAATCTTCCGGCAAAATCACCGGATGCTCCTTTACATGCTCCCGAATCTTTCGATCCATTTTTTCATCAGATAACATGTCCATGCTCCTTTCCGTCCTCTATCCATTTTGCCAGCTGTTTTCTCCCGGATGAGAGCCTTGTTTTTGTCGTTCCTTCCGGAATATCTAACAGTGTACTGATCTCCCTTACCGAAAATCCCTCATAATAATAGAGAACCATGACAACACGCACATTTTCCGGCAGTTCCAGAATTACTGACCATAAATGGTCTTCCGCTGTTTCTGGTTCCTGCTCGTATTGTTCCGGATCAGCAAAAAGCACAACTTTCTGTCGTTTCGTGATTGCCGAACGGGATACATTGATCAGAATCTTCATCAGCCAGTATCTTGCACTTGTACGTTTCCTGAGACTTGTCCTGTTTTCAAATGCACGCACGATACATTCGCTCACTGCATCCTGGGCATCCGCCTGATTTTTCAGTATGGAATACGCCAAGACATACATTTCCTTTTGATTTTCCAAAATCAGCTTCGATAATTCTTCCTTATTCATTACACTCATATAAGTTCGTCCACCAATTCTCTACTATAATTTTCCGTTACATATATAAGACAGTTGAAACCTGCAAATGGTTTTCTAAAATTTACATCAAGTCGAATATGCATGTTATCTGCATCTTTTTATAAAGAAAAATTGCAGAGAGCAAAACCCTCTGCAATAATCAATCGTTTTTCTTAATCCCAATGATATACATAGGATTTGCTCACCCATCCGTAGGTTCCTGTTTTAATCCGCTGTACACGATGCCAATTTAATCCGGCACTTCCATATGCAGACCAGTCAATCCAGATCAGTTCTCCATCATACATGAGTTCAAGAATCGTTGCAGATGTACTTGGAGATTTTCTTAACCGCACTCCATTATTGATGATCTCGCCATTCGCAGTATGTGTTGTCACTCTTGCCAAACTACGATTATGTTCCACATCCGTCGATAAAATCTGTATCTCACAGTTTTGTACATTATCTGCTGGAGCATTTCCTGTTTCCGCTGCATACGCAATACCTGGTACACTTAAAAATAATGTTGCCAATATACAACAAAATGCTCTCATAACTTTCTTTCTCATTATTTTCATCCTCCCCTTACTAAATTTGCTGTTTTATACTATTTACTTCCAATTTTCCGTTTTCCATTTCATACACTTCGTCACACAAAACCTGAATATCCTCTGCATTATGGCTTGCGATCACAATTGTTTTATGATCATTCTTCATGGATAGTAATAATTGTCGAATTTCTTCTACACCATTTTTATCCAGACCATTCATTGGCTCATCCAGGATCAGCACAGACGGTGATTCCATAATAGCCTGTGCAAGTCCCAGCTTTTGCTTCATACCAAGGGAATAGTTGCTCACTTTTGTTTTGTTTTCAGGATCAAGACCAACTTTTCCCATTGCTTCCCGGATCTCCGTCTCGGAGATTTTCCCCTGAATATCAGCCAGAAACTTCAAATTCTGAAGGCCGCTGTACATTCCAATGAAACCGGGAGCATTGATAAAGACGCCCACGTTTTCCGGAAAATCTCTGCCGTTTTTACCAAGTTGCTTTCCGCGAATGGACACACTGCCGGAATCCGGCTTCTCGAAACCGAAAAGTATTTTGAACAGAACGGACTTACCGCTTCCATTTGCGCCTACCAGACCGATTGTCTGTCCCT
>OLGF01004119.1_pt1 | contig 11150 bp, 8 predicted proteins | sample 1604971 | NCBI WGS metagenome assembly OLGF01 (sample SAMEA3888902, study PRJEB22519) | human gut metagenome | biome: human gut; feature: human-associated habitat; material: faeces | place: Denmark | collected 2011 | reverse complement strand
CCTGATAGACGGCGATGGCCTGTCCGCCGTAGGCGCGCATCATCTTCATGCACGGGACGTCCGACAGGCCGTCGCCGATGTAGATCATGTTGCGGAAGGGGACGCGCTTGCTGTCGTCGGGCATGGAGGCGTTGAGCTCCTTGTCGCGCGCGACGTCGAGGATCCCCTTGTTGATGCGGTAGACGAACTGGGTCTTGTTCGTGAAGTTGACGTCGAGCTTCGGCCACGAGGCGAGGCCGTTTTCGTCGTAGAAAAACTCGCAGGCGTAGATCTCGCGGAACTCATGGCTGATGCCGCTGCCCTCGATGATCTCGCGCAGGCCGGAGGAGATGACATAGTGCTCGACCGTCACGCCGAGCTGCGCGCCGAAGGCGTTGATGCGGCCGAACCACTCGCGCACGCCGGGGAACAGCTCGATCCCCTCGCCGCAGCGCACCAGAAACTCCCGGTCGAGCCGGATGCCCTGCCGGCGGCACTCCTGCATCATCGTGTACATATAGGCGAGCAGTCCGTCCATCCGGTTTTCGCGGCCGAAGTCGTTGGCTCTGCCCCAGAACTCGCCGGGCGTATAGCCGAGGGCGGGGATGAAGGTGTAATCCTCCATGTCCGTGGTGCAGAGCGTCTTGTCAAAGTCGTAGAGCAGTGCGATCACTGGGGTGTTCATGGGGCGAAGTCTCCTTCCTGTATAAAAACGGGCGGCAGGACGGCAAAGTGCCGCTCTGCCGCCTGCATGTGCGTCTGTATGCCGCGGGGCGGACGGTGCTCAGTTCTCGCCGCTGTAGTTGCGGCCGAACTTCAGCTCGTCCAGATTCAGCTTGAAATCGGTGGAAAACAAGCTGTCGGCGCTCGGCTCGTCCTTCTCGGGGGCGGGCTCGGCGGGAGCGGCAGGCTCCTCGGCCTTCGGCTCCTCCTGTGCGGGCGCGGGGGCGGCCGTCTCCTGTACGGGGGCGGCGGGCTCAGCGGCCTTCGGCTCGGTGGGGACGGAAAAGTCCTTGAGGATGTCCTGCTCGATGATGCGGATCGTGTCGTCGGCGACGGAGGGCGCGGGGGCGCTCTGCGCCGCGGCGGCGTCCATCTCCGGGAGCTTCGTGAGGAAGTCGAGCTGCGTCTGGCACAGCTGGCGGCTCGCGCCGATGAACTCAGTGAGCTTCTGCTGCGCAAGGCGGAGCTTCTGCTCGGCGGCGGCGGTCTGCTGCTCGAGCGTCGCGGTCTGGCGCGCGGCCTCGGCGCGCGCTTCGTTGAGAATCTTGTCCTTTTGGGTCTGCGCCTCCTGCACGAGCTTCGTCGCGAGCTTCTGCGCCGTGACGAGCGTAGTGCGCATGGCGTCCTCGGTCGAGCGGTACTCCTCGATCTTCTCGGCGAGCACCTTCAGCTTCGCCTTCAGGGCGGCGTTCTCCTTATACAGGGCGGTATAATCCTCCGTCAGGGGATCCAGAAACTCGTCCACCGCCGCCATGTTATAGCCGGCGGTCAGGGCCGAGGTCTTGGGAAATGTCTTTTCGGAAACTTCCTGTGGCGTAAACATCGTATATCCCTCCGCTTTCTATCGTTTTACGTTTTTACAGATACAGGCCGTTGTTTTCTAATTCGTCGATCAGGTCCCCCATGATATCCACGGAATAGGGGGTGATGATGTAGGTGTTGGCCGAGACCTTCTTGATCTTGCCCTCCCCGGCATACGCAACACCCGACAGGAAGTCCACCAGACGGCGGGCAATGTCCTTGTTCGTCGACTCGAGGTTCAGCACGACCGTGCGCTTTTCGCGCAGATGGTCAGCAATCTCCGAGGCGTTCTCAAAGCGCTCGGGCTTGACGAGCACAACCTTGAGCTGGGTGGTGGCGTGGATGTTGACCACCTTGTTGCGGCGCTCCTCGGCCTTGCGCTCCTCGCGGCGCTCCTCGCGGAACGACTCCTTCGCGGGCTTGGAGGCCGGGTTCAGCTCCTCCTCTTCGTAATCGTAATCCTCATCGTCGTAGGGGTGAATAATCTTTTTCAGTTCGTCCATGAAGCTCATCTTGATGGCCCTCCCACTGCTTATTTTGTATAATCTCTGGCGCCGAAAATGGCGGAACCGACCCGAACCATATTCGCACCGGCCCGGATGGCGTCTGCAAGGTCCTCGCTCATACCCATCGAGAGGTATTTAAATTTATTATGGTACATTTTCTCGTTTATGTCAACATATAAAGCACGCATTTCCGCAAAATAGCGCATATTTCCGTGCGGAACCGTCTCGACCGGCGGAATGGCCATCAGGCCGAGCACGCGCACATGCGCGAGCTCCAGCGCGCTCTGCGCCGCCGCGCGCACGTCCTCCGGTGCAAAGCCGCTCTTTGCCTCCTCGCCGCCGATGTTCACCTCGAGCAGGATGTCCTGCCGCAGGCCCTGCTTGGCGGCCTCCTTCTCGATCTCGCGCAGCAGCTCCATCGAGCCGACGGACTGGATGAGCGCGACCTTGCCGACGACCTGACGCACCTTGTTGCGCTGGAGGTGGCCGATGAAGTGCAGCGGGCGGCCGTCATAGGCGTGCTCGGCGAGCTTGGCGGTCATCTCCTGCACGCGGTTCTCGCCGAGGACGTCGATTCCGGCGGCGATGGCCTCCTGGCAGACGGCGGCGTCGTTCATCTTGCTCGCGCCGACGAGGGTGATGTCCGCGCCGGTGCGCCCGCTCTCGCGGGCGGCGGCGTCGATCTCGCGGCGGATGGCTGCAATATTTTCAGTGATAGACATGGTTTGAAAACTTCCTTTCACAGTGTGTTCATTCAAATGACGGGGCGCTACTCGATGACCTTGCCCGGCTCGATGTCGCTCGCGGTGACGACGACCTCGTCGCCCGCGCGCAGGATGGCGGAGCCCTCCGCGCTCTTCGACGCGCGCACGAGCGTGTACCCGTCGCCCTGATAGACGATGTCGACGGGCTTGAAGCGCGCGAGACTGCCGACGACGCAGTACACGCCCGCCTGCCCCTCGTCGTTTACGCGCAGGGCGTTGGCCGGGACGCGGATGCCGCTGTAGCTGCTGAGCACCAGCTCTGCCTGCTGATGGCGCAGCTGGGTCGTCTGCGGCAGATAGCGGTCGCAACGCAGAACCAGCAGCTGCCGCCCGCCCTCGTCCTCTCCGATGGAGTAAACCGTTGCGGGCACGTCGGCATCCAGTCCCTTGGCAAAGCGAAGCGTGACGCTCTGCCCCGTCCTGAGCTGCGCGGCCTGCTCATTCGTGACGGCGGCGGCATAGTACCACGTATCACCGTAGATGAGCTTGCCGAGCGAGCTGCCCTTCGACCCTGCGGTGAGGTTTTCGAGCCGGCCGACCGTCAGATCCGCCAGCGTGTCCGGCGTGAGGACATCCTCGTAGCCGTCGCAGGCGGCGCTGTAGATCCCCGGCTTCTCGGCCCTGACGCTGACGGCTCCAGAGAGCGAGGCGCGCAGGCGCGAGAGCTCGGACTTGACCTGATCGATGCCGGACTGGATCTCCTCGCTGGAGGAGTAGCTGTGGCTGCGCTTGAGAATGGCGGCCTTGAGCGCGGAGACGTTCTCCGAGGCGGTGGAATAATCCCCGTCCGCGAGCTCACCGCGCAGGGTGAGGATGCTGTCGGTGATGGAGCTGTCGAGCTTGAGCGCGGCGTCGCTGTCGAGATAGGACTCCAGCGCGAACTGCAGCTGCTCGAGCTGCAGCTCCTGCTCCCGAATCCGGCTGACGGTGTCGAGCGCGCCGGCGTCGGAATAGACGGTGACGACCGTCTCGCCCGCCGCGGCCTTCTCCCCTTCGCGCAGCATTTGCTGCAGCGTGCCGGACGGCCCCTGCAGCGGCTCCTCGTCGCGCACGAGCCAGCCGGTCAGGCTGATGCTCTCCTCGGAGGAGCTGCGGTAGGCCAACGTCGTGGAATATGGATCGGTGAGATAGCGGCAGCCCTGTACGCCGAAGTACAGCACCACCGCCGCGAGCAGCGCAATGGAAAGCGCACGGAACACTGCGGAAGAAGATTTCATAGATGCCCCTCTCAGGTGGCCCCGTCCTCCATCAGCGAGATGGGGTGCTGGGGCGCAATGGTGGATATGGCGTGCTTGTAGATCACGTTCTGCCGCCCGTCACAGTCGAGCACGACCGTGAAGCAGTCGAACCCCGTGACGGTCCCGCGCAGCTGAAAGCCGTTGATGAGGAACATCGTCACCGGGACGTTCTCCTTCCGGGCGCGGGTGAGAAAGATCTCCTGAAGATTGTTTTTCTTTTGCATAGTCGTCTGCATCCTTTCTGTCTTTTGGTGCGGACGACGCGCAATACATGTCCGCCCGGCTCTATCCTAAGCCATGGGCGGTGAGATATTCTGTCGCATTCTGGAGAGCCGCCGGGAAATCCGGTTCTTTTCCCCAGAGGATCCAGTGGATGGCCCCGTTCCGGCGCAGCCACGTCAGCTGGCGCTTGGCGTACTGGCGGGAGCGGAGCTTGACCTCCCCGATGGCGTCCGCCGCCGTGGCGGCGCCGTCGCGGACGGCGAGAAACTGCCTGTAGCCGATGGCCTGCAGGGCGGTTGCATCGCGCGGAACGCCGCTTGAGAGCAGCGCCTCCACCTCCTGCAGCAGCCCCTGCCGCACCATCTCGTCGACGCGCCGGTCGATCCGCGCACGCAGATCCGCGCGGTCGGCGAAGTCCAGCCCGATGTAGAGCGCGTCATAGCGCGGCGGGCGCTCCTGCGTGCGGCGGTTGTGTGCGGTGATCGTCTCGCCCGTCTCCTCATACACCTCGAGCGCACGGAGAATCCGCTTTTCATCGCGCAGGTGGAGCCGCGCGGCGCTCTCGGGATCGACGGTGCGCAGCCGCTCAAGCATGGCCTGCGCGCCGCACTCGGCCAGCTCCTGCTGCAGCCGCTCGCGCACCGCGCCGCCGGAGCGGCCGGGTGCAAAGTCGCCGCCGCGGACGAGACTGTCGAGATACAATCCCGTGCCGCCGACAAGAACGGGGCGCTTCCCGCGGTGGAGAATGTCCTGCACGCAGGCGTCGGCCTCCTCCGTGAAGCGGGCGACCGACCAGCTCTCACGCGGGTCGGCCACGCCGACCATGTGGTGCGGGATGCCCTCCGTCTCCTCGGGCGTGGGGGCGGCGGTGCCGATGGCCATGCCGCGGTAGATCTGCATTGAGTCCACCGACACGACCTCGCCGTCAAAGGTCTTCGCAAGCGCCACGCCCATTTTCGTTTTTCCGGATGCCGTGGGTCCCACCACGCAGATCACCTTCGGCGGCATTGTATCACCTCTGTCTGAAAGATTATTTTAGTACTTCTGTCTTGTGTTTTTCTCCGCTTGCCGAAGAAACCGAGCGGCTCTGTGCCAAAAGGAGCAGAATTTATGCCCTCTTGAACATCTTTTCCAGTTCGTACTTTCTCAATTTCACGGAGACCGGGCGGCCGTGGGGACAATAGCGGATCTCCCCGCTCTGTACCTTCTCCACGAGCGCGGCGAGCTCCGCGCGGTCGGTATGCATCCCCGCCTTGATAGCCGATTTGCAGGCTATCGTCTGCAGCAGGTGGTCGCGCGCGCCCTCCGGGTCGGCGCGGCAGAGCATCAGATCCGCCGCCAGCTCCTGCACCGTTGCAGGGATGTCACCGACGTCGAGATCGGACGGCACCTCGCGCACGAGCACCGTCCCGTCACCGAAGTCCTCGCAGGCAAAGCCGTACTGCGCGAGAATGTCGAGGTGCTCGAGCACCGACGTATACTCCTCCGCCGTCAGCGACACCGCCGCCGGGGTCAGCAGCGTCTGGCGCATGACCGGCTCGGTGTTCTCCTTCAGGCGGTTGAAGCGCACGCGCTCGTGCGCGGCGTGCTTGTCGATGAGCCAGACGTTCTCCTGCTCATCCTCACAGATAATATAGGTGTTGAGCACCTCCCCGGCGATGCGCCACGGAGCCTCCTGCGTCTGCAGCACCTGCTGCGCCGGCTCCTCGGGGAGGGGCATCGTCGTCTGCGGCGGCTCCTTCCTCTCCTGCACCGGCTCCGGTGTGGGGCAGACAGGCTCCGCCTGCGGCGCAGGGGCAGGCACCGTCCGCGGTTCGGGCATCGGCTCCGGGCGGGCCGGAGCGGACACCGGGCGCGGCGGCTGCACGGGATCGGGCGCGGGCTGCGTCACCGGCTGCGGTTCGGGGCGAACCAGGGCCACGTCGCGCACGACGAGCTTTTCGTCGGGATTTCCCACCGGGCGGGCGGTAAACGAGCCGAGCGGCGCGCGGGCAGGCTCTGCCTGCGGCGCGGTCTTGTCCCTGAACTGCCGGACGGTCATATTCTGGTAGAAGCTCTCCTGCTTCGGCTGCTGGGCGGCGCGCTCGCCGGAGGTGAGCGTGTCGAGGATCGTATAGTACACCGCGTCGAACACGGTCTTGTCGCTCACGAACTTCACAACGGTCTTCGCGGGGTGGACGTTCACGTCCACCCGGTCGCGCGGCAGCTCGATATGCAGCACGCAGCCGGGGAACTTCCCCTTGAGCAGGCGGTTGCGGTACGCCTCCTCAAGCGCGGCGGAGAGCAGCTGGCTCTTGACGAAGCGGCCGTTCACGAAGAACAGCTGCCGCCCGCGCGTGCCGCTGCCGCAGAGGGGCTTTGTCACGAAGCCGGAGACGGCGACATCGCCGCCGCGCCCCTCGACCGGTGTGAGCCCGAGGGCGAAGTCCCTCCCCATCGCGGCGTAGACCGCGGACTGGAGCTTCCCGTCGCCGGGAGTGTGCAGCAGCTCCGCGCCGTCGCGGATGAACTTGAATGAGACGTCCGGATGGCTGAGCGCGAGGTGCGTCACGACGCCCGCGACGGCCGTTCCCTCGGCGCTGTCCTTCTTCATGAACTTCATGCGGGCGGGGGTGTTATAGAACAGGTCGCGCACGCAGATGGTCGTCCCCTCGGGGCAGCCCGTCTCCTGCACGGTGCCGGGCTTGCCGCCCTCGAGATGGAGCGACGCGCCGACGTCCGCGCCGCGCGGGCGCGAGAAGATATCGACCCGCGCCACGGCGGAGATGGCGGCGAGCGCCTCGCCGCGGAAGCCCAGCGTCCCGATCGTCTCGAGGTCGTCCGCCGTGCGGAGCTTGCTCGTGGCGTGGCGCAGGAAGGCCGTCGGCAGCTGCTGCGGCGCGATGCCGCAGCCATTGTCGGTGATGCGCAGGTAGGTCAGGCCGCCGTGCTGCACCTCGAGCACGATGGCCGAGGCCCCGGCGTCGATGGCGTTTTCGAGCAGCTCCTTGGCGACGCTCGCCGGGCGCTCGACCACCTCGCCCGCGGCGATCAGATCCGCCACATGGGGCGCAAGGCATTGAATATCAGGCATGGAAGTATTCCTCCTTCCGGAAGATGCAAAACGTGCGGTTAATCGAGCTTCTGCTTGAGCTCATACAGAAGGTTCAGCGCCTCGATAGGGCTGAGTGTGTCGACCTGCGCGCGGCGGAGCTTGTCGATGACCTCGCTCTCGGCCACGGCGGCAAACGACACCTGCGCCTCCGCGGGCGCGGCGGGCGCGGGGCGTCCGCTCTCGCTCTCGAGCTCGCGCAGGATGGTCTTGGCGCGGCTGACGACCGTTTCCGGCAGGCCCGCGAGCCGTGCAACCTCGATGCCGTAGCTGCGGTCGGCGCCGCCGGGGATGATCTTGCGCAGGAAAATGATCTCCTCGCCGCGCGTGCGCACGGCGATGTTGAAGTTCTTCACACCCGGAAGCGTCCCCTCCATCGCGGTCAGCTCGTGGTAGTGCGTGGCGAAGAGCGTCTTGGCGCCGAGCTTTTTCGGGTTGGCGCAGTATTCCAGCACCGCCCGCGCGATGCTCATGCCGTCGAAGGTACTCGTGCCGCGGCCGATCTCATCGAGGATCAGCAGGCTGTTTTTTGTCGCGGCGTGGAGAATCTCCGACACCTCGGTCATCTCGACCATGAACGTCGACTGTCCCGCGGAGAGGTCGTCGGACGCGCCGATGCGGGTGAAAATCCGGTCGACCACGCCGAGGTGTGCCGACTTCGCCGGGACGAACGAGCCGATCTGCGCCATGAGCACGATGAGCGCCACCTGACGCATATAGGTCGACTTACCGGCCATGTTCGGGCCGGTGATGATGGCGGCACGGTTCTCGCTCTGGCCCATGTAGGTGTCGTTCGGGACGAAGAGCGCGTCGGGGCGCATCTTCTCGACCACGGGGTGGCGGCCGTCGATGATCTCGATGACGCCGGAGTCGTCCACCTCGGGGCAGCAGTACCCGTTCTTCACCGCCGTCTCCGCCAGCGAGCAGAGCGCGTCGATCTCGGCGACGGCGCCCGCCGCCGCCTGCACGCGCGTGACGGCCTCGGCCACCTGCAGGCGCATGCGGTTAAAGATTTCATATTCCAGTTCCTTGTCCCGGTCGGACGCGGAGAGAATGTCGTGCTCCAGATCCTTGAGCTCCTGCGTGATGAAGCGCTCGCAGTTCACGAGCGTCTGCTTGCGGACATAGTCCTCCGGCACTTGGTCTTTAAAGGAGTTCGAAACCTCGATGTAGTACCCGAACACCTTGTTGTAGCCGATTTTCAGCGTGCGGATGCCGGTGCGCTCCTTCTCGCGCGCCTCCATGGAGGCGATGATGCCCTTGCCGCCGTGGAGAATGTCGCGCAGGCGGTCGACCTCCGGGTCATAGCCCTCGCGGATCATCTCGCCCTCGCGGACGGAAAACGGCGGCTCATCGACGAGCGTCTGGCCGATGAGGGCTGCGATGTCGCTGAGCGTATCGAGCTGGTCGTGCAGCTGGCGCAGGCGGCCCTTTTCAAAGCCCTCGAGCTGCGCGCGCACCGCCGGGAGCTTCAGCGCGGCGTTTTTCAGCGCGGCGAGGTCGCGTCCGCCGGCCGTACCGTAGACAATGCGGCCCATGAGCCGCTCCATATCGCCGATGCCCGTGAGCGCGACGAGCAGCTCCTCGCGCGTCATCGTCTCGTCCACGAGCGCCTGCACCGCGCCCTGGCGGCGGCGGATGGCGTTCACGTCGAGCAGCGGCCGCTCCAGAAAGCCGCGCAGGCAGCGCGCGCCCATGGCGGTCTTCGTCTTGTCGAGCACCCACAGCAGGCTCCCGCGCTTGCCCTTGCCGCGGAGCGTCTCCGTCAGTTCAAGGTTGCGGCGGGCGGTGAGATCCAGCTCCATGAACTGCCCCTGTCGGTAAAAATCAAGGCTGTCGATGTGGGAGAGGTCGGTCTTCTGCGTCTCGTGCAGGTAATTGAGCAGCGTCCCCAGCGCCAGCACGGCCGCCGGGTTCTCGCGCGGCAGCCGCGCGCAGGCGTCCTCGCCGAACTGCTCGCGCGTCAGGCGCTCGGCCGCCTCCATCGGCACCTTCCGCTTTTCGCGGTGGCAGTGAAATTTGCTCTCGAGCACGCCCGTGAGTGTCTCGTCGAAAAACGCCCCGTCGTTCATCACGGCCTCCGCCGGTGAAAAGCGCCCGAGCTCGTTGAGCAGGTGCTCGAGCCGCTGCGGGCCTTCAAACGCGGTCGCGCTCATCTGTCCGGTCGAGATGTCGCAGGCGCAGAGCGCCGCGTACCGCTCATCGAGCCAGATGCCCGCGCAGAAGTTGCTGCGCCCGGCCTCGAGCGACGTCTCGTCGATGACGGTGCCGGGGGTGATGACGCGGATGATGTCGCGCTTGACAAGCCCCTTCGCCTGCGCGGGGTCCTCCGTCTGCTCGCAGATGGCGACCTTGTAGCCCTTGGAGATCAGGCGGGCGATGTAGGCGTCGGAGGCGTGGTATGGGATGCCGCACATGGGCACCTTCTCCTCGAAGGACTTCGTCTTGTCCTTGTCGCGGGTGGTCAGCATCAGATCCAGCTCGCGCGAAGCGGTCTTTGCGTCGTCGCCGAACATCTCGTAGAAATCCCCCAGGCGGAAAAAGAGGATCGAATCCTTATTTTGTTCCTTGATTTCCAGATACTGGCGCATCATGGGGGTCAGTTCAGCCATATAATTCGCTCTCTTTCTGTCCGATATGGTCGGTTATGTTCGAATCCGGTGGATAACTCTGTGGAAAAGTGCAAAACTCATGTGGAAAGCTCACCGAAGAGCGCCCATGTGTTGCTGTCGGTGACGGTGACGTTCTGATACGTCCCGATCACGGACGGATCCCCCGCGAGGTGGACAAGCCGTCCGCCGTTCGTACGCGCGGAGAGAGGCCAACGGCTGTCGTCCGTCGTCCCGTCGACGAGCACGCGCACCGTCCGGCCCACATAGGCCGCGTGCAGCCGCGCGGAAATTTCGTTCTGCGTGTCGCAGAGCCGGTCGAACCAGACCTGCTTTTCGCTGCGGGGGACGGGATCGTCCATCTTGGCCGCGGGCGTCCCCGGCCGGGGAGAGAAGATAAAGGTGAAGAGCGCGTCGAACTCCACCTCGCGCACAAGCGCGACCGTCTCCATCGCCTCTGCCTCCGTCTCGCCGGGGAAGCCGATGATCACGTCGCTCGTCAGCACGAGGTCGGGCATGACCTTTCGGGCGTAGGTGATAAGGTCAAGGTACTTCGCCTTGTCATACGGGCGGTTCATCGCGCGCAGCACCCGGTCGCAGCCGGACTGCACCGGCAGGTGCAGCTGTCTGGCGACGTGGCCGCAGCGGGCCATCGTGTCAAAGAGCTTATAGCTCGCGTCCTTCGGCTGGGAGGACATAAAGCGGATGAGATAGTCGCCGGGAATCTCGTCGATGGCGGCGAGCAGATCCGCGAAGTCCCACGGCGTCTCGAGATCCTTGCCGTAGGAGTTGACGTTCTGGCCGAGGAGGGTAATCTCCTTATAGCCCTCCTGCACGAGCTGGCGCACCTCCTCGAGGATCTTCTCCGGCTCGCGGCTGCGCTCGCGGCCGCGGACATAGGGGACGATGCAGTACGAGCAGAAGTTGTTGCACCCGTACATGATCGAGACCCACGCGCGGATGCTCCCCTCGCGCACGACGGGCGTGCCCTCGGCGATGGTGCCGGGCTCATCCTCCACGGAGAAGACGCGGCCGCGGCGGGTATAGACCTGCCACAGAAGTTCCGGGAACTTCCACATCGCCTGCGGCCCGAAGACGAGGTCGACGTGGCGATAGGATTTACGCACCTTCTCGGCCACCTCCGGGCGCTGCGCCATGCAGCCGCACAGGCAGATGATCTGCTCGGGGTTGGCCTTTTTCGTGTGGGTCAGGGCGCC
>OLGF01004118.1_pt1 | contig 11152 bp, 9 predicted proteins | sample 1604971 | NCBI WGS metagenome assembly OLGF01 (sample SAMEA3888902, study PRJEB22519) | human gut metagenome | biome: human gut; feature: human-associated habitat; material: faeces | place: Denmark | collected 2011 | reverse complement strand
GAAAACGGTCTGGAATATACAGCCGCTCAAATCAGCTGTGCAAACGGTGCCAAGCAGTCTGTCTGCAACACCATCATGGCTTTGATCAACAAAGGTGACGAAGTAATCGTTCCGGCTCCTTACTGGGTGAGCTATCCGGAAATGGTAAAACTGGCAGAAGGTACTCCTGTCATTGTACGTGCCGGTATTGAACAGGATTTCAAGATTACTCCTGCTCAGCTGGAAGCTGCCATCACTCCGAACACTCGTGCCCTGATTCTTTGCTCTCCGTCTAACCCGACTGGTTCAGTATATACCAAAGAAGAATTGCAGGGACTGGCTGAAGTATTGGCTAAACACGAACGCGTAATCGTTATCGCTGATGAAATTTACGAACACATCAACTACATCGGCAAGCACCAGAGCATTGCTCAGTTTGCAGAAATCAAAGACCGTGTAGTGATTGTAAACGGTGTGTCTAAAGCATACGCCATGACCGGATGGAGAATCGGTTTCATTGCCGGACCGGAATGGATTGTAAAAGGTGTAAACAAACTGCAGGGACAATACACTTCAGGTCCATGCTCTGTATCACAGAAAGCTGCTGAAGCTGCTTACACTGGTACTCAAGCTCCGGTAGAAGAAATGCGTAAGGCATTCGAACGCCGCCGCGACCTGATTGTAAAACTGGCGAAGGAAATTCCGGGATTCGAAGTAAACTTCCCGCAGGGAGCTTTCTACCTCTTCCCGAAATGTGATTCTTTCTTCGGCAAGAAAGACGGCGACCGCGTAATCAACAATGCAGACGATCTGGCTATGTACCTGCTGGAAGTAGGTCACGTGGCTTGCGTAGGCGGAACTTCTTTCGGTGCGCCTGAATGCATCCGTATGAGCTATGCTACTTCTGACGAAAACATCGTAGAAGCTATGCGTCGTATCAAGGAAACATTGGCTCGCTTGAAATAAATAAGCTACAAATTACATACAGACAAAGCAGTCTCGGATAACTCTGAGGCTGCTTTTTTTGTCCTTCCAATCACTTTAGCATCTTCCACAAAACGCAAGGACGTTTTCAATTAAACGCAAGTGCGTTTGAAGTAAAACGCCTTTACGTTTTAATCAAAACGTACTTGCATTTCAGTTCAAACGCAAGTGCGTTTTTCCAGAATGCCACACATTGTCCCTCATTATGAGCATTTTCCTTAAATTTTTCCTCAAATTTTCTTGGATTTCCCTCTTTCTTCCCGTTAAAAAACGCTACCTTTGCCGCAGATCTCAATAAATGAAAATACATTCCGATTTGCAGTCCGTTTGGGGAAATATAATAATGTGTTCAGGCAACATACTGTTGTCCGCCGCATCGTGCATATACCTATATCTTCTTTCAAAAAAGCATATTAAAAATTTGGACATGTGTGAGATTTGTGTAAACACACACAGCGTCCAGCGTATCTTCGCGCGTTAATATACGTATTATCATCCATACATGCAAGGGTGGAAACTCCTTTTTACAGGGGTTTCCACCCTTTTTCCGTATTCATATCCCCCTTTTTATCCACTACAAGTCCTTAAACAACATCAAACAATAATTATCATAACATGAAAAAAAGGAACTATATCCTGTTACTCTGCATCCTGCTCTGTGCAGCTCCGCTCATGGCCCAGGATGCTTCTGACAATGCAAAATCCCCCGGCTGGTATGCAGGCGTGCAGGGCGGCGTGCCCTTCGGCGTATCCACATTCAGCAGTTTCGGTTTCGACAAGACCCGTGCGGGATTCAGCGGCGGGCTTTACGGAGGCTACCGTTTCAATCCGGTACTTTCATTGGAGGCTCAGGCCGTTTTCGGGAAAATGAGCATGAGCCAGAGAGATTGCTGCATCTCCGGCAATTACTGGCTTGGTTCGGACGGTGTCCGTTATCATGCTCCGGTACTCGGAATGGAAGGCTGGGACTATGCCGGCCTGAAAAGCAGTGTAACGACGCAACGCTACGGTTTGCAGCTCAATGCCGATGTGCTTGGTTTTTTCCCGTCCACCCGTCAAAGCCGGTGGAGCGTGGAGGTGTCGCCCCTGCTGGCAGCCGTTGGCACGAAAGCCTCCCTGTCCACCCTTGACGGCGGAAAAGAAGTATGCAAGGAAAATACGGAATGGCATCTGGGTGCAGGCGGAAACATTCAGGCAGGATACCGTTTTGCCTGCGGTATAGGTGTCGGCATTTACAGCGGTGTCACTTACCTTACGGGCGACGGCATGGACGGACTTCCCAAGAGCGGGCACAAAGCCAACTATATATGGGAAAGCGGCATACGTGTCAGTTTCGCGTTCGGCAAGAAAAGCGGAAAGAAAGCAGACCACGGCATTGCTTACCCGGCATCTGCCGGTCAGCCGCAGGATGAGAGGGACAATGCCGTAGAAACAGCCCCGGCGGAAATACCGGAACAGACCGTCACGGACAGTACGGCACAGAAAACTGTCGTCACGGCAGCAGACAATTCAACCGAAACCGATTTTGAATTCCCGACTGTCTATTTCGATTTCAACAGCATTTCGCTTCGTCCGTCCGAGACATCCAAGCTTGAAACGATACTCGGCATACTGAAAGAACATCCCGACATGCACATAGTCGTGACGGGCTGGTGCGACACCCGTGGCAGCCGGAGCGTAAACGAACGCTATTCCATCCGACGCGCCGAAGCGGTCAAACAGTGGCTTGAAGGCCGCGGCATCGCAGCCGGACGCATTACAGCCGTAGGGCGTGGCAGCGACGTGAACGAGAAGGACGCGGAGAAAGCCCGCCGTGCCGAAGTGACAGACAAGGAAAGAAAGGAGGACAGACGATGAAAAAGACAATCAGACATTGCCTATATGTATCCCTGCTCATGCTGTTGCCGCTATGGACGGCCTGCGACAAGGATATACACGAAAATGACAGGCACGGACTTGCCGTCGGCATGGAATGGATTGAAGGCATCGAGCCGACCGACATCACAAGTCCGGTAAACCTGTGGATATACGATGCGGAGGGGCATGAAGTGGAAGCGCACGAGTTTTCCTCTCCGCAAGAACTGGCATCCGGCCTGTTCAGCCTGCCGGAGGGCGACTATACGCTTGTAGGCGTCTGCGGCCTGACAGAGCCGTTTCGGTATGATTATGAGAACGGTACACGGACAGCCGACATGCTGCGCGTTTCGCTTGCCGACCCGTCGGCTTCGCCCGCACACGCCGTCGGTGGCGTGGCCGGGGTGAGAGTGACCGACACCGGGGTCAACCTCCGCTCCGTCATCCGTGTCGCTCCGTTGCTGGCAGAGCTTGCCGTCCGTATCGACGGCGCGCCCGAAGGAGCGTCGCTTGCCGTCACGGTACGCAATGCCGCCACCTGCCTTTATCCGGCACGGCGCGGCGATGACAACAGCTACGTCGTACCTTCCGCCGAAAAGACAGATGCGCTCCTGCCGCAAGCCGTTGCCGACAGGGGGACGCTCTCTACCGATGCCCGCCTGATGCCGACGGCACAAGGTGAAGCCTGCACGATGCTCTACATGGTCATGACCTTTGCCGACGGCTCCCGTCATGAATACACGGCAGAAGCTCCCCTGATGCTTGCCGGAAAACGCTACGAGCTGGCATTGGAATACGACAGAATGCAGCCCTACATGTATATCACCGCCACCGACATTAACCCTTGGGGCGAAGGCTGGATTACGAGTGATGACATCTTTAATCCCGGAATATAATTAACAAATAAAATAGAGATAGAGTTATGATGAAGAGCATGTTATCCGTTGCTGCCGCACTCCTTGTACTGGCGGCATGCACGAACGACCATGAACCCGGCTATGCTCCGGCAAAAGAGATCCGGGTGGATGCTTCCATCGGGCAGATGACCCGTGTGACAACCGACGGCGACGAATCGGTGTTTGAGACGGGCGACCGTATCAGCGTCTATGCCTGGCTGGGTACAGCCGACGATGCACAGCAGCTTGTGGTGGACAATTCCGTCAACACCTTAGGCGACGACGGCACATGGACGGCCAGCCCGCAAATGCTGTGGGCAAACAGCAGTTCGGCGCATTACTTTCTGGGCATTTATCCGGTGCAGGAGGTAAGCGACCTGAAAGCCATGAACTATGTACTGACCCCTGAAGACCAGGAGGCAAGCGACCTTCTTTATGCCATGAATGCCGGCACTGAGAACAAGGGCATAACGCCCACTAACACGCCCGTGGCGCTGACCTTCAGCCACCTGATGTCGAAATTAGTCATCAACCTGAATTTCCGCAGCCAGTGGTCCGGAACACCGGTCGTGGAATCGGTCAGAGCCATTGCAAAGGCGGAGGCAAGCGTCAATCTCCTCTCCGGAGAGATTACGCCACAGGGCGACAATAAGGCGATAGACATCCCGGCTTTGGAAACACCGGCAGCCAACTACGCTTGCAGCTATGCCGGTATCATGATTCCTAACAGCAATTTAATTGAAATACAGATCAAGGTAAAAGACATTGACGAGCCATACGTCTATAACGTAGGGGGTTCCATCCCGTTGGAAACAGGCAAGTACACCACCGTCAACCTGACATTGGGACGTGACGAAATCACCTTAGACAATGACATCACCATCACCGACTGGGCTCCGCTCGAAGGCGACTATGGCGGTAACATATTTTTTCCGGATGTGTAAACCGCTGTGCTGACTATATATTTATAACTGATTAAAACAGCAAACGTATGAATATAAAGAATCTATTATTGGCGACAACAGCTGCCCTGCTGGCTGCGTGCAGCACCGACAGCGATGTACTGCCACCGCAAGACCTTGGACAGATAAGGGTAACGGCATCCGTGGGAGCCATGACCCGTGTGGCCCATAGCGGCAACTCGACCACCTTCGAGCCGGGCGACCGTATCAGTGTCTATGCCTGGTTAGGAGCCGACAACGACATGCAGCGGCTTGTGGTGGACAACTCCATCAATACATTAGGCGGCGACGGCACATGGACAGCCGAGCCGCAGATGCTTTGGGCCGACAATACGTCCGACCACTATTTCCTCGGCATCTATCCCGAGCGCAACAGAACTACCGATTACGATGCCGACCCCTATACGCTGGACTTCAATAACCAGACCGCGAGCGACCTGCTGGTGGCGAGGACCACGGCCAAGCCCACCGGTTCTGCCGTGAAACTGGAATTTGAGCATGTAATGGCCAAGCTCGTGGTAAACCTTTCGTTCCGCAACGAGTGGACAACTGCACCCGAAGTGGCTTCGGTAACGGCAGTCGCATGCACCGAAGCCACCGTGAATTATTTAGAGAATCCTGTCGAGGTAACCCCGGCCACCGGTCAAAACCTTGTGGTGATTCCCTTCACGGGCACATCCGCCAGCTTTGCCGGCATCATGATTCCCGGGCAGAGCGGGTTCCGCACCATCAACGTCACGCTGGAGAACGGCAAGGTATATACCTATACCCACCCTTCAGGCATAGACCTGCAACCGGGCAGATACACTACGGTGAACCTTGTGCTGGGACGCGACAACATCAAACTGGACGATGCGGGCATCAACGTGTCGGACTGGGAAAACGGTACTTCCATTGATGGCGGTGAAGCGACCGAAGCCTACTCATACGATTCCAATACCAAAACCATCACCATTTACAGCGGTGAAGGACTGAAGGTAGCGGCAGATGTGGCGAACAGCGGTGATACCGACATCAACATCATCCTCAACAATGACATCGACCTCTCGGACATCGACTGGACGCCGATAGGAACTGAAAGCCGACCATACACCGGCAACTTCGACGGCGGCGGCCATACCATCACGGGGCTGAAGATTGACAAATCGGGAACGGACTATGTAGGACTGATTGGCTGTCTCGGCAGCGAAGGCAAGGTGCAGAACGTGACGCTGACAAATATAAGCGTATCCGGTGCAAACTGCGTCGGCGGCATTGCGGGACAGAACTATGGCACTGTAGAGAATTGCTCGGTCAATGGCACGGTGACAGGTAAGGGGTTCACCGATACCGGCGGCATTGCGGGATCAAACTATGGCACCATCTCCGGCTGCTCGGCGGAAGGGACTGTGACGGGTAGTGTCAATGTCGGCGGAATAGCCGGAGGCAGCTATCTCGGGGTAATCATCGATGGCTGCCATTCCACAGCGGCTGTATCGGGCATTAGCTCTGTCGGCGGCGTGCTGGGCAACCTGGGAAACAATAGCTTCCTCATGGCCTGCTACTCCACGGGCAACGTTACTGCCACGATAACGTATGGTTACGCTCATGTCGGCGGCGTGGTGGGTATAAACGGCCAAGGTACCGTAACCGCCTGCTATCACGCCACGGGCGAAATCACCAGTTCAGTAGGAGATAGAATCGGCGGCATCGCTGGCTGCAATGACCAAGGTACTTTCACCGCCTGCTACTGGGAGAACAATCAGGAACAAGGCACCGGCAGCGGAAGCACCGGCGGAACCGCCAAGGTGACGGACGGTAACTGGCAGAAAGCCGCTGACGCCATGAATACCGCCTTGCAGAGTGCAGGCTCAGGTTGGCATTACGAACTCAACGGAGCGCTGCCGACATTGGAGTAATAATAAACCGCCGGAGCGGGATTCCGGTTCCATCCGAAAAAGGAATCTTTGAAAGATAAATAATTAACAACTTAACAGAAAATAGTTCAAATGAAAAAAGCAAACATTTTGGCAACAGCAGCGCTGGCCACCCTTTTGGCAGCCTGCTCCAACGACAGCGACGTGCTCAACACGCCCGACTATGCCGACACGCCTATCGGACTGAATGTGAACGTAGGCCCGATGGCAACCCGTGCCGGTTATGAACAGGGAGCATTGACCGAAGGAAGTTTCGGACTTTATCTGACAACGGAAGGCACCAACAGCGACGAACGCTACAACTGCACGAACCGGGAAGTGAGATATGACAATGGCTGGACGATTCAGGGCGGACAACTCCTGTGGAAAAGCAATGATGCAACAGTTACCTATTACGCCTATCTGCCCTATACAGGAACAGTGAGTGATGCTGCAAACTATGCCTTTGCGGTACAGACCGACCAGAACAGCGATAGCAACGTAAAGGCATCCGATTTTCTGTGTACCGGAACACAGACTGCCACAGCCGGAACGGCACTCGACATCAACTTCCAACATGCACTGTCCAAGCTGAACGTGACACTGACAAAGGGCTCTGAGCTTGAAGAAGGACTGATCTTCACATCGGTAAGGCTCTCCAACTGCGCCACGGCCACTACCGTGAATCTGACTGACGGAACAACCGGTAACACTACCAACAGCGGACAGACCATCACCCTGTATGCTGCAACGCCAAACGAGCAATACGAGTGCATCCTCGTACCGCAGACCTTCGCTCAGAGCCTGAAGGTGGAAATCACCGACAACAACGGAAAGGTATATACATTCACATCCAACAAAGACCTTACGTTTGCCAGCGGCAAACAGTACACGCTGAATCTTACCGTAGGCCGCGACAAAGTGACGACGGGCACCATTTCTGCCGAGTCATGGGATAACGAACAGCAAGGCGGCGACTTAGTAACAGAATAAAAGTAAACAACGTTCATAAACATAACAAGAATGAAAATAGCAAAATATATTCCGGCTGCCGCCCTCGCACTGGTGTTGGCAGGCTGCCAAAGTGAAGATGATTTCATCTCTTCCGACTATGCCAACGACCCGATGGCCGTACACATCCGTGCAGGCATCGAGGCTCTGCAGACCCGTGTGAACACGACAGGAACAGGCGACGCATGGGAAGAAGGCGACCTGATTTCGGTAGCCAATACCTCGACAGGTGCGGTAACAGGCAAGGACAAGGCGGTTTACAAATACAACGGCAGCACATGGGTGCCTGAAGGAACAGACTACATAGTCTGGGCTGACGATGTAAACACCTTTGAAGCCTATTATCCCGTCGTGGAAGGGAAAACGGACTCCTACACGCAGTTTGAACTCCCGGCCAACCAGAGCAGCAGCAATCCAACTGAAACCAATTACATAGGCCGTGCGGACTATATGACGGCGGCAGCGTCACAAAGTAAGAGCGACGCGCTGAACCTGACATTCAAGCACCACCTGGCCAAGGTTACCGTGGAGATAAGCGGCTACGGCGACCAGTACGCCACACAGAAACCTGTATTCCAGGCTCCTACATTCACGGTACCTACCACAACGACTACAGTAGATGGAAAGACACTGACCGTTGCCAATAGTGGAACGACAGTAACCGGACTATTCAGCGAGGACACTTCGGCAGAAGCCAAACACAGCTTCACCGCCGTCCTGCTGCCGGGCAAGTATACTACTAATGATACGTTTGTCCAGCTGAACATTCAGGGCGGCACTTCGCTTACCGTCAAGGCCAATGTTCAACAACTGACTGACGGTTTGGAATCGGGCAAAGCCTATACCTTCAACGTGACCGTAGGTAAGAATGGTGCCACCATCAACAGCGTTACGGTTGGCGACTGGGGTACCGACGGCTGGACGGAAAGCGGCACGGCAGACGCAGCCCTTTCATTCAGCATCCAGACTTCGACGGACGAACTGATACCTGACGATGGCGAGTATATCCTTGCCGATTGACAAACAATAAAATTCAGACCATAAAATAAACGGAATAACAAAATGAAGACAAGAAACAAACTATACGATAAGAGCCGGCTGCGCCTCCTTTGTCTGCTGACAGCGTTGCTCGGCTTATTCGGTGCCGGACAGACATGGGCAGGCAATCCCACCACCCTCACCGTGGGCGGCACCAGTGTGCTGGGCGGCGGCTGCTGGACGACCGACGAAAACGGCAAGCTGACCGCCACGGAAAGTACCACCGACTACAACGTCAAGTACGACAGCGCCACCGGCACCCTGACCCTGAAGGACGCCAACATCACCGGGGATAGCAGCACCAACTTCGGCGCGGGCATCCACGCCGGGGGCGACCTGACCATCGTGCTGGAGGGCAGCAGCACCGTCACGGGCGTTGTGTGTAACGACGAATCCCGGGGCATCAATACTTTAGATGGGAATCTGACCATCCAAGGCGGCGGCAGCCTGACCGCGCGGGGGGCTGATACGAGCGGAGGCGGCAGTTGCAGTTATGGTATCAATGTCTATGGATCATTCACCCAGCAAGGCGGCAGCGTCACCGCCATCGCCGGCAACGTGAGCGGAAACAATCCTTCGAGCGGACTCGATGTATCTGGCACGGTTACGGTGAAGGGAGGGACGCTGACCGCCACTGGCGGTTCTGCTGCTAGAAATATCAGTTACGGCATCTCTGCGTATTCGTTCACCGTGAGCGACGCCACCGTGACCGCCACCAGCGGGTCTGCTGGGTATGCAAGTTATGGCCTTTATATTGCTTCCTCTTCCCCTTCCTCTTCCCCTTCCGTGACCCTATCCGGCAGCAGTTCCCTTACCGCCCGGAGCGGATCGGCGACGGACATGGCGGGCGGCATCTACTTCCAGAACCCCTTTGGCAGCACAGGGTCTGTGACCGTCGGGAACAACTCCACCCTGCTGGCCAACAGTGTGATATTGCTTGATCAGTCTTTCGCTGAAAAACCGCTGGTCCCCACCGGCAACGGCAGCTGGCTGATCTACGGCCAGAGCAACCAGACCAGCGCCGTGGGCGGCAACTATACCCTGAAAGAGAATATCACCATCCCCAGCGACGCGAAGGTCACCATCCCGGAGGGCAGCACCCTGACGATTCCGGAAGATAAGACTTTGACTGCCGATGCCAACCAGTTGGTTGTAAACGGAGAACTGGTATTGGAAGGTACGTTCGAAAATGCAAAGAATTTGACAGGTTCGGGAAATCTTGTTTTGGGCGAAATAACGCTGACTGACGATGAGGGTATTGGCGCGTATGAAGATTACCAACTCAAGTTGAAAAGCAAAAAGGTTACTTATGTCCGTGCCCTGTCAGATAACTCCCAATATGGAACCATCTGTCTGCCGTTCGTTCCTACTTCTGTAGCTGGCGGTCAGGTTACTTACTATCAGGTTTTGGAGTTGGAAAGCGACGAGATTACCCTCGTAGAAACCGATTTTGAAGCCGGCAAGCCGCTGTTCTATCAAACATCCGGTACAGGCAGCATCACCTTCAGCGCCGAAAGTGCCGCAGGCGTGGAACTGGTAACCATCCCTGCGACAGACAACTTCATGGTAGGTACAATGAGTGTGGCTACACCCACCGCGGGCTACTTCCTGAAGAACGGCAACTTCTATCCGATAGCCAATGGAGACAAAGTAAAGGTGAAGCCTTTCCGTGCGTATGTGAAGGGGCAGAATGATGCTTCGCAAGCAAGCGTCATGTCTGTCAATGTGGCAAGACCGTAACAAAGTATTAAGAACTCCCATTCCGGGCGGGAGCATTTGTGCCCGGTAACATCATACAGACACCGCAGCCCGCTACCGCAAGGTAAGCGGGCTGCATTTCGTCATTTTCGGCATCGTCTATATTTGGCTCAACGAACAGCACAGACGACAGGAATTAGAGATTACAAGCCAAAAGATAAGATGTTTACGCAAGGACATACACGAGGTATATGTTAAAATGGTGGATTTATCCCTTATTGGTGAGACCGTGCTGGACTGGAATGAGGAAGATATGAATATATACCATAAGAAGCGTCTGGAGGTGGACAGTCTGCTCAGCCTGTTCAAGTCCAGCTATCGCAGCGAACGTATAGACAGCGTCTGCCGGCTGCTGACTGAAAAGGAAAATCTGCTGAATAAAATCATGCTGACCGTCACGCATGAACTCCGCACACCGCTGACCGCCATCAACGGTTACGGGGAACTTTTGGCACAGACTGAAAATGAGAACAAAAGAATAGAATATCCAAAGACTAAATAAAAAACCCCTTTTCATCAGTATATAAATTCAAAGTATCACAAGTAAAAAAATAAGGGAACTCTCCAAGAAGAATTCCCTTATTGTGTGTCATACAGACGATTCGATTATCCCAAGTGAATTGCTTCAGAAGGACAAACGTCAGCACAAGTTCCACATTCTGTGCAAGCGTCCGGATTGATTGAATATTTATCACCTTCTGAGATTGCTCCAACCGGGCATTCATCGATACAAGTACCGCAAGCGATACAATCGTCACTAATTACGTAAGCCATT
>OLGF01004116.1_pt1 | contig 11157 bp, 10 predicted proteins | sample 1604971 | NCBI WGS metagenome assembly OLGF01 (sample SAMEA3888902, study PRJEB22519) | human gut metagenome | biome: human gut; feature: human-associated habitat; material: faeces | place: Denmark | collected 2011 | reverse complement strand
GCTCGGCATCCGCCTGTTTGAATACGGCTGCGCGGTGTCCAATGCCTGGGACATCGGCTCGATTGCCCGCCCGCATATGCAGAAAATCTGCGCGGAGCTGGGGGAATCGGTCTTCCTGTCAGTCTTTGACCGGGCGGCGGTTGTGACGCTGGCAGAGGAGGAGAGCCGGGCGAGCCTTCGTGTGGTTTCCGAGGTCGGCGCGCGCCTGCCGATTCACTGCACGTCGCAGGGAAAGCTGTTTCTGGCGAATCTGTCGCAGGCGGAGTGCCGGAGGCTTCTTTCCATTTCCGAGTTCAAATCCTACACGCCGCATACGCTGACGTCTTCCGAGCAGCTGCAGCCGGAGCTTCAGAAAATCCGCGAACAGGGCTATGCTGTGGAAAACGGGGAATACAAGGTCGGGCTGCGCTCGGTTTCCGCGCCGGTGCGCGACGCCTCGGGCGAGGTGCGCTATGCCATCGGCGTCGTCGGCATGTTCCGGCAGGTGTATTCCGAGGATTTCCTGCTTGCCACGCGCCTGGTCTGCGAGGCGGGAAGCGCCATTTCGCGCGCCATTGGATACCGCCCGTAAGCGTCGGATATAGCCGGGTATATCCGAAAAAAATTTGCCGAAGCAGAAAAAAGTGCTTGACTTTTTGCAAACTATCCATTATAATCAGCCTTGCTGTTTGAGTTGCTGGTATAGCTCAGTTGGTAGAGCAGCTGATTTGTAATCAGCAGGTCGGGGGTTCGAGTCCGTCTACCAGCTCCAATCTTTCCGCAGCGCAGCAAAGTGAATATGGGGGAATTCCCGAGTGGCCAAAGGGGGCAGACTGTAAATCTGTTGTCAGTGACTTCGGTGGTTCGAATCCACCTTCCCCCACCAAGAACGAGTTGATGAAAGTCAGCTCGTTCTTTTTGTTTTGTAGTGGTTTGGAAAATGTAAGCGATACGCCGGTGGCGTATCAGAGCCGCTCTGCAGCCTGCGTCGAGATCACACTTTCGTCGTTTTACCACAAAAGCAAAAATATCGAGCAGCCCTTAGGCTGACTCGATATTTTCTTTCTCTCTATTTTTTGCGCGTCCGTCCTTTTCAGGGCGGCGCGTTTTCTTTTTCTGCTGCGGGGACTATCCGCCGTACCGGTATCGGCGGCGTGCGCCGCGGGCAAACTGAGGAGAACGATTGCCGCGGCATGCTGGCAAGTACAAAGAACTTGTCAGCAAAATCAAGATATCACAAGAATCTTGCTATGTCAAGAATAAATTTACAAGATTCTTGTTATAATTGATTGACAGTTACAAGCATCTGCGATAGAATACAGTCAAATCTTGTCGCAGCCTGCGTTTTCTGGGGGAATCTTGATGAGTTTTGGCAAACAAATGCGTCTACGGCGTGAGGAGCTTCATCTCTCGCGCGCGGCGCTGGCGGAGGAGCTTGGCGTTTCGCCCTCTGCCATCAGCAACTATGAAAACGGCGTCAGCTCGCCGAAGGAGGAGGTGCTGCTCCGGCTGTTCGATGCGCTTGAGATCGACCCAAACTACCTTTACCGCGATTCGTTCCGCTCAGGCAGCTTCGTCTGCTCGCGCGCAGAGCAGGATTTGATCGAAAAGTGCCGCTCGCTCTCGCCGCTCGAGCGCGAGACGGTAGGCAGCCTCGTCAGCGCCCTGTGCACGATGCATACAGGGCGGGAGGAAGCGAGTGCGCCGCGCCGCATCCCGCTCTACCGCTCGATCGAGGCAGCGGGCTACGCCGCCCCCGTGCCAGGCGAGGATTTTGACTACATCGTCGACCACGGCGATGTGCCGCCGGGAGCGGAATTCGCCGTGCGCATCTGCGACGACAGTTTAGAACCCGTGCTGCACGGCGGCAGCGTCGCCTACCTCAATCACGACCCGCTGCATGCGGGCGACGTGGGCATCTTCTGCGTCGGGGGCGACATGCTCTGCAAGCAGTATTACCGCGACCCGCTCGGCGTTTCGTACCTCTTTTCTCTGGGGCGGGACCGCGGCGCGGACGTCGTCTGCGGCCCTGAGAGCGGAAAGCGCTTTATCTGCTTCGGACACGTGATCTTAGATCATCGTGTGCCGCTGCCCGGTATGGGCCTGTGAGCGGGAAAAAGGCGCATTTTGCGCGGAAAAAGACTTGAATCGTTCACAAATTCTGCTTATAATGTAGGTTTGGAAATCAATAAAAAAGAAGGAAGCGTATTTCTTATGACGAAAATTGACATTTTCTCCGGCTTTCTGGGCGCCGGCAAGACCACGCTCATCAAAAAGCTAATCGCGGAAGCCTACAGCGGCGAAAAGCTCGTGCTGATCGAGAACGAATTCGGCGAGATCAACATCGACGGCGGCTTTCTGAAGGAGTCCGGCATCGAGATCTCCGAGATGTCCGCGGGCTGCATCTGCTGCTCCCTCGTCGGTGACTTCAACAAGGCGCTCAAAGAGGTCGTGGCGCAGTTCCACCCCGACCGCATCCTCATTGAGCCGAGCGGCGTCGGCAAGCTCTCTGACGTCATCGTCGCCGTCGAGCGCACGGTCGACGAGTGCCCGGGCGAGCTCAAGCTCAACAGCTATGTCACCGTGGCCGACGCCAGCAAGGTCAAGGTCTATATGAAGAACTTCGGTGAGTTCTACAACAACCAGATCGAGGCCGCCGGCACGATCATTCTTTCCCGCACGCAGAAGCTCTCGCAGGAAAAGCTCGAGGCTGCCGCCGCGATGCTGCGCGAGAAGAACCCCGACGCCGCCATTCTGACGACTCCGTGGGACGAGCTGGACGGCAAGACCATCCTCTCCGCCATCGAAAAGGTGTCGCTGAGCGACGAGCTTCTTGAAAAAATGCGCCGCGAGCACGAGATCGAAGAGGCCGAGCATGAGCATGAGCATCACCATCATCACGATCACGATGAACATGACGAGCACGACGAGCACGAGCATCACCATCATCACGATCACGATGAATATGACGAGCACGACGAGCACGAGCATCACCACCATCACCACGACGGCGAGGAGTGCGACGATCCCGAGTGCGAGTGCCACCATCACCATCATCACCACGCCGACGACGTCTTCTCCTCCTGGGGCAAGGAGACACCGAAGAAGTTCAGCAAGGAAGCTCTTGAGGACATGCTCCACAAGCTGGACAGCGGCGACTACGGCCACATCCTGCGTGCCAAGGGCATCGTGAACGGCGAGGACGGCTGGCTCGAATTCGACTACGTGCCCGAAGAGCATGAGGTCCGCGCGGGCCATCCCGACTATACGGGCCGTCTGTGCGTTATCGGCGCGGAGCTCAAGGAAGACGGCCTTGCAGAACTGTTTGGAGTGTAAGGCATGGATATTCCTGTTTATCTGGTCGCCGGATTCCTCGATTCCGGCAAAACGAGCTTTATCAACGGCATTTTAGAAGACGGCTTCGCCCGCGAGGACAGGACGCTTCTGATCTGCTGCGAAGAGGGCGACGAAGAATACGAGAAGAAGGCGCTCGACAACGTCACCGTTGTCACGGTAGACGACGAAGAGGAGCTGACGCTCGCTTTCTGCAAGGAGCTTGAAAAGAAGCACCGCCCCAAGCAGGTGCTCATTGAGTACAATGGCATGTGGCAGATGGAAAAGCTCTACCGCGAGGTGCTGCCTGCCAACTGGGTGCTCTATCAGATCATGACGTTCGTGCAAGCGCCGACGTTCGAGCTGTTCGTCAAGAACATGGGTCAGCTCATGATGGAAAAGATCACGAACGCGGACATGATCGTCTTCAACCGCTGCGACGACAAGCTCAAAGAGAGCCTGCGCGCGCGCAATCTGCGCATGGTCAACCGCCGCGCGGACATCTACCTTGAGGACAACGACGGCAACAGCGAGGACTACCTGACCGGCGACGAGTGCCCGTTCGACATGACGCCCGACCTCATCGACATTCCCGACGACGACTACGGCGTGTGGTACGTCGACGCGATGGACCATCCCGACCGCTGGGATGGCAAAAAGGTTCACATGAAGCTCATCATGTGCCACTCGAAGAAGTTCCCGGGCATCCACTGCCCCGGCCGCTTCGTGATGACCTGCTGCGAAAACGACATCCAGTTCGTCGGCATTGTCGCCAAGGGCGACAGCCTGAAGGCCTACAAGAATCGCGACTGGGTCGATATCACTGCCACGGTCAAAAAGGAGCACCTCGACGCCTATGAGGGCGAGGGCCCCGTGCTGTACGTCGAGCGCATCACCACCACGTCGAAGCCCGCGCAGGAAGTCGTGTCGTTCTGACGACGCGATTTGCGGAGGTAAGGTGAATCAGCAGCGCGCGCAGCGCTGCGGAGTTTTCTCCTGCTAACCCGCAGGGGAGAGCGAATAAAGGGGACATTCTCTTCTCGAAGAGAATGTCCCCTTTTGAATCCCAAGGGAAGGATGAGGGGAACCCCCTCGCCCCCCGACATTGCGGTTTTGAGGCTTGAAGAGCTGCTCAGCCTGCGGAATCGGGTACCTGCCGGGTGATGGTTCTAAACGATTTGACTTTTTTCTATCTTCGCTGTCGCTCCCTGATCTGAATGCAGTCTTGGTAGAATCCCCTGCCGTCGCTAGATTTTGCCAACCTTGCTGTCCCCCCAAAGCGGCATCGCTGCGCTCGCCGCACTTTTAAGTTATCGTATATTTTTTACGATGGCCATGTGGTCATATCCGCGGTGCGCCGCTTGCGCTGTGCGCCTTGCCGTCACCAAGCTTTACACGCAGCGGCGGCGGTTCGATGCCGAGCATCAGCTTGACGAGCCAGGCAAAAAACAGCAGCACTAAAATTGGGATCAGGCACGATGTGACGAGCATGACGGCGAGGGCCTCGATAAAGCGGTTCAGGACCGTTTTGAGCTGCTCGACCGCGGCGGTCGCCGCTCCGGTGATACCCTCAGTCACCTTGGAAAAGAGGCCGGAAAGGCCGCTTTTTTCGCTCTCGTCCGCCTCGCCCGAGGTGGCGGACTGGATATCCTCGGTCGTCTGCTCGGCGTTTGCGATGGTCTCTTCGATCGAGGCGCGGTATGTGTCCTCGATCATGCTCGAAACCTTGACACCCGCGGGAATGGCAAACGCGATGGCGAGCGCGAAGAGCAGCAAATGCCACGCGAGCTTCCCCAGCGCGGCGCGCAGCTTTTCGGAAAAGAGCGCAGCGATGCCAAGCGCGCAGGCTGCGGGGATCAGGATCGTGAACGACACGCAGGATGTGATCGTCAGCAGATACTTTTCCAAAAAGATGGCGCAGAGCACGATGAGGAAATAGCCGCTCAGGTCGGCGAGCTTTTCGGCGATGGGCGTCGCGGTGTCGCCCGGCAGGAGCGTGATGGCTGCGCTCGCGGCGGTCGACGCCGCCGTCAGCTCAAGCACCGTCTCCTGCTTTTCCGCGAGCGCGTCGATGGACGCTTGATGGTACGCGGGGTCGGACGCTCTCTTCCCTACCGCGAAGATGGAAAGGAGCGCCGCCAGAACGAGAAGCGCCGCGAGCGCGGCCTTCTTAGTTGTCACTGAATGCATAGTTGCCTCCAAAAAACGGGATGGTTCTATCATACCGAAACGGCGGAAGATGTCAAGAAAACGCGGTTTCGGTCGCATCGCCGCGCGCGGTTTCTATCCTCCTCATCGCGTCAAAAACATAGAGAATCAGCATGAAAACGCTAATATTTCGTTAATTTCTTTCAGATTTTTTTAAATTTTATATCACTTTTCCGAATTCTGTCTTGTCCCCTGCCTTGTTTTTACGGAAAGTTCGTGATAGAGTACAGATATAGCAGGATCGGCGAATCTTTTTTCATTGATTCTGTCAAAACAGAAGTTTTTTCTTCCCCGTTTCCGGTGCGAAAGCGCCTGTACTGATCTGACAAGCAAAGCAATGTTTGGCAAACCTGCTGAAAAGCAGGGACGCAAAGCCAGAGGGGTCTAAGGCCGCCGTGTGCGGTTATGACAGCCGGTTGCAAATCATTCGGAAGGGCATCGCCCTTCCTGCACCGCCCGGCCCTCTCTGAAAGCAAGGTACAGGCGGGAAACCTTTTTTGCCGAAAAGAGGGGGATGAACATGCGACAAACATTTTATGAGTTCTGCATGCTGCATGAAAGGACAAACTTACTGAAAGAATGGGACGAATCGCGCAATTTTCCGCTCACGCCGGACACCGTTTCCTACGGCAGCAAGAAAAAAGTCTGGTGGACGTGTGAAAACGGCCCGCTTTCGCCGCGCGACGTCTCCACGGGCTCGAAGATCCACATCTGGTGGCGCTGTCCGGAGGGGCACTCGTGGCAGTCGCCCGTCGCCTCGCGCACGGCGTGGGGGCACGGATGCCCCGTGTGCGTGGGCAAGACGATCGTCACAGGTGAAAATGACCTTGCCCACCTCCAGCCCGAGATCGCCGCACAGTGGGATAAGCGCAAAAACGGGTGCCTGAAGCCCAGCGATGTCGCCGTCAGTTCCAACCGTCCCGCTTGGTGGCGCTGCGAGCTGGGGCATTCCTACCGCGCCACGGTCTCGTCGCGCACGCAGCGCAAGACCGGATGTCCCTATTGCGCGGGACGCAAGGTGCTCAAGGGCTTCAATGATCTCAAGACGCTCTGCCCCGACATTGCTTCGCAGTGGCATCCGTCGCTCAACGGCGCGCTGACACCGGAGATGGTCACGCCCGGCAGCAACAAAAAGGTCTGGTGGCAGTGCTCCATGGGACACGTGTGGAAATCCGTCATCTATCCGCGCACCGGCGCGCAGCAGTGCGGCTGCCCCGTCTGCGCCGGAAAGGTGAGCACAACACACGCGCGGCGTTACGCCCAGCTCGACGAAATTCGCACCTTTACCGAGCTGTGACAAGACCAATTCTATAAAAACGATCAAGGCCGTGGGAAGCGATGTGCTTTCCGCGGCCTTACTTTTTGTCTGATTTGGACGCACTGTCAGCACTATATTTAGTGCTGACGCGTTTTCTTTCCCGCTTTCGCCAAAAAGCAGCGCCCCTCTCTCTTGCGGCGAGGGGCGGTACAATCTGTTCAATGAGCCAACTTGTTGCCGCAGGCAAAACAAATGATTGTTATATGTGGACACTTGCGCCTGATTTTTCCCTGTGCTATAATGCAGTTACTTTAATCGGATAAATTACCTGTAAAGGAGAATCATCATGGATTATATGGCTCTTTCCGCTGCCGAGTGGCAGCAGGAATACGACAAGGTGTCCGCCGAATACGAGAGCTGGAAGGCCAAGGGCCTCAAGCTCAACATGGCGCGCGGCAAGCCGAGCAAGCAGCAGCTCGACCTTGTCAGCGGCATCCTGACCGCGCTGACCAGCGCCGAGGAGTGCGTGGACAGCGGCGTGGACGCCCGCAACTACGGCGAGCTCAAGGGTCTTGAGAGCGCGCGTAAGCTGTTCGCCGATATCCTCGGCTGCAAGACCTCTCAGGTCTTCGCCGGCGGCAATTCGAGCCTCCAGCTCATGTACGACACGGTCTCCAAGGCCTACACCCACGGCCTGCTGCACAGCGAAAAGCCGTGGTGCAAGGAAGAGAGCGTCAAATGGCTCTGCCCCGCGCCGGGCTATGACCGCCACTTCAAGGTGACTGAGAGCTTCGGCTTTGAGCTCATCACCATCCCGATGACCGAAAACGGCCCCGACATGGACATTGTCGAAAACCTCATCAAGGACCCGAGCGTCAAGGGCATGTGGAACGTGCCGAAGTACTCGAACCCCGATGGCATCATCTACTCCGACGAGACCATCGAGCGCATTGCGAAGATGAAGCCCGCGGCTCCCGACTTCCTGCTGATGTGGGACAACGCCTACTGCATCCACGAGTTCGACGGCGACTTCGTCCCCTTTAAGGACATTTTGAGCGAGTGCGAGAAGTACGGCAACGCCGACATGGTCTTCGAGTTCGCTTCCACGAGCAAGGTGACGCTCCCCGGCGCGGGCATTGCGTGCTTTGCGTGCAGCGAGGCCAACATGGAGTACATGACCAAGCTCATCGGCATTCAGGCCATCAGCTTTGACAAGATGAACCAGCTGCGCCACGTGAAGTTCCTGCAAAACAAGGAGCACACGCTCGCGCTAATGAAGGAGCACGCCAAGATCTTAAAGCCGAAGTTCGACATGGTCGTCGAAACGCTCGAGCGTGAGATCGCACCGCTCGGCATTGCGAGCTGGCACACGCCCAAGGGCGGCTATTTCGTCTCCGTAAACACGGCCCCTGGCCTTGCCAAGCGTACGCTGGCGCTCGCCAAGGAGGCGGGCGTCGTGATGACGAGCGCGGGCGCGACGTACCCGTATGGACACGACCCTCTTGACAGCAACATCCGCGTCGCCCCGTCGCTGCCGCCGGTCGAGGAGCTTGAGCAGGCGATGGCCGTCTTCTGCTGCTGCCTCAAGCTTGCAGCGCTGGAGCAAGTGTATAAGTTCTAAGAAGTATAGTTGCCTTACCTTGACAATCTCCCGCGTTCACTTTATATTGGTAACAGGCGAAAGCCAAATCTCGCGGCTTTCCGGTGAGGTCCACACCGTAAGTGTGGCCTCAGGCATTCATGGACCCCGTAGGGCATTATGACCACCCTGTACGCAGGAAGTTCCATGAAGGTCGACAGTTTTTGGCGCTGTACCGGCAGCGCGGGTGTGTACCCTTCCGTTGAAAGCGGAAAGGACACAAAATGAACGACTCTGTCGTTATCGTCTACAATGGTGAGCAAGTATCGGTGCTAAAGGAGGTCGCGGACTTCCTTGAGCAGGATCGAAAACGGGAGCAGGCGCAGGAGAAGCAGGACGCAAGGCACCTGAGTAAAAGTGAGTTTGAAACGGTGCTGTCCGGTTCGAATTGCGTCAAGCGTCCCGTGGAGGATGCAGTGCTCAGGAACCTCCGGCTTGAAAATCTGCGGAAGGCCATTGCGGAACTGGACGTGCAAGGTCAAAACCTGCTCTCCCTCCGTTACAGCGGTGAGCTGACGATGGATGAGATTGGCCAGATCTACGGCATCTCCAGAATGGCGGTATCAAAGCGACTGAAAAAGCTGCACGAAAAGCTGGGAAGCTCTGTCTCATGACAGGGCTTCCCAGCTTTTTTGAAAAAATTTCTGTTCTCTGGTTTACAAACACGCTCTGAGTGTCCTTACCAGTGAGAGACAAATTTTCCGACTGGGTTGGCCGCAGTCATGATCGTCTCACCTGAACACAAGGAGCGTGTATGACCGTGAATCCATTTGAACAAAGCACACAGCAGCTTCTGCGCTTCCTGACCTCCCACGCTGAGTGGGAGGTCATTGACTACATCCGCCAGGAGATGCAGCACGACGCACCAGAGAGTGTCCCGACCGCAGATGAACTGCTCACTTTCTTCCGATCGCCGGACGAACCGACCAAATTGGATGCCTACCAACAAATGCTGGCGACTGACAAGTTGTTAGAGTACGCAGAGATCAGTCTGCGTACTCTCTGCGACCTGATCCGCTATCAGCAGCTCAAGGAGTTTGGCATCGTCCATTCCGCAAAGGAGTTCATCCAACTCTTTCACCCCAACGAACAGGAGGACACACCATGAGTCATTTCCCCAACAAAAACTATTTCACCATGCCGAACGAAATCTTTTCGCTCGGACTGGACGCAAGCGAGATCGCAGTGTATGCCTATCTTCGCTGTCTTGAAAACCGACGCACCTATCAGTGCTGGCCGAGCTACACTACGATCGGCAATGCTGTTGGCCGCGCAAAGAACACGGTCATGCGATACGTTGATGCGCTCGCAGAGAAAGGTCTCGTCTCCACAGAGCCAACCTCTGTCCTGATGCGTTCCGGCATCAAAAAGAACGGCAACCTGCGCTACACTCTCAGACCAATTCGTGAAGCCATAGAAATCTTTCACGCGCGCCAACTATCTGCGGTCGAGCGCGCAGCAGAACGGCAGCGAGTTCAGCGCAAGCTGTCCGCAATGGATATGCTGCCCGGCGCATGAGGAAAGGAAGCGAATGATGAAACATTCCACCTACACAAGCTATGACGAGCTGCCGCTGATGCTCTCCGTCGCAGAGGTCGCTGCCGTGCTTGGGATCTCCCGTGCCGGTGCCTATGAGTTGGTGCATGGCAACGAATTCCCCGCGCTCAAAATCGGCAGCCGGATCGTTGTTCCAAGGGATAAGTTTCTCGCATGGATCGACTCGAACAGCGGTTCAAAAAACGCACCGCTGTAACTAAAGAAGAATCCCCTGCATCGCAAGCAAAAGCTAAGCAACCCCGCCAACAAAGTTCTCTGTCCTTTATCGCGGCGATGACAAACCCCTAAGGCTCGCCGGTGCACAATAACCGGCAGGGACAGCGCAGCCCAGCGGGGCCGCGACGCCTGCGGAACAGCGACGCGCATAAGCACATCGCTGTCCCGCAGGCTCTCTGCACTCTTCGCTGAAACGCCCCTGTTTCGCCCTGTGAGCCGCTGTGTGCGCTCCTGCTGGCGAAGGCGAGTGTGTACCCGCTTTCATCCGAAAAAGCGAACGTGGGCCGTTTGTGCCGGAGGTGTTGAAGGCCGTGCGACCAATGTGTTGGAAACGTTGGTATGACTGCGTTTCCTGCGCTTTTGCGGCTTTTCCGAGGACGAAAAAGAAAGCAGGATAAAGGGTTGGCGTCGGAACCGACGCTCCGCCCGGTCACTTCTGCCCGCAGTGCGGGCAGTTGACAGGGGTTTCAACGCAGGCGGTTGTGGCGTCTATTCGGAAGATTTTTTGCACGATTGGCGTCTAACGTCCGTGAAAAGCCGATGAATACAGGCTTTTCGGCGGCGTCTTAGCGAGAAAGAAGGCATTTTATGAGTAATAACAAGGATCGCTTGACCTACCGGCCAGAGCCGGAGACCAAGCAAAAAATAGAGCGGTGGTATCAGGAAGATAACTGCCGCAGCAAGAATGAATTCATCGAAAAGGCGGTGAACTGCTACGCGGATATGCTCGCCGCAGGCGAAAGTACCGCGCTGCCCCGTGCGGTGCAGTCTGCCATCGACAGTCGGCTGAAACTCTTCGAGGATCGCATCGCGTCGCTGCTCTACAAGCAGGCGGTGGAGATGGACATGGCAATGTCCATCCTGCTGCAAAGCCTCAACGTGAGCGAGGAAGTGCTGCGGCAGGAGCGGGCCAAGAGCATCGCCGCCGTCAAGCGCACCAACGGTCAGCTGCGGTTGGAACAGAAGC
>OLGF01004112.1_pt1 | contig 11167 bp, 8 predicted proteins | sample 1604971 | NCBI WGS metagenome assembly OLGF01 (sample SAMEA3888902, study PRJEB22519) | human gut metagenome | biome: human gut; feature: human-associated habitat; material: faeces | place: Denmark | collected 2011 | reverse complement strand
ATGATCGAGAACCTGGACAAGCCGGTCGTTTTCACGGGCAGTCAGATTCCGATCGGCGTGCTGCGGACCGACGGGCGGGAGAACCTGATTACCGCGATCGAGATCGCCGCGGCGAAAGAGGGAGGGCGCGCCGTCGTTCCGGAAGTCTGCATCTATTTTCAGAACAAGCTGTTCCGTGCGAACCGCACGACGAAACACAGCGCCGAGCTGCTCAATGCCTTCCGTTCGGACAACTATCCGGCGCTGGCCGACGTCGGGGTGAATATCCATTACAACGAGCCTTTTATCCGCCGGGCGAAGGAGGATTCCGCCCCGTTGCGTATTGCGACCGCTCTGGAAACGGGAATCGAGATCGTCAAGATTTTTCCCGGTATGCGTCCCGAGACGCTCGGGGCGATGCTCCGCATTCCCGGCGTTCGCGGCGTCGTGCTGGAGACCTACGGGGCGGGAAACGCGCCGACGGCCGACTGGTTCGTGCGGGCGGTAGGCCGTGCGGTCGAGCGGGGAGCGGTCGTACTGAACGTGACGCAATGTCAGGGCGGCAGCGTGTCGATGGATATGTACGAGACCGGCAGGCGCCTTCAGGAGTGCGGCGTAGTCAGCGGCCGGGACATTACGACCGAAAGCGCCGTTACGAAGCTGATGTATCTGCTGGGGCAGAACTGGGACGGCGATCGGGTCCGCGACATGCTGGGCCGCTCGATCCGGGGCGAGATCACGGTCTGACGGCAGCCTTTTCCGGTTCGGACCGGCGCCATCGTGCGAAAGGGGACGTGGCGGTTCGTCAGCTCTGTTTCTGGCTTGCGACTCCATTCTACGGGCTTACGGGTCCGACGCTTATTTCGTTCTTTCGGGCGTTTGGCCGTGCGGCTGTTTGCCCGAGACGGTCATCCCGGTCGGGGATGCCGGAAAGCGGCTTGTTCATGCTTTTCGGACGTTTTTGTACGGGATTCCGATAATATGCGGCGGGAATGTCCGGTTTTCGTCCGTGCGAAGCGAAGCGTTATCCCGTACCTAACGGCAGGTAGGCCGGGCTTCAATGCGGCCGTTGCAACGGAAACGGCCGGGAAAGCGTCTTCATTATATGGCGGTTCGCAGAATCTGGCACGATTTTGCGGCGTTCGAACCGGACGGTTTTGCGGTTCGGACGGATTCGCCGGCGGTCGGCAGGGAGAGCAACGACCGGTTTTTCGTGCTGCGGGCGGATAATTTGCGCGCCGCCGTCGCCGTTATATTATTGGATTTTCAATCGTTGAAGAATGTTGCGCCTCGGCATAATCCGAACGAGTTCGGCTCTGCATTCGGCCTACGGTTTGTTTTTAAAAGTCGACCGGCTATGAAAAAGATTTTATTGATGGTCGCGCTCGCATCGCTCTGTGCGAGCGTCTCGGCCCAAAAGTCCGCGGACCGCAAGGCGGCCCGTGCGGCTCAGAAAGAGTATTACCGGGCATTGGATGCCCGCATGCACGATTCGGCCATGAAGGCGTTGCAGGATAGCGCGTTCATTCTGAAAGCCGATAAGGTGACGTTCCGGCGGGGCCGGATAGCCTATGTCAGCTCGACGACCAATTTCGTCTCGATGGAGGGCGAGCGTGCCGTGATCCAGCTTGCGTTCCCCAATTTGCCATGGCCCGGCGCCAACGGATTGGGCGGCATCACCGTCGACGGAATCGTGACCAACGTGTCGGTGAAAACCGACAAAAAAGGTTTCGTGCGCTACCAGATGAGCGTCGTGGGTTCGGGAACTTCGTCGTGGATGGCCGAAATCGTGCTCAATCCGTTGGACAACAAGGCCTCCGTAACGGTGTATCCCACGTACAGCAGCAATCGGGTGACGCTCAGCGGCGAGCTGGTGCCTTACGACCGGCGCAGCGTGTACAAAGGCCGCTCGCTGTTTTAAGGCGGCGGAGCGGGACGGCTCTTCTCGATTGTCGCCCGGAAGCGTTGGCCGGACTTATGTCCGGAAGTTGTTATTGCAAATTGAAACCGGTCGACCCGCTCCGACCGGTTCTTTATGTTTGCGCCGCTCCGTCCGTGAAGCCGATGAAGCGAGAACCGGAGACCGGGCGACCGGGGCTCTTTGGCGAATCGGAGCGGAGACGGATCGGCGGATTGCCCGGACCGGTACGGCGCGGGCAATCAGTAAGTCGAGATATTCCGGAGCACCTCGGCATCGGCCGCCGGCACGATGACGCCTTCGAGCGTGACGCCCCGGCCTCCCCGGAGCGAACGGACCGTTGCGGTCGCCTCGTTGCTGTCGGGGTACAGCGTCAGATATACGGTCGAAGAAGTCATCACGATGCCCGAGAGGTCTATTCTGCACCGGACGAAGCCTTTTTTGTCGGTCCTGATCCGCATGCGGGACACCTCGCCTCCCGTCTTGAGGACGGGATTGGCCGCGATGCCGCTCATCTGAATGCTGAAATGGCCGCCCTCCATCGAGACGAAGTTCCGATGAAAGTCGACCTGCTGTCTCGGGTAGTTCTCCAGAAGCACGGCGTTCGCCTGCAAAACGAACGCGCTGTCGAGGATCGCGTCCAGTGCCTGCTGGTGCCTTGCGCGGTCGATCGATTGCCTGAGCTCTTTTTTCTCCTTGCGTGCGGCTTTCTTGTCTGCGGCCTGAGCCGTTGCCTTTTCGGCCGTTCCGAGCAGGGCAAGCGCGAACAGGACGAGCATTTTGGTTTTCATGGCATTCGGAATTAAGTGAACGATATGCGGACGATTCGCTTCGTACTGCAAGATAATCATTATCGGGATATATTCAAGCCCGGTTTCGGCGAAAACTCGCGGTCCGGCTGCCGTGCGAAAGACCTTCCGAATGACGGCTTGCCGATCGGCGATCCGAAAACCATTTTCAAAAAACATCCTTACCTTTGTCGAAATTTCTGTCGCTATGTCGAAAGAACGTTTGGTCACATCGAGTTATTGCTATATCCTGTCCGCTAATTTCCTGCTTTTTTTCGGTTTTTACCTGCTGATGCCGGTCCTGCCGTTCTATCTGACGGAGGAGTTCGGCACGGGCAGCGGCATGGCGGGGGCCGTGCTGTCGTGCTATACGATCGCGGCGTTGTCGGTCAGGCCGTTTTCGGGTTATCTGCTCGATACGTTCGCGCGCAAGCCGCTCTATCTGCTGGCTTTTTTCGTCTTCACTTCCGTCTTCGCGGGCTATCTGCTGGCGGGGACGCTCACGTTGTTCACCATACTGCGCGTCGTGCACGGCTTCTCGTTCGGCATGGTTACGGTGGCCGGCAACACGGTCGTGATCGATATCATGCCCTCTTCGCGCCGGGGCGAGGGACTGGGGTACTACGGACTGGCCAACAACATAGCGATGTCGGTCGGTCCGATGGTAGGACTGTTCCTGCACGACGCTTACTCGTTCGAGGTGATTTTCGTTTGCTCGCTGATCTCTTGCTCGCTGGGCTTCGCAATGGCCTCGCTGGTCAAGGCGCCCGTCAAGGCACCCGTCAAGCGGGAGCCTGTCTCGCTCGACCGCTTCATCCTCGTCAAGGGAATTCCTGCGGGGGCCGATTTGCTGATGCTGTCGATTCCTTACGGCATGACGACGACTTACGTGGCGATGTATGCGCGCCAGATCGGCATTACGCACGGCATGGGCGTCTTCTTCACGCTGATGGCCGTCGGCATGGCCATCTCGCGCATATTCTCGGGCCGTCAGGTCGATAAGGGGCGCGTGACGAGGGTCATTGCGTGGGGGATGTATCTGGTCTGCCTCTGCTTTTTCGCACTGTCGTCCTGCGCGCTGCTGATGCGCCTGAACGAGACGCTCAGCCTGTGGATCTTTTTCGGCGTAGCCCTGTTTTTGGGCGTGGGTTTCGGGACGATGTTCCCCGCCTTCAACACGCTGTTCGTCAATCTGGCTCCGAATAACCAGCGGGGGACGGCCACGTCGACCTACTTGACCTCGTGGGACGTAGGCATAGGGATCGGGTTGCTGCTCGGGGGCTATATCGCCCAGATCAGCACGTTCGACAAGGCCTATTTGTTCGGCGCCTGCCTGACGGTCGCGTCGATCGTTTATTTCCAGTGGAAGGTGGCTCCGCATTTCGAGCGGAACAAGCTGCGTTGATTCTGCTTCGACCGTTTTTCGCCGGGCGCGGCAGATCGACTTGCACCGGAACTTCGTCTCGATGAAAGGCGACCGTTTCGGTATGCGGATGAGCGGCATTGCGGCCAATCTCGTCCTCAAGACGGGAGGCGAGATATCCCGCATGCGGATCGGGGCCGACAAGATCGGCGGGCCGGAGACGAAAAATATTGCCGGGAAAGTCCGAAGCGCTGCCGTGCCGGAATCGGACCGGATTTCGGCGATTCCTCGACGGCCCGATTCGTGTACTGAGCAGAAACGGCCTGCGATCGCTCGGACCGGACGAGTCCTCTCCGTGCCGGATCGGGGAACCTTCCCGCGCGGGTTGCGCGTTGTCGGGATATATGCGGCCCGAATCGTGCGGCCGACTGAAATTTGAAATCAAAGGATTATGGAAAAGGCGATCGATGAAATCATAACCCTTCAGCGGAAATTCTTTGCCGACGGCGCGACACGCGCTACGGCATTCCGGCTCGATGCGCTGACGAAGCTGAGAAAAGCTGTCCGGGAACGCACGGACGCGCTGAGCGAGGCGTTGCGCGAAGATCTGAACAAGTCGGCCGGCGAGAGCTATCTGACCGAGATCGGCCTCGTGATGCAGGAATTGGAGTGCCATATCCGGCACCTGAAGCGCTGGTCCCGATCCCGACGGGTATCTACGCCTCTGACGCTATGGCCGTCGCGGAGCCGGATACGGCCCGAACCGCTCGGCGTGGCGCTGATCGTCGCGCCGTGGAATTATCCGGTTCAGTTGCTGTTGTGTCCGCTCGTCGGCGCGATCTCGGCCGGGAACTGCGTCCTGCTGAAGTCTTCGCCTCTGGTTCCTCATGTCGAGGCGGCGTTGCGCGATCTGATCGCCGAAACGTTCGGGCCGGAATACGTGGCTTTCGTCGAAGGAGGAGGCGACGTGCTCGACGAATTGTTGAAGCGGCGCTTCGATTCGATCTTTTTTACGGGCGGGTCGAAATACGGGCGGGTCGTGATGGAGGCGGCCGCGAAAAACCTGACGCCCGTGACGCTCGAGCTGGGCGGCAAGAGCCCCTGCATCGTCGGGCGCAGCGCGAATATTCGGCTGGCGGCACGGCGGATCATGTGGGGCAAGTTGCTGGCTGCGGGCCAGACCTGCGTCGCGCCGGATTATCTGCTCGTTCATCGGGACCTGAAGGAAGGGCTGTGCCGGGAAATGAAGCATGCGATCGGGGAGTTTTTCGGCGACTATCCGCTTCGAAGTCCGGCTTATCCGCGTATCGTTTCGGAGCGGGCGACCGCCCGGCTGGCCGGAATGATCGGCGCTTCGGGACGCGTGCTGTGGGGAGGCGAATTCGATGTGCGGCAGCGGTATGTCGCTCCGACGCTGATCGACGATCCGGACGACGACAGCCCGGCAATGACGGAGGAGATCTTCGGTCCGCTGCTGCCGGTCAAGACGTTTCGGCATATCGACGAGGCGATCGGCTATGTGAATCGCCGTGACAAGCCGCTGGCCCTTTACTATTTCGGCGATCGTCGAGAGGCGGAGCGGGTCTTGGACCGGACGTCGTCGGGCGGAGCCTGCGTCAACGATACGATCGTCCATCTGGCCAACGGCCGCTTGCCGTTCGGGGGCGTCGGCGAGAGCGGGTTCGGGAAGTATCACGGGCGGTCGAGCTTCGACCTTTTCAGCCATATGCGCCCGGTCGTCCGCTCGTCGAGGCTGATCGACCTGCCGTTGAAATACGCTCCGTACCGGCGTTTGAAATTGTACCGGAAACTGTTCCGGTGAACGGCCTCCGTTTCGTCGAACCCGTCCTTGTCCGTCGCGAGAATCCGTGTCTCGCATCCGGTCCGAAGACGACTTGGGGGAACAGTGGCGCGTACCGTCGAGCATATTCGGGGCGGTCGACCGGGACTGCCGATCTATTTGTCGGCGCTCCGGGGAAGCGGCAAAAAGGCGGAATCGTGTGAAAAGACGCCGGCCGGGGAGCCGTTTCGTTACGCTATTCTCTTGCCGTACTCGATCGTCGGACGTTCGACGTCTCTGGCTTCCCTGTGCGGAAACTCGTCCGCCGAGGGGGAGGGACTTCGGACAGAATCGGGATCGGTTGCTCGGCCTGCGATTGCGCGTACCGGATGTATGAATTCCGAATGCGGGCCTTCGATACATCGAAAATCTGTCATTTATCTGTGCAGTACGCCTCAAGTGCAAATACGAGACGTTCCGCGCCGCCATATTTTCCCGGCGGCATGGCCGGGGCGAGAGATGATTTTTCGTCCGTCAGCTCTTCCCGAAGATTCGCTGACGGGTACTGTACGAAACATTTCGGATGAATTCGGTCGGAATGTCCGGCGAAAAGCCGTTTCTTATCGGAGCGGGGCGGATTCCCGGTCCTGCGGCCGGACGGCTATTCGGATTCTCTATTATCGGAAGTCCGGACGGGGCAAGTCGTCATACGAATCACGGGATCACTTGCGAAAGACGCGGTCCATCTCGCGGCGGGCATCCTTTTCCTTGATGTACTCGCGCTTGTCGTAGCTTTTGCGTCCCTTGGCCAGTCCGATCTGCAGCTTGGCCAGCCCCCGTTCGTTGATGAACAGCTTCAGTCCGACGACGGTCAGCCCTTTGTCCTGCAACGAGCGCCCGAGCTTTTCGAGCTCCTTGCGCTGCAATAGCAGCTTGCGGTCGCGCTTGGGAGCATGGTTGTTGTAGCTGCCCCAGTGGTATTCGGCTATGTTCATGCCCCGGACGAAAAGCTCGCCGTTGTGGAAATAGCAGTAACAGTCGGTGAGCGAAGCCTTGCCCAGACGCAGCGACTTGATTTCGGTACCGGACAAAACGATCCCGGCGACGTACGTGTCGAGAATCTCGTAATCGTATGTCGCCCGTTTGTTGCGGATCGATATGTTTTTCTGTTCGTTCATGAGCGTTTTTGCATCGGGGAGTGCAAAGTTAGCAATAAAAAACGCAATCCCGTGCAGGTTCGGCCCGGGCGGACCTGCGAAAGACACGCCGCCCGGATTCTTCCCGGCGGCCGGGGATGTCCGGGATGGGATAAGGCGCGCTGTCCGGCGCTATTTGTGCAATGCCTTGCCGATGCGCCGCTTGTTGCCCTGTTTGTTCGAATAGTTGTTCGCTTTGGAGCCGGAATGGCCGCCGGCCGAATAATTCTTCCGCTGGCGGTTGTTCATATAGGGCTGTTTATAGTCGTTTTTGAGATTGTTCAGGGCAACTTCGTCCAGAACGATCCGGTTATCGGACATCGAGCGTATGTCTTTCATGATAACCTCGTTGTTGGGATGCTCCTGATTGTACTCGAAGGATTTGGCGCGCATGAATTTGGCTATGTTGCCGGCGATCTGCGTCTTGGCTTCCTCGTCGTCGATCTCCTTCAGTGCGGCGAGCATGTTCTCGATATTCTTTCCGTAGTGCTTGCGGGCGATTTGGTGCTTCGGGTACTCGATGCGGTCGGGCTTGGGATAGAGGCTCTTGGCCGTCGGGATCGGATAGGGCGAGTCGACGTCCAGATCGAAGTCCGACATGATGAACAGATGGTCCCACAGCTTGTGCTTGAAGTCGGCCGACTCGCGCAGAATGGGATTCAGGTTGCCCATCACCTCGATGACGGCGCGCGCCTGCTGGTTGCGCAGGTCGCGGTCGTGGATCGTCTTCAGGTAGTCGACCATCTGATGCACATGACGCCCGTACTCGGGAAGCATCAGCTTCTTTCTCTCGAAATTATAGTTTTTATCCATAAGGATCAGGATGCGAACCGCGAAATCGGACCTCGGCCGCGAATCGTCCGAACGGGCGACTTCATCGATTCAAAAGGTTTACCGTAATGGTCGTTTCAGATTTGAAATTCCCTTGCCGGCCGCCGGAGAGCGCAGCCGCGTTGCTGTTTTTTAAAGCGGGAGGAATTCTTAACTTTGGGACAAAGCTACTCGGTTTTTTCGGAATAACCAAAAACCGTGCGCAAAAATATGAAGTTTACCATTATTCAATATTCATATAAAATATCAAAGTTATGACAAACGTATTGGTAGTAGACAGCGAACGCAGCATTCGCAATACGCTCAAGGAGCGTCTCGAATATGAAGGCTACCGGGTCGAAACGGCCGAAACCGGAGGCGAGGCCGCCGATAAAACCGAGCATTCCCGCTTCGACGTCGTGCTCTGCGATATGGCCGTACCCGATATCCGGGCGATCGATCTGCTCACTTCTTTGCACGGAAGCGGCAAATCTACGCCTTTTATCATGCTTTCGGCGCTCAAAGGTCTCGATCCCGCGATCGACAGCATCCGTCACGGAGCGTTCGATTACATTCCCAAACCGATTGATCTGAACAAGTTACTCCGCTCGATCCGCTCGGCTGTGGAGGATAAAAGCCAAAACCGTGCCACAATCGAAACCCCTTCGGGTAAAAAGAGTTCCGCGGCGCGCGCGGGAGACTCGGCGCGGGTTGTCGCCAAGGCTTCCTGCGCCCCGACCGAGATCGTCGGGACCTCGGTCGGTATCGAGCATATGAAGCAGCTGATCGAAAAGGTGGCTCCTTCCGACGCGCGCGTGCTGATTACGGGCGACAACGGAACGGGCAAGGAGCTGGTCGCCCACTGGCTGCACGAGCTGAGTCACCGGGCCGACCGGCCTTTCGTGGAGGTCAATTGCGCGGCCATTCCGTCGGAGCTGATCGAGAGCGAGCTGTTCGGGCACGAGAAGGGCTCGTTCACGTCGGCCATCCGGATGCGGAAGGGAAAGTTCGAGCAGGCCGACGGCGGCACACTGTTTCTGGACGAGATCGGCGATATGAGCCTGGCCGCTCAGGCCAAGGTGCTGCGGGCTTTGCAGGAGAACCGGATCAGCCGTGTGGGCAGCGACAAGGACATCGAGGTGGACGTGCGCGTCGTGGCGGCTACGAACAAGAACTTGCGCCGGGAGATCGAGGCGGGCCGTTTCCGCGAGGACTTGTACCATCGTCTCAGCGTGATCGTCATTCGGGTGCCTGCGCTCCGCGAACGTGCCGGGGACATTCCGCTGTTGGTCGATTACTTCATCGGGAAGATCTGCGAGGAGTACGGCATAAAGCCCAAGGCGATCGAGCCCGGGGCGATCGAAGAGCTCGGGAAGATGGAATGGAGCGGCAATGTCCGCGAGTTGCGCAACGTGGTGGAACGGCTGATTATTCTCAGCGGGCAAACCATTTCTCTCGAGGATGTGCGGGCCTATGCGGCGGGTGCGCTGTAAGGCGGAGTTCATATATATTTTATAAACATACAAATATTTATTTTAATAAAATATATTGTGATCCGAGTGCAGGGTCGAACTTGTTCGGACTATGTCGAGGGACCGCATTTGTTGCAGGTTGAAAGCCTATATGGCAGGTGTGCGACGTCGGACGGATCGTTCAGGCCGGTTGAGGGAATCGTTGCGATAAGGATGTCGAAAGGCATCCTTATTTTTTGCCGGAGTCGCGGCACGGAACCTCCTTAAAATAAGGATAGGAGCGGTATGGTATGATCGCACGGTGATAGTCTTCGGGCGATTCCGAACGTTTTAAACTATTCTCCGGAATGCGCCATCCTGTATTTTTGAAAATCGTCCTGATCCGGATGGCATGAGAGTGTCTTTCGGGTGAGGTGCCGGGGCAGGGCGTATCGGCGGAGCCGTAAACCGGTCGCGCGAAACGTTTGTCCGGACGGTGCGGGCCGGGAAAGCGCGGCCGTTGCCGGGATTCGGGTCGCCCGTTCCGGAAACGCTTTGGGTGGCGAACGGTGCGGCCGCTTCTAAGCGGGCCGCCGCGCGTCGATTTTGCACGGGGGAAAAGCGCAGGGCGTTTCGTATTTGGAAATTAGTTCGTATTTTTGTAGGCCGCTTCGCGCCTCGCCGCGTGCCGGGCTGCGGCGGTTTCCGGAAAAGATAACTTTGAAAGGCGCTGCCGCGTCGTTTTCGCTACTCGCTTTTGAAGAGCAGGGGTGCGCAGGCCGATAATCCGCAGGAGAATATGTTTGAAAATTTGACGGACAAGCTCGAACGGTCGTTCAAGGTCCTCAAGGGCGAGGGCCGGATCACCGAGATCAATGTGGCCGAGAGCCTGAAGGAGATCCGCCGCGCGCTGATCGACGCCGACGTGAACTACAAGGTAGCCAAGACATTCACCGACGAGGTGAAAGCCAAGGCGCTCGGACAGGACGTGCTCCGCTCGGTCAAGCCCGGCCAGATGATGACCAAGATCGTCCGCGACGAGCTGGCGGCGCTGATGGGCGGCACGATGACCGACATCCGTTTGGAAGGAAGTCCGGCCGTCGTGCTGATCGCGGGTCTGCAGGGTTCCGGCAAGACGACTTTTTCGGGCAAGCTGGCCAATCTGATCAAAAGCAAGAAAGGACGGCAGGTGCTGCTCGTGGCGGGGGACGTCTATCGTCCGGCGGCCATCGACCAGCTGAAGGTTTGGGCACAGCGGGCGGATACGGAAATTGTCTGCCAGAGCGAGGGTTCTGATCCGGCGGCTGTAGTCTTCGACGCCATCTCCGCGGCGAAATCGAGAAAGGCGGATGTGGTTGTCTGCGATACCGCCGGCCGGCTTCATAATAAAAAGAATCTGATGGATGAGCTGGCGAAAATCAACCGGGTGATTGACAGGGAGCTCCCCGGCGCGGACAAGGAGGTTCTGCTGGTTCTGGACGCCACCACAGGACAGAACGCCGTCAGCCAGGCCAGGGAGTTTAAAAACACCACCGGTATCAGCGGGATTATTCTCACCAAGCTGGACGGCACGGCAAAGGGAGGCGTTGTCCTCGCGGTGAAGGAAGAACTGGATATCCCGGTGAAGTTTGTGGGGGTAGGGGAGCAGATTGACGATCTCCAGCCCTTTGACGCCCGGGATTTTGCCCATGCCCTGTTTGCGGTTTCAGAGGAATGACGCACTCATTTGAATGAAAAGGAGAGAACCGAAATGGTTTTTATCATAGCCACAAAAAATGAAAAGAAGCTTTTGGAGCTGGACAGAATCCTCGCCCCGCTGGGAATTGAAGCCAAAACACCCGGCCAGCTTGGAATCGAGTTGGAGGATGTGGAGGAAACGGGC
>OLGF01004108.1_pt1 | contig 11175 bp, 10 predicted proteins | sample 1604971 | NCBI WGS metagenome assembly OLGF01 (sample SAMEA3888902, study PRJEB22519) | human gut metagenome | biome: human gut; feature: human-associated habitat; material: faeces | place: Denmark | collected 2011 | reverse complement strand
TTTTTATGCTTTATAAGCTGCTGGAAAGTGAACGGGTATGCTCCGGAATATGTACATTTGACCGTCCCAATATCCACAGACCATAATCTGATTCTTATTTACCCCTGATATTCCTATTTTTAGTTTAACAGAATAGAATTGTCCTGCATAAAGATATATTCCATTGGCTACTTGAACATTCTGCGGACTTACATTCTGCATGAACTTATTGGGGTCAATCACATCATATTGGGTAACACCATTATTATAGTTACCACCATTATTGCCACCATAAGACTGTTGTTTTTGCTTTGTTTGAGTTGAAACATCTTTATAGGTAGTAAAAAAATCATCATAAGATTGGCTATAAGCTATTGTGCCAATCAATGCAAATACTGAAATAAAAATTGTACGTTTCATATTTGTTGTATTTTAATTAAATGTAAATGCTATTCCATATTCCGAGAAAATGATATTGTAACATTTGGGTTTATCCTTATAAGGAGCGATAAGTATTTTTGCAGGATAAACAACTCTTTTAGCAGCTTTACCTGTATGTCCATCATGTGAATATTTTGTAGGCATTTTCCCATTCCAATGTGCAACCCAATCTCTTACAGTGGTTGGAACATAATAATCATTCAAATAGAACTCAATGCTTCCGCTATATTCGTAAAATTGTTTTTCTTTTATTCTACGTTTCTTTTCTTTTTTATCCACTCTATCATTAAAGTTGTAAATATCAACTTTGACACAATAATCCGATGGATGCTTGGAAGCAGGATAGATAACGAAATTTGCATAAGTACCTTTAATTCGTGGCAATTCATACTCGTACCCTAAAGTGGGAATCCAATCACCCCAATAGCCGTCTATATTGCGACAAACGCTATTAATTTTTGTTTGGGCAAATCCTGATGTAGCAACAGCTAAAAAGATGATACTAATGATATTCACTTTTAACAAGCGCATATAAAATAGTCTAATGTGCCACTCAATACCCGGAAGAAGCGATTTTACTTTTTTATTCTTGCCACATATAAAGAAAAGGTGTGGGTACTTTGGCTTATTATCTTGTTGAGGCTCTCTTATTGCTAAGAGTTCTGGACTGCCCTTGACTGTATAATAAGCAAAGCCCACACCAAGAAATTATATAAGCCACCTGTTGAGGTAGGTATATAATCCTGATGTGGGCGTTCCTGCCCATTATCCACAGTCAAGAATTGTCCAGATTCCAACAAGGGATAATTTAGCTAAACGCCCTTTCGTCTTATATGTCCTTTCTGCTTCCTAACTCATTAGTCCGCTGAAATTGCCACAAAGTTACTCAAAAGTGTTTAGCGTTGCAAGAACTTTGCTTATTATTTGCTAATCAAGCAGGTAGAAAATCAATCTCTGCCTATAAAGTGCAAAGTTATTGATTTTCTCACCTACTGAAAGATTAGAAGCTAAGGCAATCGTAAGTATTTAATAGTTCTTCCTGCCTTAGTCCAAGATAGCGTTTAGTTATAGCAACAGAACTATGATTGAAAAGCTCCATAAGTTTGACCAAAGCCAATTCAGAGTTTTCACAGTTCATGTTATAGACCTGTCTGCCAAAAGTCTTTCTAAGTGAATGGCAACTGAAATTACCTATATGCAATTTGTACTTATGTTTCAGCTCTTTCAGAATTATGTTTATCCGTTGGATTGAATAGACCGTGCCTTTCTGACTTACCAAAATAGGGGAACTTTTGCCTAATGGCTTGATAGCCTTGTAACATTCTGCAATATGCCTTTGCAACTGTGGGTTAATGCGGATAGTCCGTTTCTTTCCAGTCTTGTGTTCTATGATAGTGAACTCACTCACATTGAGTATCTGATTCCACCTTAATGAAAGTATGTCACTTATCCGCAAGCCAAAGAAGCAACCCAAAGAGATTAGCAAACTCATATTATAGTTACCGTCCTTGAATAGCTTTCTTATCAAGTTCATAGCTTCATCCCATTGCAGGAAGTCTGCTGTTGTGTTGCTGTATTTCAAACTCATAATGTTCATTTTTGAGAGTTAGACAATAAAAGTGAATGTCCGGTGTATGCTCAATAAACGTAACTAACTGAACATCAACAGAACATTCACTTTCTGTATTAGTGAATCAACATAGAATAAATTGTAGCCAATATCCAAAAGATTCCTATCGTATAAAGCGGACTGATGCAAAGGAACACGATAAAGACCACCACGAATATTGCTCCATAAAAATTCCAATTTTCATTATTTTTCTGTGCCATAAAATTCAGATTTTAGAAATTAGTAAAAAGTGGGAAATATCCATTTCTGAATATGTCCCACCGCTGTAAAGTGAATCAATCAATAAACCATGAATAACGCTCGTCACCGTGCAAAGCCATGTTAATGCCCTGTGCTATCTCTGTTGCATTCAGACTTCTATCCAAGAAAGAATCTATGTAGCTACTTTTGTTAGCACCTGTCAGAAGATTATAGAATCTCCACATAGACAAGTCACCGCCAAAACCGCCAAAGTTTTCATCCTGAATGTAAGCCTTTGCCACGCTGTTTATTTGTGTATCTGTGATAAGCAAACGGGGTATGCTTTTCTGATAGCCTTGTGGTAGACATTGATAAAGACGCATCTTGCCAAGTATCTGTGCAAACTGATGTTCCGTCAGATAGCTATGCCCAAGTGTCTGCATCAAGTGAATGTGCTTTGCAGGGTCGTAATGGTAAAACATATCCAAGACAGAACGGAACAAGTCATTTGTACTTGAAACTTCCAAGTTACCAAAATAACCGTCCGTGTAAACACACAAGTTGCAGCAAACCATATTCTTAAAGCCAACAAACACCTTGAATCTCTCAACTGTTTTCTTGCTGTAAAGATTCATCTGATTGTAGGCTCTGACACCGCCTATTGAAAGAGTGAGTTTGTTGCCCTCTACCGTTTCATAAATGGTAGGGACTTCAAAGCAAAACATCATCCTTTCAAAATACTGTGTCTTGTCACTCTCTAAGAGTTGGTTTGCAGGCTTGTGTATCGCTTCAGGAATGCGACCTTTTACGATGTGCGAAACACGAATGTCTGGTTTATCAATCGTTTCACCCGTAAAGAAAGTGTTTGCAGCTTCCCAAACTGTTTCAATAAAGGCGTTGTGCGAAATTGTCAGTTCATTGTCCTTACTGAAAACAGGTACGATGCAGTCACTTTGCAAGTGCCGTAAATCAATCTCCATAGTGTTTGCTTCTATGAAGTGGTTTACTTTTTTCATTCTTGTGGTTTCTTCTGAAATGATAGTCGCATCTTCTGCAAACTGCCCAAAGTTACCACGTCTTTTCTGTGCCAAAGTTGGCAATAAAACTAAGTTTTCCATAAATGAAAATTTTTAATTGGTGAATAATTGAGTTTATCTTTTGTTTTTAGTCAAGAATGGTGGGGGGACTTGAAAATGTCGTAAGAACTTGTTTATATGGCATTCACCTATTTTTGAAATGGGATAATAATACAGGTAGAGGGGATATTTAAAATGTATATGTATGTAACTTCTCGCTTACTTATTCATGGTTAGCTCTGTTTGGCAGAGATGGGGAAGAACACCTTTTCTTCTTATAAATGGCTAAGTTTAGAGTGAAATTGTATGCTGCTATATAGAGCATTTATTTGACTTCAATTTCTTAAAAATAAAAAACTCCATATTTTGTGGATATGGAGTTGTGGTAGGATTTCTGAAAAATTCACTCTTTATAGCCTCTGACTAAAAATCTACCTAATCGAATTTGAAAGCCGTAAGTTTGTATGAACCTCCATTTTTTGAGCCACTATTATCTGTATCATAGTAGTCTTTAATTGTATCTTGCGTTACCTTGTATCTAATGCCATGCTCGTCATAAATGGCTTGTAAATGCCCCTTAATTTCATTCTTATTTATATAGATATTCATTTCAAACTCCTCTTTTATGTCTTTCAGCACGTCAGGAGAGAATCTAAGAATTTCAGCCTGTTCATTGTCATGTTGCAGAATGGCTTTATCAATCAGACCTTTTTGATATTTGGCTTTTTCCATTCCAGCTTTTCCTATCTTCATATAAGCGTCAATGGTGTATTGTGCTTCTGCTTGTTCCCTTAATAGGTTTATGAAATTGCCTTTTTCCTCAAAACTGATTCTGCCCTGTTCAAAGTCATTATGAATCTTGTCTAAGAGTTGCACAAGTATTCTTCTTTTTTCTATTTCATGTTTGGTAGAATTGAGTTTCCTAATATCATCATCGCCAATGCACTCTGTCACATCATTCAGGGTGACATTAAAGAAGCCTGTATCCTTATAGGCTTGATATAAGGCTTGTGCTGAAACATAATAGGACTTGACACGTTCCTCATTATAAAGGTTATCCACAGAAAATGAATTGATTTCTCCTCTTTCGTCTATCAGGTCTTGATATTTCAAACCTTTCATGTCATCAAATATGGCTTCCTGTCGAATGTCATTTACTTCATTATCATGCCGTTCTTTCAAGAATTTATAGTCTGATATAAACTGATTGATTCTTATATCCAATTCCTCTTTACTTCTAACCCTCATGTTTGGATTGATGGTTGAAATGTGGGTTAGGGAGTTATAAGTAACATCATCGTCTTTCTTCCATTTTCTGAATCTACCCTGTATCTGTACGGCTTCCGTGAAAGGGTCTATCATCGTCCAATTCGCACTATTGAAGTCTGTAAGCATTATAATGTCAGGTTTGTGCTTTCTAAGCACTATATCCAGCCCTGAATAGAAACGGCAAGTAAAGAAGTTGTATTTGGCAAAGGGATAGTCTATGTGAGAATAAGCACTATGTATTCCTCTTTTAGCCAACTTCTCCACGCTCTTTTGTGAACAGAATATCTTGTAATCTGCAATGCCAAGATTCTCTATGATTTCATTGATTCCGTCCGTCACATTAAAGAAGATGCAGACACACTTGCTGTCTTTCATGCTGTCAAGCACTTTCTTCAACCTCTTATAATAGCTGTTGGTTACTATCAGTTCCAAGTCTTTCTTATAGTCATAGTCCGGCACAATCTTTATCTTCTGAAAGTTTTGCCGTTCAAACTCCTTATGTGACATGGGTAAAGGTGTGGCAGAAACGAAAGCCTTTCCCTCGAATTGAAAGAAGTCGTAGATAGGTTGTGCTATTTTGCTTCTGTAATCAATATCCTGCGTGACTTTCTCACATTCATCGAATAGACAAAAGAAGTCCTTGTAGATGTTAATGTTCAACTCCGTTGCAGCCGTTCGTATCTTCTTGAAACTTTCAGGAGTAGTTAGAATCTTCTTATAGGGAATATCCATTTGCAGGTACTTCTTTATTGCATGAGGAGTGCATTTCTCATAGACTGCTTCCAAGTTCTCCTTGTCATTCAGCTTGCCAAGTATTACGGGAACATTTGGCTCTATGATAATGGAGTTACGCTTTGAATGTATCTCGCTATGGGTTGCTCCTAAACCTGTCAGGGTTTTGTCAAGAATGGTATTTGTCGGTATCATGTCATAGCCGATTCGTTTTAATGCGGCAAGCAACCATTCTCCTTTGTTTATAATAGCTTCTATTGTCTTCATGTCTTGTCCTTTACATTAAAATTGATTCTACTTGATTTTTCAGTGCAGGTAGAAAATTGGAAAATTTTGCTCTTATATGGGCGTTCTCCAAAATTCTACCTACCTTGATTTTTTGACTGCATCAGAGTGTTACCTCAAATCAAACCTTTGCAGGATTAGGCAGCTTTGGCTATTCTAAGTTCTTCTATGAAGCTGACCATTTCAGCTACCAGACACGCTTCTTTCTCGTGGCACTCACTTATCTTATAGATGGTTATTGTGGAGGCAGGTATTTTCTCCAAGCTATTGATAACGGTATCAAAGTCATATTTCTTGATAACTGCATTTATGGCATTGGTGGCATATCTCTTTCCCATTTCCTTTTCACCGAAAACAAGTCCGATTGTTTCAATCAACCGTTCCGCCTGCCCCTTGCTACGATTCAATTCAGGAATGTCTTTAACTTCCAGTCCCATAGCCAACTGCATGGTCTGTGCTTGTTTCAAACGTACTCCGTATGCAGACATAGCAGTAGTCATTGGCACATCAAATTTGTGTGCAAGGTCATGGATTGCAGTATAGCTTTTGTTCTTGGATGCTATAGCTGCAACTCCAATCTGCTCCACATTGTTGAGTTTTCGACTGTATAGGGTCGTGTTGCCTATTGCCTGTCCGTACTCCTGCAAAGATGCAAAGTTGTGTACTTCCACATTCTCCAAGACATCACCTATGCCATATCTCCAATAGGTATCAGGGGTGTCACATGGTACGTAAACATTAGGTGTGTCTTGTGGAATTACATCACCGTTTGCATCCTTCAACTCTATGCCCTCTTTCCAAAAAATGCTTGCAGGTGCAAGGTGGAAGATTACAGAGAGCATTTTTTTCTTGTCAAGTAAGGACATCAGGTCTTTCTTGTCTTTGGGGCGTTCCATGTTATAGACTGAATAGCCTAAAATAATTTCTCTTACTTCGCCATTGATAACGGCTTTTACTAATTCTTTTTTCATGTCGTTTTCTTTTTTTATGTTATTAACTAAGTTCAAATTCTCGTCATTGTTGCTTTTAATAGTTGCCATAATTTTATCTTTTTAATTTGTTAAACTTAATTTGCTTTGCAATCATTCTGCTTATGCGCACTTGGCTTTCTGATTACGTTGCAAAGGTACTGTGGCTTGGAAAAATGAAGGGAGAATGAATTTCAGTTGTAATATTACTCCCCTTAAAGGGAGAATAGGATAAAAAGAAAAATCCTGCCACTCATATTGGAGCAACAGGATTTTTATAGTGGATAAACTATTGTGTTTCTTAGTAATATATATATGAATGCGTTATAATTTGCTTATTCTTGTATTGTTTGAAAAAGCCTTTTAACAAGTCTTTGTCGGCAAATTTAAAAGTATCATTTTTAGATATGCGTGTATAATATATCAGCTTTGATATTAGTATATTCTTATCAACTGAAACTGTATCTTTCTTTTTTCGTTGTCCTACGAATTGTGGATTGAGTTCAAAGAACTCTCTCATCAATCTTGCAAAGTACCATATAAGTACAGAGTTGGATTCTTCTTTTTGATTGAATATGTCTTTGGCTCCTTCAGTCGTCCAGCCACGTATTGCATCTTCGTTTTGTTCGTAGGCGTGTTTCACCCATTTAAGGATACAGGCAATAGCATGGCTGTCCTCAATCTCCATTTTACCCTTGTCTGTTTTAATGGTGAGCTTCATTGCAGAATCTTCATCAACAGGGGTGAGATTGATAAACTTTTCGATAGTTCTCTTTGCATCGTCTTTTATGGTAAATCCATTTAAGCACACACTGCAAGCAAAGTCAAAACAGAATATGGCAAGCAACCAAAATGCGTCTGTATCCATTTGTAGCCCATTTATAGTGGCTTGCAGGTCTTTGTCATTGATATAGTTCTCGTACTTATAAGGGCATAGTATTTCACCATTGTTGTAGCGTTCCGCAAATATGCGCATTGTTTCAAATGGCATATTCACATTCAAGATATTAGGATATAAAGGTGTGCCATCAGGTAGATAGAACGGTTCACCCTTGCCTCTTAATAGGCTTGAAATGTACTGAAACTGTTTCTCGTTGTTGTCATCTATTGGTAGTTCCATAGCTCTTTGGTTTTTAGGCTATAAAGGTAATGAAAAAAGTCCACCTGTCATTTTTACAAGCGGACTTTTCTGCATTTATAGTAAGTTTTTCATCGCTTTATCAATCTGCTCATTGTCAAAACTATCAAGATAGATTTGCGTAACTCTTTCAGAACTATGCCCCAATGATTCGCTAATTATAGAGGTAGAAACCCCTGCTCGTTTTAACACGGTAGCATAAGAATGCCGTGCGACGTATGTTGTCAACGGTATAGGCAACTGTAATTTTTCACCTATTTCTTTCAGGTGTTTATTTATCTTGGCCAAAACCTTATGTAACCTATTAGCAATTTGCACGTCTGTCTTATGTAAAGGAGAGAGAATAGGGAACAAGTAAGGTGATTTGTCATTTTGATATTTAGCTATTATTTCCAATGCCTTAACTTGTAATGGTACGTTTATCAGCTTCTTTGTTTTTTCTCGATTATAGATAAGATGACTTTCAACAATGTTGGAATGTTTCAACTTTGATATATCTATAAAGTTGATTCCTGCCGTAAGATAAGAAAACGTAAACACATCTATCGCCAAACATTCCATTTCAGACTTGCCTTGATAGTTCATTATTCTCATTACATCTTTCTTTTCTATGGCTCTTTTAGGTATCTGTCTACTCAACCGTGAAACTTTATAAGAACGGAATGGATAGCAATCATTTTTGATTGCGTGTTCAGCAATAGCCATGTTAAATACTGCCCGTAAGTGCCTTATTCTTGTGCTTATGGTGCTTACTGAAAGATTTTGCCCTTTCATCCATAACTCATATTTCTTTAACCAAGCTACATCAATGTCTGAAAATGGAATATCAAGATGTTTGTTGAACTTAATAAATGAATTATAAGACACTTCAAGCATTCCTGCATATCTTATTCTTCTCTCCTTTTTGAGATTCTGAATGTACGTCAGGTAATATTCGCCAACTGTCTTATGTTGACCTACATTAGAAGATGTTGATTCTAATAGGGTTGTAGCTGTAAAGTCTTTACCTGCTATTCGTTTGTCTAAGGCTGCTCTCCGTATTTCATAGATTTTTTCGTTCATAAGGAGTATTATCCTCTCACGATTGGGACATTGAGTCTTTGGCAGATTTGTCTTGAAGTCCCATTGTTCTGTTTTAATTGAAATTCCAAGACTTTGGTATTTTCGTTTTCCGCCCTTACAGACACAAACCATTAATGGATGTTCACCATTGCTAAGTGTTTTTGACTTGTAGCACAACACTTTGATTGTTTCGCTCATACGGTTTACTGGTTTACATCTTGGTTTACATCAGACGTTCAAAACCAACGTATAAGCATGAAAAAAGCGGTTATCTGTATTTTAGATAACCGCCTGATTTTCAATGGCTTAATAAGTGATTCGCTTGGGGTTCGAACCCAAGACCCCAACATTAAAAGTGTTGTGCTCTACCAGCTGAGCTAGCGAATCGAACCTTTTTGCTGTTAAGCGATGCAAAGATACGGCGTTTTTTTGGATAGACCAAATTATTTGGATGTTTTTTACCTGGGTGGTAACTGTGGGTAACATTTGATGCTGATGTGTGCATTTTGTTGCAAAATTTGAGTAAATGATAATGATTTGTGCAAAATATGGATTTATTTATGTATTTTTGCGAAAAATATAACCCGAAAAATAAGAATTATGGTAAAGAATGAGAGAGGCGGATTCGGCAGTAAGTTAGGCGCCATACTGGCTGCTGCCGGGTCGGCAGTAGGATTGGGCAATATCTGGCGTTTCCCGACCGAGACGGGCGAAAACGGAGGTGGTGCTTTTATTTTGATTTATATATTGTGTGTCTTGTTGCTGGGTATGCCGGTTATGATTTCTGAGTTTATCATTGGCCGGCACTCGCACGCCAATACGGCTACAGCTTATAAGAAACTGGCCCCCGGCACGCCCTGGAAATGGGTGGGGCGCCTGGGCGTGTTGGCCGGATTCCTGATTTTGAGCTATTATGCGGTTGTGGCAGGATGGACACTGGAATATACCGTTGCCTCGCTGTTCAATCGTTTCAATGCCATGGCACGTACGGGGCAGGCAGACGTGTTCAGTCGTTACTTCGAGCGTTTTGTGAGTGACCCTGTCAGTTCCGTAGCCTATACCGTTATTTTTCTGTTGCTGACGCACGTGGTTATTGTACGCGGTGTACAGAAAGGCATAGAGAAATTTTCCAAGATCTTTATGCCCGTCTTGTTCGTGCTGTTGGTTTTGCTGATGGTCAGTTCGCTTACCATGCCGGGAGCCGTTCAGGGGCTTCGCTTCCTTTTTCTGCCAGATTTCAGCAAAATTGATTCTGGCGTTGTGCTGTCGGCTATGGGACAGGCCTTTTATTCATTGAGTCTGGGGATGGGCTGTCTGTGTACGTATGCCTCTTATTTCAGTAAGGATACCAAGTTGGGAAAGACGGCGCTGAGTGTGTCGGTCATTGATACGTGCGTGGCCGTAATGGCCGGTCTGATCATCTTTCCGGCCGTATTTTCGGTCGAAGGGGTGAATCCGGATGCCGGACCTTCGCTGTTGTTCATTACGCTGCCTTCCATCTTTCAGACGGCATTTGGCAGTTATCCGGCTGTGGCCTATGTGTTTTCGCTGTTGTTCTACCTGTTGCTGGTGTTGGCTACGCTGACCTCCACCATTTCTTTACATGAGGTAGTAACTGCCTATATGTCGGAAGCACACCACATGTCGCGCAAAAAGGCTGCCGTGTGGGTTACTACCGGTTGTGTGGTACTGGGCGCCGTATGTTCATTGTCGATGGGCGTACTTTCAGACTATAAGCTCGGCGGAATGAATATTTTTGATTTGTTTGACTTTGTGACGGCCAAGTGGATGCTTCCGGTAGGGGGTATTCTGATTTCCGTATTCGTGGGATGGCATCTGAATAAAAAAGTGATTGTTGCTGAAATGACGAATTATGGCACTCAGAAGTTTCCCGTAATCCGCACTTTCATCTTTTTGCTCAAGTTTGTTGTTCCGGTGTTGATTGCGTTGATTTTTCTCAACGAATTGGGACTTTTCCGTTTGTTGCTGTAAGTTGCAGATGTAAAAGGAAAGCCTTGAGGCTGCCGTGTGTATATTACATGATACATGCGGCAGCCTCAAGGCTTTCTTGGCGGAGTGGGCTGAACGGAAATGTGCGGTGTGTCAGCCCAAATGTTTTTTGAGGAAGCGCTCCATGGCCCGGTAAAAGTCGAAGCGGTTTTCCTGGTTGCTGAAGCCGTGGCCCTCGTTGTCCTTCACCAAATATTCCACCTCTACGCCCCTTTGGCGCAGGGCCTCCACCATCTGGTCGCTCTCGGCTTTGTTCACGCGCGGGTCGTTGGCGCCCTGCGCAATGAGCAGCGGTGCCTTGATGCGGTCGGCATGCAGGGCGGGTGAGTACGCCTCCAGCATGTCGCGGTCGGTTTGCGGATTGCCCACCTGCTCGTACATCATCTCGAGCATGGGGCGCCAGTA